>Ga0315296_10002656_pt1 | contig 15183 bp, 15 predicted proteins | sample YL17G14_18_MG_FD_203921 | JGI IMG/M metagenome (GOLD analysis project Ga0315296, IMG submission 203921) | Sediment microbial communities from Yellowstone Lake, YNP, Wyoming, USA - YL17G14_18 | ecosystem: Environmental > Aquatic > Freshwater > Lake > Sediment | place: USA: Wyoming | collected... | reverse complement strand
ATCCACCCTGCCGACAATTCTAATCAAACCATTTTTATCTTTTAGGGCGCCATCTGAAGTAAAATAAATTTCTTTTCCGTATTGACTCCAATAAGTTTCTAAATATTTCTCGTGATTTTTATAAATTCCTCTTAATAAACCCGGAGCAAAAGGAGGAAAAATTACTAAATTCCCTTCTTTTTCTGGGGCACAAGATTTTCCCTGCTCATCTAAAATATCAGTTTTTACCCCCGGAAAAGGCAAGCCAGTATAAGCTGGCCTAAGGGGTCCAATCCCTGGTAAAGACGTAATTAAAATTCCTCCTGTTTCTGTCTGCCACCAGGTATCGACTATTGGACACCTTTCTTTTCCTACCTCTTTGAAATACCAGAGCCAGGCAGCTTCATCAATCGGTTCTCCGACTGACCCCAAAAGTCTTAAATTGTTAAATTTATAATCTTTAAGAATTTCTGCACCATATTTTTCAAACATTCTGATGGCGGTTGGCGCTGTATAGAAAATTGTTACTTTGTACTTTTCAATAATTTGAGCCCACCTGTCAGGTTCTGGAAAATCGGGAGCTCCCTCAAAAATAAGAGTGGTGATACCATTAAGCAATGGTGAATAAATGGTGTAGGTATGACCAGTAATCCAGCCTGGGTCGGAAGTACACCAAAAGATATCATTGTCGTGGAAATCAAAAATCCACTTACCAGTGAATTTTGCCTGAACGGTGTAACCGCCGCAACTATGAACACAGCCCTTGGGTTTACCGGTTGAACCTGAAGTATAAAGTATAAATAACAAATCTTCTGCATCCATTATTTCCGGCTCGCAAACATCTTTTTCGTTTTTTATCAGCTCATCATACCAAATATCTCTGTTTTCCTGCCAGGGAATTTCATTACCGGCCCTTTTTACTACCACTACTTTTTCTACATTTGTTTCTTTCACTCCCTCGTCAGCTGCTCCTTTTAAATTAATAATTTGTCCTCTTCTAAAATATCCATCGGCAGTAATTAAAATTTTGGCTTCGGTATCTTTAAGTCTTACCCTTAGGGCAGTTGGAGAAAAAGCTGAAAATACAACCGAATGGATAGCTCCAATTCTGGCGCAGGCCAACATTGAAATAATTATTTCTGGAATGACTGGCAGATAAATTCCGACTCTGTCCCCTTTCTTAATTCCCAGCTTCTTTAAAGCATTGGCAAATTTATTTACCTGCAGGAAAAGTTCCTGGTAAGTGAAAGTCCTTACTGGTTCATTTGTCGGTTCTGGCTCCCAGATTAAGGCTATTTTATCTTTTAATTCCGAGGGGAGCGAGGAATCAAGGTTCTGCCGAGCAAGGCGAGGCATGGTTCTTATGTTCTCAAATCCTGCTGAATTTTTTTCAAAGATATTAGAGGTAATGTTTATCTTTCCGTCAACAAACCACTTAAAATACGGCGGCTGATGTAAAAACCCTTTTTTCCAGCTTTTGAACCAAAAAAGTTCTTTGGCTAGCGTCTCCCAAAATTTAACAGGGTCTTTTGCTGCTTCTTGATAAATTTTGCTGTCTTTTACCAAGGCTGTCTTTCTAAATGCCTCGCTTGGATAGTACAAATTATCTTTCTTAATCATACGATATTATTCCATTATACCTCAATTAAAAATCAGGGCAAAGCCCTGAATAACGTATTTAAGACGAACTTAAGTTTTTTAAAGCTTCCTTCCGACAAATTCAGCGAATTCAGCTAATCTACAGGCGTAGCCCCATTCGTTATCATACCAGGCAACAACTTTAACCAAATTATCTATTACCATTGTTGAGGGAACATCAACAATGGCTGAAAATTCATTTCCAATGTAATCTGACGAAACCAAAGGAACATCTTCTACTGCTAAAATTCCTTTTAGTTCCTTTTCTTGGGAGGCCTTTTTAAAGGTGTTATTCACTTCTTCGACTGTTGTCTTTTTAGCAACCTCACAAATTAAATCTAAAACTGACACAGTGGGAGTGGGAACCCGGAAAGCAATTCCGTCTAATTTTCCCTTCAACTCCGGAATAACATTGCCAATGGCTTTGGCGGCACCAGTAGTAGTTGGAATAATATTCAAAGCTGCTGCTCTCGCTCTCCTCAAGTCTTTATGGGCTAGGTCTAAAATTCTTTGGTCATTAGTATAAGAGTGGATTGTGCTCATAAATCCCTTTACAATTCCAAAATTATCATTTAACACTTTAGCTACCGGAGCTAAACAATTGGTAGTGCAAGAACCCATGTCAACTATGTCGTATTTTTTAGAATCGAATTTTTCTTCATTGACTCCCAAAACAAAAGAAGGAATTTTATCAGAATCTTTAGAGGGCGCAGAAATTATCACTTTTTTAGCCCCAGCTGCCAAATGTTTCTTCGCGCCCTCGTAATCAGCGAAGGCACCGGTACATTCCAAAACAATATCAACTCCTAATTTGGCCCAGGGAAGATTTTGGGGATTGGTTTGGGCAAAAATTTGAATCTTTTTCTCCTCGACCATCAGTAAACCTGCAGTGAAATTCACTTTTTTCCCATAGCTACCATAAACAGAATCGTATTTTAAAAGATGAGCCAGGATTTTTGGCTCAGTCAAGTCATTAATTGCTACTACCTCTAAATCGGGCTGCTTGTCTAAGATTTTTCTCAATACAGGCCGGCCAATGCGACCAAACCCGTTGATGGCAATCTTAACCATAAGAAATTATTTAAGCTTTAATAACTGACTTATTTTCTCTTTATCAAATCCAACGACAATTTCGCCATTTATGTCCAAAACCGGCACGCCCATTTGATTTGATTTGTGTATCATCTCTTCCCTGCCTTTTTCATCCTTGGCGACATCAATCTCCTCAAACTCAATTTTATTTTCCCTTAAAAACTCTTTTAGGGTAAAACAATAGGGACAAGTGGGAGTTGTGAATAACTTTACCATAAACTTTTAGCCGCCAATCTGATTAATTAAATTCTGAACCTTGTTACAGACATCTTCTGGTTTATTCCCGGTCAATTTACAAATTAGAGCAGTTAAATTATTGGATTCTTTTTCTTGACCGGCACTTTCTCCAGAGCCAACCCGGTAATATTGGCAGCCCAAAACTATCGCTGGCACATAGCCCCCTGTACTGTATTTACTAAAAATCTCAGAATCATTATTGGAATCAATATTCTCACGAAAGACAATGTTGTCTTTAAATTTGGCAGTGATGTCTTCTATAACCGGCTTTTCCCATTGACAATGCGGACAAGTAGATGTGCCAAAAAAGTAGACGATAGGTTTATCACCTTCTTTGCAAATTTCGTCCTGACTTATTAAGAAATCACCTATAGTTGAGCTAGCGTTGTCTTCTTCATTATTGGTAGTGGTGTTTTTATCTAAATCAATCGGTGTCTGAAAGAATAGAAATTTTCCATCCTTGGTTACATAGGCCTCAAATTCTTCCTCTTCCACTTTTAATTTTAATTTATACATTCCGAGTTCATTGTCCATTGCAATACTTTCCAGAGAGGCCTGGCTTCTTCCCTGCAAAAAGGTGTCATCAATATATTTCACGACCTTATTTCCAATCTCTTCTGAAGACGGGAGTTTTGAGGTCTTCTCTTCGGCTTTTGGCTGAGCCAGATAAAATATTGCGCCGGCAATGACAAGCAGACCGACAATAATTATTAATGGTGTTAAATTGTTTTTAGAAATTTTCCACATATGTTTTAATTATAGTCTTATTATAGCAAAAGCTCAATGGTTGTAAAGTAAAACCTTTTTCATCAAATCTAAACCCTTCATTTTGCCCAGTCTTCCTTTTTGGCAAGCCCTTTCTGAAAATTTAGCTGCCTTGTCTGGTTTAATTTTGCTGCCGTAAATTAAGACAGGAACGGGGAGGGAACAATGTCTTTTCAAATTAGAACAGGTCGAATGGTCGGCGGTAACAACAATTAAAGTGTTTTTCAGCTGCAAAATTGGTTTTAAATTTTTGTCAATTTTTTCAATAAATTCTTTTTTTGCCCTGAAATTTCCGTCTTCGGCCAAACTATCTGCTGCTTTTATGTGGCAAAAAAGAAAATTATATTTTTTTACCCTGTTAAATTGCGGCTTTGCCGCACCGCCCTTGGCGGATTTAACAGGGTAAAGTGCTTTTTTCACGGCCGAAAATTTTCCTTTTAAATTAGTATTTAAAAGTCCGGTGGCTCCTCTAACTTTAATCAAATCCATACCCAAGATCTTGGCAATTCCTTTATATAAAGGACCACCAGCCACACAGGCAGCAGACAATTTATATCTTTTTTTAAAGCTTGGTATTTTTTTAAATTGGCCTGCTCCTCTTACTAACAAGTAATTCGCAACTGGAAGTCCCCTTTTCTTTCTTTTTTTATTGAAGGGATGATTTTTTAAAACCAGATAGGCTCTTTCTAAAAATTCATTTAAAACTTTGGCTGTAAATTCCGCTTTTTTTATTTTTGGTTTAATTCTTAATACTTTTTTTCCAGTTTCATGAGGGTCGCCGTCTGTAATTTCTTTTGACAAATTTTTACCACGTAAAATCAACACTGCCCGATAGGAAAGAGATTTCTTTAACAAAAACTTAACACCATTAATTTTTCTTCCATCGAGAGAATTAATAAGTGATTGGGTCTCGCTTATTCTTCCTGCCCGGCGATTCTTTAGTTTTAGATTTTTATCGACGGTGGCAAAATTTACCCGCAAAGCAACATCGCCCCTTCTTAAATATGCTCCAATTCCAGCTGCTTCATATACTCCCCTGCCTAAATAATATTTTTGGGGATCATAACCAAAAAGAGCTAAATGGGCGGCGTCAGATTCTGGGAAGCGCTGCCAGGAAAACTGAAAGGGTTGCACCTGACCACAAATGCCATTTTCTGCCAACCAATCTAAATTAGGGGTTTTAGCTGCCTCAAGAGGTGTTTTCTTCCCTAATTGCACAAGGGGTTTATCGCTGAGTCCGTCAATAATAATGAAAACAATTTTTTTCATTTAGAACGCATCTCTTCTTCTATTTTTAATAATCTATTATATTTTACCAACCTCTCTTTTTGAGTCGGACCGCCAGTTTTAATAAAGCCAGCCCCAACACCAACTGAAAGGTCGGCAATGAAATCGTCAAGGGTGTCTCCTGCCCGGTGAGAAATCATAATTTTCCAACCATAGGATTTAGCTAACTTCACGGCTTCTAAGGTTTCGGTTACTGTACCAATCTGATTTGGCTTAATAATCGCACCGTCGCAAGCTCTTTTATTTTTAGCTTTTTTCATTCTTTCAATATTGGTTGTTAGAAGGTCGTCTCCCAAAATATCTATTTTCCTGCCTAATTTTTTGGTAATTTCCCGAAATGATTTCCAGTCATCCTCTCTGAAGGGGTCTTCTAGAAAAATAATCGGATATTGCTTCACCAAATCCTGATAAAAATCTATCTTATACTTTCCCTTTTTAATCCGCGAAGCCGCACAATCTAAACCGATGCTCACCTTCTTCCCTCGCGCTGCCTCCATTATAAAATCCAGGGCTTTTTTATTATTTGAAATTGGTGGTGTAAAACCGCCTTCATAGCCCATTTTTATTCCCCGTTCTCCGAAATTTTTTTTCAGGATTTTTTTAAAATTATGATAGATTTTTTCCCCTAGGCGAAAATTCATTGAGAAGGATTTTTTCTCGGGGACAACCATAAATTCCTGAATATCTAATCCACTTTTTCCGTGAAGTCCTCCTTCTACAAACAAAATAGATGGCTTAGGTAAGGCAGGTTTTGTTTTTACAATCTTTGAAATATATTGCCAGAGAGAAAGATTTTTGGCTTTAGCTCCCGCCCTTAAAACAGCTATGGAAACTGCTAAAATTGCGTTGGCCCCTAATTTTGATTTGTTTTCTGTACCATCCAAATTAATCATTATCTCATCAATTTCTTTTTGCCTTGTTGGATTTTCCCCAATCAGTTTAGGGGCAATAATTTGATTTACATTTTTAACTGCTTTTGGCGCCTTTATCTCGATTGCCTCATGCTTTCCTCTGGAAGCACCCGAAGGGACAGATGAAATAAAAACACCTTTATCAGTTCTTAATTCAACCTCAACCGTACTTTTCCCTCTCGAGTTCAAAATCTGCCGTGCCTTGATAGATTTAATTTGTCCGCCTGCGGCGGAGAAATTTTCAGCAGAGCTGAACATTTTAGAATTTTTGTAAGTAGTCATAGGCAGCCAGTGCTGCTTTAGCTCCTTCTCCGGCGGCAGTAATAATTTGTTTAAATTTGCCGACATTGGCATCGCCAACGGCAAAAAGGCCGGGAGTTTTGGTTTGGTAAGTTTCGAATTCGACTTTAATTTCGTCTCTTTCGTTAAAATCAACTAATCCTTTGGCAAATGAAGTGCAAGGTTGCGAACCTATTTCAACAAAGATACCCTCAAGAGGAAGAGTTATCGTCTTGCCGGTATTTTTATCTTCGCAAATTAAAGCCTTAACGAATTGGTCGCCCTCTATTTTTTTTAGAATAACACTGGTTATTAATTCAACTTTTCCTGTTTTTTGAGCTCTTTCTTGATTCTCTAAATCAGCTATAACTTTTGAACCTGCCTCTAAAATATAGATTTTTTTTGCTATTTTGCTCAAAAAAAATGCTGCTTCAAAGCCGGCATTCCCTCCACCGATTACTGCCACTGTTTTATCTGGAAATAATGGGCCATCACAAGTGACACAATAACTCAACCCTCGCCCGAGGAATTCTTTTTCCCCAGGGATTTCCAGGGGTCTTGGATCAGCTCCAGAAGCAATAATTATTGATTTTGCTTCAAATTGATTTTTGCTACTCGTTGAAACCAGAAAATTTTCGCCTGCCTTTTTCAATTTGATTACTTCATCTATCTCAATATCGATTTTCTGTTTTCTCAAATGTTTTTCAAATCTATCAATAAGTTCGAGTCTTGAAATGGACTCAAATCCAGGATAATTTTCAATCACCACTGCTTTTTTGACCATCTGCCCTCCAAAATTTTTGGTAATTAATAAGGTATTAAGTTTTTGGCGGGCCCCGTAGATACCAGCTGCAACGCCTGCTGGCCCGCCACCGATAATTATTAAATCGTACATAATTTTAGTTATCAACTAGTAGTTATTTTAATGAATGGCGCAAGAAATACAGGGGTCGTAAGCCCTAATTAAAGACCTGATTCTCCGCTTTCTTTTTGCGTCTGGAAGGTTAATAATTTCTGGCAAAAGTATTTTTAAATCTTCTTCTAAATTACTTAGAAACTGGGCAGTCGGTGTAATAATATTGCAATTTAAAATTCGGCCTGTTTTATCCAATTCAAAATAAGTAAATAAGGTTCCCCGGGGAGCTTCCATGGCTGATAAACCCGACCCTTTACTAATTTTAAATTCTTTCTTGGTTTCTTTCAAATCATATTTTAAGATTTCCTTGATTAAACCATCGACTATCTCCAGAAAATTTACCACTTCAACTATTTGAGAAAAAAGATTATAAAAAGTATTTTGAAAGAATTCTGCATCTGAAACGCTCTGTATTTTCTTGAAATCTTCAAAATGTTCTTTTGCTAAAGGACTTAGGAATTGGAAATTATTTTTTATTCTGGCCATGGCTCCCAACATGTACGACATTTCCTTGTATCTCACTCTTTTTACTGGCGGTGTTTTTAAATCTTCTTCGATTTTATTTGAATAAAAATTAGCAGCAGTCAATTTCTCCTCATCAACAAGGATATAATTTGTTTGATAAAAGGGGTATTCTTTTTCAGAAAAAAGTGAAGTAAAAATTTGTTCTCTTTCAATTTGCGGGTAAGATAAATTTTTAAAAGTTTTAACTAAAACCTGGCTCGAATCTAAAATAAAAGGTAATTCATTCAAAATCGTTTGGAGTTCTTTCTTTTCGGGTAATTTCGTGAAGCCTCCAATTTGAGCCCTCAAAGGATGGACTTTTCTGCCGCCAATTATTTGGGTAATTTTTAGAGCAAAATCTCTAATTTGAAGGGCGACTTTAGATTCTTTGGGAAACTTTTTCATTAAATCCAAATCGTTTTCAATATCAAAAAAATCAGCCAAGGTATTAAAAAATAAATGCAAGGCGTGGCTTTGAATTATTTGAGATACTAAAAATAATTTTCTAAGTAAAACTGTTAAGGAAGAAACTTTTATTTCCAGGGCTTTTTCTACGGCCAGGCAGGCATTTAAAATGTGAACAACCGGGCAAATTCCGCAAATGCGAGAGACTACCGTTGGAACGTCCTGCACGCGCCTCCCAATTAAAATCCCCTCAATTTGCCTTAGACCTTCCAAAACCTCAATTCGCAAACCTTTAATTTCTCCTTTCTTGCTAACTTCTGCCCAAAAACCTGCCTCTCCTTCAATTTTATGAATATGGGGAATTGTTATTTTCACCCCCACACCAAACGAGCTTATGCCTTAAGGCTAAACTTAAGTCTGTTTTTAAGTTGTCTTAAGGCTTTCGCTCGCAGTTTAAGATTATGTTCTCTTTTGGTAGCATCTTGTTTTGAAATGTAGGCTTCATAATATACAAGATACAACGGTCTCCTCGACTTTGTTGGGTTAACAAGACCTAAATTATGTTCTTTTAATCTTTTTCTGAGATTATTTGTATAACCAATGTATAAATTTCTATCTTTTTCGCTTTTTAAAATGTAGATAAAGAACATAATTTAAAGCTCGTTATGGTGTGGGGGTTCATGCTCCAAATTTTAGAAAATATTCTTTTGGTTTTGATTCTTCTCTCACTATTTTTCTCCAGTTTTTGTCGATTTCGGAAAGTCTTTTAACCTTTTTATTTGTTTTAAACAGGGGGTCGACAACGCGCGATTTACAAAAAGCTCTGGCATTATAATCTTTTGGGTTGTTTTGAAATTTTACTTTTCCTTCAATTCTATCGAATAATACTTTTAATGTCTTATCAGCATTCAATCTTTTTTTAATTTTTGCCATAACTTCTTTATCAGTCGTAAAAAGGTCGTCTTTCTTAATATGCCCCTTCTTTAGGGCGTACTTCAGCAAATCCCCTACTGTTTTAAACATGACAACAGTAGGAAATCCAGCATAATAAATGGTATTTAATTTTAAAAATAATTTGGCGTATCTTTTGGCGCTTTGGTAATTTTTAAAAATCCAAGAATTTTTCTCAATTGAAAGATTGTCTAAAAAATACTTAACGCCCCCTCTGTTAATCATTTTACAGCCCAACGCAGTTCTTAATGAATAATCTATTCTGTCGGCACACAAATCTGGCAATTCTTTCTCCAGCAATGGAAAATTATCTTTATTCAAAATATAACCAAGGCCTATTCTATATTTCTTTAAAATACGGGGAATTTCTGATTTTTTGACGAATCTTTCCAGAATACTGTCTTGATAGTTCTGCGTTCTTCCTGAGCCATTGCTCACAACATAATCAATAGTATGAGAAAAGACGGTATGGGAAACATCGTGAATTAATCCGGCTACCCGTTCTTCAATTATGGCATTAAATTTCTTTAATAAGATGAAGGTGCCCAGAGAATGTTCAAAGCGAGTGATTTTAACGAAAGTAACCAACCTTGAATCGGCAGAAAGAGAATGCACCTTTAAATAGAGCGGCAGGTATCCTGCCTGGTCTATTCCTTTTAACCTTTGAAGGGTTTGGCTCTTTATTAGTTCTAAAATTAGAGGTTCTCTAATTTTTATTTTTCCATAAATCCTATCTTGATAAGTCATTGTATGATTTTATCAACGTCATCTTTAATACCATAGATTTCTAAACTTTCTTCAATTTCTTCTTTATTTGTAATCTTTTCTAAAACTTTCAACAAATTTTTTACATTTGCTCCCTTAAAAAGTCCCCGACAAGCGAAACAAGGAAATTCGTTTTTAGGACAAACAGCCTGGCAACCAGCTAAGGTAATTAAACCAAAACAAATCTTTTTTTTAGCCAAAAAACAGCTTTGGGTTCCTTTCTTTGGACATTCTGTACAAACTGGACTTTGACAAATTTCGGGAATTTTACCGAAAATCAACTCTTTGGCATATTTTAAAAATTCATCTCCATTTATCGGGCAACCTGGAATTGTAAAATCGACTTTAACAAAATTATCAATTTCTTTAATTTCGGGGTTGGAAACATCTTTAAGCTTTTTGTAAATAAAACGGACTGTTCTCTCTTTTCCTTGATAATTTTTCATTTCTGGTATTCCGCCCAGGGCAGCGCAATTTCCCAAAACCACCAATATTTTTGATTCCTTTCTAATTTTTTTTAGTAATTGGATATTCTCTTTTGTAATCGGATTCCCCTCAACAAAAGCAATATCTATTTTGATTTTTTGCTTCGGAAAAGATTTTTCCTCAATCAGTGGAAAATCAACCAATTCTGTCTTTTTTAAAAGATTAAAAAATTTTTCTCCTAAATCTAAAAGGGTAAACTGACAACCCTCGCAAGAAGTTAAAGAAAAAAAGGCGACCTTCTTTTTCATAGAAACTATTATTTTATTTTATTAGAAATTACCGAAAATAAAAAGGGGTCATACTCTACCCCTTTGCAAAATCTGGAACGATTCATGGGTAACCGCCATCAACGACTCAGCGGTTTCTTCTCTAATGACCTCTCTGGCCATATCAAGGTGAATTGATACCAAATCTCCGTTGTTGATCTCTTCGACAAATCCCCTCTTGACCTTTCTGGGAGTAGCAACCAAGAGAAGCTGGTCACCCCTCACAAATATCGAGGATGCAAGAACCCTTATGGTTTCTTCTTTTCCCGCAATGACCCGTCCAGGTACGACCAGACAATCGCTTGCACCGCTGATAATGTGAGGCAGCTTTTGCGGCACCGACTGTTGCACAATCGAAACAAGCCAAGCAACATTAAGGTTATGGTGGGGCTTTCTGCCCCTTACTTTGTGGGCTACCAAAAGGTCGCGTGAATGAAACCTTTCCGATAGCACCCTTGCAAGTATATCATCTGTCACTATCTTCAAAAGGTCATTGCCAAGCCAGTAAGCGCGGACAACTTCTTCCGATAAGGGATCCTCTATTCCGTTGGCAGCTGCAATTATTTGGTAAGCGACGAAGGGCTCTAATCCCTCAAGAATCGTCCGAATTCTCGGAAGGTTCTCTGGGTTGGGCTCTCTGATAAACTTCAAAACAGCTTCTTCCGCTTCCGGATTTCCTCTAAGCTCTGGACAACCGAAAGTATAAAGACAGGCAACCCTTGCTCCTTCCATTTTTCCCTCCTTTCTTGGCTATATTGTCAAAGAGCCAGTGGTATTTAAAGAGATTTTACAGTTGATGTTTATTTCGAGCGGAGCGAGAAACAAGGTTCTTGCCGAAGGCGAGGTTCTTACTTAATGATTTCAGAAATATTATCAATCAAATCAGTGGCCATTAAGGATTCGCCGAGCTTTTTACCAGCTAGTTCTCCAGCTAAACCATTAATATAAGCCGCTGCTTGTGCTGCCTCAAATGGTGAAATTCCTCTTGCCATAAGGCCGCCGGCAATTCCAGCTAAAGTATCTCCCATACCGCCAACTGTCATAAAGGCAGAGCCGGTTCTGTTTAATGCCACTTCTTTCCCGTCTGAAATTATGTCTGTTGCTCCCTTTAATAAAATAGTTGTTTGGAGTCTTTTAGCTTCTTCCTGAACTGCCTTTATTTTTTCTTCTTCGCTTAATTTATAAACTTCTCGGCCGGTTAAAACAAAAAATTCAAAAGTGTGAGGAGTAATCAAAAATGGCTTACCAGATACTATCGCCGGATTCTTGGATAGGGCATGAATAGCATCGGCATCAATTACGGTTGGTATGAAAACTTGTGAAAGGTATTCAAAAATAACTTTTTGAGTTTCCTCTGTCCTTCCTGTTCCGCCCCCAATGACAACTGCTGCCTTACTCCGGGCATTTGCTTTTGCTGCTTCTGTCATTGAAACTAAGGTAGCTAGGTGTTCTTTGGTCAGCCGCTCGCCGTTTAAAGGATAGGCGGCTAAATTGGGAGTAAAAGAAGCTATAATATCTGCCGCTCTTTTTGGAGCAATAATTCTTACCATATCCGCTCCTGCCCGAAAGGCAGCTAAGCCGGATAAAGCAGGAGAGCCTGAATAAAATTCCGAACCGCCGATAACCAACACCAAACCATAATCATATTTTCTGGCTTCACGGGGTCTTTCTTTATAAATATTTTTTAAAATATCTTTAGTGACCTCAATCATAATATTTCTTTTAACGCTTCGCTATAAATTACCTTGTAATTTTAAAAATTTTCTTAGTTCGGGGCCGAATTGAGGATGTTTTAGAGAGAGATAGATATTAGATTTTAACCAATCGAGCTTATTCCCGCATTCTAACCACCTTCCCTCAAATTCATATCCATAAATCATTTTACCATCTTTTATCATCTTATCAAAAGCTCCGGCTAATCTTATTTCTCCGGTTTTATCAGGGGTAGTTTTCTTAAGATATTCGAAGACTTCCGGCGTTAAAATATATTTCCCGACTACCGCCAGGCTAGAAGGAGCTTCCTCGGCCGAGGGTTTTTCAATTATTTTTTTGATTTTAAAAAGACGGTTGGCAATCTTTTCCACTGCCACTATGCCGTAAAGATATAATTTTTCAGCAGGTAATCGGTAAAGGGAGATAATTGGTTTTTCACAGGTCTTAAAAATTTTAGATATTTGCAAAAGACAAGGAGTATCTGAATCAACAATGTCATCAGCAAATAAAACAGCACAAGGCTCATCCCCTATCAATTTAGCTGCCTGTAAGACCGCGTGACCGTCGCCCAGGGGTTTTGTCTGTATAACACTAGAAAAAGAAATCTCTTTTAAAGTTTCGTGAAATTCCCTGACTGTTTTTAGAATCTGGTCTTTCTTTTTCTCCTTTAAAATTTTTTCTATATCCGGAGATTCTTTAAAATAATCTAAAACAATTTTTTTATCAGGAGAGGCAACAAAAATTATTTTCTCAATCCCAGAAGCTTTGGCTTCCTCGACAACGTGCTGGAGCATCGGAATATCTATTACCGGCCAAAGTTCTTTGGGAACGGACTTTGAAAGCGGCAAAAATCTTACTCCCAAACCCGCGATTGGTATGATTGCTTTTTTAATTTCTTTACTCATTTTCTTTCTTTTCTAATTTTCTTCTCAAAAAAGCAGGGGTCTCCCATTTCTTTTCTTCAGCGATTAATTCCTTCTCTTCTGCTTCAATATCTTTTTTGACTTCCAGGGCGTTCCTTCTTACTGTTACTTCAATTTTTTCTGGCGTTAAAACTTCAGAAGGGGTTTTTTCTTCAGAAACGGTCTTTTGAAGCGCGGCTGATGGCCTACCTTTCTTTTTTCTTCTTTTTTTCTCTTTTTTGATTTTTATTTTTATTTTTCTCTTTGAGATTACTGATTTCCCCCTTTTCCTTTTAGTTTTGCGGGTCGAAGTTTTAGTTTTTCTTATTTTTCTCTTTCTCTGGTCAATTTCCTTTTTAACTATCTCTTCTGCCGGAAAAACCCTCTGGCCGCAACCTGTAGCCAATATGGTTACTTTAATTTTCCCTTTCTCTTGCTGAAGGTCGTGTCCTTTCTTTTGCGATACCCCAAAAATAATTTTTGCCTCCCGGTGAACCAATTCTGAAATAGCTTTCGATATTTGAGAAACTTCGGCTAATTCAATGTTTTTCTCTCCGACTATATTAAATAAAATACCCTTGGCTCCCCGAATAGTATAGGGATACAAGGGCGAAGACAAAATCTTTTTAATTTCCTCTTCGTTCTTGCTCAATCCCGAGACTTCAGCTGAATGCAAATAAGTCAGCCTTCCCCGGCCTTCAAAAACTGTTTTTACGTCAGCAAAATCAATATTGATTAAACCAGGTTCGTAAATTGTTTCGATAAGGTCTTCCAAGCTTTCGGCCAGGTTTTTATTTATTACCGAAAGAGCAGTTTTTAAGGGCGTGTTTTTATCTATAATTTGGAAAATTCTTTCATTTGGAATAATCGAAATGGCGTTTAAGTTTGGTCTCACCTTTTCCAGCGCTTCTATGGCAAGCTGGGCTTTTTTTTCTCCTTCAAATTTAAATGGTAGAGTAAAAATTCCGTAACTAATATTGCCCAAATCTCTGGAAATTTTAGCAAAAATTGGAGTTGCTCCAGAACCCGTTCCGCCACCCAAGCAAGCAACGAAAATACAAAGGTCTTGGCCAGAGAGCAGTCTTTTTATCTTTTCTTTTTCGCTTTGGGCAGCTATGGCCGCTAATTCACTATTCATTCCTGTCCCCAGCCCTCGAGTCAAGCTTTGGCCAAATTGAAAACGCAAAGTTCCCCTGGAGGCTCCCTTTAGGGCTTGAACGTCGGTATTAGCAGCAACGAAACTGGCTTTTTTTACTTTTGTTGCAAGTTCTGAAACAATTGAAGCGCCACCGCCGCCAATTCCAATAACCCTTATTTTAGTTTTTTTAACCCCGTTAGAGGTTTGTTTTCTTTGTGTTTTCTCTAAACCCCGCTGACCTCTAACGGGGTTAATCGGCTCAATTTTAAGTTTTGGCACAACTTTCGGGATCATTTTGGGAATTCTTTTTTTATTTTTTTTCGCCATAATTTTGCTGCTTTTATAAAAATAGCATATTTACTAAAAAGACTCAAGCAAAATAATTTATTACCTAAAAAGCAAAAGCCAGCTTGACTGGCTCGGAATATCACAAGCTGACTATTTTTAATACTTAAGACAGCATCTCTTCGATGGTTTTCCCATGGCTCGCATAAGGAATCCAGATGGCACCGGGAAGCTTGGAGAGGGGGTCATAAAGCCCCAGAGGGAGACCGGAAAAGACCAGGTATCGCCTTCCCTCGTGCCGCAGTTCGCGCCAGCAATCGAGCGTCTCCAGTTCAGGATGTCGTTCAAGATAGCCAGCAATAGTGTCTGGCAGAACCAAGCAGTAATCACCAGTGCCGTTTTGCCGTATCTCTTCCTGCCTCGCTCCCGGCAGGCTAAGAAATGCACGGACTATTCGCAAATTCACCGTCTGCGTCGTCGTCGGCATTGTCGCCCTCCTTGCTGGTTTCGGTTTCTGTTATGCGGAGATGCTGCAGTTTTTCAATTTCAAACGAGCTGCTTTATTTTAACAATTATATTCAAAAAATTCAAGCGAAAATAAAAAAATGCCCGTACTGGGCATTTGGCTCTAATTCCAAAAACCGAATATTGTGTCATCATCCAT
>Ga0315296_10002653_pt1 | contig 15189 bp, 9 predicted proteins | sample YL17G14_18_MG_FD_203921 | JGI IMG/M metagenome (GOLD analysis project Ga0315296, IMG submission 203921) | Sediment microbial communities from Yellowstone Lake, YNP, Wyoming, USA - YL17G14_18 | ecosystem: Environmental > Aquatic > Freshwater > Lake > Sediment | place: USA: Wyoming | collected... | reverse complement strand
GCGATCTCGGTCGGCGTGAACTGGCCGCGGCCAAAAAAACCCGCTCCCCCGATGGCCAAGAGAGAGAGCGCCAGAATGATCTTGTTTTTTCCGGGGCGACCTTTCATGTCACATTCTCCCCTTCCATATTTATGAATATATACTAACCAGGAATGGGCAGAAAATCAAATGAAAATTTCTTTGGCCGTTGACAGGCCGTTTTGGCTGTTGTAAATTGACGGTTCTTGTGTCCGGACTTGATTCGGCGTTCGTGTCATGAGAGCAAGATATTTAGGCTTCATCGTCCTCCTCCTTGTAGGGAGATGCCTGCCTGCGAGACAGACTTCCACCATCCCCTTCCCCTGTGAATGGCCGGGAAGCCCGGGTTTTACCCCGCAGGCCAACTGGGACCGGCAGAATATTATCGATCCGTCGGGCATGTGCCTACACGCCCAGCGACAAACATTCTTCATCGTCAGCGATGAAGGGGAGATTTTTGAGGTCAAAACCGACGGCACTCCGGTCTTTCGTTTGAAGGTGTCCGGAGACCTGGAGGACGTGACAGTCGATCCTTCCACCGGCCTTCTTTATATGATCATCGAAGGGGATGACGTGATCCTGGAATTCGATCCGGACAAAAAAGAGGTCAGGCGCCGCTTTCCCATCAATCGGGCGTACCAGGGAAATCCAGGTTTCCTCCAGAAGCAGGTGGACAAATACGATAACGGGATCGAGTCCTTGGTTTTTGTCCCGAACCCCGGCCACCCTGAAGGAGGAACTTTTTATGCAGGGAACCAGGAGGATCCTGCCTGTATCATGGAGCTGTATGTCCCCATTAAAACAAGCCGGGCCAACGAAGCGGAAGCCAGGATTCTTCGCGTTCTGCCATTTCAGATGCGGGACCCGGCGGCCCTCTATTATGACTCGAAAACGGGGTTGTTGAACGTCGTCAGCGACTCGGACAATTTATTCGTCGAGATCACGCTGGACGGGAGGTTGGTCAAAGAATATGCCTTCCCCGGGAATGACCAGGAAGGCATCGCCTGGGATGATCAAGGCCATATTTTTATTTGCCAGGATTCGGGGGGAATCCTGAAGCTCAAGGACCTGCGAAAGCGCTGATCAAGCCTTTTTTGCCGGCCATTTAATCCAAGGGATTTTCATTCATCATTCAACGATGGCGTCATTCTATTCCTTTTTCCGGTCAAACAAAACGGCGCATTCGGCCTTGTCCTTGCTTGAACGAGCCCTTGAGCTTTTCGAGGATCGGTTTCGCCGGTCGGGCAATGAGACCGCGGGCTGGAGCTTACAGCTCAAATATATCTTATTCGGTCGGGCCGACCCCCCTTTGCGTCTTGATCTTTTTGTATTCGCGGATGATGAGGAAGCAAAGGAAGATCCAGATGAGGACGCTCACGACGTTGACGATGGCATAATTTTCAACAGCCTTGAAAGCCAGGAATGTTGTTCCGACGAAGACGAGCAGACCGCCGCAGAAATCTCCGCCCCTGACAAAAAAGGTATCGATGGCGGCCTTGGCCTTATATTTTTCTTCCCTGGTCGTGATGAGGTAAAGGGCGTGCTTGGTTGTGTTCATGAGGGAATAATCCGTGCCGTTTTCCAGGACTTTGACCCATTTGACGATCAGCAAAGCGGCCCCCATTGTGATCAGCCCATATCCGCCGAGAACCATTAAGGGGAAGACGAAAAGCGCCCCAGCGACTCCTACCCACTTGAATATTCGGGAGACCAGGAAGAGCTGGATGACCATGGCGGCAATGTTGGTCCAAAATTGATAGTCGGAAAAGGTCTGGCCGATATACTGCTCCATGCTCAATCCCCCCGTGGCCCCGGCGGCCAGGGCTTTCTGGGCCGTCCGTGCGACGACTTTGCTGAATATATATTCGCCCGTTTGGTTGATGAAGTTATAGAGGGCAATGACAATAGCGATGTAGAGGAGATACTGGCTTTTAAAGACCAGCCGGAAGCCGCCTCCCGCTTTCAGGGGCTGTTCCTGGATTTTCTTCTTGGCTTCCATATCGGCGGCCGCCTTTCCGGTTGAATCGACAGTCTTGCGGATTTCTCTTTTGTGAATGAAAATGGCCAGCAAAATGCAGAGTCCCAAGACTGCGGCCGTCACCAGCATCATCTTGTAGGAGCCCAAAGGCTTCCAAAGCTTTTTAGAAACGATGCTCCCGACGAGGGCTCCGAGGGTGGCCCCGAAGGCGATGAGAGGGAATAAGCGCTTTCCGGATTCTTCCGAGTATAAGTCATTCGCAAAGCCCCAGAATTGGGCGGGGACGAGCAAATTATAAATCCCGATCCAGATGAAAAAGACGATGCCCATCACGCTGATAGGGACGCCGACTAGGTCCAAGATATAGAACAGGATTAAGTTGGATATGAAGAAGAGCGTGACCCAGGTGATGAGGAGATGGCGGGGGAATTTCGACGCCACTTTGCTGAAGGCCTTGACGACAAAGATCAGCAAGACTGCCTGGGCCGCTCCCATATAGCTCTTTATTTCGGCGCTCTGGCCGGTGAGGATGAGGGCGTCCCGGACGGGCTTGATGATGTAATAGGCAAAAAGAAGGAGAAAGACATTCAAAAACAAGAGAAGCGCTTTGGCGGCTTCCCCGGGATAGATGACCGTAAATAGGCGAAGCAAGCGATAAGAAATTCCCACCGATTTTGTTTCCGCGACCGGAACACTCGATGCTTCCATAATGTCCCTCCTTGTTTAAGTTCTCAATAAGCCGGCGCCTTCGCCTTGGTCTTAAAGCTTTATATCAAATAGGACGGCGGCATCGCCCTTGTCCTTGATCAGTTCTTTGATCTTTTCAAGGATCATGTTTCGCCGGTCGAGCAAAGCCTGGATCTCTTTGGGGGTAAGATAGGGCTTCATGGCGGCTTCGATGACCTTGGGGTCCAGCTGAAGGCCTTGATACAGCCGCCTGGAGCATCGGCTGATCGCAGTCCCCGGCAGGAATTCAACGAGGGTGTCAAAGGCTTCCATAAAATCCACCCGGCAGACCTTCCAGGTCTCTTTGTGGACCAGAATATCTTTCGCATCGCGCGGGCAGTAGGTCAAATTTTCGAAGACATCGAGTTCTTCCATCGTGTTTTCAAAGGCCTTGGCATCGGGCGGTTCCAGCTTTCTCGCCCTTCGATCCATTTCGTTGACGCAGCCTTCGACCATGATTTGGAGCGAACCTTTATACACTAAGATTTCTCTCTCGACAACAGGAGGAACGATGTCCATTTTGAAAAGCTTGGTCAGCTCATAAGCGGCAATTTCCCGTTTGTAGCTGACCGGATTTGGCCTTCGCTCGGGGCGGTCGATATATTTGAAGATTCCCTTCCGCTTCGCTTTTCCGTCGTCCAGGAAGATTTTCCAGGGCTCATTTCTCCCGCCGAGCCCGCCCTTTTCGATATCGACGGCCTTGGCCGTTTTCAGATAGATCTCCAGCTCTTTTTGCTGAGCGGTTCCTTGATCGGCCGAGAGGGACAGAGAACCAATGCTCCCCATCACCATCAGGCTAAACATAGCCAGAGTGGAAATGATTTCTTTGTTCATCATTTTCCCTCCAGACGCAAAAATTTATATTCGATGATCCGGATTAATATTTTGGCATCCAGCGATGAGGGAGATTTCCGTTCTCGATGATCAAGGCACTGAGAAATCCGCCGGCCCGACGATAAGCGGATGAGATTCCCGTATCGACAAGCCAGACTTTGTATCCAAATCGCGAGGGCACGTCCTGAATTATCGGGGTGTGGGCGATAACGATCTGCTTGGCCCCGAGGTTGGCGAGTATTTTATTGACTTGAGACGCGAAGGGCTGTTCGGCCCATACGGCGAGGTCCCTGTACCAGAGAGGGCCTTCCGGATTAAATATAATTTTTGCCCTGTAGTTTTCAACCTGGTCTTCACGCCGGAAATGGTCTTGGAACTCTTTGTAGTATAAATTATTAATGTCCTTTAGCTTCCAAGTGGAATATTTTTCGCTAATACCGCCGTGGACGAAGACGGTGTCGTTAATTTTGATGACTGCGTTGTGCTCTTCGGCGATCCAGCGGCCGTAGAGCCAGTTGAAATTCATGTTGTAATTATCTCGGCCTTCACCAGGTTCTTTCATGAGTTTCAACCATTCGGCGTCGATATTGCCGCTGTCTTCCGTTCTCTTTTTGAATTCCCTCTCCTTTTTTTTCTTGTAATCATCGGGGAGGAAATCCAAAAACTGGGCTATGGTCCAATAGTCCGGATAGTCAAAATAATATCCCATAATATTGATTTCTTCATGGTTCCCGATGAGCATGTGAACCATGCCGCCGGCTTCCGCGGCTTCTTTTTCCAGGCTTTTGATGAGGTTAAAAATATCCTTAGCCTTGTCCCCCCGGTCCAAGACATCGCCGATCTGGACCAGGTGGGTTTTCCCGCCGATCCAGTGACCGCGATCATCGATGAGCTTTATATCCTCGTTCTTCAGGATCGTTATGAAATGCTCATAGTCGCCGTGGAGGTCGCCGATGGCGATAATTTTTTCCACCCCTTCCCAGATGCACTGCCGGCTTGCCGGAGCGCGTGGAGAAGGAGAGATGGCCGGAAGGAAGGGCGTCGAAGTCTCGGTGGCGGCCGGAGGTGGATAGAGTGCCGGACGGGCGGGCGTCGACGCCGCGCTCGCCATATAATCTGCCAATGATAGAGCGCTGAAGATGAATAGACAGAGAAGGAGCACAAAACGAGCTCTGGATTTGGGGGAAAATCTTTTATTGAAGCAGGAACGTTCGGGTTTTTCGGGCAATATCTTTCTCGACCTCCTGGCCAAGTGAAATGGATTCACAAGGGTAATATTAATTCAACCCAAGATTTAGTCAAGAGGAATTCAGGGAATCCTTAAAACCCCCCTTAAACCATCTGAGCGACCTGGAGGAACAAGGTATTGTGTCCTCCCGGGAAATGATCGACCGCCGGAGGAGAATGGATTTGACTCCTCTGATGAAAATTGTTATGCTTTTTACAGAACCCGGTTGGCAAAAAAGGACGGCATCGTTGAAATGCCCGAAATGTCACTTCGATAATCCTTCCGACACCGGCTTACCGAAGATTGCCGATGCCAAGAAACGCCTGGCTGCCCTCTAGACTTATCTCCTAAGACGCGATATATTGAATCTGTTCGTATTGGCCAACGGGCGTGAGATGGCCTGGCTATGATCATAGCGAGCCTTTTTTGGAAAAGGACGAAAGGAGGGGAAAACCATGTTTGCCCGAATCACGATCATGCATTTCTATCTGGACCGGATTGATGAAGCCGTAGAGCTTTATAGAAAGAGCGTCATCCCAGAAGCCAAGAAGCAGAAAGGTTACCGGGGAGCCTGTTTCTTGGTCGACCGCAACACGGGAAATGCGAATGCCATCACATTCTGGAAAAGCGAGAAGGATGCCATCGCCAACGAGGAAAATTGTTACTACCAGGAACAGTTGGTGAAGTTCCGCGTTTGGTTCTCGGCCCCCCCGATCCGCGAGGGGTATGAGGTCGCCATTAGCGCTTTAGGAGCTCCAGCCAAGAAAAAATTCCCCCAAAAAGCGAAGTCGTAAGGGGACGGGCCTTCCGATTGGACAGATCAAGCCTGGCTCAGATATTGACGGGAAGATTCCCCATTTTTTAATCCAACAGGTTTGTCAAATGCGTTGGCCTACCCCCAAACGAGAAACCGGGATGAGATGAAGATGACGTGTCCCAAGTGTCAATCCCAAAATCCTGATGACACGCTTTTTTGCGGGAATTGCGGCGCCCGGCTGAAGCCGACGAAAAAGACGGGCGAGAAGCGGGCCTCTTACACAAAAACTCTCAGGATTCCGCTGAAAGAGCTCACCGTCGGCGAAACCTTTGCCAAGAGGTACCAGGTCATCGAGGACTTGGGTAAAGGGGGGATGGGGCGCGTCTATAAGGTCCTCGACAAAGAGATCAAAGAGGTCGTGGCGCTCAAGATCCTGAAGCCCGAGATCGCCGAGGACGAGAGGATCATCGAGCGTTTCCGGAACGAGCTTAAATTGGCCCGCAAAATATCCCACAAGAATATCTGCGGGATGTACCATCTCAGCAGGGACGAGAACGACACCCACTACATCACGATGGAATACGTCCCCGGCGAGGACTTGAAAAGCCTGATCCGGAGGATCGGGCCGCTGACCATGGCAAAGGCGGTCTTCATCGGGAAGCAGATCTGCCAGGGCTTGTCGGAAGCCCACCGGCTGGGCGTCATCCACCGGGACCTCAAGTCCCAAAACATCATGATCGACCAGGAGGGCCATGTCCGGATCATGGATTTCGGCATCGCCCGTTCGCTCATGGCAAAAGGCCTCACCGACGCCGGCGCGATCATCGGGACGCCGGACTACATGGCGCCGGAGCAGGTCGAGGGCGAGGAGCCCGACCCGCGGACGGACCTTTATTCTCTGGGCGTCGTTCTTTATGAGATGGTGACCGGCCGGGTCCCCTTCGGCGGCGATACGGCCCTCAGCGTGGCTTTCAAACAAAAAAATGAGATCCCGCGGGAGCCGCGAAAGTTCAATATCCAAGTTCCAGAAAATCTGAACCGGATCATCATGAAATGCCTGGAGAAAGAGAAGGCGAGGCGATACGAAAGCGCCGCTGGGCTTTGCCAAGATCTGGCCCGAGTCGAAGAGAGCATAACATCGACAGGGGAGATCGGAGGAGTTAAGACGAAAGCGCCCCGGATCGGGCCGATATCCAAGATTTCCAGGAGATGGCCGGCCGTGGCTGTCTTGGCCTGCCTCCTGGTGATCGGCGCCTACCTGATATGGAAAAATCTCCGGCCGGCGCCGCCGAGCGATTATGAGAATTTCATGTCCTTGGCCTGGGTTCCCTCCGGCTCTCCCGAGGTCCAGCAGAACCTGATCGAGTTTCTTGTCCATCGCTCTTTGGCCGCTTCCAGCCGATGGAATATTTATGTGCCCGAGGATGTCCTCATCTATAAAAAGCGGACTCAAGAGACGGAGGCGAAGCCGAAAAATCCTTATCTCATGATCACTGGAGAGGTTGTTCCCAAAGTGACAGGAGGATTCGAGATTTCGATTTCGTTGAAGGTGCGAGAAAAATACTCGAGAAACACGTTCGATTGCAAGGGATACATCGATTTCATCACGGACCAGGTCGAGAAGATCCATGTCTTCATTTCCGAGAATTCCGAAGGGATCGTCGGCAAGATCGAGGGGAACCGGACGGCGGCCCAGATCTCGACATCGAATCGCGATGCGCTGGATCATTTTCTCAAAGGAGAAGAGGCTTGGCGCAAGCTGGATGCGGCCCCGGCCTATTTTGAATACAGGACCGCCCTGGAGAATGATCCCGATTTCAGCCTGGCCCATCTCAGACTGGCCGATGTCCTGGTCTTCAGGGTCGACCGGGAGAGCGCCAGAAAGAATCTCGAAACGGCCTTGGCCAAAAAGGACCGCCTGATCGAAACCGATTTGCTGAGGCTTCAGGCCCTGCTGGCCCGCATCGATTCCAAGCCAAGCGAGGAGCGGCAGTTTCTCGGCAAGCTGACGGAGGAATTTCCTTTCAAGAAGGAATATCACTACGAATTCGCCGAATCCTATTTTCACTGCGGCGACGCCGATAAAGCCATCGAACATTATGCCCGGGCGCTCGAGCTCGACCCCAACTACTCGCCGGCCCATAACCATATCGCCTACTGCTACGCCTGGGTCGGTAACCACAAGCTGGCCGAGGAGCATTTCAAGAAATACGTTCAATTGGATCATACGGCCAACGCCTATGACAGCCTGGCGGCTGGATACAGGCTAGCCGGCCGGTATGATGAAGCGCTAGACGCGCTCCAGCGGGGGGCCGAACTGAGCCCGAGCCTGGACTATCTTTATGGGAGCATGGCCCGCAATTATATCCTCAAGGGGGCCTTGTCCAAAGCCTTGGCGGCCCTTCGGCAGCAGGAGTCGGTCGCCAAGCTCGAAAGCTCTAAGATGAGCTCCTCGTTTTATGCGGTTTATGTCGAATTTTTGAAAGGGAATCCCGAAAAGTGCCTCCAAAGGCTGGCCCCGCTGAGAGACTATTATTCCCAGAAACAGTTCAGCCGCAATTTGGATGAGACGCCCTGGTTGCCTTCCTGGTTTACGGGCGTTATCGCGGCCAAGAGAGGAGACGGCCAGACCCTCCGCCGGGAAATCGGCCGGATGAAGGAAAAGATCGTCCAGAACGGCGTGAGCGCGACGAACTTTTTCCCCATCTACAAGTTTTATGTCCACCTGACGATCCTCGAGGCGGCCGGGCAGGGGGACCTCAACGGCGTTCTCAGGAATATCGAGGAAGGAAAGAGGATGTGGAAGAGGATGGGCTACTGGAGTTCCATGTTCAATTGCGCTTTCTTTTTCAATGAATATGCCGAGACCTTGAACAGCCTGAGCCGTCCGGCTGAAGCCCTGACCCTGCTCGACGATGCCTATCTCTATAATCCCGATTATGCCGCCGCCCATATCAGCCTGGCGAAAATCCATCTCCAAAAAGGAGACCGGGAAAAAGCCCGGCAGGAATATGAAGAGGCGGGGAAACTATTGGATCAGGCGGACAAGGACTATATCCTCGTCGGCGAAACGGACAAGATCCGGAGAAAGCTGTGATCCGCTGTTCCCGCTGAGTTGACTTTCAGATAGGCTTTTGATAAAAGCTAGTTAGGAAGCGAAATCCATGATCATCAACAAACGGGAAAAGAACAGTGTGGTGATCTTCGACATCGAAGGGGAGATCAAGAGGTCCGACATCACGGACGTGACGCTCCATCAGCTCGTCAAGGACCAGCTGGAGACGGGGAAAAAGCACATCCTGCTCAATTTTGAAAAAGTGGAGTTCATTGACAGCTTCGGCGTCGGTGAGATCCTGGCCAGCTATATCTCCACCCACAACCTCGGCGGCAAGCTCAAGCTGGCCCGCATCTCCAAAAAGCTTTTCCTTATCTTCCAGGTCACAATGCTGACCAAAGTTCTGGATATCGTCGAGGACGAAGAAACCGCACTCCAGGGCTTTTTTAAGGATTAGCCGTCTCTAACCTGAGGGCTTGAGTCACTCGATGGCGAAGAACCGCCTGTCCCGGATTCTTTCCCGCGTCGTCGATATCAAGCCCGGGGAGGAGCGGATCGCCCTCCTGCTTTTCTCCTATTTTTTCCTGATCACCGCCCCGTTCATGATCATCAAGTCCGTTCGGGACGGGATGTACTTGGATGAACTTGGGGCCGATATGCTCCCTTATGCCTATGCGACGGCCCTTTTGGTCGGGCTAGTCGTCTCTTTCCATTCCAAACTGCAGGCCAAAATATCCCGGAAGCTCTTGATACTTTCTAGCCTGGCTTTCTTTATTCTCACAGCGGTTCTCTTTTTTCTTCTTTTTCCAAAAGTATCCAAAGGCTGGACATGGCTGCCTCTTATTTACTGGATATGGGCCAACGTCTTTGTCGTCGTGATAGTAACCCAATTCTGGATGGTCGTGAACGATGTTTTTAACCCCCGGGAAGCCAAGAGGCTTATCGGCTTTTTTGGAAGCGGGGGAATCCTTGGCGGGATCGTAGGAGGCGTATTAGCATGGCAATTCGCCAAGCCGAATCAATCCTATAAGCTCCTATTATTTGTCCTGGCCTTGCTGGCGGCCTGCACCGTTTGCGTGTGGGCTATTTTTAGCTGGCTGAAAAGGTCTCAGTGGGTGATGTCAGGAGGGGGCCAGAAGCCCGGGGCAAGAAGCCAAGAGCCTCAACAAGCGGGTTTTAAGGCTTGTTTGAATACAGTCCGCATGGACTCATATTTGAAACTTCTCGCCGCCGTCGTCACGTTGACAGGGATTGTCTCGACGCTGATTGACTGGCAGTCTAAAAGAGTGTTCGAACACTGGCCCACCGTGGAGAAAAATCTGACTGCCTTTTTTGGAAAATTCAATGCAGGGCTGCTACTTTTTTCACTTATATTCCAGATTTTAATGACAAGCAACCTGATCAAACGCTTCGGGATCCGGCTGCCCTTGATGATTTATCCCGCCATCCTTCTTTTGTGTTCGATGGGAATCGCTGGGTTGCCGATCCTGCTTTTTGCCATAGCCATCAAAGGGAGTGACAAGAGTCTTTCCTACTCGGTGAATCAGTCGGCCAGGGAACTTCTCTACATCCCTGTCGCACCAGAAAAAAAATACAAAGCCAAAGCCTTTATCGATATGTTCCTCAACCGTTTTTCTAAGGCATCGGTCGGTGTGATCCTTTTGGGTGTTTTCTTAGTTGTGCCACTTCGTCCTGATCGGCCATATCTTCGTGTCCAAAATCTTCGTGTCCAAATCGTAAGCCTGGTCTCTGCCTGCTTTATTTTTGTCTGGATCTTCCTGAACCTCAAGGTCAGCAAAGAATACGTAAGCACGGTCAAAGAAAAACTGGGACGCGAATGGGAGCGAGGTGACCGGATCGTAGATCGAGCCATGGATGTGGAAACGGCGAAGCTCGTTTTTGACGCCCTCGAGAGCAAAAATCGGAGTCCCGACCTGTACGCCATGCATCTCTACGACCTCCTGAAAAAAGACAAGCTGACGCCGGAGATCAAAAAGCTCGTCGGATACGAATCGGATGAAATCAGGGTTGCCTCCCTGGGCGTCCTGATGGAAGCCGAGGAGTCGCCCTGGACCGTCCACCCGGACGAGGAGCTGCCGCCGGAGGTCCTCCAGAAAGAAATCCGGGAGATCATGGAACTGGATTCTTACCATCAATTGATGAACGGCTTTGCCGACAAGGTCATCCAGGAGAAAGGGCAAGACGCGGAAACGGCGAAAATGGAGTTGGCCAAAGCCATCAGCTTGATGGATGCCGGTTCGCCGCTGGCCGGGAGACTTGATGAGCTTCTCAGGGACGAATCTTCCCTGGTCGGCCGCTATGCCATGGAAGCCGCAGCGAAGTTTAAGGCGAGAGAGCATGTGCCTCTTTTGATCCGGAAATTGGCCGATCCATCGACGCGAGAAGATGCCCGGGCAGCCCTGGAGAAGTATGGGGCCAAGATTATCGGGATGCTCGGCGATTATCTGGAAGATCCGGCCGAGCCCCCGGCCGTCCGTGAGGCGGTCACCTCTGTCCTGGCCGGGATCGGAACGCCGGACGTGGCCGAGTTCCTTCTCCAGGCGCTGGCGGGAGGCCAGGAGGAGCTGCAGTCCGATCTCATCGATGCCCTGGACAAGATCCGCTCGCGCACGCCGAATCTCCCGGTTTCCGTCGAGGCCGTCAGGATGCTCATCGTCAAGGAAGTCGTCCATTATACCCATGAGAAAAAGCCGTCGGCTGTGATCAATATCTTCAAATTGCTGGGGCTGGTCTATTCTCATGAGGACATTTTCAGAGCTTATCAGAACATCCAGGTCCGGACCAAGGATTCCGTAGCCTATGCCCTGGAGCTTCTCGACTATACGATCGAGAAGGAAATGAGGGACTTGATTTTTCCGGTTTTGGAAGATTTCACGGCCGCGAATAAGACCGTGTGAGGTTTCATGTCCGAAGGACCGTTCTATAAGATTCTCAAGCGTTTCGCGGACGTCAAGCCCGAGGAATCGCGGGTCGCCCTGCGGATGTTCTTCCATTTTTTCATGATCACATCCTCGGCCTATATCCTCAAGGCGGTCAAGACCTCTCTTTTCCTGCAGCACGCTGGCGCCAAGAACCTCCCCTCCGCCTACCTCATTACGGCGGTCATGATGGGCTTTGTCGTTTCGTTGAATTCCCGCCTCCTTCAGCGCCTGAACCGGCGGCGCTACATATCTTTGAGTCTCGTCTTTTTCATGGCCTGCCTGTTTCTGTTCTGGCTTAAGTTCCGCATCCCGGATATCTGGGAGGGATGGTACACGCTTTACTGGCTTTGGTCGGAGGTCTTTCTGGCCACGTCCGTCACTCAGTTCTGGATCCTCATCAGCGATATTATGCAGCCGCGCCAGTTCAGAAGGCTCATCGGATTTTTTGTGAACGGCGGTCTCCTGGGCGGAATCGTGGGGTCGTTATCGGCCAGGTTTCTGGCCGAGCCGATGGGGACGAACAATCTCCTCTTATTGTGCCCCGGCTTCCTTGTCATCTGTCTGTGGATCGTCCAGGAGGTCCCGAAAACCCGTCCGGATACCCCGAAAGAAACAGGACGTCCGGAGGCCGAGCTCAAGAAACAAAAAGTCGGCTATATCCAGAGCATGAAGGTGCTGGCCAAACACCGCTATCTCGTCATCCTCAGCGGAATGATGATGGCCGGTTTTGTCGTATCGACGCTGCTGGATTCGCAATTCAACGCGGCCGTGGAGCGGGTGTACACAACGTCGGCGGAAAAAACGGAATTTCTGGGAACGTTTTCCGCAGGATTGCTGATCGCATCTTATCTCCTGAACGTCCTCCTGACGAGCAGGGTCTTGAAGAACTTCGGCATCCGGGTCGCCCTTCTCGTATCGCCCGTTGTTTTAATGTTGGGGGCGGGCTCTCTGTTTTTCGTCCCGCTGACCGGTCTCATGATTTGGGGGATATTGGTCAAAGGGGCCGATAAAAGTCTGACTCACACCTTCAGCCAGTCGACACGCGAGCTTCTCTATATTCCAATTCCTCCGGAGATCAAGTACAAGGCCAAGGTGTTCATCGATATGTTCATCAACAAGCTGGCCGATGGGCTGGCCGCCGTCCTTCTGCTCGCCTTGGTGGCGACCGGGTTCTCCCTGGAGAAACCCATCAGCCCTCGGACCATGGAGGCCATCAGCGTCCTGGTCCTGGCCTTTATTCTCCTCTGGATTTTTCTTGTTCTTTTGATCATCAAGGAATACGTGGGAATCGTCAGAAAGAACCTGAGAGTCAAATGGCCGGATGCCGACAAGTTCGTGGCCGAAAAGATCGATGTCGATATGACCAAGCTGGTCTTTGACACGCTCGAGAGCCGGCAGCGTAGCTCCGTCCTCTATGCCATGAACCTGTACGACCTGATCAAGAATGAAAAGCTCAGTCCGGAGCTCAAGAAGATTCTCGCCTACAAGTCTGCAGAGGTCCAGGCCTGCTCACTGGACACGCTCCTGGAACTGGATGGAGAAGCGCTTGTCCCGGCCTTCGATGACTCTATCGAGGAGGAAAGCCTCGATGCGGAAATCCGGGAGATCATGTCCATGGACGTCTACCAGGAGCTGATGAAAAAGCACATCGACAAAGTGACCAGCGGGGTGAGCGCGGAGCAGGAGGTCTCCCAGATGGAGGTGGCCAAGATCCTGGGCATTATGGATCCTGCGTCCCCCCTCATCCAGAACCTGGCCAAGCTCCTGAAGCACGAGTCTCCGGAGGTCGTTCGGTACGCCCTGGAGAGCGCCGGCAAGCAGAAAAAGCGGGAGTTCGTTCCCCTGATTGTTCCGCACCTGACAAAACCGGCCCTCCGCGAGGCAGCCGTTCAAACTCTCATCGCCTACGGCGACGCGATCACCGGGACCATGCGGGATTACCTGGTGGATTCGGATGTGGACATCGTCATCCGAAAGGCCATCCCGGATATCCTGGCCCGGCTCGGGCATCAAAGGGCGGCCGACCTGCTGGCGACGGAACTGCCGAAGGGCCGCAAGGATGTCGAAGCCGAGATGATCGAGGCCATGTACAAGATGAAATCCCTCCATCCGCGGGTCGAATTTCGGGACAGAGAGATCCTGCCCCAGATCCGCCGGCTGATCAAAAAAAGCTACCTCCTTCTCATGGAGTTCCATGATCTCAAGAAGGATAAGCAGCGGGCCGTCCTGGCCGAGGATCTGGAGAAGAATTTCGGCCGGGCGCTCAAGCAGATTTTTGAGCTGTTGAGCCTGGTCTATGCCCATGACGATATAATCCGGGCCTACCAGAACATCTGTTCCGGGTCGAGGAAATCCATCGATTATTCGGTCGAGCTCCTGGACAACATGCTCAAGAAGGAGATCAAGGAGGCGCTGCTGCCGCTGATCGAAGACATCCCCCTGGAAGACAAGGCCCGAAGCGCCAAAAGGTTCCTCAAAGCCCTGGAGAAGTCGGAACAGTCTTGAAATGGACCCGTCTCTAGGGATATAATCTTCATCGAGGGAAAGGTACGCATGCCGACGTTGTATATTTATCCCAAAGCGGGCGACTTCTTCACCATCTCCCTGGGCACGGAGAAAGTGACCATCGGCCGGTCCTCGGACAATATGATTTTCGTCCCCGATCCTTTCTGCTCAAGCCACCACGCCGCGATTTACCCCATCGGGACGGGGTATGCCGTCAAGGACAGCGGCAGCAAGAACGGCACCTTTGTCAACGGCAAAAAGATCGCCGGCGAGCTCGAGCTCAAAAAGGGCGACGAGATCCTTGTCGGCTCCGTCCGGGTCATTTTTGACAAGCCCCTTCTGACCAACGTAGAAGTCACGGACGCCCTGTCGTCGACGACGAACGTCAACACGATCATCCCGCTCCGAGACATCATCAAGAAGCCGCCGACGAAGACGACCATCCGTGCCTTCCCGCCCCTCGGGGATATCGAGCAGATCAAGACCGAGCACAAGATCTCTTCCATCATGAGCGAAGTCAGCCAGGCCCTGGTCCTTCACAAGCCTATCAGCGAGCTCCTGGACCATATCATGAACATCATCTCCGAACACCTGCCGATGGACAGGAGCATCTTGATGCTGAAGGAGGGCAACCCGGTCCAGCTCATCCCCCGGGTCATCCGCATCGACAACAAGCGCTTCCAGAACCAGAAGATCCAGGTCAGCAAGAGCATCGTCAACATGGCCTTCGAACAGCAGCTGTCCGTGCTGACCTCGGACGCCGCAATCGACCCGCGGTTCAGCGCCAAGGACAGCATCATCAACTCGGGCATTCATTCGGCGATGTGCGTCCCCCTCTGGAACAACACGGAGATCATCGGGATCATCTACGCCGACCGGATCTCCCTGCTTGATGCGTTCACCGACGAGGATCTCCGGCTGCTGACGCTCCTCTCCAACCTGGCCGCCGTCAAGATCGAGGAATCGCGCCGCATCGAACAGGAGATCGAGACGGAAAAAATGAAGCGCGAGCTGCAGCTGGCGGCCCAGATCCAGAGCAATTTTTTCCCCAAGGAGAATCCATCCTGCCAGAATTACGAGATCGCCGGAAAGAACATCCCCTGTCAACAGGTGGGAGGGGACTATTATGATTTCATCTCGATCGAT
>Ga0315296_10002652_pt1 | contig 15190 bp, 20 predicted proteins | sample YL17G14_18_MG_FD_203921 | JGI IMG/M metagenome (GOLD analysis project Ga0315296, IMG submission 203921) | Sediment microbial communities from Yellowstone Lake, YNP, Wyoming, USA - YL17G14_18 | ecosystem: Environmental > Aquatic > Freshwater > Lake > Sediment | place: USA: Wyoming | collected... | reverse complement strand
GAATACAGTAGCCATTATAGAGAATAAAGCAGTCAGTATAGTTCAACAATTATTCTCTGATAAAATGGTTGTGGTAACTAATTTTAATGAGCTAAAGCAAATAATCAAAATGAGTAGTGCTCCTGAACATAAATAGACAGGGAGGATTAGGATATGAAAAATAAACCAGATGATTGTAAATGGGCTGAATCTTGCGACTGTCATCGGATTAAATCAGATTACTGTGAGAAATGTAAATTTTATCTTGGGATAGATAGTGGTTATGGCTTTTGTAAAGCCTTGCCTGAACATATAGTGGTTGCTTGGTGTAGAGACATTTGTAGTTTGTTTAAGAAATAAACAGGGAGGAATAAATGGATAAAGAAGCACAGATAGCAAAAATAAAGAAAATATTTGAAACCTATTCTCTTGAATTAGATGATAGCGGGCAAGACTTGATAGAAAATGATGGCTTCTATTATGAATATGCGAGGCGTATATATCACGCAGGCTACCGCAAACTCCCCCAAGAAAAGCCACCATTAGTCTATGATGCACGAAAACTTACCTCCGAATTGAAAGTGTTTGGGGATTTGAATGAAAGTGTTGCCGATTTAATTGAAGCCCAAAGGGAAGCAGATATTAAGCATTACGAGTCTACAGAAAAGCCATTATTCTCGGCAGGATTTGTTGATGAAGGTTAGAACTAAAGACAGAAAAGCCCTATGAAAATCCGAGTAGATAAATTAGATGTCTTGTTTTCTCAATATATTAAGCTCCGAGATAAAGTTTGTCAGGTATGTGGGCGGGCAACATCTTTACAAACGGCGCATTTTATCGGCAGAAGGTATCGCTCAACTAGATACGATCCTGACAATGCTTGTCTTTTATGCTTTGCCGACCATCAACATTTTCACGAAAACCCTCTTGAATTTGTTGAGTTCTTTAAGGCTAGACTAGGGGAAGAGGGTTTTGATTTCTTACGAGGTAGAGCAAGAAGCACTTGGCCAAAAGTAGACAAGAAACTTATTGAAGTATATCTAAAAGAAGAGATAAAAAAGTTGACGGAAATCTAATGCCAATTCTATGGTGGTGTTTGTCTGCACAGGACCAAGCGAAATTAATGAAATTTGCGTGGGAAAACTATGGTTATCGGCTTACCATTCCCCCGTTCCCAATACCCCAACTGGAGATAAAGGCAAGTGAGTCCTTTGAGGAGTTAGAGCGAAGCCTTAAACAGAGACCTTATGGGCTGAAGAGAGTATACTAAGATAGTTGAGGGTTATTATGAGGAGAGGCAATGAGTGTGATACGGGAATTATGGTATCTTCCCAGACCCAATGGCACTAGATATAGGGGGAGTTTTCCGTTGCATTTTGAGAAGCGATTATTTTCTATCTATAAACCATCATCTATACTTCAGCCCTTTGGTGGGATGGCTGAATATGGTGTGCGCTGTGATATAAACCCCGAAGTGAAGCCAGATATTGTTTGCGATGCTCATAATCTACCCTTTGCCGATAATAGCTTTGACTTTGTTCTATGCGACCCGCCCTACTCCACTGACTTAAGTGGCAAATTATATAAAACGGGACCAGTGAAAGATAGTCAGTATATCAAAGAGGCAGTTAGAGTATGTAGAGTTGGGGGACACATAGGGCTTTATCACTGGGTTATGCAACCTCGCCCAAAGAAGACACGCTATGACAGAATCATTGTTATTATTACTAGAATAAGACATCACGCTAGATTTTGCTGTGTATTCCAAAAAGTTGAGACATTATTCCCTATTGAGTAGTCAAAGAAGTTAGTTTAGCCCTTAAAAAGAAATAGACAGGGAGGATTAAATGGATAAAGAAGCAATAGAGAAGATAGCAAAATGGCTTTATACTGATTACTCTCAAGTTGAATTAGGACAATATCCCTATGTTTGGGGCGAGTATGAGGAAATTCCGCAAGCAGATAAAGAACATTGGCTAAGAAAGGCTGACCAAGTCCTAACCCTTATTAAAGAGGCTGGCTATGTGAAGATTAGGAAGGGAGACATTTACTGGACAAGGGAGCAACTATCCGCACCAGATTGGGCAACAAAGTATTATATAGATAGCTGAGGGTTATTATGACCTTTGAAGAGATTATAGAGGCAAAGAAATAGACAGGGAGGATTAATATGAGAGAAATAAAGTTTAAGGCTTGGGATACTGCCACTAAAAGATTTTATGAGTTGGTAGAAACTAGAGTGCCAGAATTAAATTGCGGTGAAGATGATGGTGTTGTTTATCTACAATACACAGGCTTAAAAGATAAAAACGGCAAGGAAATTTACGAGGGGGATATAGTCACTAGCCAATCATGGCGAGGAGATAATATTTACTGGGTTGTTGAATGGACAAAAAATGAGGACGATGCTTGTTTTGCATTAGCGGGATTTGGTAAAAACACAATAGACAAAGAGGGATACCTTTGGCTTGGTTGTGCTAAAGAAATGGAAGTCATCGGCAATATCTATGAGAATCCTGAATTATTGAAATAGACAGGGAGGATTAAATAAAAGAGAGAGACTGCAGAAAATGCCGGGACTGGGGGGAATGCACAGGGTTTGATTACTATTATCCCGGGGAAATTGTATGGTGCTACTGGCAGGTGCTTTGGTTGCTGTGGCACCTAGAGGAACTCCAGAACGCTACCTATCCAGCATCGTTGACTTCTTCTCCTGATTGGCTACCCACTGTGGTTAAAGGCTCAAAAAGCGGAGCATATTTTGAGACTCCTATGGGGATATTAGCTGAGTTGACGCTTCGTCTAAAGAAGACTGGGAAGGATGGCAAGATTCTATTGGCTCAAATTGCTTTAATAAGAGATGATAACCCAGATACGTTTAATCAGCGTTATGAATCCTTAGACGAGGATGCTAAGTTGGCGCTAGGTTATATCTGCGGAAAGTGGAGGAAGAAAACGCCTTATTACAAGTGGAGATGGCGGAAACAACATAGGGAAAGATAAATAGAGTAAATATTTAGCCTTCAAGGATAATTGGGAAGCCTTGAAATTATAAGCAGATTGAGAGGTGATGTGAAGTGCAGGATACTCATACTACGCCTGACTACTTAATGTTAAGCTGGGGAGCAGGAGCCAGCATAATCAACGAGCCAGCAATAGGTGTAATAAAAAATCACATAAAAAATAATAAAAAGCTTACTATTGGGGCTTTTTTGTGTTATTATTAAGGTATGAAATGCTCAAAATGTGGAGAGGATAAACTTTCTGAAGATTTTTATCCCTACCAGAAAAATATATGCAAGGCGTGTCTTTGTAAAGCAAATCTTTTATATTCTCACACTCACAGAGAGAGTCATTGTAAATCAGCTCGTTTATGGTATCAAAATCATAAGGAAAGCTGTCGTAAAGCGGGTCGTTTATACTATCAAAATCATCGGGAGCGTCTTCGCAAGGCAAGTCTTTTACGGCAACATAGTCATCCTGAAGTTGTTAAGGCTTATCAGCATAAAAAGACACGGAAGTTCAAGGAAAAGGTTTTAACCTACTATGGTAATGGTAAATGTGCCTATGTTAAATGTGGGTTTGATGATATAAGAGCATTATCAATAGACCATAAAATGGGTGGGGGAGTTGCTCATTACAAATCAATGAAGGCGAGGAATATTTATCGTTGGTTAGCAAATAATGATTATCCTGAGGGTTATCAAACTCTTTGTATGAATTGCCAATGGATTAAGAGGGCTGAAAATGATGAAAATAGAAAACGGGTGTTATGAAATATGACTTTTTATCACTTTTAAAAAGATTTAAAACAGTTGACAGATTGTATTTTTTGTGATAAACTTAAAAACTAGGTGTATTACTATGCCCGGCAGAGGAGTCGGGCTTTATTATTTACCCTTTTTAGCCAGCCTAAGTAAAACTCTTAATGCTAGGGGCGTTGGTGAAAAGCGCCCACATTCCCAACGGCTTATTGTTTGAGACGTAACCCCCAGCTTCCAGGCAAATTGCTCTTGGGTCAAATTTAATCTTATTCTAAGTTCCTTTATCTCTTGTGCTGTCATTTAGACCTCCTTTAATTTACGCATATTTTTATTACTAAATTGTCCGGTATAGTTACCGCAAGCAGTATTAAAAAGTGAAGTATAGCCCAGCAATGCCCGACCAGAGGCGGTACCGGTGTATTGGCGTTCTTATTATCCCAGAATGATTTAGTCATAGTTAGCTCCTTTCACGCTTTGATTAGTTGCCGTATCATTCCACGCTTGAACTCAATGCCTGTTACAGTGCCTTTCGGCTTGCCATCTATCAGAATTTCAATTACAGGCTCATCATAGCGATTGCTATAAGGTGTTGAAGGGCGATAGCCATCGTTAGATTTATAGGTTGGCAAAACTTTGCTTTTCTGTAACTTTACAATATCCCGTAACAACTTGGCTCTACATCTATTACATCCTGGTCTAAAGTTCATTGTAGAAGCCCAAGCCCTTACAGTTCGAGCAGGCAATTCGTAAGTGGATTTAATGCCGTTATTGTGTTTTCTACAACCATTCCAACAAATCATCGGCTCAAAATGGGGCTTGAGTTTAGGCTTAGAAATTGGTGGCATTAAATTAACTCGTAGCCAATCGGTCTCTTTGAGTAACCAGATAAACATTGCTGTCAGACTAATTATTAGCTGTATCATGGTTTAATCTCCTCCGATATTTGTCTCATTTCACGCCCTTCTAACCATAGTAGCTTACCCCTAAACCTTAGTGCCTTACGGTAGACGGGGATTAGCTCCCCGTTTCGGCTTTAGGTTGCCAATCGTGGCAGTTGTGCCTCATATTGAAGTTAATGTTTGTTCTATTACCCCCTTTATCTTTCTTCCCATCGGAGGCTACATATCCGCATTCTTTGGGATGGAAGAATGCGCAAGTCTTACAAGTTACAGTAGCGAGTCTCTTTGTGGCTGTTTTCATTTCTACCCTCCTTTCCTTTGATTTGCCTTAGCCGCTTAATACCGGGCGGGTAAAGTTTTTATTTTAGATTAAACCTCTTCGCTTGGCTTCATCTTCCCAGCGAGCATTTCTCCAAGCTCCAAGATAAATTCCGTGAGGGTTTTCCCTCATTTCATTATCGGATACATCTTTATGGTCATCTTCTATCCATTTAAGATATTCGGCGAAGTCGGTGTCTATGTCTGGACAATCAATGACCTCTCGGTATCCTTTTGGGGTAGGTGTGATGCGACCCCTATCACATCTCGCTCTATATCCCTTCCCACTTCTTGAAACATATTTATAGGTAGGATAATTTGGTGCAGGTGAAAAACCCCTAGCTACTTCTTTCGTTAACATAACTACTCCTTTTGCTCCTTTCCTACCCACCCGGTATTAAATTGTTAAGGTGCTGTTGATTTGCCTATATCATACTACATATGACTAGTAATGTCAAGTGGCAAAATAGATACGATTTGTGCCTAATTTCATAACTATGTCATAGATATAAATCGGGGCTGTTAGAGCTAAAGGTAGTGGCTAGTCTAGCTCATTAAAGTAGTGAGCAATAACAATCCCCGGTTAGGTCTTACCTCTTATTACATAAATCTTATAGGAGTTAGTTAATACAATGACAGTAGAGTATTTTGAATTCTATCAAAACAGCAATAACAAGGATGGTAAAACTATTATTGTTAGGGTAATCCTCTGGCTATGGTGGATGATTGATGTTTAAAGGTGAGGCTAAAAAGATATACCAGCGTAAGTATATGAGGAGGGGTTATGCCCTTTAAAGACAAAGAAAGAAAGAGAGAATGGATGAAGGGGTATATGAGGGAGTATATGAGGTGTAAAAGGGCTGGTCAACCTAACTGTTATTTCCCTATTTTTGAACGGGATAATTTTAGATGTCAATACTGTGGGCGCACTCCTAGAGATGGCGTTCAACTTCAAGTAGACCACATTACACCTAAATGGTTAGGCGGCGCAGATACAGAATATAACTTAATTACAGCTTGCGCCCCTTGTAACGCCTCTAAAAGTGGGAAATTACTTCGGAAAAGTGCTGAGGAAGCTATTCGTGCGGGTTTAAACATTAAGACCCCCCAACTAGATGCTGGGGGTAATCCTATCCCTTGGGAAGATTAACCACTATATCTAGTAGGTTGAATGTCAACAAGGCGTACAAAGTCCTAATCAAGTCCAATTCAATTTAGGTTGAAAATTCACTTTACATAACCTATATAGTGCGACTGTAGAAATTCCAGATACGAATTATATCTGATTAGATTTGAAAATTTCTAAAAAAATCTGGAGAATAATTCAGCACCCACTCTTACACGACTTTCAGAAATTCGCTAATTCGTGATACACTAGATGTATGCCATATAAAGATAAAGAAAAAGCGAGAATTTACTGGAGAGATTATAGGCGAAGGCGGAGAGGGTTGAACAGGGTTGAACAGGGTTGAACAGAAGAGGGTTGAACAGAAAGTGCCTATATTTGAAGAATTTAAAAAGAAGTATGATAAGCGGCAGACAAAGAAGAAAGCACCTATACCGAAATGGTTAAAGGCATAAAGCCATTCATTTAGGTTTTTATGACCCTAGATTTTGATTGTAGAGTGTTTGGGATAGGGAAAAAAGGTTTATGAGGAAATCAAAGTCATTAGTTAAGGTAGGTAGGCCGGTAATACATGGGATATATAGTCCCAAGACTATTATCCCGTATGCCAATTCAGTAGAAAGGCGTATATATCGGCAGATATATCAAGACAATCTTCATTTAACAGCCAATGATAGGATAATGGTACAAGGGTTAGCTGTTCATTTAGCGCAGGTTCATCAATTTGATAAATATTTAGAAGGGCAAGGATTTTTTGATAGTGAAGGGCGATTTAGAGACCCATTACGAGTTTATTATACCTGTTGGAAGAATATTATAAAATTTTGCAGTGAGCTCTCATTAACTACTGCCAGCCAAGTTAGATTAGGGATATTAGCTGACCAATACAAGAAGACTGATTTAGCCAAGGAACTTGAGGGATGAGCAAGAGGGAAGATATTATCAGCTTTGCTGAAGAGGAATACATATTACCTGAAACTGATAAACCGATAGAACTTCTTAATCATCAAAAACGAGTTCTTCGTGATTGTTTTACCAAAGATAATAAGGGTAAATTTCCTTACCAAAACATTATTTACTCATGTCCTAAAAAGAGTGGAAAGACTGAGATAGCCTCTTTAGTTGGGTTATGGTATTCATTAACGCAGGGCAAGTATAATGAGATTTATTTTCTAGCTAATGATTTAGAGCAATCTCAATCGAGGGGATTCAAAAGAGCTGTTAACGCTATTTCAGCTAATCGCCGGCTTAATTGGCTTATTCCTAAACGTTCTACAATTGAAAACACAAGGACTTTTACTGAGATACAGGCATTATCATCCGATTATGCTGGTGTAGCTGGTGCTAATCCAGGGCTTACTATTTGGGATGAATTATGGGCTTATTTTCGTGAGCCTTCTCGAAGATTATGGGATGAAATGTCTCCCGTGCCAACTAAGTTAAATTCCCTAAGATTTATTGTTACCTATGCTGGCTTTGAGGGGGAAAGCGAGTTATTGTGGGACTTATATCAACTAGGCATGACTGGGGAATGTATTGATGAGGAATATAATATCTGGGTAAATAAAGATGCCAGCTTATATATGTACTGGGATCACAAACCCCGTATGCCCTGGCAAACTGAGGAATATTATACTCAACAAAGAAAAACATCACGCCCTAATGCTTATGCCAGACAACATGAAAATCGCTGGGTATCAGCGGTTTCTGGTTTTATATCAATGGATGCTTGGGATGCTTGTATAAATCCTGAAATGGCTTTAACTTTGCCAGGTCTTGCAGAGCCTTTATTCATTGGCGTAGATATTGCTACTAAACGGGATAGTACAGCTATTGTTGCTGTATACTGGGATAAAGTTCTTAAAAGATTACGATTAGCCAGTCATCATATTTGGCAACCATCTATTAAAGAGCCATTAGATTTTGAATCGACTATTGAAGATTATTTATTGCAATTGCATAAAGGCTTTAGAATAGGTGCTGTATATTATGACCCTTCTCAATTTGTTCGCAGTGCCCAGTTTCTGCGGGGTTGGGGCATTCCTTTATTTGAATATACACAAGTTCCAACTAATTTAACTACTATGACGCAAACACTTTTTGAATTAATAAGAAGTAAAACCCTAGAGATGTACCCTAGCCCAGAATTACGTAAGCAGTGTTTGGATTGTGTTATAATTGAAGGTGCAAGAGGAATGCGTATCGCCAAGGAAAAAGCCAGTCAGAAGATAGATGCTATTGTAGCATTAGCTATGGCTTGTCAGGCGGCATGGGATGGTGCTGGTATTACCCCATTACCTGAGTCTCAACCTGATAGTATTTCGAAGTGGGGCTTTGAGCCAGCAAGTATTTCACTGGTTGAGGGTGAAGAAATATCTGGTATTACAGGCAAATCAAAATGGAGAATATAGGAGTCAAATAAATGGTTGAAGGATTTACTCAAGGTGAAATTGGGACTACGGGATTAAATCGATTCGGTGGAGAAATATATGAGGAATTCCTGACTGAGCTTCAAGGGCAGCGTGGACGGCGTATCTATGAGGAGATGTCGAATAATGATGCTATTGTTGGAGCTATTATATTTGCTATTGAGATGGCACTCAGGGAAGTTCCTTGGTTTGTTGAGCCATTTAGCTCTGATGATGATGACAAGAAACTAGCTCAATTTCTTTTTGAATGTATGCATGATTGCTCACATACTTGGGCTGATTTTATATCTGAAGTTCTTTTGATGTTGCCTTATGGTTATAGTTGGTTTGAAATTGTTTATAAAAAACGTGATGGCAAGGATTCAAAATATGATGATGGTTTAATAGGATGGCGTAAATTTGGCTATCGTGCACCTAGTTCTTTAGACCGTTGGGAATTTGATGAAGCTGGAGGTATTCAGGCATTTTGGCAATCTTGTCCTCCTGATTTCAAACAAACACGAATTCCTATTGAAAAAAGTATCTTATTCCGGACACGAAAGGATAAGAATAATCCAGAGGGACGCTCTATTTTAAGGACAGCTTATCGCCCCTGGTATTTTAAGAAAAATCTTGAGGCTCTTGAGGGAATATCCTTGGAAAGAGTTTATGCTGGTTTTCCAGTTATTAAACTTCCCAAAGGTGCTTCTACAGGAGCTACTGCATCGAGTGATGAATCCAAGGCTAAGGATATTGTCCGTAAGGTGCGAGTGGATGAACAGATGGGTCTTGTTTTACCTGATGGCTGGGATTTTATTTTAAAAGGTCCCGAAGGCTCTAGGGATTTAGGAGCGTATGATAAATCAATCTCTCGTTATCGACAGGAGATTATGCTTTCGGTTTTAGCAACCTTTATTGCACTAGGGGTTGAAAAGGCAGGTAGTTATGCTTTAGCTAGAGAAACAAGGGACTTTTTCCAACTAGCTTTGATGGGTTGGTTAGATAATATAAAAGAGACATTAAATCAATTTGCTGTTCCCAAGTTAATGATTTTAAATGGTTATGATACAGCTACTATGCCTAAAATAGCTTGTGGGCAAGTAGGACAGATTGACTTAGTTAAAATGTCAGCCTATATTATGCAATTGGTTCAAGCTGGAGCACTTATACCTGATGAGCAGCTTGAAAGATATTTGCGTGAAGCGGCTGATTTACCTCCACGGTTAGAGGAGAAGGAAAAATTAGAAATCGGTAAAACTGAGCAGGGTGAAGATTGGCATCCCCGTATTAAACAAAATCCAAAAGCCCTAAGACAAATACAGAAGGTTGAGGGGGATTTAGAGCGGTCAATCCGCCGATTTTTTCTAAGACAAGGTGAATGGATTAAAGATCATTGGGAAGAACTTCTACCCAAAGGCAAGTCGGATATAAGAAAACAAACTAATCCTACTGATTGGGACGAATGGGAGATTGAATTTGCTGGAGAGATAGAAAAACCCACAACTGAGGCAATGACTGCAGGTGCAACAAGGGCTCAGCAAGATGTTAAAGGTATCGTAGTAGATTGGTCGCCCCAATCGCCTATGGCTCAGAAGTATTTGCGTGATAATGGATTAAAATTAGCTAAAGGTATTAATGAGACTACCAAAGATAGATTAAGACAAGTATTGCTAACTGGTTTAAAACTTGGTGAAAATAGAGACCAATTAGCCAGACGAGTGCGGGATGTTATACCCGAACTTCAATCTTGGCGTGCTAAGAGAATAGCACAGACTGAGGCTATCAAAGCGTACAATCAAGGTTCACTTCAAGTTTTTGAATCAGGTGGCTATAAAAGGAAAATCTGGTTAGATGGTCAGGCTGAAGCATGTGATGAATGTGAGGGGCTAGATGGGCATGAAGTTGGTATTAATGAAAATTTTCCTGGGGGTTATGATGCTCCCCCAGCTCATCCAGGTTGCAAATGTACGATTGATGCTATGAGGGATTAATTTTGAATCTTAATATAGAAATAAAGGGTTTAGATAAACTTCAGGCTAAATTAGGTAAAAGTAATTTTGATAAAGCTATAAGAAGAGGTATGGAAAGGGCGGTTGACCATCTACGTCTGGAAATTAAAGAATCAACGCCTGTATTAACTGGTCAGCTCCGGGCAAGTTGGGGAAGTGAGATATCGGCTGATGGTGCTAAGGGCAGGATATATACTGGGAAAGAATACGCAGTCTGTGTGGAATATGGTACTTGGAAGATGAAAGGTAGGTTTTTTGTTAAAGGTGCTATAGAGAGGTCAATCCCTAAGTTATCAATGTATTTTAAAGAATCTTTTGACCAAGCATTAAGCCAAGGGATTGAGGGTGCTTTATAATGGAAGAAATAGAGAAGACCGAAGATTACTGGAAAAAGAAATACGAATTATTAGAACAGGCTATTGGCTGGCTTCCTGATGCCTTTAAGAAAGAAATACGGCTTCGGGCTGCAGGATATGCTGGGGGGAAGGCTCATCCTAAATTGAAGCCGAAATTAGATTTATCAATATGTGGTGAAGAAGAATTATTAGAAGAGATTAAAAGGCGGGAATTTAAAAAGGGCCAGCCCGATATGAGTGATGTGCATGTTCCCAGTTTAAAATGGCAGGAAAAAGCTGCCACCGATTTTATAATAATCCCTGATTATATCTCGATTGTCGGGTCATCGGTTCATAACCCTGAAACAGCAGAGGATTTAGATATTCTTATTCGGGATAATTATAAAAATGAATCATTACAAGTTGCTATTCGAAAACAACTTGACCCTGATAAAGAAAAGGATTTACATTTTATTCATAATCCCACTGGTCCTCATGCTGACTACATTCCCTTGTGGGATTTGAAGGCAATAGCTAAGAAGCCACAATTATCAGTTTTAAAAGCAATATCAGTTAGTCCTGGCAAGAAATTTGAAGTAATGAAGCCATCTATGGCGGGGACTACAGATTATTTTAATACAGATGAATTATGGGATGATTGGGCTCAAGATAAACTAGAAGAGCATCCATTAATTGGGCAACCTAAAATTGATGGCTTTAGATGTATTCTTTCTAAAGGTGAAAAAGTATCAGCCTGGTTTGAAGATACGAAACAGGATAGAACTGATGATATTAAACCCATTATTGAGGGTTTAGATAAACACCCTAATTTTGTCTTGGATTGTGAGATTATAGCGGAGAAAGATGACAAGCCAATTCCTCGGACTCAGCTTATGAGTTTATTTGCTGGCAAATTAGAGGCTAAGCCAATAGCAATGATTTTTGATTGTCTTTATTGGGATGATAAAGATATTAGCCAGCAACCTTATAGTGAACGCTATAAGAAAGCTCAATATGCAGTTAATGATATAGATAACCCTTTAGTGAGATTAGTGCCTCAAAAAAAAATTAAAGATAAAGCCAGCCTCCAGATTGTGGGCAAGTGGGCAACTTTGCAGGACTTCTCTGAGGGTTTAATGGTCAAGCAAGCTGATAGCCCATATGAATTCGGCTCAACTGATTCTATGGCTAAATGGAAGACCATTTTTGAGATTAAGGTTGAAGTTATTGAAGCCATTAAGAGAGAAAATGGTTATACTTATCATTGTGGACTAAAGAAGGATGATAGTGAGTTTACTAATATTACCGAAGATTTAGTTGACTTAGGAAATACCTTTATTACTAAAGATAAAATTGCTGATAAAGGCGATACACTAAATGTTAGAATTGAAGAGCTTATAATTCTTAAAGATGAGGATAAACAGCGATTAGTCTGGGGGAAACCAGAGGTTGTTGGGATAGATAAATCCCGGGGGGCTTATTTCGCTAACCAAGCTATAGATATGGCAAAAAGAGCTCATATCTTTAAAGAGGAGACTGAAAAGGCTTTAGGGGAAGAAGAAACTAGAGCTGAACGAGCTGAAGGTTTTTGGGAAGATAACTGGTATAAGGTATTTCCTCTATCAGGTAAAGGCAAATTTGTCTATCATCATCATTGGCGTGGCTTAGATGAAGAGGAATCCAAATTATCTGAGGAACAGCTATTACAGACTGAGCATTCAGTACATGGTGATTTAAGACTGGAAGGTCGTGATACACTTTGGGGGTTTACTGTATTTACTGGTACAACTAAAGATTTACGTGAGGCAAAGGGCAATAGGTTAGCTAATCTCCCCCAAGATGATAAGCTACAGGGGGTTTTTAAATTAGAGCAGCCTGGAGAATGGCTAAGTGTGGGGGTTAAGAAGCCTTATATATCCGAACCTGGTGGGGCTGGTGCTACCAGTCAGTCCTATGCTAAATTTTTTGCTGCCGATTATGGTACTTATGATTTAGGAGTGATGCGTGAACACTTTATGGAGATATTCGTTCATGGCAAAGTTCTCAAAGGAAGATATCTATTTCAATATGCTCCAGTGGGGCAGGGTGGGCGCAAATGGCTTATATCAAAACCAGTAGATCAAAAGCCTTATGCTGAAACTCATGACTTGGAAAGAATTAAAGATGAGTTAAAACAAAAACGACAGAAGTATTTAGTATGGGCTAAGCCAGGGGAGAAGCCACGATTGTTTAAGACTATGGAAAAAGCGAAGAATATTGAACGAATTAAAATCACAAAAACCTATAATGCAGAAATTGTCAAAACTGATAATGAGAAATGTTTGATATATGGTGTTGTTTTAGAGCCTGATACAATCGATAGCCAAGGTGATAAAGTATCGGCTGAAGAGATAGAAAGAGCAGCTCATAAATTTTTAAAGGAATCTAGGGTAATTTACTCTGAGCATGAACGGAAGCAACCTAATGTATATGTTGTAGAGAGTTATATTACACCTAGTTTAATTAAATTTGATGGGCATGAAGCTAAGGCTGGCTCTTGGATATTAGTTACCTATTGTGGCGATGATAATATCTGGCAACAAGTAAAGAAAGGCGAATTTACAGGATATAGTATTAGAGGCTATGCCTACAGAGAATAAAGTAGAATTAAAGCAATTTAGATGTTATTACTGTAATGCCTTACTAGCGGAGATAGAACCTCTGAATAGTACTGTGGTTATTAAATGCCGGCGTTGCAGTCAATTTAATGCTTATCATCCTATTCAAAATCCCAAGTTATTAGTGGGTGGGCGAGTATTGGCTTTCGGTACTGCCTTGATATAGTTGACAAGATATATTACAATATGTTATATTGATAATTTAGACCTGCGCTATTTAAGACAGGCATAGATGAACCGCTAGGGACGGTCTGCATAAGAACTATAGAATAGTCGGAAAGTCCTAGCGGTTTTTTACTTGCTAGGCAAAAAGGAGGTCGATTAAATGGAGCTTAAAGAAAAGCAAGAATCTAGTCAATTAAGTGATATAGATGTGGTCGAAGTAAGCCTTGTTGGTTCTCCTGCTAATAAACGAAGGTTCTTGCTAATAAAAAACAAGGAGGGTGAAATGTCTGAAGACATTGAACTTACTGAGGAAGAACAGCAAATTGAAGAAGTTAAAAAAGCTCTATCCGAAAGTGACCAAAATGCTATTAAAGGAGCGATGAAGATGTTGGGTAAAGTTGAGGCGGCTAAGGATATCTTGAAGAAACTAGCGACTCTTGTTCCTGGCTATGGCGAACCTAAAGAGGGGGCTAAGGACAAAGAGGATTATGAATATCCTGAACCCAAAAAGAAAGGGAAAACTGAAAAATCCGAAGCCCAACTAGAATCAATCCAAAAAGAGCGGGATGAACTTAAAGATAGAGTGGAAAAAGCTGAAACAAAGGTTGCTGGCCTTCAAAAGGCGGAACGTACTCGTCAATTAAGAGAAATTGCCAAAACACTTAGTGGCGATATTGAGGAAAACTTTAAGTATCTTGAAACCCTAGCCGAAAGTCTACCTCAAGAGAAATTTGATAGCGTAGTAAAAAGGGAGCAGGCACAGGCGAAAAGATTGGCTGAATCTAAAGCCTTTGAGGAAATAGGCTCTAGCCGACCCAGCCCAGGCAGTGCTTTTGAAAAACTTACTAACCTAGTCAATGATGAGGTAACTAAGTCAGCCGACCATGACCCAATAAAGGCTTGGGATAGGATAATTAAGGCACATCCTGAACTTTATGACGAGTATACTAAGGAACAAAAAAAGTCGCTTCGTGAGGAGCACTAAATAAGGAGGGAATTAGATGGCAACTGAACAAGAACAAATTTGTATAACTGTAAAAGCGGAAGGTAATCTATCCGCTAAGCAGTACCGTTTGATGCAGATGACCAATGCAGGTTATGGCACTACTTGCCTACATAGTGGGACTCAAGCAGTAATGCTGGGTATCCTACAAAATAAACCGGCAGCTTATGGTAGAGAAGCTAAGATTTGTATTCTGGGTCATACCAAAGCTGTGGCAGGAGCGGCTATATCTTCTTTGGGATTTATTGGTGCTGGTACTGATGGTTGTGTAGCTGCAGTAATCACTCAAAGTCATAATATGATTGGTCGTAATTTGCAGACTGCCGCAGGTACTGGAGAATTAATTGAGATTCTCATAGACAGTGGCGGAATGCACCCGTGATAATTTTTAAAAGGGAGGTAAACATAAATGGCAGGAAATAAACCGGATGTTGGTGATGTACATGTTGATGCCTTACTAACAAATCTAAGCATCGGCTATGTTAACGATGAATATGTTGCTGATAGAATATTTCCCATTGTCGGAG
>Ga0315296_10002650_pt1 | contig 15199 bp, 16 predicted proteins | sample YL17G14_18_MG_FD_203921 | JGI IMG/M metagenome (GOLD analysis project Ga0315296, IMG submission 203921) | Sediment microbial communities from Yellowstone Lake, YNP, Wyoming, USA - YL17G14_18 | ecosystem: Environmental > Aquatic > Freshwater > Lake > Sediment | place: USA: Wyoming | collected... | reverse complement strand
CAGACACCTCTCAGATAGGGGCTCCGCCTGAGGCGCTTCACCAGGTCCTTCACGTACGGGATCTGCAGAAGCTGACGAAGCATCAAAGCCCTCAGATCCCACTCAGGATCGTATTCGACAGGTCGTCCCGGGCCGTTCTGATGAAGCCCAGTCCAGAGAATGAGATGAACAGGGGTTAAATCCAAGTTCTCGAACAATACCTTAGGAGAACCCTCCTCTTTCATCCCTTCTCAGAATGATTGAGGACGGCTCTCCCAATAAACCTCAGCAATTATTTAACTTGCCCGCGTGCGATTGAGCCAATGACACCTGCGCACGCGAAAGATTAGGAAATGTTACTAGTGTGACTTTTGAAATAAGGATCGAAGGTGTAGGAATTTGAGATCTTCTAGGGTTGTTTCTTGCATCGATACCCACTCCTGTGGGGAGGCGACAAGAGTTATCGTTGGCGGCATCCTGAAGCTAAAGGGCAAAACGATGCTGGAGAAGCAGTCCCACTTTCATAAGCACTACGATGATCTCAGGCCGATCATGCTGAAGGAACCCCGGGGTTCCGCGATCGATCATGTACTCGGCCATGGTCCTCTGGTCTCTGGGCAGGGGCTTCGTTCTCCTCATCTCAAGGTTCTGGGTGAAGCCGTAGGTCTTCTCCACCAGTCTCTTAACGCTGAGCAGCCTCGCCTTCTCGTGGGTTCCCAAGCTGACGATCGATCTGGTCGAACAGGGTGAAGCTCTGCGTGCCTCGATCGATGGTCAGCGTGTCGAAACCACTACCGCCGTCGATCTGTACAACGTCTTGGTCAGCACTAACATCGTAAGTGATGGTATCTTTTCCGTGTCCAGCCTCAATTCTGACGACGTCGTCACCGTCTCCGGCGTTTACTTTGATGGTGTCGTCTCCATCTCCGCTTTTCACAGTGATGCGGTCAACTTTGATACCACCCATTGCAGCTAATTCGTCATTGCCACTTCCCCCGTTCTGAGTGATACTATCGTCGCCGTCAGCACCTTCGCCATAGATCTCATCGTTTCCACCGCCACCCTTTTGGATGACATAGTCGTTTCCAGTTCCGGCGAGTACGAGCTGATGATCGTCGCCTGATCCGCCATTCTGGACAATTATGTCGTCGCCTGCTTTGCTTTCAACACTCTGAATGTCTTTGCCGCTGAACCCTAACTGAACAATCAAATCGTTATCCGGCGTGCCGAATGCATCTTGGAGGTCGTCGCCCGGTGTGGCGACATGGACGAACTTGTCCGGAGATGCCTGTGCTCGACCCGATCGATCTAGAAGCCTGATTTCGTACTCGAAGAGAGAGTCTGCACCCTTCGAATCGATCGATGGTTTGAGGAACATAGAACCGGATGATCGATCGGTAGCTTCCGGATACGCTAGATAGCTCTGCGACCGACAATGGTAAAAGGTCTTTTCTATCTTCGATCAATCTCTCAGTAGAGAGGTCTTTCACGCTTCTTGATCGACATGAAGATGAGGATTGCAGATCTAAGAGTCAGAGAGCTGTTGCAACAGGAGGACTCCGACTTACCTCTGGAAGAGATGAAACAAACCAGGATCGATCGAATGAACCTCAGTCTCACCTCTTCTGGCGGTCTAGCTTGGGAGGCAGGGGTTGTCTCAATGGAGGAAAAAGTTGTGGAATCAGTGGTAGACTCCATCCTAAGGCTTGTTGACCATAGTGATCGATCAAGGCTCAACTGAGAATCTAGCTAAACAGCAGATCGATCGAGCTAGAGGACTAAGGCTTGCGAAGCTTCTTCAGCTGCTCTTTCAGTTCGATCGATCAAGAGAGTACTGAGAAAACACGGCTATCCCCCAGACAAGCAACAGAAGGCTACAGACACGGTTCTTGAGCAGGCAAATCTACTATGCAAAGACTGGGCTGAATTAACGTAGTACCATCTTAGAACACGCCGTGCGATCGCGAAAAAAGGCTTTTGGCTTGTTGTCAAAAAAAGCATTGGCAAGAACTTCCAGAGCTGCAAAATTCAGCAGGTGATTGACTTCCACAACGGTAGGAGTAAACAGATTTGCTTCAACCCAGAAATCTATCGCTCTTCGATCGATGCATCCGATGACAAGCAAACGATGCACCGGTCGTACTCGATTCAGCTAGAGCCACAGTCAGGTTCTAGAGGGTCTCAGGTTTGATGCGTATCAGCCCAGGTGCTTTTTCATATGCTACATCAAAAGAGATGATCGTTCTGTGAAAGGCTAGTGCCGCGGCTGCACAGTAGGAATCGACGAATGTTAAGTCCAAGGTTTTTCTGAGATAGATGCTTGCCATTGCGATATGGGGCGTCAACGGAATGTATCTCACATGAGGAGGCGCTGTGAGTGCAGCTACATCAAGAAGTCTGTCCTTGCGTTCTTGACTTCTGAATATCAGCTCCATTTCGACGAGGTTTCGCTGGACATTTCAGCTTCCATTTGTCCTGTGCCTAGCTCCTCGAAGATTGTTTCAGTGGCCTTAAGGTTATAGTCGTACTCGATCAGGTTAGCAAACAGGTATCATTCTCGATCAGAGGCATTCATAATCTGGCTCCTTTCCCGTTCTTGTTGAGCCGCAGGCTCCGCTTGCCTTCTGAGTTTCTTGAAAGACTTCTTTGTGTTGAAGGCGCCATGTAGGACACGAAGAGGCTCCGAGGGCAAAGGAATCAGCTTAAGGGGATCTCCAGCATTTGTCATGAGAACCTTCTGGCCCATAGCAACAGAGTCTCGAATCTTCTTCGGAAGCATGATTCTCCCCTTCCTGTCAACTTCCAGCATGCTCATCGCTTCAAGTCCCATAAGCGAGAAAGCGGGAGCGAGGTCTCATGATGAATGAAGATCTATAAGATGCCCAGATCGATCTGCTCACAATTGAAGATCACTCCTTTGAGGGGAATGCATCATGGTGGCAGGCTGTTCCAGAATTGCTCTATCTGCTTTGAGCACTTTGCTGGACTTGTAACGATTTTCATTTCTCTTTGGAAGTAGCCGGGCAGCAGCTGTCTGATCGAGGGTTGATTGACACGTTCGTCTAGGATTACTATGCATCCTTTGTCAGTTCTTGACCTGTGGACGCGTCCACAGGCTTGGATGAGCCGGAGGATGGCAGGGGTTACGTAGGCGTATTTTCTGCCTTTTCCTTGGAACTGATTGTCGTAGTAGTTTATGAGAGCTCTCTGGTATGCGTCCCATGTTGCATAGGGTAGCCCGACAGCTGCAACGCACTTCAGGATGTTGTTAGGGTAGTCTACTCCCTCGCTCAGTTTTCCTCCCATCACGCCGAAGAGCACGTTCTCCTCGGACTTGTTTAGACGGTTAACAACTGCTTTTCTATTCGTCTTAGGTTCTTCTCTTATGATTTGCCGGTCTGTCTCTGCCAGAGAAAGTATTTTCTGCATGAGTTTGTAGCTGGTTGCGAAGACTGCAACGTTGCCTCTGTTTGCTCGGAGTATTGCTTCTATGTATTCGGCCCATTTGTCAAGTGTTTCCTGTGTCCTGTTCTCGTATCTCGATGATACGCCTTCGGCTGAGAGTATGAGCCTGTTCTCCTGCGGGAATGGGGACTCGAATTCCTTTGTCCTAACTCCGCTGCTTTCATGGACGACCAGGTCTCTGTAGACGATTGGAGGAGATATGAAGCCGCTCATTAGGATACTACCTGCCGACTCTCTTAGCACCGGGTCCGTTATCTCCCTTCCATCGAATCCTCGGACTTCGAGGATGACTCTGTCTCTCCAGTCTTTATGGATTAGGTGCATGTACTTGTCTTCGCCCTTCTCGAAGAAGTTCTTGAGAAACTCCCCAGCTCTATAGTTGTAGCTGAAGATACGGTCATAGCCACGTTTGTCGCGTTCCTCTCTCACCTTTTCACCATACTCGAGCATAGCCTCGGCCGCTTCAGAGCCCTTTACTTTGAGCCGTTTAAGAAAGAGTTCGCCGAGGTCATCAGGGCTTATCCACTTTAGCTCATCTTTGTCTAGCCGACTTCTCGCTTGGATGAAGATATCTTCGTTCAGAATGTCAAGATACTCCTGCACCGAAGTCCTGTTCTCGTCTTCAAAAGCCTCAGACTCCCTGATTGCGTTCTCCAACGTAGTCTCAGAAAGCTGGTCTGAAAGAAGCTCGCGGGAGAATGTAGGTAGATTGTGAGCCTCGTCAACGATCAGGTAGACATCCGATAGGTCTGCTTTCATGCTTCTGAGGAGATTATCCCTTATGAACGGGTCAAAAGCATAGTGATAGGTTCCTAAGAAGATGTCGACTTTGCTCAGAACATCCTTCATGGCTTCATAGGCGCAGAAGCCATGCCTCGACATCCACTTAACAGACTGCAGCGGGGAAAGGATTCGCTTAGCGCACTCCATGGCAAGCTTCTCAGCGTCTCTCCTTCTCAGATTGATGTTACGGTAATACTCACAGTACGGCTCTTCGCCTAAGTCGGCGTTCTTCCTCAGCCTCCTACATTCTTCGAGAAAGTCGAAGTATGTTGCACCCTCCCTCTTCAGAGGGCACATGTCTCTCTTGCTAAAGAAGGAGGCTGCGGTCACCCCCTGTTTAAGAGCCCTGAGTTCCTTGAGATAAATATGGAGCTGGCTTCTGGTTCTGAAGCAGATGAGAACCTTACGATTCGACAGGAATGGCAGAACCGCAAGAAGGGAGCCGATTGACTTCCCTGTGCCGCAGGGAGCACTTCCTAGGAAAATGCCGTTGTTCTTCAGCGACCTAGAGGCTTCCTCAATGAACTCTACCTGGGTCGAACGAATCTCGTAGCCTTCTGGAAGAAGAACTCTAGTAGAAGCTTCTTGAGCCGATTTCTCATCCATGAATCATTCTACTCTCTGAGGCATTCAAACACATGTCCTTAGCATCAAAAAGCTTTCGCAAGAACACATAAGCGGGTATGCATGGTAGTTCGAAAGGGTTTTAGCGCTTGGCGGATTCTTTGAGGTTAGGTGTAGTTCTTGAAGAGAGTGGGATTCATTGGCTTAGGAATAATGGGTGGAGCGATGTCATTGAACCTGCTCAAAGCAGGCTTTCCTCTCACTGTCTGGAACAGGACTCGCTCAAAGATGAAGCCCTTGCTTGAAGCAGGAGCCCAGGGGGCAGAATCTCCGAAAGAAGTAGCAGAAAAGTCGGAGATTATCATAGACATGGTAACCGATTCTTCTGACGTGGAAGAAGTCCTCCTCGGGCCCAAGGGCGTCGTCCATGGAGCTAGGCCAGGAAGCATAGCGGTTGACATGAGCACCATCTCCCCGGCAGTAACGACGGGAATCGCCATAGAACTAGAGAAGAAAGGAATCCGCATGCTAGATGCGCCTGTCACAGGAGGAGACATCGGAGCCAGACAGGGAACCCTGAGCATCATAGTCGGAGGTGATGCAGACGCATTTCATGAGTGCTTACCGATCTTTCAAGCAATGGGTAAGACAATTACGCATGTCGGTGGACATGGCATGGGCCAGATAGTCAAGCTCTGCAACCAGATCATGGTGGGGATAAACATGCTCGGAGTAGCTGAAGGACTCATGTTCGCTTCACGGGCAGGAGTTGATCTTCAAAAGGTTATGACCGCGATCTCTGGCGGCGCTGCTGCGAGCTGGCAATTGACAAACAATGGTGCAAAGCTTCTGAAGGGAGACTTAGAGCCGGGCTTCAAAGTGGCTCATTACATAAAGGACCTTAGGCTTATCATGGAGTCCGCAGGCGGGATGAAGCTTCCATTGATGGGAACAGGAGTCGTTTACCAGATGTTCCGGACATTAGACGCTATGGATATGCAGGAGAAGGGCACTCAAGCAATGATCGCAGCTGTTGAGAAGCTTGCTGAGGCCAAGCTCGTAGGCTAGTCTGAAGACTCTTTCAGCCCGTGCATAGTTCCTCTTTCTGGCCGATTCTTGTGGAGTAAGGCTTTAAATCACTGTCATCCAAGTCTTCTCCCAAGTGACTGAGATGGTTCTACCTGCTAAGATATTTGAGGTGAAAGGCGAAGCTGAGTTGGAATCTATGCTTCGCAGCATCAAGGAGTTTCACGAGGAAGTCCCCTATGAGATGGATTCAGGTGAAACCATCAAGCTTGCAACGGAGATATTCGAGCCGAAGCTTGAGGAAGGCGTTGTCTCAGGGGTTTTCAGCAAAGACTTTGTGAGCAGAAAGATCTACCGACGTCAGGCCCTTGAGACACCCGTAACTGAAGAGGCCCCCTTTTGGATAAAGCGCTTAGGTGGAAGAACCTTCTTGATAGTGATGGCCCCTTCAGTATCTCGGGGGGTCAAGAAGCTACTTACCAACCACGTGGCCAACAAGCTAAGCGAAGCAATCTTCGCGCAGTCGTGGTCCATAGTGGAAGTCAGATTGTCCAATGAGACTCTTAAGCGACTTCACGAAATGAACGTGGGGGCAAGTAAGCTCATCTGGTTCGATGATGTAGACATTCCAAGCGTGCAGAAGCTCTGCCTAGCGGGGTCTGGGCTCGCTGACACTAAGCTTTACCGAGACTATCTTGATCACGGGAAGATCTGGTACGTGGTTTTTGAAGTTCAAAAGCGAGGAATCGTGGTCGGGATAACCAGAAACTGTGTTGTAACTCTCTTCAGCAAGAGCACTACTGACGCATTCATCAGCTACATCCTAGAAGACCTGCTGATGCTCATAGAGTGAAAAAAAAGAGAACGGGAGAATGTGAAGAACCTACTTCAGATACTTCGAAAACCAGTCTAAGTGTCTTTTGTAGAAGTCGACCTTGTTACTAGGTTTCCTTGAGATTCCATGACCCTCTCCCTGATACCTGACAAGCCGGGTGTCCACACCCATTCTCTTGACAGCTCTGAACATTTCTTCAGACTCTGAGATCGGGCATGTGTAATCCACTTCTCCGTGGAGGAACAGGATCGGTGTCTTAACGTTCTTCGCATGCGTGATAGGAGACCACTGAGCCAAAAGGTTGAGGTTGTCGTAGGGCAGGCCGTTGAACTCTTGCTCTACCAGCGAGAACTTCATTGAGGTACCATAAAACGTGAGAAGATTGGAGACGCAGGCTCTGGAAACAGCTGCCTTGAATCGATGGGTCTGCGTCACGATCCAGTTGGTCATGTAACCGCCATAGCTTCCCCCAGTTACTCCTAGGCGTTTCTCGTCAATGAAGCTGAAGCTGTCTATAGCGTAGTCCACTCCATCCATCAGATCCTGGTAGTCTCCGCCTCCCCAGTTGACAACGCAGCCGTCACTGAACTTCTGACCGTAGCCACTGCTGCCGCGAGGATCAACCATGATGACGACATAGCCGGCGCCTGCCAAGAGATGAGCACGCTCATCATAGTTGTAGCCAAACATTCCATGAGGACCGCCGTGGACGCACAGCATTGCAGGATACTTCTTCAATGGGTCAAAATCACGAGGCTTGACAATCCATCCTTGAACATCCAGTCCGTCGAAACTCTTAAACGAAAAGCCCTCAGGAGTCCCAAACCAGGATTCATCTGTGAACTATTCATTGAAGTTGGTCACCTGGATCTCATCTAATCCATCTGTAGATGCTACATAAACCTCAGCCGGATGAGATGGATCATCTTTGAGATAGGCCATCTTTCCAACAGCTGAGACACTGAGACTGGCAACGCTTGCTGTTGCCTTTTCTCCTGAGGAGATCTCGCTGATGTCACCCGACGTGATGGAGACGGAATACAAAGGCGCCATTCCTCTATCGCTAGCGGTGAAGAGTATCTTCCTCCCGTCTGTGGCCCAAGCGAAGGAGGAGACGGGTCGATCCAAGGTCTTCACTAGGTCCCTTGGGTTCTCTCCATCGTTCTGCACTATCCAGAGGTGTGCGTCTTCTGCGACACTGTCGTTGCTCGTGTTAGGCCGCATGTTTCTTAGGAAAGCTATGCGTTCTCCATCAGGAGAACAGAGAGGCCTGTAGTCCGCTCCGAGCGACTCAGTTATACGTCTGACTACCCTTGTTTGACGTGAGACAGCCCAGACGTCATTACGCACGAAGAGGTCTGCCTCTTCGCTTCTGTCTGAGATGAATACGATCTCCTTGCTGTCAGGAGTCCAGCAGATGGAATGCTCATCAAAATCTCCGAATGTGAGCTGAGTCGGCTCGCCACCTTCAGGCGAAACTATGAACAGATGAGTCCTTCGAAAGTCCATGAACTCTGTTAAGCCCTTTGTTAGAAGCCTGTCCATCACAATGATTTCGCTATATTCTGGCTTCGGCTCATCTGTCCCTAGAAACGCTATTGCCGAACCATCAGGAGCCCAAGCAAGGCTCTCTCCCGCTCGGTTGAAGCACGTGTTACTTGTCTCAAAGGAAGTCAAGACCTTGCGATCAGTTCAATCCGGTAAGATTCTGCAGAGCATCTTCTTGCCCTTCTCAGAACATAGGAATATCAAGAACCTTCCATCGGGCGACCAACGAGGAGTCGAACTCAAGCCATCATCAGTAGCCTTGACAAGAGCCCCGCCTTTGGCCGAAGCTATCCAGATGTCGCTCCTGTACCGGTTCTCTGCCAGATCAGCTACCGATATTGTAAAGGCCACCTTTGAACCGTCAAGACAGATCTGTGGATCAGCAACACCCTTTGATTTGACGAGGTCGATTGGAGACAAGGGTTCTTTCTTGCGAAGTGATTTCTTGCTCATTGGTTAAGTAGTGCAAAGACACCAGATATTTAGCTGTCGCCAACGATGCATGAAGCATCACGATATTCCACTACCTGAGGCGATCCTAACTCTTCTCTCTTCAACTGCAAACAAAGAAGGCATGGAATCCAGTAGCTGTTGCTCCCGCGCCTGCCAGATCTAGTCCGAGGAAAACATGTTTGTCCACATCTCTCCTAATACGAATACCAAGAAGGTCGAGGAGAATGAGGCCGAGGCAGGTTACGAGGACCTCTTGGCCTCTGGTCTTCTGACTTGAACCATCAGTATTCCGACGAAGACAGTGATCATGGCGAGGATCTTAACAGATGTTAGTGCTTCTCCGAGAAAGGCCCATGCTAAGACAGCTATCTGGATCAGCATTGTGTTCTGTAGTATGGAGAGCTCGAAGGCCCTCATCTGTTCTAAGCAGCTGTTCCAAAGCACAAAGGCAAGAGCTGTGTTGGCCAGACTCATCCAGAGAATGATTACCAGATCTTCAAGCGAGAGCCCAACGAAACCCTCGATCACTAAGGCTGAGGCGAACAGAACTAGGGCGCCGAAAAGCATCGTGATTGCGGTTAGGCTTAGAGCATCGAACGCCTCTCTACGTGTAAGAAGCATTCGGTTCAAGACCATGTATGCAGCCCATCCTGAGCCTGAGAGAAGTGTGACGATTATCCCGAAGAACTCAGAACCAGATACAGCATTGGGAAAGAAGAAATAGGCACCCACAAGAGCCAAGGCCACACCGGCAAGCTGGAGGAGACTTGGGAACTCTTGGAGAAGAACCGCGCCTAGAAGTACAACAATGAGAGGCGTGAAATTGAGCAGGAATGTGACTGAAACAGCCGGAAGCCTTGAGAGCCCGACAAACTGCAGACCTTGAGCAACTGAGTAACCTAGAAGACCGAGAACGAAGAGCTTCCATAGACTCTTCTTTCCCTGCGCAAAGATTCCGTCGCGCCTCGTTGCTGCGAGAGCTAGCAGCGCTGCTGAAGCTATGATGTACCTGTACGCTGCAAAGCTCAGCGGAGGCAGCCTCTGAAGACCGATCTTGGCCAGGACATAGGATGTAGACCAGAGGAATGTGACAAGCAGAGCCTGAAGCAAGCTCCTAGAACGAGATCCATCACGATGTCTAAGCATTGTATAGCGTCACTCAGCCTTCTCTAACGAACGTTCTTCTAAGCTCATATCCTTTTACTCGTTTGTGGAAATATGCTAGGTTCGTTTTCGGGCCGTGAGCATCTGGGCATTTTGGCAACACGGGAAAAAGAGGTGACAAGCCTTTTGATCCACGGCAGAACCTACAAGGCTCTGAGTGTTTCCGGGTGCGCACTTCTTGTGCTGCTGAGTGAAAAGAACGCTTATAAGTTGGTCCCTACGCTTCGTCGTGAAAACATTATGGTCAGAAGCGTGAAACTGCTTGCCACAGTATCGAGAGCGGAGTTCCTTCTGCCAAATCTGGGCTCCCTCATTATGGGGCTTGCTTGGGGTACAAGCCCTCCTCTGAGTCTGATCACCGGAGTAATGCTCGTAGCTGTCTCCTTCACTGTGATCAACCTTAGCTCAGCTATTGGTGCCCAAGTAAACACACTTTCTGACTATGAGCTGGACCTGAAGGATGACCGCAAGAGAGAACTTGTTCAGGCGATGGGTTCCATTGGACAAAAACGCTTAAAGATCATACTGATTGCAGAGTTCATTTTCACCCTAGTTCTGGTTTCCTTGTTCATGCTGGTCCAGGGAAGCCCATTCTTCTGGTCATGTGGATTGTTGGAATCTCTTTGGGTTGTGCCTACTCTGCGCCGCCTTTGAGATTGAAGTCTAGGTCCTGGGCTGCGCCAGTTACTCTCATTCTTGTGCTTGCTGTCTTTCCTGTGCTTTTTGCGTACTACATTTTAACATACGAGATGACACCTTTCTTTCTTCTTTCCCTCGCGGGCCTCTCCTTGACGGTGTATGGCGTAATCATTCCGACCGAGGTTCGAGACTACTTCGGAGACAAACGAATGGGGATCGAAACAATGACAGTGCATCTAGGTCTTGTCAATGCCTCACTCCTCGCCATAGCTTTGGTGATCATCGGCGCCATGCTTACTGGAACTGCTTTCGTTCTAGAGTGGACCTACATACAGCGCCCCGTGCTAAGTCTCCTCCTGCTAGCCATTCCAGTTGCTGTTCTATTTGTTCTTAGAAAACTCATAACGCTGTACAATCTTTCAAAGCAATATGCGTCCTCGGAGAACCAGAGCTCTTTGGCAGAGGATATCATCAGCTTGTCCGCTCACAATCCGCAGTGGATTATGCTGGTTACTCAAACTTACAGTCTGATGTCGATCGTCTTGCTTGTAAGCAAATTCGCAGTGTAACCCCACGGATTCGGGCACAGGCAACATCCTCTCAATAGGGGCTACTGATCGATTCATCGTGCTGCCATTACACGGTGAACAAGCGACAAACCCGGGCAGTTATGCCTTTTTTAGAGTCTCAGCAAGCAGTTTGAAGGGGATCGAGGTGATGAAGTTGCGAATGCGTTCTTGGTGAACCTTCCAATGTAGCCTGAGCGATGGGCGAGTCTTTATACGGTGCTGGTGAAGATAACTCAGGCGGACACTCGGTTGTTCGGAAAGCAGGCAGCAGTCACAAGGCTTGTAAAACGCTTCTTCACGAGAAGAGACTATCTAATATTAGTTGGCGCTGTGCTGGCTTGGACTCTCAGGGCCATAGCAGGTTCAGTCATGTTTCCCCTTTCAGTAGGCACCGTCGTCAACCACCTCAACAGTGGAGGTCAGGGACTTCCATCCATAGCGCTTGCTTTTCTGGTATTAGCTCTGACGATAAATGTGTCGACAGAATGGGTTTTCCGGCCCTATAACTACCTCTTCGCACGCAAGATAAGTGAAATCAGAAGATTCCTAGCGGAATCCATCATCAAATCAAACAGCAGCAAGGAATCCGATGGAGACTTGATCGGAAAACTGACAAGTGATATCGACTTCGTCATGTGGAATCTGTCAGGAATCATAGCCACAATCATGCCCAGCTTCCTCACTACGGCCTTCGCAGTAGTGACTATAGCTTATACCAATCTTCTCATGGCGGGCGTCAGCGTAGTCCTTCTCCCTTCATACATCCTCGTCGTAAGAAAGTACTCGAAAGAGGTCGTCTCCATAAGAACAGAGGAAAGAAGAAGCTTCAGCCAAATAATAAACCTCTCAAGCAACCTTATCGATGGAAAGCCAGACATGCCCATCTACCACGACACACTAAACAACTGGAACAGAACTATGTACAGACAGATATTCATAGACCGAGTTTACTGGACCTACGCATGGTTCTTCATAGGCTTCGGACCAATAGTGCTACTCGCCCTCGGAGCCTACTTCGTCAACCAATCCATGCTAAGTGTAGGAAACCTAGTAACAGTAGTCCTAGCAGCCAATAGCGTGTACGGACCGTTCGGAAACCTAGCGTGGGGCTTCGCTGTGCTAAGCCAAACAGTCCCACCGGCCCTCAGAATCGAGGAATCACTGGAACAAAACGAACAGCAGCTTCCCGAATAGAAGACAAGCAAATCTCCACAATTGCCACAAGTTGAGCTTCCCTCATTCAGACGCGGGCGAGTCTATTCACGGCTGGTTATGTCTCAAGGTCTTTTATGGGTGTTAATCGTGGTGTTTATGTTTTTGATTTATGGGGAAAGTAATAAAAAGAGTGATCAACCATGGTCAGGGGATCTTTGCATGAGTCACGATGATCCTCCGGTTGCCTCGAAAACTAATAGATAATCAGCGGATGATAGCTGGTTGCATCACTCGAAACCAGTTTATGAGAGGTCTTTCAATGTGCAAATCTGGTAATCAACAAGGTTACTGGCAGCACTAACACCTGCCATGTTGTCTTCGTTTTTATTATGAAATCTCCTTGAAAAGCCGAGCTTAATCAGATCAGATTCGAGGTGAATAGGCATGTCAGTTTGGCTTGAAGAACCAACTGGAGAAGAGTTTGATTGTGAAATTGATGAAACAGGAGAACGTACACTAGAACAAACGCTTGATCTAGCCAAGCAAATCAGTAGGAGAGTCTCCATGGCCACGATCGATTGGGTGAGCGATTAGGACTACAAACAGAAGCATGCATTCTAAACCACATCGGTTTCTCCATGAGCTTTACATTTGAACTAAGCGCGCGCTGGTTTGTCTCTAAATTACAGCCGGCACCATGCTACTGGGCCCGGTAATTATTTTTTCCCGTTTTTTCTTCGCGTTCCTTAGCCACTACATATCGAATACAAGATCGATCGATCAAGCAGTTTAAAGAAGCTTGACCTCATAGCTCTCGCCATTGAGCGAGAAAAGAGCATCGCATATCGAAGAGTCCGTAATCCTTGCCTCTTTCGCCTCAGGCTCATTCTCTCAACGTGATATCAATGGTGGATCTAATGATGAAATGGAGGAATCAACAAAAGAAAGAATATAGCTCCGTCATCACAACACTTGCCCTTGAATGCACCATCCTTCCAAACGCCCTGCGAAGTGGGTGAGCAAAGGCCTGTTATCAGCCTTTGAGTGCTTTGGATGTGTGAACAAGGTAGATCAAAAGATTGAAGATGCGAACGTTTCAATACTCTGCAGAGACCCCTGCAAGTACAAACCCTTGAAGGGTAGGATCGATCGATCCGGACAAAGCTATTAAGCATTAAGAGAACATTGCTCTGACGGTTTATACATAAGGGAAGATCCCGTCATTATTGGAATGCGATGAAAAGACCAACGCAATTCAACACCATTCAAGGTGATCGATTGATGGTCTATGGCAGGCAGGTTTCTTTGCTCTTGCTGTTGTTGTGGCACCATGGCTCCTATGAACAGGAATATTAAGATGACTGCTAGTGCAAGAAAGAAAACATTTCTCGTTCAACTCTCCTTGGCTTGTCTTTCTCAGTTTTAGTCGATTCGACTAAATCCATTTTAATTTCATGGGGTTTCGATCTCACTTTGAGATATTTAAAGGCTAATCATATGTGTTTTATGTCAGGTCAAACTCTCTCTAAAATCCTCTCCCAAAAACAAATACTGGAGAGAGTTGAGTTTAAGTCACCTTTGAATTCCGATCGATCGATCGTGTGCAGGCCGTTATCAACTTTCACAGGTGGGCTACTTATTTTACGCGATCGAGCGCGAGCCAATCCTCTCGATTTCTTTCGTGTCCCTCAAGCGCGGGCTTTAGAACCATCCAACTTTAAAGGACTCGGGAGAACCTATATGGTGGGGTTATGGTCTTGATTGCAACGGATGCAGAACGCTCAAAAAAGCCGAAGCTTCCGAAGAAGCGTTTCATTAAGAAGATAATCAATCGATCAACTAAGAAAACTCCAGAAAAGAAGAAGCTCTAATCTACCTCCTGACATTCGTAGAACATGAAAAACGAAGAGTCCGTCAGTGAGCTTCCATCCGAAATGCGGATGCGGTGGCATTGGGTTCGGTTCTGCAGCAAGTACATGTCTATCAAGGTTTCGATTTGCTGGTATGATTCAGAGGAAACACGATTAGTGCTGTTGACTCTCTCCAGGTCGAAACAACCGTGGATACAATAGGAATGGAATAGGATCTAATTCTGAACAATTCTTAAGTAGATTAGCGCGAGTCTGTTTGGAAGGAGATGCGTAGGATGGAAGGTAGAACCAAATTCTCAGTAATTGCAATTGCAGCGGTAGTCACGATCATGGCTGCGTTATTTGCCTACTCGGGCTCACTGTCACCAGTATCGGCTAGCCCTGTCTACATACAGAATTTCACTCCCTTGAACACAACCCAGCCGAAGGCCTTTCCGAACTTTCAAAGAGGCAATCCAATGGGTCCTCAAATGAACCAATGGCAAAAGCCCGGCATCACTGTTGGACAGACGATCACGATAACGAGCACTGAGGGCAGATTCAGAGTCTTCGGAAGCGGAGGTACTAACGGAACCGCCTCTGGAACACTGACATTCACCGTCACAGGGAAACTCGTGCAGGGATACACCCTCTCCATAACGAGCGGAAGTTTCACGGTAGATGGGACGACATACAACATCACCTCGGGCTCAGCTCAGATGGGTTTGTTTGCCCAAGCAATAACCGGACAGGGAACGACGAAGCCTACAGGGCAATTCATGCTGCGAGCTCAAGCCCACGGTGACTTCAGCGGAATATCCTCTGCGGTGGTGTCGCTGGACTTCTCCAATGGGACTACCGAGTATGCAATAACCCTGACAGGTAGCATACAGGGTTAGACCCCCCCTTTTTTAACTGGCATTATTGATCGAATTGAAACCCGTCAGCTCCTCTGATCTACCAACTGGATTTTGGTGAGATTCTGAAATTAAAATTTAGAGAATTTCGAAAAACCTCGGGTTTTATGCTGATCCCCCTGGTTAAGCTTAAAGATCAGTGAAGACGAGGAGTATCCATGAACTCCTTCGACTCCTACCTCCTCCGGAGGCTGTACCGGGACATCCAGAGCCTGGGAGACAGGCTGGCCAGGGTTGACGGCCTCATCGACT
>Ga0315296_10002649_pt1 | contig 15201 bp, 15 predicted proteins | sample YL17G14_18_MG_FD_203921 | JGI IMG/M metagenome (GOLD analysis project Ga0315296, IMG submission 203921) | Sediment microbial communities from Yellowstone Lake, YNP, Wyoming, USA - YL17G14_18 | ecosystem: Environmental > Aquatic > Freshwater > Lake > Sediment | place: USA: Wyoming | collected... | reverse complement strand
GCTTGTTTGCCCCGAGAAATACAAAGTATTTCCGGGACTTTAGTCCTTGAAATCACTTCGTGATTTCTAAGGGCACAAGCAAACAATGGGGGTCGCAATAACAACATAACCATTGTAGGCACAGATTTCCCAATTGAAAATCGGGATAGCAAATTAATCCCAATCTTGCAGAATTTCTTCAAGTTTATCCAACGTCCTTCTTACATGCTTATCCCATGTATACTTTTTTAATGCCTCTTCCTTTGCATTTCTGCCAAGTTCATTTCTCAAATTTTCGTCTTCTGCAAGCTTAAGTATACCTTCAGCCAATTCTTGGAAATCTCCCGGTTTAACAAGCCACGCTGTCTTTTTATGTTCCAAAACTTCACCAATCTGTTCTAAATCGCTCGCCACAATTGCTTTTCCCATTGCCATATATTCAAAAAGCTTGGTGGGAGAACCAAAAAACCTTGAACCATCCGGATTAGGGACATGGGGCGACACAAGAACATCACACGCTGCCAAGTATTCAGGTCCTTCTTCCTGAGGAACTATTCCGGCAAGGATAACGAACTCCTCCACACTGGCTCTTTTTATAATTTCCTTTACTATGGGCATTCTTACGCCATCTCCAACAAATAAGAAACGAATACTCGGATTCTTTTGAACTACCGGCTTGATCGTTTCTGCCAGCACCTCAGCTCCATGCCATGGCCCAAAAGTCCCGATAAAACCAACAACAACTTTGTCTTTAAACCCGTATCCTTCTCTGATTTTTTCTCCGTCAACTTCGGCATTATACATCTCCGGATCAAAACCATTCGGATTAACGAGAATCTTTCCTCCCTCTATCCCTCGATTCAGAAGTTCTTCTTTCATCACGTCTGAAACCACCACAATCAAATCCGCCGCTTTCAAATTCAGGACTTCTATCTTCTCAGTAATTCCCTCAAATATCAATCTCCTTCCCCAGTTTCTCGCCATCCATATTTCCGACCCATTATATTCAATGATTAACGGTATTTTATATCTTAAGGAAAGCGTAACCCCGGTATAATTATTACGACTATACCTCTGGTAAATCAAATTTGGCTTCTCTCTATCAAATATTCTACACGCTTCATCAAAAAGTTCCTGATTATATGACATCTCCGGTACTTCCCGTAAATTCCTTATCCTCCTGAACGGTTTCACAACATAAACTGGACATTTCAACCTATCAATCAATGCTAAATTATCCGTGGAAATAAAAAATAATTTCTTTCCCCGATTAATAAACCCCTTTCCTACCCCATAAATATGCGAAACCGAACCCCCAGCAAGCGGGCTAGGCCAAGGGTCTGTCCTCATATGAACGACCTTCTCTATCGAGCATAGAGCTTTTTGTTTTTGCCATTTCTCCGAGACTCTTGGAATTATTATAACATTAAGCCCGGTAGTTATAAGCGCAAAGAAAGAAATAAAAATTTCTGAAAAGAGTTTAGGCAAATCTTCCTTCAAAAAGGCTAACCAATTTATCTCTAACTGGTTACCCTTTTCATCAGATAAATACCTTCTTTCCCCTTTCAGCATAAGAAGTATGAATTTCCATATCTCTATGTATTGCAGGAAAGCGAGGTCATATGTATGGAACCGAATTTCTCCAAAAGAGTCTCTTCTTAACCCTATTATCCTCCCAAGATTCTTTTTTAGTTCATTCGCTGTTAAAAAAGTACTCTTCTCGTTTCGTATGGGCAACTTGGAATCTGTAATTATTAATAATTCCTTCATTTGTTAATTGACCTTTGCTTATTCCTTTTGAGCAAGGTAGCCCATCCTCTGACCAAAATAACGAATCAATTTATTAAATATCCTAAAAGGATAATAAGGATAACCACCTGTCAACCACAACTCTGAGATAAAATACGATATCCTCAATCCATTTTTGACCAAAAGTTTTTTCAATTCCCAAGGGTTATAAAAATATTCGTAACCGAAATCACTCTTACCTAATGCCATCAGTCTTTTATGATCGCGATAGGTATAAATATTTAATCTGTTAGGAACCGTGATAACTAAATACCCACCTTATCTTTGTTACTCTAACCATTTCTTTTATGGCTTTCTCTCTATTTTTCTTACCAAGAATATGTTCAACCGTAGAGAAGGAGACTACAATGTCAAAGCTTCCATTTCTAAATGGCAGGTTGGTAGTGTCGGCAACCTCAAATCTGATTTTTTGCGATAATTTTTTCGATAATTCATCGTCCACTATTTTTCTCGCCATTTCGATACTCCTGGGGCTAAAGTCAATTGCCACCCACTGTTTAGCTTTTCTGGCCCAGAATATCTCATCTATGGGTTCAGAACAGCCCACATTCAAAATCTTTTTGTCAGTTAAATCAATCCGCGAAAGTAGTGTCCAATCAGAGAGTAATTTGTACCCTATATACCATACTTCATTCCGATAACCTTTATCTATCAATTCCTCTGCTCTCTTCTCGTAGGTCTTAAGTACCAGGTCTTTCTTACAGGTTTCCATCTCTTCTTCTCATAAAGTACTATCTTCGTATCCCTTAATTGCTCTAATGAAAAGATTCCATCCCCAGAGGCGAGAAATTAAATAAATCACCTTATCAGGAATGAGTCTTTGGACAAAACCACCAATAAGAGGTACCCAGATATTTTCTCTCTTTAACTGAAAAATTTGAATATTAATTCTCGTAAATTTATAAAAAAGTTTTTTCGTCTGTTTTTTTGTATAAACCCTGCCCAATGGTTTAGCTCCCGAACCAGTGTATTCAATCCGGCTAAGCCTATCCCCGATCTGCTCCCGAAGAAGATTCATATGAATTACGCCTTCAATAAACATGATGTCCCACCAAAAAAAAATAGAGTTCTTATTGTATAGCATAACTATTATTTCTCCTCCGGGTTTTAATACTCGATAAATCTCATCAATTGCTTGCTGTATATTCGGCGTATGATGAAGGACACCAAAAGAATAGACGACATCAAATTCCTTACTGGGAAAAGGCAAATTCTCGGCATCTCCCACCAGAAATTTTCCTTTCAGTCCATAGGCGCTAAACTGTGACCTCGCCAATTCTACACTCCTGAACGTCAAATCGCACCCAGTAACGATGGCTCCTGCCTTGGCGTAACTTGCTAGGTCTGTTCCAACACCACAGCCGATCTCCAAGATTTTTTTATTTTTGTGTCTATTAAAATCAATTGCTTTCCAAAAACCAAGGAATACCTTTCGTATAACGAAAATTTCTTAAGGCATCGAAAAAGGCCTTGCTACCTATGGGATGTTTTATATATATGGCTCCACAGGGATCGCTAGTCCATGTTTTAATAGTTTCTCGCTTTATTTCCCAATCTCGCATTTTTTAGTTCTCATGTTCGCTGCGCTAATTTCCGGTTTAATATTCTCAATCCCTTCCTTGTAGCACGGTAAATATTCCTTACGAAATGGTAGGCAAAAGAATCCTTGCCCCCTAACGCAATTAAAGAACCCCAGAAAATTAGTATTTTTAGACAAACGAGTGGAGTTCTATACCAATTAAACAGAACATAATTTAGGTTATTTTTGTATTCCAGAATCTCCCAACCTTTCTTCCATAATTCTAGAAATTTCTCTTTGGGAATACTAGAGTATATGGGAAATTCTTTTACGGCATCGACATATTCTGGTAATGCCCCTGTGTATTTCCAAAGTTCAAAGCTATTAACCGTATTCAGCTTACCTGTTTCCGCCAATTCCGTATAGTAAGGGCTACCTGGTAAAGGCATTAGGTTATTTAAGTTGGTCATAAAGATTTTATTATTCTTAATAAATTCAAGTGTTGCCAAAAAATCTTCTTCTCTCTCTTCTGGCACATTAACGATAAAAGCAGAATTCACTAGAACTCTTGCCTTATTCGCTAAGCGAACAGCCCTCAAATTTTGTTCTACGGTGGTTCTCTTATTCATTTTATCCAGCATTCTTTGAGAACCAGACTCCAAACCATAAATTATATAGACGCAACCGGATTCTCTCATTAAATTAAGTATTTTTTCGTCCACTGCATCAACCCGTACACTACAGCTCCATCTTATTCTCTTATTGAGTCCTTTTTCAATCAGATACACGCAAATATGCTCCACCCTCGAACGGTCAATCAAAAACATGTCATCCATAAAACTCAATAGCTTTGGTTGATATGTTTCAATTAACTCTTCTACCTCATCCACAACGTACTGCCATGAATACAATTTAACTTTCTTATGCATACTTTTACTTCCACAGAATTTGCAATTATACGGGCATCCTCTTGATGAAATTAAGGTTGTTGTCCGTACGGGAAGACCCGGATTGTTGGCCCTGTTAGAAGCAAGATAAAATTTCATATCCATTAGATGTCGGGCAGGGAAGGGGAAAGTATCCATTTCTACGAACGGGGAGCGGTCTGCAGTTGAATAGAACTTGCCTTTTTCCCGGAAAGTTATCCCACTTATTTTTCTCAATTCCCTACCGGAAACAATCTCCAACATAGTAAATTCGCCCTCCCCCCTGCAAACCAAATCGACCTCTGGGCATTCCTTGAGAGTCAATTCCGGTTCAACAGTCGGATGGAAGCCTCCAGCAATAATAATATACTTATCCCCTCGAGGTAAGCTTCGGATTACCTTTGCTACATGAAACATATCATAAGCCTGAATTGTAGTTGCGCTTATCCCTATAAAATTTGGAGAAAAATCAAGAATTTCTTCTTTTGTTACTTTATCCAAATTTTCTAAATTCATCCAAGGAAATTTATAATAGATGGATATTCTATCTATAATCTTTACTTGACACCCATTCTGTTCCAAGATGCTGGCAATATACCCTAATCCCAAAGGAGGAGCAAAAACAATTGAATCCCTTGACCCCCAAAGTGAATTAATTAAACAGCAGCGTTTATTCATCTCAACCTACTTGTAACTCGCAAAGGCGTTTCCTATTCCACAGGTGAAAATATTTTACTTTTTTCTTTGAAATAAGGCTCTTATCTCAGCATAACCTGGACTCAAGAATCGCCATATTGAGGAATCAGTAAACCTAGCTATAGAAACCAAAACTATTATGAACATCACAAAATAAGAAATACTGGAAGTGATTGCTGCCCCGATTATTCCATATCGAGGAATAAACAAAATATTTAAACCAAAATTTAGAGCGAAACCTATTCCATTCGCCAAAATTATGACCGGGGGATAACCTCGCCCAGCCAAGTCATTATTATATATTGTTGCCAAAGACAAAAAAAATACGCCAGGTAAGAGCCAGAGAAGAGGTATTGCCGAAAAAGCGAATTGCACCCCGTATAGCAATAGAATTAGTGGTTTACAAACCAATGCTACCAAAATACAAGCAATAGCCATTAAGAAAACGGTCTGTCTCGATGTTTTTTGCGTAAATGTACCGTCGTCAGCAATGTTTGCAGAAACTTTTGGAAAGAGCATTGCTCCAATTGTAACCGGCAATAGATAAAGTAACTCGGAAAAATTAGCCGCAATTGAATAAATTCCCGAAGCACTTGCACCCTTAAAATAATTTACCAAAAGCATATCTGAACGAATAAGGAGAAAACTAAAAAAACAACTCAGGTAAACTTTAAATCCATATTTAAGCATATTTGCGAAAACTTCCTTATCAAAATCAAAGAAAGAAAACTTTGTTACTTTTTTGGTATAAATTGTAAAAAATGTCGCTAGAATTCCTGTTATTATTAATATAAATACCATCAATTTAAAAAGACCTTGTTTGAACAGAATTAAAACAAGGGCCACGACTACTAAGAGAGAAAACCTTTCTGCTAATTCAAAAAAATTATAGGCTAAGATCTTTTGTAGCCCCAAAAAAATATTCTGAAAGAAAAGCAACAGGAGTTTAAAAGGAATTGAAAAGACCGTAATTAAAAAAAGAGTAAAAGGAATACTGCTAAACAGATTGGAGTTTACCCGATATAGGCAAATCATCCCTACGGAAATTAATAACCCTATTGTAAGGCCAGACCAGAGCGAGTTACTGGCCATTTTAGAAACTATGGTTTTATCCCTTGAGGTAAAATACACATTAGAAGCATGAAATCCAAAGTTCCCAAATTGCACTCCTAAGCCAACTATTACCCAAAGAATGGCAAATACTCCCTTTCCCGCCGGTCCTAGCCATCGAGCAGTAATTATACTTGAAGCAATGCCTATGAAGACAATTATTATCCTGCTTGTAAATGTAATGGCGACAGTGGTTACAAATCTCATATCTTTTACCTTTTAGAAGGGACCTTCGACCCAAGGGTAAAAATATACCAACCCAAGAAATTAAAAAGGGATAAATTTTTGGGCAAAAAATGACTTAATTTGGGAATTTGCTCACCAGTGAAATAAAAAATTTTAATTTTAACATCGGCAAATTTTTTAAACAACCTCATACAGTCTCGCCTACTATAAACTCTTACCAGAGGCTCTATCCCACTCCGCGTAAACTCCGTTTGGGATAGAATCTGACCTATACTCTTCTTATTAAGTTCTTTTTTTATTATACCTTTTACAAAAAGAAGATTAAACCAATAATGCCAAGAATTCTTGTGGTACAGACCTATTATAATTCTACCATCCAGCTTCAGTATTCTCCAAATTTCATCAATAGCTCTTTCAATGGCCCCAGAGCCCTGGTCACAATAAGTGCAATTATGAGGCCTAAAGCCGCAGCCAGAATTTGAGAGCCATAGAGAATCCCAGTTTGCTTTGTTGTTTTGGCTTTAGTTAAGTCAACAAAAGCGTGAATCATTTTACGGGCATCAATCATAATTCTATACGATTTTCCCACCCTTTAGGGGGTTTGAATTTATAAAATTTTTTACCCGTCTCTAATAGATATTTCCATTCACTAATGTTTGATTTAACAACTATATCTTGGACTTTATTGGCGGCAAGAGGAAACTTAGTTATTTTAAAAGCGTTCGTTAACAGTGGAATTTTACAGTAATCAAAATCCATCAACCTTGCAGCTACGATATCTACAAAGAGCGGATTCACGCCTCCTATCAAAACTCCACACTGCTTTGGCGTCGGGGCTAATGGTCCTTCTCCTTCTCCACCAATAAAGCCATCGATTACAGAAAAATATCTGCGCAATTTCCTATTCTGTAAATGTCCGTGTTTATCAGCATAAAACAAGATCTTATTTAAATCCAGCACTCCTCGCCAGAGCGTATCATTGCCGAACCAATCACCTTCCTCTATCGGGCTCCTATTGGAAAATAATCTCAAAAAGAATCTATTCCTTATTATCCCAGACCACGAGATATAAGCATATTTTCCCAGCTTCCAAATCCTCCCTAATAGAAAATCTCTTAACTTTCGGTCTATGCGGTCAATAAACTGATATTGGGGAGATTCATCACCTCCTTCTTTTGGTGCTCCTATCCTGTAGTGAACAATATAATTTTTATTTCCGCTTATCCCCACGGTATTTTTTAGGTTACCAGTAATACCCGCCTTTCTATGGACTTTCATTTTCGGAATGCTTATTACAACATCGGCATCCAAAAATGTTTTACTGACAAAATATTTATGATTACTTCCTTTATGAGCTTGCCGTGTCTCATTTCTATTGTAATCAGCTCCATAAACGTTACTACAATCAATATCTCTAAATTCACTTTCTAGTCCTAAATTTACAACTGCATATCCTTTAGGATCCCCGTTTAATTTTATTCTTTCCCAGACAATCCCATATTTGTAGATAGTTTTTTCTTTACGAATGTCTAAAATATTTATTTTAATATCAGTGGATTGTACTTTACTTTTATAATATTCAATGACTTTTTTTAATCCATTTACTTGAATTATCCTCTCAAAATCAGCATTCATTTGTGGAGCATCAGCTACAATAATCTCGCCTTTCCCTTGCAAAGCAATAAAAATATAGTCTATCACGGCTCGAATTACTGAACCATGAGTAATGACAGCGTTGATGTCTTGTCCCGAAGCATTAAAGTGGAGAACCAGATTAGGTTTAATTACAACTTTATCTCCTGGACGGACTATTTCCTTTAGAGGATTCCATTTCCTCTTATCATAATTCTCTTTATCTAAGCCTAAATAAAATAATAACTCACGTACCAAGGCATATACCTGATTGAAAGGGTCTATCTCATTCTCGCTAAATGGATATTCTGGATATCCTTGAGGGGGATTAAAAGGTGGATTTAATGGATATTTTGCTTCTTTCTCCGTTTTTATTATTGCAATTGTGTGTTCTAACATAAGATACTCCCATTATGATGATCAATCTGTAATTTTTGTACTAAAAAATTATATTTCCCTCTATCCGTTCGTGGCATGTCAGCCAGAAATTGAATCTCTAATTTAATTTGACTTTTTAATTTCCCTGTAAGTTCTCTTAAAATCTTTCTCGTATCGGTAGACGTATAAGTATTTTTCTTAACAATCCGCAATATAACTTTATCTAAATTATCTTGGTAATATTGAAATTGTTTTACATTATCAAATATATCAGAATGGGTGTTCAGAGCAGTTATTGGAATATAATTACCATTTCGTGTTACAATTCTTTGCTGGTACCATCTACCTTTCACTTCTTTTAATATAGGTAGTCCGTTTCTCCCACAGGAACATTGATTATTTGTATAAACCCCAAAGTCCTCAGTTTTATACCTGATTAAAGGAACTGCATAGTTTGTGAAGCCTGTCCCGACAATTTCCCCGATTCCTCCTTCTCGACAAACAGGATTGCCCTCTTCATCAATTAACTCGGTAATGCCATATTCCATAAAGATGTGATATCCCTCCCCCTTTGCGCATTGCCCTACTATATTGGTCTGTTCACAATTGCCTAACTTATCGATTATTGGACAGTTAAATACTTCCTCAATGAGCAATCTTTGATAAGGAAAAAGATTCTCTGACGATGTTGATATAGCTTTTATATTCTCTTTTACATTAATGGTCAAATTATTTCCCTTGATAAACCTTGCCATAATATCCAAAGCGGAAGGATAAGCCTGAATTATCTTGGGCTTGAATTCTTCTATTTTCTGAATATACTTCGGTAGATTTTTATCTGTCATATCGTAGACGGAAAGAATCAGATAATTATTTTCTCTATCATATTCCCACCAAGCAGATTTACCATCTTCTTTTCTCTTAACCACATTACCTCTCAAAACAACACATTTATTGCCAAATTCATATCCCATCCAGTTCCACTCACGCCATTCAAAGGCCATTCTTATGAAATCAGTCCTTTTCTCAATATAGAATCCTAATGGTTTTCCGCTTGTACCTCCCGTGGTAACATAGTTCATATTTCGTTTAGGAATATTTTTAGCTACTAAATCATTTAGGTTTTCCCGAACAATATCTTTAGTCAAAATAGGTAACCGCCTAAAATCGTCAAAATCCTGAATGTCTTCCGGCTTCAGTCCCCTCTCGTCAAATACTCGCTGATAATAAGGTACATTTTGGTAAGCGTGATTCAATAATTTCTTCAATTGCCGCATTTGATACTCTTCCAATTTTTCTTTACTCCACCACTGTGATCCTTTTAAGAAATAATACATGTTCCTAAATTGCTTACCATAACGCATAGGAAGAGGTATCGAGTATTGAATATGTCTAACAGCCTTGACTAAAAATTTCATAGCAATAGATCTGGCTCTATTATGTGCATCCAGATTATTCCGAAAGAAACTATTCCTACAACCATTATTCCAATCCAGAGTGAGATACTTGCAATTTTCGAGGCTTGTAGTCTGTCTTTTGCGTGAAATACGCACTCGAGGCCTGAAGGGCAAAATTTCCAAATTGGATACCTAATCCCATTATTACCCAGAGGACAGCAAACATTCCTTTTTCTTCGCGACTAACCATCGGGCGGTGATTATGCTTAAGGCGATAGCTATGAAAACAATTATTAATCATGCTTATAAATGTAACTGCGACTCTGTCTAAAAATCTCAATTTTTTTCAATCCATCTCTCATACCACATAGCGAAGTTTAATAGAAACCATAATTTGTCACCTTTCGCTTTGATGAGCATTTTTTCAATTCCTGATTTATCGAAAAAATCTCTATGGTCTGAGAATTTAATTAGTTTTTGTCTTGTGAAAATTCCCAGTTTCTGGAAGAACCATTCTTCTACCGGAACTCCAAATCCCTGTTTTTTGCGGTAGATAATCTCGTGAGGAATTAATGGCTCAACAGTTTTCTTCATAATATGTTTTAATTCTCCACTTTTCACCTTTACTGACTGAGGGATTGACATTGCAAACTCGACAAGTTTATGGTCAAGAAACGGTACTCTTGCCTCCAGGGAAACAGCCATTGACATCTTATCCACTCGCATTAGAAGAAGTTCCGGTAGACGAAAACTTATGTCAAGATACGTCATAAAGTTGAGATAATCCTGGATAGGACTTTCGGCAAGGAATCTTTTATAATATTTTTCAACAACCTCATAAGAACTCTTATTTTTGAATTTGTCTCTCAGCCTTGGAGAAAGAAGTGATTTCTTCTGTGCTTCATTAAAAGCTTCTGCCCCTCCCCAGAAAATAGATTCCTTATTATGAGCACGGCGCAATAATTCATAAGGTGCACTTTCGCCTTTGCCGATTGCTCCTAATACTCCCAAGCCGAGCGCTCTTAATAACAGCGGAATAGATTTCCAGTATCCGGAAAGGTGATGAAGTTTTAGCATTATTCCCCAGACAGGATAGCCGCAGAATAACTCATCCGCCCCTTCACCAACTTGACAGACAGTAACTCCATTATCTTTGGCCAATTTGGAGACAAAATATACCGGGACGCAGACAGGGTCGGCTATTGGCTCATCCTGGTAATAAACTAATTGTTCGAGAAAGTTAATTAAATCTTCTACATCAATAATGACTTCATGATGCTTAGTCTTGAAGATATCAGCCACTTTTCTTGCATACTGGAATTCATTATATTTATCTTGTCCTTTAAAGCCAATGGAAAAGGTTTTGATATCATTTGTAAATTCTGAAAATAAGGCAACATTAGTTGAAGAATCTATCCCTCCCGATAAGAATACTCCTATAGGGACATCGCTGATCATTCGTAATTTAACAGATTCTCTAAGTAATTCCAGAAGCTTCTCGGTATAAAATTTCTCATCTTGTCTATACAAGGGTTTAACATTATCAAATACATCCCAGTATTGTTCCAGTTCATAATTGCCGTTTTTATCTACTGTTAGCATATGCCCAGCAGGAATTTTATATATTCCCTGGAAAAGTGTCTGGGGAGGTGGCGTAGTGAGAAAAGACAAATAATGGTAAAAACCTTCTTCGTTAACTTCTCTTTTTACAGAAGGATCTTTCAGGATCGCTTTTATTTCTGAAGCAAAGATAAATTTTCCATCCACAAAAGTATAATATAGCGGTTTTATACCAATTCTGTCCCTTACCAGCCAGAGTTCTTTTTTATTTTCATCCCAAATGACAAAAGCGAACATTCCCCTCAATTTATGCACCATATCTTTACCATATTCTTTATAAAGATAGATTAGAACCTCCGTATCCGTCCGCGAACGAAAGGCATATTTCTTCTCCAGTCCCTTTCGTAACTCAGGAAAATTGTAAACTTCACCATTATAAACAATCCATATTTTACCTTCATTATCGGACATCGGCTGCCTGCCTCGGGGTGTGAGGTCAATTATGGAAAGCCTCCGATGCCCAAGGCCTAATTTCCTGTCGGGGGAAACATAAATACCACAATCATCCGGTCCACGATGGATCATCGTATCCCGCATCTCGATGATTAATTTCTCATCAATCTCTTGCGAATTTCCGTAATTATAAATTCCTACAAATCCACACATAGGTTATCCTTTACCAAACATTTTCACCATTAATAAGACCTAAATGGTTATTCAATAATTCGTCCTTATACTCTTGAGTCTCCAATAAAGTTTTTGAAGAAAGGCTGCGCAAAGAATCAAATATGGGAATTGAGCAGGTAAAATGTACCTGGGCTCCCAATAAACGGGAAGGTGGCTTAAAATAGCATATACAGGAATGCAAAATACAAGCATCATCTTTTTCCATTCCTCTCTATACACCCACACCCCCATCAACGCCAGAAAGAACAATAGTGGTTCGCATACTCGCCTTATTAATCTATAAAAAAATTGGTTGGGATATTTTAGAATATACTTACAATACATATGGAAAGGGAGCTTAAGTCTCCTAAAAGACAATTTTGGGTCTAGTGGAAATCCCCAGTCATTAAAATTTCTAAGTAGTAACATATTCGCCAGCCGTCTGGGCAGTATGCTAATATACCAGAGCGGGTAAGCTTTTAATACTCTAATAACTTTTCCTTTCAAGACCTCCTGATATTGCGGTGAATCATATTCTATTTGGGGAAACTCCTCTTTCACCTGTTGAAAGGTAACTCCGTCATCCAAAACGGCCCCGAAAGGGTTATTAAACTCTCCAAAACCCTCCCAAACTGATTGCCATAATGTAGCTCGTGTCACTTGAAACTTTCCAAACAGATGATAATTTCTCATGCCCCAGGGGAACAAAATCAGGAATATAAGTAGTAAGCTTGATATGACAAATACAACTGACTTTTTAAACTTCCCTTTATATAAATAAAGCGCTATTCCAAAAAATGCAGGAAGAAAAATATAATCTGACCGAATAAATGACCCTAAGCCAAGGACTACTGCTGGAGTTAAAGCAAACCATCTGGAATCAGTTGCCAGATACTTTATGAAGAAAAAAACTGCCAATACAAGAATCAAAGTCATTGGTGCATCGTGAAGGGCAGCTATAGATAATCTTGCTTCAGGAATCCAGAATGCAAAAAGTAGTGCAGAAAATAAACCAACTCCGGGGTTAAAAAACCATGCTGCAATCCAGTAAATGAAAAAAATCAAAAAAGAATCAGCAATTGCTTGTAAAATTTGTAAATAAATGTACCGTTCATGGCCGAAGATTTTATAGGTAACAGCTAAAAGTGCAGGGTAACCGGGAAGCGCATGCCAATAAGGGACAAGTTTTTCTTCCTCTGGACGCTTGAAATCTTCGTAATCCCATAATCTCTGTGTTTGATTCTGTTTATACGCAATAAAGTTAACAAGTTCTTTATTAATAACAAAGCCTTCGCCAGTTGATATATGGTGAGCTATATCTCCATCCCCGACAGTTATCCCAGAAAAAAAACAAGTATGGTGAAGCAACCCTAATAACGTAATCCTAACACAGAGTGCCAGCAAAAAGATCAAAACAAGTTTTTTTCTTTCTATCATAGTTCATACCTTTCCCTTACGTGCTGCTATAAAATATTGGGCTCCGATGGGAAAGCTTCTCAGCATTTTTTCATACTTTCTTAAACTTCTAAGAAAATGTGGGAAAAATGTTGTATACTTCTTTTCCACAATTTCAAAGTTTGCTCTCGATAACAATCTTTCTATGTCCCGTCTGTATAGAAATTTAGCATCCCTGTCAAAATCACAAGTTCTAACAACATAGAATGTAAGTGGGTTTAATAAATTATGCTCAAAAATAAAAAGATGTGCGTTTTTTCTTAAAACCCTGTAAGACTCATTTAAAATCTTTTCTCTTTTAGCAGGTAAAATATGATGGAGGACGCAGGCAAACAGGATTACATCAAAAGAATCATCAGCGAAAGGAATGTTCTCCCCATCGTATACTTGAAAAATTGCTTGTTTGTTCCCACAAGCATGGATAGCCTCTTCAATACATTTTGAAGAGGGATCGATACCATAAGCTATTGCCGACGGAAAGTGGAAAAATAGATACTTCTCTATCTTCCCAATGCCACAGCCAATATCAAGAATTTTCGCTCTTTTATCCATTTTATGCTTCAAAAAAAATGAATTTAGTTCTTTAACTTTGTATTCAGCGAAATATTCAGAAGATTCCCCAGAAATTCTGATATTCCTATTATGAATCAAATTATAATTCCTACTGAATCTATCGAATTCACACATTGACACTCACTTAATTATCTCTCTTATAATATAAAGAGGTCTTTGCTTCGTTTCTTGTCCAATCCGTGCGATATACTCACCAATAATCCCAATAGCAATCAATTGCACTCCTCCGAGAAAAAGTATAGCCACCATAATAGACGCCCAACCAGGAACCATTTTAGTTGTGAATAATTTAACAAATATTACATATATTGCATATATAAGCCCTACTCCCGAAATTACAAAACCTCCATAACTGGCGATTCTTAAGGGCAAGAAAGAAAAAGAAGATATACCATCGATAGCAAATTTTAACATCTTTCTTAACGGATATTTCGTGCATCCAGCAAATCGCTTTTCACGTCTATAATTAACTCCGATTTGAGGGAACCCCACCCAACTCACAAGTCCTCTAACAAAGCGATTCCTCTCTCTAATGTTCTTCAGGCTGTCAACAACCTTCCGACTCATTAACCTGAAATCTCCTGCGTCAGTAGGAATATCCGTATCTGTAATTCTCCTCAAAAAGCGATAAAAAACAGAAGCAGTGCACAATTTCAAAAAGCTCTCTCCAGCTCTTTTCTCTCTAATACCATAAGCCACATCAAATCCTTCCTTCCATTTATCAATTAAGCTTGGTATAACTTCTGGCGGATCCTGTAAATCAGCATCGATAGTAATCACTGCTTCACCCGAAGCATAGTCAAGTCCAGCAGTAATGGCAATCTGATGACCGAAATTGCGAGAGAAATTGATAATCTTCACACGGTTATCTTGCGAATGCAGTGTCTTCATTAACTCTAAAGAACCATCGTTACTCCCATCGTTCACAAAAATAATTTCATAAGGTTCAACCAGTTTGTCCATCACGGAAGTGATTCTCTTATAAAATTCAGTTAGGACTTCTTCTTCATTAAAAACTGGAACTACTATAGAATAGACAATTTGATTATTCATTTTTTCCTTTCTCCTTTTGTAATTTCATCAATCTATTTAACCCTCTCTTAACTATCTCGGCGGCAAAGACAAATAATGGTAAAAACCTTCTTCGTTAACTTCTCTCTTTACAGAAGGGTCTTTCAAAATTGCTTTTATTTCTGAAGCAAAGATAAATTTCCCACCCACAAAAGTATAATATAGCGGTTTTATACCAATTCTATCCCTTACCAGCCAGAGTTCTTTTTTATTTTCATCCCAGATGGCAAAAGCGAACATTCCC
>Ga0315296_10002648_pt1 | contig 15205 bp, 11 predicted proteins | sample YL17G14_18_MG_FD_203921 | JGI IMG/M metagenome (GOLD analysis project Ga0315296, IMG submission 203921) | Sediment microbial communities from Yellowstone Lake, YNP, Wyoming, USA - YL17G14_18 | ecosystem: Environmental > Aquatic > Freshwater > Lake > Sediment | place: USA: Wyoming | collected... | reverse complement strand
TTGCCCATTCGCCATCGCCAAGGCCTTCGGCCTTGACGCTGCCACCCGGAGCGTGGAGACGTTGCTTTGAATACCTGAGTATCAATAGACAAAAGGGGCATCCGGTGGTGAGCGCCGGATGCCCCTTGCAGACTCAAACGGATGGACGATTCGTCAGACGGAAGTCGGTACGACGAACGGCTTGCGATAGGGCCGCGTCAGCAGGGCATCTGCCCTGCGGCTGCCCACGAACTTCTCCGCCTTTGGATCGAACTTCAGCATCGGCCCGAGCTGGTAGGTGCTCTTGGCCAGATCGAGGCCCAGCGTGCCCTTGACGGTCTCCATGATCTTGTCCCACGACTTGCCAATCTCCTCGTGCTTGCCAAGCACATCCGGCCGAGTCGTGCCGGTGACCTGCTGGCCGAGGCGGTAGGAGATGTTGCCCAACTGGCAGCACGAGGCGGACAGATATCCTTCGGCGATGTCCGCGTTGAGGTCCCCGACCTTGCGACTGCGCACGGCCTGGATGAAGTTGTCGAAGTGGTCCTCGCCGGGACCCATCTTGACATCGACGGCCACCAGGGGTTCGGCCGCCCCGCCGCCCTTGGGATAGAACTTGCCGCCCTTGATGGCCCCGGCCTCCAGGTAGAACTCGTTGCCGACGTTGGTCGGATACTTCTTGCCGTCCAGACCCGCTCGATCGACCAGGCCAATCACCTCGAACACCAGCAGCGGCCCGCCAAAGTCCATGATGGTCAACTGGCAGTTGGGCGTCTGGGCCTGATCGGTGTAGGGCGGATGCCCCTCCGTCGAGTTGACCCAGCGGCCGCCCATGCTGATCACGCTCCTGGGCAGAGTCCCGCCCGGAATCGCCCAACGGGCGATATCCATCTGATGCACGCCCTGATTCCCGATCTCTCCGTTGCCGAAATCCCAGAACCAGTGCCAGTTGTAGTGAACGAGATTCTCGTGGTACGGCTGCATCGGCGCCGGCCCGACCCAGATATCGTAGTCCAGGTTCTCCGGCGGCTCCTTGATCGGCTTGAAACCGATACTCCATCGGCCCGATCCGTTCTTGGAGGCCGCACCCTTGGAGACCAGCAGCTTGCCGTACTTGCCGCTGGCGATCGCCGCCACCTGCCTGGCCCACTTGCTGTCGGAACGGCTCTGCGTGCCGTGCTGGACGATCCGATTGTACTTGCGGGCCGCCTCCATGCACTTTCGCCCCTCAAAGGGGTTGTGGCTGCACGGCTTCTCCACGTACACGTCCTTGCCTGCCTGGCAGGCCCAGATCGTCGCCAGCGAATGCCAGTGGTTCGGCGTCGCGATGGAGATGGCGTCGATGTCTTTGTTTTCGAGCAGCTTGCGAATGTCGACGTACGTCTCCACTTTCCGGCCGGACTTCTTCTCAAAGGCCGCGGCCTTACTATCCAGGACCTTTCGATCCACGTCGCACAGGGCCACAAGCCGCACTCCCTTCATGTCCCCGAACGCACTGATGTGCGAGCCGCCCCGACCGTTGATGCCGACGACCGCCACTCGGATGTCCTCATTCGCCCCTCGAACTTGTGACGTCGGACTGAGGGCCGGCCCCGTAGGCTCGTGACAACCGGCAAGGGCCATGCCCAGCCCCGCGGCGACCGATCCTCCCACGAACTGCCTGCGCGTGATGTGTGTCATCTTGTGTCTCCTTTGGATTGTGTACTCAGGAAAGGTGCGTCCACACTGGCGATACGAACACCATTATCTGTTACGCCAACCATAGGGGCAGATTCTATCCGGCAGCCACACGCTATTCAATAGAGTGTTCGAGCCTGACGGTCTTTATCTCCCACGGCTTAACGGAGATGACATTGGACGAGGCCCCCAAGTCGCGCCCTGCGAGATCGACCTGAATCATTCGTGCCGGGCCTGCGGCGTAGCCGAGCGACGCTGTTCCTCCTGTGCCTCGATATTCGTAGATTCGTACACATGTCTTGCCGCCGCGACTGTAGAGGGCCGAGACAATCGCATCAGCCGATCCGACCTGCACAGGCCGGAAGGTCTGCCCGAGGGGTCCATCGGCAATAGCGGCTGCCGCACCGACGGCCGGAAAGTTGTACTCGACTGCGCGGCGATGCAAATCGGCCGCCGGCCACCCGCCTGCGAAAGGATAGAGGGCAAACTCGTACTCGAAGTCCCCGCTGAGCATCCGCGTGCCCCAGATATAATACGAGGCATAAGCCAGTGGGATGGAGAATCCGCCGTCCCGCTCACGCACGGCGCCCATCGTCCCTTTGTTGAATACGGCGATTCCTTTCCCCTCGCCAGTCACAGCCGTCCAGTACAGTCCGTTGATATAGGGGTCGGTTGTCTCACTAATCGCAAAGGGAAGATCACGAATGCCTACGGCACTGGCGGCAAATGTGGGAAACATCTTGAAACGCAACTTGTCCTGATGAACAAAGCCGGACACCCCGTCACGCGTATCGTCGGTGACTCGCCCGATCTTCTGTCCCGCGAATCGGAACCGCATCCAGCAGTCGATCCGGGGACTTTCGCGATAGAACTTCATCTCCAGAGTATAAGGGATGGTGCCGATCAGGCCGCTCTCGCGGGCAGTTGCCCATGTCGCCCCGCCACGTCCCGGCTCCAGGACCCAGCTTCCCTTGGACGTCATGTCCTGCCCATCGATCTTGCCCGCGAACAGGCAACCCGGCGACTGCGGCCGCAGAAACTCCTCGCCGCTGCGCTTGTCCTTTATGGAGGATACGCCGCCGTCGTGGTGGAATCGCACATCCCAAAACGGCGTCGCGAGGACAAGATTCTCGTTGTCGATACGCATGGCACCGGATTCGTCGGCAGGCATGGCTTTCGGCGGCCCCGGACGTAGTTCATAAGCGCCAACACCGAGCCCTTCCAGGTCGGCGAGGACCGCCAGCTTGATCTCTCGCAGGCTGCCGTCGGAGTGCAGATCCGCCGAGAGCACAGCCGAGGGCACAACCACATCGCCGTGCGCGACTTGCAGGCTCTTGGCGTAGCCTCGCAGGAGCGACACGGGCACTTCAATCCACGACTGCCGCCGCCAGGAGATCGGATTGAATATCACCAATTGCTGCGAGCCGCGAGAGTTCATGCGCGAGGCGATGTATTGCAGCGATCGTGCGGTCACATCCTGCGACGAGCGAATGGACTCGGAAAGGAACTTGCGTGCGTCCGGGAGCAACCCGCAAATCTGAATATCATGGTGCTGGGCCACGAGAAGGTTCTTCCATGCCCTGTCCAGGTCGTCCGCGCAGTCGTTGCCTCCGGCGATCGCTGCCAGAGCTGCGAGCCGCTCCGCCGTCAGGACCCCGACTTCCGCGGCGCGAGACCGGTTCCAGGTTTCGTTGCCGCAGTAGCCCCAGGGCATTCGCACGACAAAGTCGTTGGCCGCCGTCCGCAGCTCTTCGCGGGGAGCGGGAAACAGGGAGCGTAACTCGTCGAGCAACACCCACCGATAGCCGGGCTTTGCCTCGTACTCCTTGACGAGTTCTTCCCGTTTGAGTCCGGCGTCATCCGCCCGGCTGGCCAGCAGCGGCTCGATGCGGGCAAACTCCCTACGAAAATCCGCAGGCGATTTCGGCGCATCCCGGCTCGGGTACCGCGTCAGGAACCAGTTGTCGACCGTAGTCTTCCCGAATTGGGCGCCCTCGCCGTTATAGGTGGGGATTGCAGGGACCCGAGAGCCATCCATGCCCACCCACCAGCCGACGGGCACGTCGAACGTCGGGTTGTACCCGTACATCATGAAGTGCGTTCGCATGATCGCGCCGGCAAAGCCGAATCCGCGGAGCAGTTGCGGAATCTGGGCATGCATGGCGTGCTCGCTCATCAAGTACACATCGGGCGCGATCCCGAAGTACTTGCGGTCGGCCGCCAAGGCGTACTCGATCTGCCGAACATTGGACTCCTCGTTGATGAAGACCGACAGGGGCTGCCCGTAGGTGCATGTCCCGATCCCGAACCGGCCCTTGTACTTATCGAGATACGTCCGGATCTGCTCAATCACGGCCGAGTCCTGCTCGGCCAGACGATCATAGGTGTAGGCCTCGTTGTCCAAGCCGATCTTGAATGACGGGTAACGATCCAGCCATTCGGCGGCAGTCCGAAGATACTGCACGAAATGATCGCGGCCCCAGAGGACCAGGCCGCCGTGGTCGTATGTCAGCATGTACAGCGGCGAAGTTGCTGGGGAATCATTTGTCGGCTTCAGCGGGCTGTCTGCCTGCAAAGAGTTCCACGCCAATACGAGTATCAGAGCGATCACGATAGGCAGACGATGGCCCATATTCTTCTCTCCAGTGCCGCAATTCCCAGCCGTCATTCAAGCCCAGCGGCACGCTTCGCGGATTCGACCGTGTTGTAGAGGAGCATCGTGATCGTCATGGGACCGACGCCGCCGGGGACGGGGGTAATCAGCGAGGCCTTTTCCTTCACCGCGTCGAAATCGACGTCGCCGACCAGGCGATACCCCTGTTTCTTCGTCGCGTCCTCGACGCGGTTGACGCCGACATCGATCACGACAACGCCCTCCCTGACCATGTCGGCCGTGATCGTATTGGGCCGGCCAGCGGCGGCGATGACGATATCCGCCTCCCGCGTAAAATGAGCGAGGTCTTTGGTTCGCGTGTGACAGACCGTGACCGTCGCATTGCCGGTCGGGCTCTTCTGGATGAGCATGTTGGCCAGCGGCTTTCCCACGATATTGCTGCGTCCGGCGATGACGACGTAGGCCCCGTCGATCTTCACGCCGCTTCGCAGGAGCAACTGCACCACGCCATGCGGCGTGCAGGGCAGAAACGCCTTCTCCCCTACGACCATCTTCCCCACATTTACCGGATGAAATCCATCCACATCCTTGCTGGGATCGATGGCCAGCAGCACCTCGGATTCATTGAGATGCCGCGGCAAAGGCAGTTGGACGAGAATGCCGTTGATCTTCGGATCGCGATTCATCCGCCGGACCAGGGCCATCAACTCCTCCTGCGAAGTCTGCGAGGGCAGGCGATTGTCGTCGGAGTAGATGCCCATCTCCTCACAGGCACGCTCCTTGGAGGTCACGTACGACTGCGAGGCGGGGTTCTCGCCGACCAGGATCACGCCCAGGCCCGGCACAATCCCCCGTTTCTTCAGTTCCGCCACTTCCTCCGTCAGCTCCGCCCGTATCTCCGCCGCAATCTGTTTGCCGTCGATGATTCGCGCTGTCATTTGTCCTCATTTGCCATTTACGATTTACTATTTATGATGGAGAGACGATACGGCTGTCACATCTTCAAATGGTAAATCGTAAATGGCAAATCGTCAATCAAAACAATCCCTTGACCTTGCCGGTGTTGACATCGACATCGATCCGGCGGAAGGCGGGGTCCGAGCCGGTGCCTGGCATCAGCTTGATCGACCCGGCGACGGGGACGATGAATCCGGCCCCTTTGTAGACGAGAATGTCTCCAACAGGCAGGGTCCAGCCTCGCGGCCGGCCTTTCAGCTCCGGATCGTGGGACAGGCTGTGCTGCGTTTTGGCCATGCAGGTGCCCAGGTGCGTGCCGAGGGACTGTGCTTCCAGCGTCTTGACTCGTTCCATGGCAGCATCCGTGTACGTCACGCCGTCGGCTCCGTACACCTCTTTGGCGATCAACTCGATCCGCTGTCGCAGCGGCATGTTGAGGTCGTACAGGAAATGAAAATCGTTTTTCTCATCGCAGCTTTCGATCACCGCCTCCGCCAGCTCGATCGCGCCTCGGCCGCCGTGGAGCCAGTGCTCCGAGAGCACCACGCGGGCGCCGTTGGCGGCGGCGATTCGCATGATGAGGTCGATTTCCGCTTGCGTATCGGTCTTGAAGCGATTGATGCAGACGACCGGCCGCACGCCGCTCTTCTTGACGATCTCGATGTGAGCGATGAGGTTCTCGCAGCCCTTCTCCACCAGGACGAGGTTCTCGCTGGTGTATGCGGGATCGAGCGGCATGCCGGGTTTGACGGAGGGTCCCCCGCCGTGCATTTTCAATGCGCGGACCGTCGCAACAATGACCACCGCATCCGGCCGCAGACCTGACATGCGGCATTTCAGATTCCAAAACTTCTCGTACCCGATGTCGGCGGCAAAGCCGCTCTCGGTGACGTGATAGTCGGCCAGCTTCGTGCCGACACGATCTGCGATGATCGAGCTTTGCCCGATAGCGATATTGGCGAAAGGGCCGGCATGGATGAACATCGGCTGGCCCTCGATGGTCTGCACGAGGTTGGGATTGATGGCATCGAGCATCCAGGCCGTCATGGCGCCGTCCACTTCGAGATCGGCGGTCGTGACCTCTTTGCCCCGGCGGTCGTAGGCCACCACCATTCTGGCGATCCGCTCGCGCAGGTCCTTCAGGTCTCTCGCAACGGCCAGAATGGCCATGACCTCGCTGGCCACAGTCATTTGAAAGCCCGAGTCCATCTCGAAGCCGTCCATCTTGCCGCCGAGTCCGATCCGGATGCTCCGCAGGCTCTGGGCGCAGAAGTCGATGGCCCAGCCGATCTGCACGCGTTTGGGGTCGATGTCCAGGCGCCGCAGGTTACTCTGTGCCAGACGGGCATCGTCGTAGTTCCGCTCGTGCTGCATCCTCGCGGTCAGGGCCACCATGGCCAGGTTGTGCGCATTGGTCACGCAGTCGATGTCACCTGTCAGGCGGATGGAGATGGGGGTCAAAGGGATGCACTGCGCCAGGCCGCCGCCGGCCGCGGACCCTTTGATGTTGAACGTCGGGCCGCTACTCGGCTGGCGAATCGCCCCGCAGACCCGCTTGCCAAGTTGGCCCAGTCCCTCGACCAGCCCGATGGTGGTGGTCGTCTTGCCCTCGCCCAGGGGTGTGGGGGTGATCGCGGTCACGTCGATGTATTTGGCCGTGGGGGCGCCTTGCAGCCTGGCGAGGACCCTCTGGTAGTCCACCTTGCCAAGCCCGTTGCCGTACGGGATCAGCTCCTCACTGCGCAGACCGAACTCGGCGGCAAGCCGCTGGATCGGCTTCATCCGCTCCTCAGCCGCCTCCGCAATCTCCCAATCCTGCATTATCCGCGGGTCGAGTACCATAAAAGCAAACCAGATACCAGTCCAGGCGATGGTCCGCCGCAAGGCAACAACCGTCCGTTACGAATCATGACCGCCTGTCCATCTTCCCTTTCCTGCAACTATTATGTACGAAAGCCGACGAATTGGGTAACTCGGTAGGGCTGATTTCTGTAACTATCTTGCCATTTGGGCGGATATTGGCCCAAAAATCGCGGTCCTCGCTTTGGGCGGAGTTGTCTTTTTCCGCGCAGACCGACACGCCTGTGCCCGGCGTTCAGCCGACCGCTATACCCTCAGCGACGGAGCTTGATAATCGTGGACTCGTATGCGGATATCAGCGAGGCTCTTTCTCGCCCAGTTGCTTTTTCAACTGCCCGATCTCTTCCCGCAGACGAGCGATCTCCGCCCGGAGCTGCTCCACTTCCGGCGGCCGATCTCCACCGCGCATGCGCAGCCCCTTCTCTGCGTTGGGTTCCGGCATGGGAGCGAGTTCCATCTCCGTCCCCATTTTGACGCGGCCATCCTTCTGCTGTGCCTGTTCGATCTGCCGTTCAATGTCGTTGGCCTTCTCCCACTGGGCCTGAGCCTCGTCGAAGCGACCCTCCTGCTTGGCCCGCTGGGCCTGTCTCCGCAATTCGGCGACTTTGTCGCGCATGGACTCGATCTGCGCTCCCATGTCCCGCGATTCCATCTCGCGCCGCATCTTCATTTCGATGTCCTGGATCTGTCCACGCATCTCCCGCACCTGTTCAGGCCGGCCGCTCTCTTCCGCCTCCCTCATCTGATTCTTCAACTGCTCGATGCGTTCCTTCATTTCGCCAAGGCGCCGCTCGTCCACCTGGGGCCGTTGCTCGCGCGCACGCATCTGATCCATCAGCCGCTCAGCCTTCTTGCGCAGCTCGGCCACCTCGTCGGGCCTACCCTCCCGCTCCGCACGACCGATGGCTTCCTTGATCTCCGCACGCTCGCGGCGCATAGGCTCCATGGGTCCCGGTCCCATCTCCGGTCCCTTGCGCTGCCAGGCCATCTGCTCGAATCTGTCGGCGTCCTTGCGCAGCCGGTCTGCAAATTCCTGCGCCTCGCGGGCTCGGAGGCGCAGTTCCTCGGCATACTCGCGCATCCAGGGGACCGGACCCTCGGCCATGGGCCGCTCCAGCCGGGGCCCGACGACCGGCGGGCCACCTTCCGGACGATCCTGTGCTTTCGAGGCATAGACGAACGTCATAAGGACGGTCAGGATCGCTACGATGAGAATTCTCGTCTGAGACATATGACCACCTTCCTTTCTATCGCTGGCAGTTGACGAAGATAACCTTTCATCTATTCGGGTGCAGACGCTGTGTGAGCGCCCGTACCGACACTGTAGACCCCTTCTATTGCGGTCCCTGCGACTGTCTGCTTTAGGACTATCGGTCCTTACGATCTCTTATAATACGATCTGCTCCTTCGCCGGATCGAATTTGGCGACCTTGCCCTGCGTCATGCCGAGCATGCCCATCTGCATCGCGGTCTGGACAGAGTACGCGAGGTCCATGGGACTGGCCGTCTCTTTCTTTCCAGACCGGCAGCAGGCCAGGAAATTCCGCCAGTAGCCGGTGAAATCCTCCCCGTGCTCGATCGGAAACCGCTGTGCCTTCTTGTTGGAACCGTCGGCCGGCGTGAACACGATCTCATTGCCCTGGATGGTCAACGTGCCATCCCAGCCGCGAATGATCGGGGTCCGCCCGGGGGCGCCGCGGGCCTGAGTGCCCTGGTAATCGTTGCCCTGCGTCCCCAGGACAGCGACCGTGACCTTCTCCGGAAAATCGATCAGGGCGTTGAACGTGTCCGGGACCTCGCGCTCCTGGTAGCGGAACTTGCCGCCGGTGGCCACGACCATGCTCGGCATCTTGACGCCGAGGACGTACATCGTGGGCGTCAGGGTGTGCGGGAACAGGTCGGTGGAGGGCCCGCCGGCGTAATCCTCGTACATCCGCCAGCGGAAGAACCGGCTGACGTCGAACGGGCGCTTCGGGGCGTCGCCGAGGAACGCCTCCCAGTTCAGGTCCGGTCCCGGCTTGGCGTTCGGATCGTCGATGGGCATGCCTCGCTCGCCCCAGTCGCCGACGCGGGAATAGCCGCATTCCGCGTGAATCGGTTGGCCGATCAGGCCATCCTGCACCAGTTTCCTCATCTGGTGGTACGCCGCATCGGACATGCCCTGCGTGCCGACTATAAGGGCACGATCCGAGTCTCGGACCGTGTGAGCCAGCCGCTTGGTCAGGTCGAACTGCTTCCAGTGCGTCACCGGCTTTTCACAGTACACGTGTTTGCCCGCCTTGATCGCGTCGATCGCCTGGTAGCCGTGCAGGTGGTCCGGCGTGGCGATGCAGACCACGTCCACGTTCGGATCGGCGAGCAGCTCACGGTGATCCATGTACGCCTTGCCGCCGTAGGCATCTACGCGGGCCTTCAGCCGGGGCCGGTACACGTCGCAGGCGGCGACGATCTCTACCGGCTCGTTGCCCTGCGTCTTGAGCCAGTGCACGGCCTGGAAGTGCGCGTCACTGCGTCCGCCGCAGCCGATGAAACCGACCCCAAACCGCTCGTTGGCGCCCCGTGCTTTGCCGATGAAAGGTCCCTGGCTCGCTGTCACAAACGCCGCTCCGGCTACAGCACCAGCGCCACGCATGAACCGCCGCCGGGTTATCCCATTATCCGTTTTCGACTTCATAACAATTCGCCCTCACATAACGCCCAGAACTTATCAATGGGTGGTATCATCAATCATGATCACTTTTACTGTTTTGCCGAACCGTTCGGTTGCATCGTGACCCATTGCTTATAGAGTTCGTCGATTTCTGGCGTTTCAATGCGCCCATCCCACAGGGCCACCCCGTAGCGCAGAACCAGAGGCTCGCCGGCCACGATCTTCAACGGCTCCTCGTGCAGCCGCATCGTGGCCGACAGATACGCAAACGGCTTGGCCATCGTGAACCAGGTTGCCGGATGTCGCGGATTGTCCGGATGGTCGAACATCGCCACAGTCACGAGCTTGCCGTCGGCCTTGGCCGTATAGGCGCACCATCGCGAGCGCGAAAGCCGCTCCTCGCCCCGGAAGATCACGCCGGGATCATTGTCGGGGTTGCGAAATTCGCCGTCGGCATCCATCGAGCGGATGAATCGCAGGCCCAGCCCGTGATAGTGGGAGCCGCCGAGCGTGGCGGACTCTTTCCCATCCGGAACTGCCAGGACGGATTCCCACGTCACAAACGTGACCTGCGGCTGACCGATCCGACCAGCGGTTATCGTGCGGCGCTCCAGCAGCAACGGATCATTCTTCGGCTGAGATGCCCACCGGATGGACTCTGTAAAACGGGCCCAGCGATGGCCTTCCGGACCACTCACGCCAACGTCGCCGAATTGCAGGTGCCGCTGCTTGCCCGGTTGCGGCTCGAAATGGCCGTCGACGGGCCCGACGGCCTCGCCCCAGAAATCGACGTTGTTCACCGCACAGGCGAACATCAGGGCATGATGATGGACGTGGTCCGGTGGCGAATCCAGCAGCACATTCACGCCGGCGGGTGTAAACAGCTCCTTGACGTACGGTTTGAACGGCACGTCGCCGTAACGGTACTGCAGGACAGGCGCCTCGCCCGCGCGGATCCAGACACTATTGGCATCGGTGGCGATTCGCAGCGCCGGCTCCGCGCCCCATGCCTGCGAGCCTGCCGCAATAATCAGGCCCACAAGAACGACCACCACATTTAACGATCTGCACCTTCGTCCCATCTATGTCCTCCTTTATTCCGGTCATCCATGTCCAGCGGTTGCCATTAGACGAACTGCTTGAGATGCTTGATGCTGCGTTCGGCTTGCTCGATCGTGCCGCACTCGACGCTCAGGACGATGTCGCGCTTGGCGCGTCGGCAGATCTGGATCACTTTTTTCCAGTCAATGACGCCGTCGCCGCACGCGCAGCCGGCCGGCGTGCCCGTAACTTTGCCGCGCTCGGCCTGGGAGTGCTGGATCGAGATGTCTTTGGCGTGCAGATGGACCAGTCGATCCCTCACGTGCTCCAGCCACTTGAGTGGGTCGTGGCCGCTCAGGTAGGAATTGCCCGTGTCGAAGTTGATGCCGATGGCCGGCGAATCAACGAGACTGGCGATGCGATCCAGGCCGGCGGGGGTCTTACTGTACTGTTGATGCGGCTCGATCCCAATCAGGATGCCGCGATTCTCGGCAAACGCTGCCGCCTCGGTCAGAGTATACTTCATCAAAACGTGATCTTCCTGTTTCGTAGTCCAGAGCGGCTTGGGACCTTCATCCGTATTCACGACCGGCGCACCGCATTCGGCGGCAAAACGGATGGCCTGCTTGAGATAATTGCCGCTGACGTCGGGCCGGCACAGGGCCGTGTGCGAGGACAGGCCGGAGAGCTTTACGCCAGCCTTCTCACAGGCCCGCTTGACGCGGTACGGGTCGTCGAACATCGAAACCGTCATGTAGTAGCCGGCTTCGCTCATCAACTCCCGGCCCAGATGGACCCAGGGCTCGATGTATTCGTAGCCCAGCTCCGCCGCCTTCTCCACGCCCCACTCGAAGGACTTGTCCGCGTGCCGCACGAATTCCATGTTCACCCCAATGCCTACTTTTCCCATTGCTGCACTCCTTTAGAAATCATTTCACTGCTTCGAGAACGACCGGCGGGCGGTCCAGCATCACAAACATCACGGACAGAAGTGCGATCAGCCACATCGTCGGCTTGATGTCCCTGACCTTGCCCGTCGCCAGCTTGATGAGCACGAACGAGATGAAGCCGAAGGCCAGGCCCCGGCTGATGCTGTAGCTCAGCGCGATCATCACCATGATGATGAACGCCGGCAGGGCCTCTTCGAGGGCCGAAAAGTCGATCCGCTTGACCTCCTTCATCATGAACAGGCCGACCATGACCAGAGCCGGCGCAGACGCATAGTCGGGCACGATTTTGATCACCGGGACGAACGGCAGCGCGACCAGAAAGCACAACGCCGTGACCAGCGACGTCAGCCCCGTGCGTCCGCCTTCCTCGATTCCCGCGGTAGACTCGATGTAGGATGTGATGGTCGATGTGCCCAAGGCGGCGCCCAACATGCTGGCGCCGGCATCGATGGCCAGCAGGCGATCGAGGCCTTTGATCTTGCCATCGGTGTCAACCATTTTCGCCTCGTGGCAACAGGCCACGAGCGTTCCAATGCTGTCGAACATGTCCATGAACATCAGCGTGAAGATGCTTCCGAACAGGCTCAGGCTGACCGCGCCCCGAAGGTCGAGCTGAAATGCCACGCGACTGATGTCGAGATTGAACGAGAGGATCTGCGATGGTCTGTCAAGGTGGCCGAAAATCACCGCCAAGGCTGTGGAGAACACGATCCCGATGAGCAGCGCCCCCTTGACCCTTTTGACCGCGAGAAACGCCATCAATAGCAGGCCGGCCAGACCAACTCCCACCGTAGGCGTCAGCGGTCCCCCTTGGACTAAGGTTTTCGGGTGGTTTATGACGATTTCCATTTTGACCAGGCCAATGAACGTGATGAACAAACCGATGCCGACCGAGATGGCCGCGACGAGACTTACGGGGATGGCTTCCACCAGCCGCTTCCGCAAGCCCAGCACCGTCAGCACGAGACCGAGCAGGCCGGAGATGAACACAACACCAAGGGCCATCTGCCACGTGATCTCAGGGGGCTTGACAAGGCTGTAGGCGAGAAAAGCATTCAGTCCCATGCCCGGGGCCATCGCGATGGGGGCATTCGCCACCAGGCCGGTAATCGCCGTCATGATGGCGCTTACGAGGCACGTGACGATGATTACGGCCTCTTTGTCCATGCCTGCATCGGAAAGAATGTTCGAGTTTACGGCGATGATATAGGCCATCGTCAGGAACGTCGTCAGCCCCGCGACGATCTCCGTCTTGACGTTGGTCTGCCTCCCGTCGAGATCGAAGTACTCTCTTACCATTTCGTCCCCTCACCTGAGATTCACACGGTTCGCTTCGATAGAATCGCGGCCGTGCATCCCGGTCATCCTACCGCCTCATGGCCCAAGACACCCGATAATCCCGGCGACCAGGCTTGCCGAGTTTTTCGCCGCCAGAGAATAGAAGATCTGCTTATCCATCACCGCACTGTCGTCGGCCTTGTCGCTCATGCTGCGGATGACCAGGCAGCCGATGCCCCGCTGGTAACAGACCTGGGCCACGGCGGCCCCTTCCATCTCCACCGCGTCGGCGCCGAGTTTCTCCCTCAGCTCCGCCCCTTTCTCCTTGGAGGCCACAAAAGCATCCCCTGTGACGACCGTCCCCGTGACAATCTTCGGAGGTCGCTGGCCGCTCCGAAGGATGATGGGGTCAAAGACCGCTTTGCGGGCGGCGCAGTCCGCGGCCGCCAGGAGATTCGGGTCGGCGGGAAAGAAGACGGGATTGTCCTCGCCGGTGAGGCGGCTTCTGACGCCCCCGTGCTCTATGCCCTCGGACCACAGGGTCCCCATATCATGGTGGGCCGTACGCTTGGCAATCACGATATCACCGGGCTCCAGATTCGGATCGATAGCGCCTGCGATCCCCGTGAAGATCACTCGCGTCGGCTTGAAATGCTCGACCAGCAGCGTGGTCGTCATCGCGGTATTGACCTTGCCGACCCCCGTCCATGCGACGACGACAGGCCTGCCGTCAAGCCGGCCCGACATGAACGTGATGCCTTCAATCTCCTGCACCTTGGCGTCGGTCAGCGTCTTCTCCAGCAGCGAAATTTCGGGTTTGAACGCCCCCAGCACCGCCAGGCTGGTCGAAGGGCTCTCGCGCGTCGGCACACTGCGGCAGGAGGCAAGCAGGGCCGTGAGTATCAGGCAGACGGCTGCGAGACGATATCGTTTCATGCTTGGCCTGCTCCAACCGCGAGTATCAAGTTGCCGGTTGCCAGCTCTCAGTTGCCGGCAGACGACTGGCAACCGATTTCTGACGGCTTACCGCTGACGAATGCGAGCGAGAGGAGTCGAACCTCCACGTCCTTTCGGACACCAGGTCCTAAGCCTGGCGCGTATGCCAGTTCCGCCACGCTCGCAGCAGGCCACGACTCGTGCCCTGCCCGACGGCTACACCCTCGCGGCCCTGATTATTATGCCCCCCCTGTCGTCCGGCATCAACCGAAATCCACGGCCCTGCGTTTTCGGGAAACTGAAAGAGAAGGCGTTTATCGCGTGGCAGGCTGCCAGCAGGTATATCTGTCGATGACATCCATTCGCGACGGTGGGCTGATTCACCGCAAGGCCTTTGCGATCCTGCTGCTGACCACAGTTGGCAGGGACGCCGGACCGGAGCCGAAAACATTGGGAGACAGCAGATGAAGGCCGGCGCCGCGCAGATCGGTGATGAGCGTGAAGGATGAGGAGATATGAAAACCAGCGGCGCCACGCGTGGCGTCTGGGAGCAGTAAAGAGCAGACCGAGTGCAGAGGAAAGAGTCGCCGGCAAACAGCCAACGACCCCGCCACCACACCGGCTTGCCTGTCCCTTCCGGCAACTATGGGGGCACAGGCATGCACGCCCTCAGCAGTCGGCTATGGATGACCGCACACTACCTCAGATGATTCGCTCCTGGAGGAACCGCGCTATCGCTACTGAGCGACAGTCACCTCGATTTGCTGCGCCTCGCCGTCACGCAGGGACGCTGAGAATCGAGGGAATCACTCCTTGAGCAGCGACTCGGAATCGTTCTCTTTCTCGGGCGGCTCCTCCTTCGAGATCTTCTCGATGCGTTTCTCCGCCTTCTGGAGGATGTCGCGGCAGTGCTTGATCAGGGCCATACCCTTCTCGTACTGGTCGAGGCTGTCCTGGAGAGGGATTTCGCCCTGCTCGATCTTGCCCACGATGTCCTTGAGCTGGTGGATGGCCTGCTCGAACGTCAGCTTGTTGATTTCATCGCGGTATTTTCGTTCAGTCATGGGCGGGGCCTTTCTATCGATAATGGATGATGGATGATTGATGATTTCAAGGGAGGTCCGGACTTGCTCTTCAATAATCCATCATCAATCATCCTTCATCAATCCTCGTGGTGACCCGGCTTTCAATCAGGTTGTCGTTGGCCAGCTCGGTCACCAGAAGATCGTCGGTCCGGACATCCTCTGCGGTCCGTACCACGCG
>Ga0315296_10002647_pt1 | contig 15206 bp, 21 predicted proteins | sample YL17G14_18_MG_FD_203921 | JGI IMG/M metagenome (GOLD analysis project Ga0315296, IMG submission 203921) | Sediment microbial communities from Yellowstone Lake, YNP, Wyoming, USA - YL17G14_18 | ecosystem: Environmental > Aquatic > Freshwater > Lake > Sediment | place: USA: Wyoming | collected... | reverse complement strand
CGCTGCGGGGATCGCGGACGCGCTTGAACACGAAATCCCTGCCCTCGGGCTGGGCGGGGATGCGCAGCGCCTCGTATTTGTCCGGGTCGCGGATGAAATGGCCGTGCTCGTCAACCAACTCCGCCGGCGGCGGGATGAAATCAGCCTCCAGACCGGGACCGGACAGATAGTGCAGCGTACGGCGGCAGTTGACGTGCGGAGAACGAGACCAGCGGGCGAAATCCGGCATGTCCCGGCGCAACCACATCCCATCCATGTATTCGCACAGCGGGCAGGTGCGGTCGTCCAGCACCTCGACGATTTGCGCCAATGGAAAGCGGTCAATATCAGCCATCTCCGCGCGGGCCTGCTCGGTGAGATCGCCGATGAGTACCTGGGCGGTGATGGCCAGCGCCTGCGCTATGATGTCGGGTATCGGGCTCATGGTTGCTCCGCGATAATCACAGCCGGCGGCCCTTCGAGTCCGCTCAGGACAGGCGCCTGTGCCACCAGCCGGCTTTCGAGGAACGGGACTGCAACCTGGCGGATCTGGGCCAGGAACTCAGGATCGCGTGACGTAGGCGGGCGGACTTGCGATCTCAGGAATGCGCGGATAGCTTCCGCGTCCCGACTGGCGCGCGGGCGCTTGCCCTGGACAACCCGCCAAACGTGGGACGCGGAGAACCCGGTTGCCGCCCCGATCTGGCGGTAACTCAGGCCCACATCCTGGTACAGCGCCCGCAATCCCGTCACGTCGTCGCTCTAGATAGCGTTTCTAAGCGTTTCTGGGGGGGGTCTCCGGGCCGCTTGGGGGGCGAATGGACAATGAGCCCACCAATCGTTCCTGGGCCATCCTGGCGCGAAAAACGGGTCATCAGGGATAGACCGGAAATCTGACCAGAGCCTGCCGACGCCTCGCGGCAACTGGCGGCTGGGCAGGCGTGATGACAACGATGCGCAGTTTCCAGTAACCCGGCTGATCTATCAAGCCCTCCTCCGCCTCATAGATCAGCGCGTCGCCGTCAATCGTGCATATGCGCTGCACCCGGGACCCATCGGGTTTACAATACAGAAACGTCACAGAATCGCCCGTCGCGTCGTATGGCTGCCCATCCAACATCAACCGGATGGCTCCGGGGATTGGCCATCCATAGTCTCCGACGAAGATGTGTGACATGGGATTTCGATCCTTAAATCAGGTTGGCGTCCTCGACCGCGCCTCCCGATAGGCATCCCTCTAACGATTGCTCGGAAGCCGGGATCAGTTCCGCGGCGAATGCCGTCCCGGCGGAAAGCGGTCCATCCGTCTGCTCCGCGCCGAGCGGAACCAGTTCTGCGGCGAAGGCGACGCCGCCCGACAATCCTGCCCTGGTGGTAATACGAACGATTATCGCGCCACAGGTCGCAGCCGCAGCGGCCGCGCTGCCGCTTAGAAGGCGTGCAACGCTCATCGCCCCGACTGTGGTCGCGGCGGCGGTTGCCATACCGGCCAGCCACACGATGCCGCCGCCCTCCACCGTCAGCGCGCCGAGCGTGGTCGCGACCGCCGCCGAAGTCCCGGCCAGCCTCCGCGCGATCGCAACTGCGCCGGTTGTGCTGCTCGCCGCCGCCGCCGTCCCTTGCAGGAGGCGCGCCATGCCGATGCTCGCGGCCGTGCCGGCCTGCGCCGCTGCCGATCCCGCCAGGAGCCGCGCCGCGCGAAGAGTCCCTGTGGTTGTGGTCACCGCCGCGGAGGTTCCCGCGATCACGCGAGCGCAGGTCAAGGCCGCCGAGGTCGCGGCCGCCGCCGCCGCCGCACCCGCGAGCTGTCGCGCCAGATGCACGGCCCCCGAAGTCGCGCTCGCGGTGCCGGCCACTCCACTCACGGCGCGCGCCATGCTCGCCGCAGCCGCCGTGGCGGCAACAGCGTCTGCCGCACCGCTGAGGGCGCGCGCGCACCTGATCGCGCCCGCCGTCGCAGCCTCGGCGATTGCGGTTCCGGCTAGATAGACGCTCCGCTTGATGCTCAGTGCGCCCGCGGTCTCGGCTATGCCCGCAGCAACCCCCGCCAGGTTGCGCGCCACGTTGATCGCACCCGCCGTCGCAGCAGATGCGGCGCTCGCCCCGGCCAATTTGCGCGCGAGCTTTGCCGCTCCCGTCGTTGTCGCGCTGGCCGCGCTCGTCCCCGTCATCTTCCGCGCAGCCTTGATTGCGGCCGCGGTTGAAACAACGCCTCCGGCTGATCCCGCTATCGAGACCGCTTGTGGCGGCCAGAGGGCAAACGCAATGTACGCCTTCGGCGACGCAGCGCTCAGGGTCGCGGCCCAAGTCCCCATCGCACCAGCCGCGGCCAGTCCGCCCTCATCCTGCGCGAACCCGCCGCCCCCGCCGCTATTGGTGCAGTAGTCCATTTTCTCGGCGAGGCTCGAAAGGTTGCCATTCGTCATCACGGTGAACTGCGCAGCGGTCGCATCCGCCCCGGTCGAGCATATGCAGATGCAGATGCAATCCGCCTTCGTCGTGGATATGCCCGTGGCGAAGTTGAAACTGTTATCCGAGGTCGTTTCGGTCCCGGTGGCCGAGACATTTACGGGATCGCCCGTCGCCACACAACCGCCATAGGCGTTGATTCCCGCGCAGATGTGATCGGAGCCGGGGGTAACGGTCGGCGCGGTGTTTCCGCTTGCATGGCGCCGCCACCAGACGTACAGCTTCTCCCCGCCGGTAACGTCTATCGGGCTGCCGCTGAAGGCCGTCCATGTGCCGCCCCCGGTGGTCGTGATCGTGATTGTGCCACCCGCAATTGTGGTCGCAACCAGGATGGTAATGTCGCCAATCGCTATATTGCCAGGCAGCGCGGGCGTAACCGCTCCCGTCCCAGAAGTCTTCGCCCCCGGCGTTCTCGATACCGGAATCGCCATTGCTAATTCCTATGTCATCGTGACGCTGAGTGCGCCCACGGCGAAACTGCAAGTGTCGCCTGTCGTAATGGTCTTGGGCACGGTCAATTCCCCGTAGAAAAGGGGGTTGCCGCCGGTCGCCGCATCATATGCGATCCAATGCGTGCAAGCGCCCCAGCTCCCGGTAGCCTCGGCGTAGCTCAGGACCTGCGCGTTGGCGATTGCGCCTGCCGCAGCAGCTCCCCAGTTCGCCGCCGCGGTCGCTATGCGCGTATAGCCGAGCGAGCCGATGGTCGGCTCGTCAACCCCGGCGCCCGAGTCGCCCGGATCGGCCCGCGACAGGGCGATGTGCGGCGTGGGCATGACGAATGCCGTCTTGCCCACCAACTCCTCCAGCAGTTTCAGTTCGAGGTAATCGTTTAGGCTTCCAGGCATGATCGTCTCCTTTTTATCACCCGGTTTGCGCTCGCACCAGGGCGCCGTTGATGAGATCCACGAGTTGCTCGCCGGCGGCGCGCAGGTCCTCGGTCAGATCCACGCGGGCGCGCTCGCGGGCGACCTGGGCGACAATCCTTACAGTGTCGTCCGTCGGCAGGTCCTGCCGAATCGAGTCGAGGACCTGATGGAGGATGGATGCGCGCAGGCGCTCGGCGTGATCCTGCGCGAGAACCTGCGCCTTCGTGTTGATCCACGCGCGCATGGTTTGGCTCGCGGGGCCGGGCTCGGCGCCGAACTCCGCCGCCGCCCGATCGCGCGCGATCGAGAACAACTGCCATAGCCACCCCCGCAGGAGGTTCTGGTATTTCCCCACGAGGGGCACGTTCACGGCCTGCATGCGGGTGATGTGGCGCCCCTTCTCGGCGTCCGGCGCGGCGCGCAGGGCCTCGATGATCGGACTCATCTTTTCGAGCAGGCGCGCATGCTGCTCCTCGATCGCCTCGGACATCGCCGATTCGAACCGGCGCGCATCCTCGGCCAACTGCCGGCCGCGCTCGAGGTGCGGCTGGGGATCATAGCGGCGGCGAGCCGACCCGGACACAGCCGAGGGCCCTTCGACTCCGCTCAGGACGGGCGGGTGTGCCAGATGGCCGCCGCGAATTGGGGCCCCAGGTTGCGCATCGGACGCCTCTATCGGCTGATCTATCGCGCGCTGATGCTCCTCCGGCAGGAACGGCAGATCAAACCAGCCGCGGATGATGTTCTCTATATCGTCATCGGGCGTCAGGAGCGTGCCCTGCGCGAGCTGGGCGAGGCCATTCGCAATCCCGCCCGGATCCAGCACCGTGGCGACCTTCGAGTGATGCAGCTGCGGCAGCGGGGTCAGGCCGGGGTAGTTGTAGGAGCACCACTGCGGGATGGCGTAGCGATTGATCCGCTCGGCGAACCAGTCCGCGATCGCATCCTCGGCCAGCAGGAAAAAGCGACTCTGCCCCTCCGACAGAGCGCGGCTGCCGCTGGCGGTGGTGCCGAGGTTGAGAAATTGCGCGAGGACCGACCGCACGATCATCACGTCGTGGTGCTCAATGAGCGAGAGGAATCCCTGGAGGCGCAGTTGCGCCTCCAGTATCTCGATGGTATAGCCCGGCGGCAGGGCGAAGGCGGCGGATTCGCTCGCCTTCCAATCCTCGAGCATGGCCAGAAAAGCGTCCTGATCCGCCTTGGTATAACCCTCCGGCAGGTGGCCGATCGGCGTGCCCACGCCCAGCCGCTCGACGGCGATGTTGGCGAATCGGTAGAGCCAATCCTTGATAAACCAATGCTTGTACGCCGGCCGCAGGAGCGCGCGCCCCTCGGGGTTCCCGTAATCCTCGCGCCAGGTGAGACGGATCAGTTTCTCGATGGGGATGGCTATCTCGGCATAGCCGGCGTCGGTTTGTGCCCACTGGACAACGCCCTGGACGCCGCCGCCGAGGTCCATGCTCCACTTGCGGATGCTCTTGGGCGCGCGCGGCGCGAGCTTGCGCCAGGCCGCGATCCCGTCGCGGATCTCCCACACCTTTTCAAAGAGCGTGACGCCCATGAGGGCGCCGAGCAGCGCGTGGCGCAGTACCTCGTCGAAGGTGATCGTCATCCCACCGATCAGGTTCCCGGAAATCAGATCGGCTGCCTCACGCGAGGCGGCGCCGTCATCGCCGGGTTCGACCGACCACGCCGCGGCGCGGATGGGCAGCGTGATAGCGAGCTCGACGGCCTGGATCTGGCCGTCGCCGCGCAGCATCTTATCGTACGTCTCAAAGGCCTTCGGGCCGCGCAGATCCGCGTTGAAATCCTCAGAAACGAGGCCGCGCCAGATGTTGGCGCCGCTCGTGCCCAGCTCGCCAAGCGGCGGCCTCCCTTTGCGCTCGGCAAACCTGCGGACATTGAGCTCGAGAGGGCCGATGCGCATTACCATCTCCTCGGGGCCGTGCTGCGGCCGACCAACCAGTCGCGGGGGTCTCCCAGGTGGTGACAGACGCCGATGTTCAGCGCGCGGCTGCCGCCGGCGGCGAGCAGCATCATCACCAGGGCGCGCGCGAAATGGTCATCCAGGCCGTGCTTGTACTCGTACGAGCCATCCGCGCGGCGATCTTTCACGAGGTTCTTGAGATGCCCCTTGATGTGTCCGGTGATCTCGTCGCCGGCGCGCGGCAGGACCAGATCGCCGGCGGAGAGGGCGTCCACGAGAATGTCGGTCGCCTCGGTCCGGTCACAGTTGATGGCATGGACGGGATCGGTCTCGCCATCCTCGATGCCGTAGCGCGTCTGGCTCGCGCTCATGTAACAGATCGCCCCACGCTTGAATGATCTCACCAGCGCCTTGGCGCTGGTTTTGTACGGCATGGCGTCAACCACGACCATGCGGACATCATACTCGCGCAGGCGGCGCTCCATCGTCTCCCAGGAGCCGGTCTCCTCGGCCCACGTGACGCGAAAAACGCCGTCATCGCCGCGGCGGGCGATCACCAGGTGGCAGAGATCGCCCACGTCAATGCCGCCGAATGCGACGCCCGTGGGCAGGTTCTCCGCGCGGCCGCTCGGGGATGGCGACCACTCGCCACAATGCCGGGCCAAAATTTCCTCGGTGATGGGCTGCCGGTCGCCCGCGTGAGGCAGGCCCAATACGGAGATGTAGAAGTTGGCCATCGCGCTCGGGCGGCGCTGCGCCTGTATCCATTTGCGCGCGATGCGCGGCGCATCCATCGCCGGGCCGTAGAGCTGCGAGAGATGATAGCCGGAGATGCGGCTGCCCGGGTTCTGCGCGATCCATTCGCCGTCCGCGCGGCGGACTTGCGCGTGACAGCGCGGGCACACCAGCCGGAACAGATCCGCGCTCAACCCGCGGCAGGATTCATCGAGCGCGAAATCCCCCGCCGAGATCCGCCGTTTGCCATCCACCCAGACCAGGCAGGCGGGGAACTCGAGCTCGAGGATCGTCGAGCGCCGGCAGCGCCGGCAGCGCAGCGCCCAGTATTTCCGATCCGAATCGCGGAAGCGTTCGTCAATCCCGTAATCCGGGATGTCCGGCTGACTGACCTCGTACCGGCGCTTGTATTCGCTGTGCATGAGGCGGTCGTCCACCCAGTCCACGAGATCCGGTTTGAGCTCCGCCACCTCGTCGAGGATCACCAGGTCGAGGTCCACGGATTTCACGTCGCTGCGCTTCTGGGTCACGCAGAAGTAGGCGCTGCCCGGGCCGATATGTTTGAGGCGCACATTATCGGCCCGTTTGCGCCGGCCGGCGATGTCCTCGCACTCATGCTCGCCCTCGACCACGGCGCGCGCGAGGTGCTGGTCGGCGTTGATGATGGGGTCGAAGCGATCCTGGACGAAGGCGTCCATGTATGGCCGCGACTCCAGAAAATACCCTGCCTTCAGGCCGCGCAGGCACGCCAGGAGCATCCGACCGAGCAGCACCGTGCTCGCACCGATCTGCGCCGCCTTCTCGATCACGATGTGCTCGGCGGGATCCTCCACGATCGCCCGCAGGTACTCGTGGCGCTCCAGTGTCCACGGTTGCCCGCGCGGCTTGATGTGGCGTTCGAAAAACCGCAGGGGCGCGCCGAGCTCGACCTCGGCTGCCAGATCGGCGAGCAGATCCTGGATGTCAGGCACGCGGGGTCCCCTTCGCGCGTGGTTTGGGTTTTGGCGCGGGGATGGCGGCGGCGGCGGCCTCGGGCGCGCTCTCTATCGCGCTCGGCAGCGCGAGCTGGTCGCGCAGGTGCTCGACGAGATCGGGCCGCCCGGCCAGCTCCTTGCGCAGCCAGTCCACGGCCACCGCGGCCAGTTCCTCTTTGGATTTCGCCAGGCGCAATTTCTTGAGCTCGAGCTCCTCGGCCTTGAGCGCCGAATCGGCGGCCGTGCGGTCGGCGTACGCGATCGTCTGGGCAAGCTCGATCGTCGCATGGATCAGTTTGAGCGCCTCAATCTCCTTCAGTTTCGTCAGGCTGAGGTTGGGGAGCGCCTCAACCACTTTCGCCGCCAGCACGCGCAGCAGGACGCCGGCGATGGTGATGTTATCCTGGCCGGCGGTAGCCGCCGAGAACGCGGCCGCATGTCGCTCGATCTCCAGGGCGTCGCGGAAAAACGGTAACAGGTGTTTCTCGCGGTGCCGCCAGAGGCTGGATTGCACCACGCGGATGCCGGCCTTGTGCAACCAAGAGATGATGTGCTTGTATGCCACGCCGCCGAGCAGTTTCTCGTTTAGCGCGTCGAAGAGCGCGGGGTGGGTGTGGAACAACTGGCAGATGCCGCAGCGGCTGCGCAGGGTGATCGGCGGCAGGACGACAGTCGTTCGCGCGAGGTTTGGCATTCTTTGTCCTGGGCCCGCCCTGGGCGGGCCCCTTCGGCTTCGCTCGGGACGGGCGGCTGCGATCGGTGCTGCTATGATTCACAGCCGGCGCCGGCTGTGCCACAGAAACGGCAAAAACCGCAGGTGGGCGCACCGGCCCCGAGGCGTCGGGGTCCGTCCCGCTGCGGTTCTACCTCGATTATACCACGAATCACGGTCTTTTTCCGCCCGCCGGCATAAATTCCACGCAATCCCCGACGTACACGCGCCCTATCCAGTCGTCAAGGAAGCTCATGCCCTCCGCTCCCTGACCGCCCGATACGCCGCCCTGCGCACCCACGTCACCTTGAGCCCCGCGCCGCCGATGCGCTCAAGTTCCGCATACTCGGCCTGCCTGCGCGGCGGGATGGGGCCGGCGCAGAGGGCGCAGGTCATGGGCGCCTCCCCTTTGTTGCCACCCTCGCCGCTATCGCGCTCTTCGCGTATTCTCCGTCAGCACAGGTATGCTCCTCACCCGCCCAGAGCCAGCATCCGCAGGATGAACAACGCGCCTGGCGTTCGCCGCGCCGGAGCCGCTTCTGCGCGTCCTCAAAGCGGCCCAGGTAGCCGATGCCAACGCACAGGATGCCGCGCCAGGGCTGGCGGAAGTGCTTGGCGCGGAACGTGATGCAGGGCATGGGCCATCATCCCCCTGGCCGGGATCGCGCGGCGAATAGCTCACGCAATCGGTTGACCACCAACATCCTATCGGGCACACGCGCGAAGCCCGGCCCCATTTCAATCCAGGTAGCAATATCGGCGACCTCGCGCCGTGCGCGCTTCACCTTCGCCTCGGCGGCGTCACGCTGCTTGCGCGCCCGCTCCGCGCAGGCATATTCGTCCTGGCATACGTACTCGGAGCAGACATCGCCGACCCCGTAACATATGCACCGCAACTCGCCATCGGCCTCCTCGATGGAAGAGTATGAACCCCGCTTCCGGCACCGGCTGCAACTGGGCTTGTCCATTGTTTCTCCTCGCTTTTTCACGGGGCGGCGGGCAAGGTTCGGTGCCAGTATGCCGTGCGGCCACTCCACTCCACGCCTCGGTTCTCAATCCCAGGCCGGCGGGGCCGAGGGGGACATACGCGGACCAGGATTTCGGCCCCGCCGCCCGGAGGTCACGGCGCGCGCTTCGCTCGCGCGAAAATCGCATAGGGTCCCATCCGCCATGTGCACATCCCGCGCACACCGCCCGCACCGCTCGCCACTCTCGCGCAGGCAACACACCTTGCGCCGCCGCCGCGCCGCCTTGCTCTTCACCCATACCGGGCCGATCATGCGGCCACCCCCAGCGGCAGCGCCGGCTGCGGCTCCCGCGCGTTCTCCAGCCGCCGCTTCGCCGCCCATGCCGCCTCCATGCGATGCCGGATCTCGTGGTCGCGGCTCACCAGCACCTGGTAGTATGCCTCGATCTGGTCGGGCGAGGTCGCCCAGAAATAGCCGCGCGGGCCCGGGCCCAGCGCCTCGCCGCCGGTGTTCGCGATTATCTCGCCGTGCCCGCCATCCTCTATCACGCGCTTGATGCCGGCGCGCACCTCGCGCTCGCGGCCGCCATCGCCGAAAACCTGCGCGCCGATGCGCGCGGCGGTGAGCGCCTTTGCTGGGCCCCGGCAAGCGCGCAGGATATTCAGAATCATCTCGTCGGTGTCAGTCATCGCCGCTCCGATTCATGTACGCCCTCACGAATGCCGCCGCGACTTGCGGGACGATGGCATTGCCGTAGGCGCGCAGTCGTCCCATTCTGCCGGGAATCCCATGAGCCAGCGGGAATGTGCCGGGTTCAACTGGCCTTGCTGTCCCGTCGCGGCAGGGGAGCCATTCGGCGTTGCCCCAGAAGCCGCGCAGAGGGCCACGGTCTTCCGAGAACTGTCCGCGTTTCCCGCCTCGTTGTGGCCCTTCTGTGCTGGCGTCCCGGCCATCGGCGTCGGCCAGCCCGCGAGTCGAGCCACGAACTGCGTGTCCACCTGCCGCTTCTTTCCGTCGGGCGTCATCCCCGTTGAACTCATCGCTCCGCGCTTCGGCGATCTCCCGCCGTTCGGGACCACTGGCGTCGGCCAGCCCGCAAGCATCGTCGCTTGGTCGGCCAGGAAGTAATCCGCTGGCTTGCGTTGTGAGCCTTTCATTCCGGTTACACCGCCCTTCGCATCCATCGCTCGCGGTGTGCGCCACCCACCACAGACGCTGCCGGATGTGCGGAGCCCCGAAGCCCGCAGCGCATAGATCGAGCGCCCCGACGGCGTAGCCCTCGCCTTCCATCTCAGCACATACAAGGTCGAGCCAAGCAAGGCCGTCACGGGACGCAACCTGCTCGCCAACGACCACCCCAGGGCGGTACTCTCGAATGAGCCGGAACATCTCAGGCCAGAGGTGTCGAGGGTCAGTTGTACCGCCGCGCCTCCCAGCGGAAGAGAAGGGCTGGCAGGGGCAGCTTCCCGTCCATACCGGCCTATCGTCGGGCCAACCAGCAAGGCGCAGGGCGTAGTCCCAGCCGCCGATTCCGGCGAACAGATGCACTCGCTTGAAGCCTTTGAGGTCTTCCGGTTGCACTTCCCGGATGTCTCGTTCATCCACTTCTCCCGGAGTGATATGGCCCACCGCGACAGGCTTCGCAGCCACTGGGCTGCGTAAGGCTCGATCTCATTGTAGTAGGCCGTCATCGGTCATCGTCGTCCGCGCGGGACCCGGGGCGCGGGCGGAATGTCCAGGTAGAGGGACAAGGCACGTCCTGGCCGATCACAAACATGCCCCCGCGCAGCAGGTGCGCGATCCGCTCGCGCTCCGCCCTGGTCTGACCATCGTCCGCCTCCGCCGCGGCGTTGATAATTCAGCCGCAGCCAAACATCTTCGGGCCGCGTCCAGCGCGCGTACGGGTTGTACCGCACGTGCGGGCATTTCCCGGCATTTAGATCCTCGAGGAATACCCGCACCGGCGGACGATTGGCGGCGCAGTACAACTCGTCGCGCAACTCGCCGCCGACCCGCAGGTGTTGGCAGCGCAGGCAGTTCATACAATGCTCAGCCCTGATCGGGAACGAACGAGACCTTCCAGGGCCGCTTCTCGTCCTGCACGACCCGCACCACCCGGCCGTACAGGGCGGCGTCAATGATGCCCTGGGAGAGCGCCTCGTCGATCGTCTCCTTCGTGTAGGTCGGGCGCCGGAAGAATGTCAGCACGGTCTCGCTCAGCCGCGCGAGCAGCGCCTTCCGGTCTATGCTCGTGCGCGCGTTGGGCGACCGCGTGACGCGCCCGATGCCCGCCGCGATGAACGAGGTATCGTCCATGATGGTTGCCGCCTCGCGCCGCAGCCCGTCGAGCTGAGCCTCGACCGCCGCCAGCTTCTCGGTGAGCTTCAGGCCCTCCCTGAGAAGTCCCGTGAGCTTCTTTTCCTGCAATGCTGTAAGCGACATCTGCTGCCTCTTTCCGCCCCCAGGTTCACCGGCGGCGCTTGCCCACCGGATCGAAGCCCCACCGATGTAGATTTGGCGGGGCTATAACACCCAAATTGAGAGATTGCTGCGCCGGCGGTTCCCGGCGGAGGCGCTGGCGCGCCGCCCAGGTCGCGTCCATCCGTTTGCGGAGCTCCTCGAGCCGGGAAACGAGCACGTCGTAGTACCGCTGCACCTGCTGCCAGTTCTCGGCCCAGAAGTATCCCGGCGGCGCGCCGGGAAATGCCTCGCCGCCGGTCGTCGCCAATATCTCGCCGCGTCCGCCCTTCACCAGCTCCTCGATCACGAGGCGGACCTGGCGATCGAGGCCGCGATCGCCGAACAGGCGCTCGCCGATTTCGGCGGCCGTGATCGCATTGCGCGGCCCCATCCGCCCGCGCAGCAGCTCCAGCACCCGCTCAGCGCGGCTCGCTTGTATCATGGTCGGCATCGCGGAATATCTCGGTCCCAACCAGCCGCCGGTGCTCGGCCAGGGCGAGATGATAGCCCATCACCACCCCGCCCATGTATATCTGCATCATCGTCGCGTCAATCCCGGCCATGTTGGCCATGTAAATGCGCCCCTGCACCATCACGGCCTCGAGCGCCCCGGCCTCGAACGGCACAAACTGGCCGCCGAGGGTGTCGGTCAGGCCGCCGATCGCCAGGCGCGCATCCTCGATGGTTATCATTGGTCGGGCCCCCGAATCACGCTCGCTATTTCCTCCCGCGTCACGGCGGCCCACTTGCCGGCGCGGATCGCGGAATAGGCGCCCGTGCTTTTCGCGTGGAACACGCGCGTCCCGTCCGGCAGCCGCCCAACCGGCGCCCATCCGTATCGCTCCATCTCCTCCGCGAGCTCGCGCTCCTTCATCGCCGTCGCGCGCTCGCCGAGGGCGCCGGCCGATTTTGCATCCCGCCGGAGTCTCCGCAGGATGCCCAGGAAATACGCCTCGTTGCGCTCGCGATATCGGCTCAGCCACACGTCGCACGCCTGCTCGACGAGCTCGGGGCCGCAGCGCGCGATGCGCTGGATGGTCTGGCGCAGCACGCCCGCGGCGATGCGCCCGCTCGAGCGGTAGAGCCGGAAATCATCCAGTACGTCGGCCAATTTCTCGCGCACGCCATCACCAAGGCCGGGCCACTCGATGTCGAGCGTTTTCGCCACCTGGGCGTGCTGCCAGATCTGCCCCTCGCGCGCGGGCGGTTTCGCATCGCCCATGCTCCGCGCGCCGATGCGCCCCTGCAACCACGCGCAGAATTCCTCGTATTGGAGTAGCGTCAAGCCCTTCGTCGTCTGAATCCCATAGGCCGCGCGCAATTGTCCGATCACCTCGTCGTGATTCAACTCGGCCTGTCCCGCGAGCGTGTACAGCCGCGCGATCTGCCGCTGCGTCGGGTTGCTCGTCGGTTTCATCTCTGCGCCGCGATGATCTCGGTCACATCCACGAGCCGGGTCTGCTCCGCGTTCACGTTGAGCGCGCGGTCGTCCCAATACACATCGGCGGCCGGTTTGCCGATCTCGTTTGGCGCATCCTCGATCAGCGCTGGGCCGCACAACTTGAGGCCCCATACCTTATCGAATGGGACGGCGTGGCGCCGCAGCCAATCCAGCATCTCGCGCAGCCGCGCGAACCGATTCTTCGCGCTGTCTCCCTCCGCGACCGGCCCCTGGTTTGCCCGGCAGGTGTGTATGATGATCTTCCATCCCCGATGGTGCAGATCGCGCATGGCCGCGATCACGGCTTCCCGCGGCGCCCCGATCTCGGGGAACGCGTCCTCGCAGATCGTGCCATCGAAATCCACGGCCAGGATCCGCCGCTGGTCGCTCATTGACTCCCCCACGGATCTCTCCCCTGCCAGAATTGCACGTCGTCGCCGATGGGCAGCGGCGCTTTCCCGCGCCAGGATGCGCGAAGGGCGCGGCTGCGCAGGTCCTCGCGCAGGAGCGCGACAATCAGCGCCGCCGCGCTGGCGATTAGGAACGGCCAATGCCACCAGGCGGCCCCGAATCCGTCCAGCGCCAGGCAGATCGAGCCATAGAGCCAGGCCAGCATCAGCACAGCCGTCAATGTGTTCATGGTGTTCATGATCCCCCTCCCTTCCGCGCTCGCAGCATGAACTGCTGCGCGAGTTGGTCCGCCATCTCCGGCGTCAGTTGCGCCGGCTTCAGCCGATTCTCGCTCGCCAACCCCTCGAGATTGTGGCGCAACGTCATCACCTCGCGCATCCGCCCGCGCGTGATCTCCCATATACGCTGTGCGAGGTCATCCGAGAACCCCTCCAGGATGGGCCGGATCTCCGCCGCCGTCGCCAGCCGCAGCTCGCGGTGCAGCACGACCCGGCCGGCGAGCTCGCGGTGCTCGGTGAACGGCGCCTCGATGGCCGGCGTGCCCACGAACGCGATCGCGGCGCCGGCGTGGTCGTGCATGTGCCGCAGCAGGTCCAGGTAGCGGTAGCCGCGCAGCCGGTCGGCGTTGTCAATGATCAGCACCTGGCCGGTGCCGCGCACGTGATCCTCAATCCGCAGGAGCAGGTCATAGCGGCTCGGCGCGGCGTCGTTGATACCGCAGCCCGCGGCAATCTGCCGCAGCAGGCGGCTCTCCGTGTTCACCGCGGCCGGCAGCGCCTCGATGTACACCGCCTGCCGGTTGTTCTCCGCGAAATGCCGCGCCCCGAGCGTTTTCCCGACGCCCTGCTCGCCGACGAATACCGCCAGCCGCTCGCGCAGGTTGCGCAGGTTCGCCACCGCGCCGAGCAGCCGCTGGTATTCGTTCCAGGGCTTGATCGGGTAAATCTCGATGCCGTCAAACGAGATCGCCTTCATGGTCTCCTCCCCGCGTCCAAGCGCCACTGGTTTTTTCGGTTTCTGCCGGCCGGGCGGCACCTTTAGCGTCGCCACAAACGCCACCACGGTGTTGCTGCGCGCCTCGTAATAGTCGCCCGCCGCATCGCGCCATGTGCAGCTCGCGGTGTTCTCGATGTAGTATCCCGGCATCGTATAGGGCCGCGGCTGCGCGGCGATCAGCAGCCCGGCGATCGCCAATCCGGGATGCACCATTGCCCAGCCTAAAACCGCGCATTCAGGCCGAGATACCCGCCGAGATATGCTTTCATTGGCCCGATGCGCGAGAGGCCGTACTCGCTCGGTAGCAGACAGACGCCGAGGTTCAGGTCGGGCAGATTATTGCCTCTCACCTTGAACCCCACCCCCGGGATGATTCGGTCATGTCCCTTGCTCGAGTGCGCGCCGATCAGGTTGAAACGCATCACCTCGCACGAGCCGATCAACTGCCAGTCCAGCCCGGGGCCGATCCCCGTCGCATCCCGGCCGTGGACGTAGTACAGCCCGCCGCCCGCGACATCCAGGAGCGGCTTCAGGTCGTCGTAAAACGCATCCGCCCGCGCCGGCGCCGCGCCCCAAAATGCCAGGGTGACGACGGCCAGCAACATCACCAGAACCAGAGTCCTCATCCACGTTCCCCTTTCACTTGTTGCTTCCGCTGAATCGCCATAGAGTGGGCTCGCACCCTATCGGCACCTGCGCCGCCGTCGCCCTGGACATCCGCGTTAATGTGGCGCGGCCACGCCCGGCCGCGAACTGCCCTTCGCCTGGTAGCGCATGACGGTTTTAACCATCTCCAGCGGGCACATCGCCGCCAGCTCGATGAGGGTCAGCCGCATGACTTCTTTGACCTGGGCTATACTGAGATTCAGCTTCCCGCCCTCGCGTAGCGTGATCCGCCGCGCCATGTCGTTGAGATTCATCCTGTGGTCCCCTCTGTGCCGCCGTCGCGCTTTCGCGGCGTCGGCGGCTTGGCTCCCGCCGCTGCATAGTTCTCGGCGAGTTGCCTGCGCGCGGCCGCGCGCAGCTCGCCCCGCTGCCGTGGCGCATCGCCATGCGGCCCGTAGCGATCATGGAACCAGCGCGCGAATGATGGCGGCAGGAGCGCTCCTATCTCGTGATCTGCCCCTGCCTTCGGCCCCGCTGCCGGGCTGTTGATTTTGAGGTTATCATCGGGGCCGGCCTCGGCCCTTGGGTCGCTCGCTGGGGGGCGAAGTCGAACTTGGCCGGCCCCGATGTCAATCCCGTGCAGCGTCAGCGGCTGCGCG
>Ga0315296_10002645_pt1 | contig 15211 bp, 17 predicted proteins | sample YL17G14_18_MG_FD_203921 | JGI IMG/M metagenome (GOLD analysis project Ga0315296, IMG submission 203921) | Sediment microbial communities from Yellowstone Lake, YNP, Wyoming, USA - YL17G14_18 | ecosystem: Environmental > Aquatic > Freshwater > Lake > Sediment | place: USA: Wyoming | collected... | reverse complement strand
GGTGGAGATCTTGGTTCTGTTGATATCGTTCGTGTTGAAAAAGGAAAGATAATCAGAGATGTCACGGTGAATGCACGCGATGAGGAACACGAGAAAGACATTGCAAAGTCCATCAGAAAAATAAAGGGCGTCAAGGTCCTCAGAGTAATGGATCGTACTTTTCTTGCACATCAGGGAGGCAAAATAGAGATTCACAATAAGATACCCGTGAGAGATAGAAATGACTTATCCAAGGTCTATACCCCGGGCGTGGCAAGGATTTGCAGAGACATTCACGATAATGTAGAACATGCCTATCGTTATACAATAAAAGGAAACTCAGTGGCAATTATAACAGATGGCACTGCGGTTCTTGGTCTCGGTGACATAGGTCCAGAAGCTGCTATGCCGGTAATGGAAGGTAAGGCAATGATTTTTAAGGAGTTCGCAGGTATTGATGCCTTTCCAATAGCACTTAAAACTAAGGTTACCGAAGAAATTATCAATACGGTGAAATATATTTCACCTCCCTTTGGAGGTATAAATCTTGAGGATATTTCAGCGCCGAGATGTTTTGAAATAGAGAAAAGGCTGATTGAGGCGCTTGACATACCTGTTATCCATGATGATCAGCATGGAACTGCCATAGTCGTTCTCGCAGCCCTTATCAATGTCTCAAGGCTTTTGAAACAAGACATAGAGAAATTTAAGGTAGTTGTGGTTGGAGCTGGTGCAGCGGGTGCAGCCACTACCTTTCTGCTCTTAGCTTATGGAGTTAGAGATATCGTAGTATGTGACAGAAAAGGTGCCCTCTACGAGGAAAGAAGCAATATGGATTCTTACAAACTGTCTCTCGCGAAGAAGACAAATCCAAGGAAAGTCAAAGGGAGTATCTCAGATGCCATGGAAGGGTCAGACGTTTTTATAGGCCTTTCAAGCCCTGACATAATCACACCAGATGATATAAAACGAATGTCCAGGGAACCAATAGTATTTGCACTTGCAAATCCTGAACCGGAAATAGCACCAGAAGATGCTTTTCCACTCGTGAAAGTTCTTGCTACAGGCAGATCAGATTATCCCAATCAGATTAACAATGCACTAAGCTACCCTGGAATATTCAGGGGGTTATTGGATATAAGGGCAAAGGGTGTAAATGAAGAAGTAAAAATTGCTGCTGCCAGGGCAATTGCATATTCAGTAAAAGATGATGAATTGATTGAAGATTACATAATACCAAGTATTTTTGACAAAAAGGTGGTTGTTGCTGTTGCCCACGAAGTTGCTGAGGCCGCAAAGAGAACAGGTATTGCAAGAAAGTAACGACAATTAAAAATAATAGAACTCCATAATTTTGCATTTTTAATTTTTATTTTTTATTTCACAAACCATGACCCATTATTTTGATACAGTTATCATAGGTTCTGGCCTTGCTGGTCTCAGAGCCGCAATCGAGGCGTCAAAGCACGGTTCAGTCGCAGTGCTTACAAAGTTATACCCTACCCGTTCCCATTCCACTGCTGCTCAGGGTGGTATAGGAGCAGCCTTAGGGAATGAAGAGCCTGATTCACCGGAATGGCATTTCTATGATACGACTAAGGGGGGTGACTTTCTTGGAGACCAGGATGCCATTGAGGTGATGTGTGAAGATGCGATAAGGACCATTATTGAGCTCGAACATCTGGGTGTCCCCTTTTCAAGAACCCCTGAAGGAAAAATTGCACAGAGACGGTTTGGCGGCCATACGAGGGATTTCGGTGCTGCTCCTGTAAGAAGGGCATGTTATTCTGCTGACAGAACAGGCCATGCAATAATGTTTACGCTCTTTGAGCAGAGCGAACTTCAGGGAGTACATTTCTTCCCTGAATTCCATGTCCTTGATATCGCGGTAAAAAATGGTAAATGCATTGGGGTCATTACCATTGAAATAAAAAGCGGTGAGATTCATACATTTAATGCCAGGGCAACCCTTGTCGCATCCGGTGGTTATGGAAAAGTTTTCAAAACAACTTCTAATGCCTTCGCAAGTACCGGAGACTGTCTGAGCATTCTCTTCAACGCCGGCTTATCCCTTGAGGATATGGAATTTTTCCAGTTTCATCCCACGGGTCTCTATGGTCTTGGAATACTGATTACAGAAGGGGCCAGAGGTGAAGGAGGGATTTTGATTAATGGAAAAAACGAGAGGTTTATGGAAAGATATGCCCCAACCATTAAAGACCTTGCACCGAGGGACATGGTTTCACGGGCGATAATGACCGAAATACGTGAAGGCAGGGGAATAGATGGTAAAGATTATGTATACCTTGACCTGAGAGCTGTAGATAAAAAAATAATAGAAGAAAGACTTCCTGAAATTACGACTTTTTGTAAGATTTATATGGGAATTGACCCGTCTGATGCGCCAATTCCTGTACTTCCTACTGCCCATTATGCAATGGGTGGCATCCCCACTGATATAGACGGAAAGGTCTTAAAGGATGAGAAAGGCTTGGTTGTAGAGGGCCTTTTTGCTGCAGGTGAATGTGCCTGTGTCTCAGTCCATGGTGCAAACAGACTTGGTTGTAATTCACTGCTGGATACAGTAGTTTTTGGCAGAAGAGCCGGAATAGCTATAGGCAAGTCTCTCAAGAATACAGAAAAACAGGATATTTCAAAAAATACAGTAGATAAAGTAATAAACAACATTGACGGTCTGTTAAACGCTCAGGGTAAAGAGAAAACTGCAACATTAAGGACTGAACTTCAGACAATAATGATGGATAAATGCTCTGTATTCAGAAATGAAGCGGACATGGAAGGTCTTGTTAAAGAGATAACTATTATAAAAGAGCGCTCAAAAAGGTTAGGGATTAAAGATAGAGGTAAGAAATTTAATACAGACCTGCTTGAGTCAATTGAACTTGGTCATCTTATAAATTTAGGTGAAGTGATCGCCCTTTCAGCTCTTCAAAGAAGAGAGTCTCGTGGATCTCACTACAGGGAGGACTTTCCCATCAGAGATGATGAAAATTGGCTTAAACATACCTTTGCCTTTAAGACTGAAAGAGGAGTTGAGTTCAGGTACAAGCCGGTCACAATAACGCGATTTAAACCAGAGGAACGGAAATATTAATTATTTATAAACTATGCATGAATTAAGCAGGACACATTATTTTCGCTCTCCGCCTTAGGCGGACTCGTCCCGATAAATCAGGACTCGGAATGACATTTATTAGTATTCAAAGATGAAAAAATACTTCTTCAGAATTAAGAGATTTGATCCTGAAAAGGACTCACCCCCGCAATGGGAAGAGTTTACCGTTGAGATGGAACCAACTGAGAGGGCACTCGATGGTTTAATTAAAATAAAAGAAACTATAGACGGCAGCCTCACCTTTCGTAAGTCCTGTGCCCATGGTATTTGCGGCTCCTGTGCAATGAAAATAAATGGCAAGAACGGCCTTGTATGCCAGACGATCATCAAAGATATGCCGTATACTGTTACACTTGAACCACTCCAGGCATTCCCTGTGATAAAAGACCTGGTTGTAGATATGGATCCCTTTTTCAGTAAAAATGAATTGGTCCTCCCCTACCTCATTAATAATGAAACACCTCCTGAGAGAGAAAGAATACAGAGTCCGGAAGACCAGGAAAAGATACTCCAATCCATAACCTGTGTAATGTGCGGTTCCTGTACATCTTCATGCCCGAGCTATTGGGCTGATAAAAAGTATCTCGGACCATCAGCACTTCTTAAAGCCTATAGGTTCATTTTTGACACAAGGGACAGAGCAACAGATGAAAGGCTCAAAAAAATAATCACTCATCATGGCCTCTGGAGATGTCATTCTATTTATAATTGCGTTGAAGTTTGCCCAAAGGAGATTGACATAACAAGTCATATATCAAAGTTGAAACGCATGGCTGTAAGGAAATTATAAGGGTAAACAGTCAAATCTGAATTTTCAAAAAAAAACATTTTAAAAGACACAATAAATAATGAAAGATATTTTTTTATTGAAAATGATGCATTTTTGAATTAAAATGCCAATAATTTCTTTAAATAATCTAAATGAAGGAGGAAGAAAAATGAGACGTTTCTCAATCTTTGTAGTTGTTGCTTTTCTTTTAAGTCTCTTTTGCTCAGATACCCTACTTGCACAAGATACTCTTAAATTGAGCATTCCGCTTCCACTCACCGGTACACAGGCAAAATTTGGCGAAATGGAGAAGAGGTCTTATGAAATCGCTGCCGAGGAGATAAATGCAAAAGATGGCATTAAAGGCAAAAAAGTTGTTCTTGATTTTGAGGATTCACAGGGTAAACCAGAGATTTCAAGATCTATAGCAGAAAAACTTATTGATGTAAAAAAACAGCCTGTGATATTTGGTGATTACAGCTCATCCTGTTCAAAAGCCATAGCAGCGGTAGCAAATGAGAGGAAGGTTCCCTACCTCGTGGTCACAGGTGCAGCCGATGATATAACACAACAATACTACAAGTATGTTTTCCGTATGAATCCCCCTAATGCCCTTTATGCAATCGGACTTATATCCTTTCTCAAAGAGGTTGTAAAGCCAAAAACAATTGCAATACTCTATGAAAGCTCAGACTTTGGTACTTCTGGTGGCAAGGATATGGCCATGCATGCAGAGAAAATGGGTATGAAGGTGTTAGTATACGAAAAGTATGAGAAGGGTGCTGTAGATTTTAAGCCTATCCTGTCAAAGGTCAAGGCAGCAGGACCTGATGTCATTTACATGGTTTCATATGTGATGGACGCAGCATTGCTCATGAGGCAGATAAAGGAGCTCAGGATTGATTCAAAACTCTTTGCAGGTGGTGCTGCCGGGTTTGCCCTTCCTGAATTTGTTGTTAATGCTAAAGATGCCTCTGAATATGTGGTAACGGCTACACTCTGGAGCCAACAGGTGAAATATAAAGGAGCCAAGGAATATGCAGAAAAATATAAAAAGCTTTTCAAAGACTATCCATCATATCATGGTGCTGAGGCATATTCAGCTCTCTATATCATAAAAGATGTTCTTGAAAGGGCAAAGAGCTTGAAACCAGAGGACATTCGTGTAGCAATGAAGGCAACGAAAATGGAGACTGCTTTTGGTCCCATAAAATTTGAAGACAAAGAGGGGTATCAGAATCAAAATTTCATGGATACCCTTGTCCTACAGGTTATCAAGGGAGTACACGAAACCATATGGCCTTTGAATTATGCAAGCGAAAAATACATCTATCCAATCCCGAAATGGAGGGAAAGGCGATAAAATAAGGAATTAAGAGCAGATGTCAGTACAGATAGAGGTCTTCTTACAGACTCTTATAGCTGGTCTTTTGCTCGGAGGTCTCTATGCCCTGATCGGCCTTGGCATGACCATTATCATGGGAGTGATGAAAATAATTAACTTAGCCCATGGTGAACTCATGATGGTGGCCATGTACATTGCTTACTGGGTATTTGTCCTCTTCCACATTGACCCTTATCTTTCAGTATTCATATCAATGCCTTTATTATTCTTTCTTGGAGTTGGTTTACAGAAATTTCTCATCAATCCTGTTCTTAAGGTAGAGTCCATATTACCAGAGAATCAGGTCATTCTTACCGTAGGCATCGGAATGGTTCTTTCCAACCTGGCAACTATCTTTTTTACCTCTGATTACCGTTCTACTCCTGTGGACTATGCAACCAAAGCATGGTATCTGACTGATTACTGGAAGGCCGCCCCATTTGAACTTTCTTTATCCTTTTCCTGGACAGTATCGTTTATCATTGCTGTGATCATTACTATTCTGCTCTGGTTTTTTCTTGCAAAAACCGACATGGGTAAATCTATCAGGGCAACTGCACAGGACCTTGATGCTGCCCTCCTTATGGGTGTGAATGTGAAAAAGATGCGGGTAATTACTTTTGGCATTGGTGCTTCCCTTGTAGGTGCTGCAGGGAGCCTTTTTATCCCTATTTATTACCTGTACCCATCACTTGGCGGTCAGTTTACTCTGATTGCATTTGTCATTACCATACTCGGCGGGTTGGGCTCTACCGTTGGTGCTATTATTGGCGGTCTGATTCTCGGGGTATTTGAATCAATGACAGCTACCTATCTTGGTATGGGTTGGGCTCCTGTGGGAAGATTTCTTATATTCGTTGCAGCTCTTATATTTTTACCTGGAGGAGTAGCATCCCTGTTAAGAAGAAAGAGGTTTGGAAAATGAAGAGATTCCTGCCACTCATAATACTGGCCCTTCTTGCAATCTTGCCACTTATCGGATTGAGCACCTATATGATGCATATAGTGATACTTGTTATTATGTGGTCAGTAATAGGTATGGCATGGAATCTCCTCGGGGGATATTGTGGTCAGGTATCTTTTGGCCATGCTGCATACTTTGGAGCCGGTGCATACACTGCTGGCATACTTTATTTCAAACTTGGATTATCTCCATGGTGGGGTCTGCCTCTAACTATTATCGTTGTTACAGTAGTCTCACTTTTTATAGGCTTTTTATGCCTGAGACTGAGAGGACCCTTTTTTGCTCTTGCAACCCTTGCCATGGGAGAGGTATTCAGGGTAACTTCAGAAAACCTTGTTGATTTTACAGGTGGAGACCTTGGAATATTAATACAAGAGAGGACATGGGTTGAAAAGATATGGTACTACTACATTATCCTGTTTATAGCAGCAGGAACTTTTTTCTTAATTAAGAAGGTAATAGAGTCCAAACTTGGATACTATTTTGTCGCAATCAGAGAAGATCAGGACGCTGCAGAATCACTGGGGATAAATACAACCCTTTATAAAACCATAGCACTCTGTCTGAGTGGTATCCTCACAGGGTTTGCCGGAGCCTTTTATACGAATTACATGGGATACATTGATCCAAAGGTGGTATTTGCATTACATGACATATCAATTGTCACCATCATGGTAGTCATGGTTGGTGGTGTTGCCACTTATTGGGGTCCTGTTATAGGTGCGATAATTATGGTTTTTCTTGCTGAGATCATAAGGTCTATCCCATGGCTTGGTGTCGCACACCATACCTTTTTTGGAATACTATTAATAGTGATTATTATATTTCTCTCTAACGGGATTGCCGGAGATTTTCCTAAAATTAAAAGGCTTTTCAGAATCAGGGGAACTTCATAATGTCTTTACTTGAATTGAGAGGGATTTCTAAGTTTTTCGGCGGACTTGCAGCCCTCAACAGCGTGTCCTTTGGTGTAAATAAGGGAGAAATCTTTGGCCTTATCGGTCCAAATGGCGCAGGGAAGACTACTCTTTTTAACGTAGTGAACGGCTTTTACAAACCTTCTAAAGGTGAGGTTCTTTTTAATGGGAGGAAAATATCTAACCTGAAACCCCATCAGATATGTGGACTCGGGATTGCAAGGACATTTCAAGTAGTTAAGCCTTTGCAGAGGATGACCGTCCTTGATAACGTTATTGCTTCAGCTTTCCTCAGAGCAAAGAGCAAGGATCAGGCAGAGGAAATCGCTGTTGAAACCCTTCAATTTTCCGGGCTATACGATGATAGGAATATAAAATCAAAAAGTCTCCCCTTAGGCAAGAGAAAAAGGCTTGAGATTGCAAGAGCACTTGCGACACAACCAGAACTTCTTCTCTTCGATGAATCCTGCGCCGGGCTGAATCCTTCTGAACTTAATGAGTCAATCGAAATTATCAAAAAAGTAAGAGAGAGAGGAGTAACGATATTAATTATCGAGCACCACATGAAAGTTATTATGTCCATTTCTGACAGAGTGGTTGTATTGAATTATGGTGAAAAGATTGCCGAAGGTACACCTATGGAAATAGCGAATAATCCTCTTGTCATTGAGGCATATCTTGGAGATGCCCAAAGTGCTTGAGATAAAGGATATAGATGTTTTTTATGGTGATGTTCAGGTAATCTGGGGTATTTCTTTTGAGGTAAAGCAAGGTGAGATTGTTGCGCTCATAGGTGCAAACGGGGCAGGAAAATCAACTACCCTGAAGACAATCTCAGGAATATTAAAACCTAAAAGGGGTGAAATATTATTTGATACTATGCCTATATATAAAATGGACCCTTATAAGCTCACTGAAGCCGGAATAGCCCACGTGCCAGAAGCAAGGAGGCTCTTTGTAGAAATGAGTGTAGAAGAAAACCTTGATATGGGAGCATTAAAAGGAGAGGCAAAGGCCAATAGGGGAAAAAGCAAGGAGATGGTATATGAATTATTTCCCTGGATTAAAGAACGCAAAAAACAGATTGCAGGGACATTAAGCGGTGGAGAGCAACAGATGCTCGCCATAGGGAGGGGTCTGATGTCGAAACCAAAACTAATGATGTTTGATGAACCTTCTCTTGGCCTTGCTCCAATTCTTGTAAGGAATATATTCAATGTGATAAGGAGGATAAGGGAGGAAGGGTTGACTGTTCTTATTGTTGAACAGAATGTGAAACAAACCCTTTCAATAGCTGATAGGGCATATGTGCTCGAAAACGGGAGAATCGTTCTCAAGGGAACGGGCGAATCGTTACTCGTTGACGAACATGTCAAGACAGCGTATCTTGGTGTATAAACAAAAGATACATGATGCATAATGCACGATACATACATCCTGAATCGTGTATCTTGTATATTTTAATTTGAGGAGGTGAGATTATGTTTGTATCAAACTGGATGACCAAAAATGTTTTTGCAGTTACCCCTGATGACAGTATCTCAGATGCAATAAGGTTGTTGAAAGAAAAGGGGATAAAACATCTTCCGGTAGTAGAAGGTGACAGGATAAGGGGTATATTGTCAGATAGAGATATTAAAGAGTTTACTCCTTCCAAAGCAACAACACTTGATATATATGAACTTCATTATCTCCTTGCAAAAACGAAGATCAAGGAGGTCATGAAAAAACAAGTCATCACCACTACACCTGATACTCCAATAGAAGAAGCAGCAATGATTTTGTATGACCGGAATATTGGATGCCTGCCTGTTGTAGAAAATGAGAGGCTTGTGGGGATCATATCTGAAAAAGACATCTTTCGTACCTTGATTGATATAACAGGGATAAGAAAAGGTGGACACAGGATCAACGTAATAGTTTCAGACCGCCCGGGCTCAATAAAAGAAGTGGCCGATATGATAAGAAAATATGGCTTTATGCTCCAAAGCATTCTCACATCCTATGAAGGATTAAAAGAGGGCTATAGAAATATTGTGATAAGGACGAAAGGCACAGGTGATTTTGAGAGTCTTCAGGCAGAGCTTGAAAAAACATATAAGGATATCATTATAAGAAAAGGCTCATGACTTACAGGTGGCATACAGGTTCTTTGGCATGGCTTATTCACAGGGTTACGGGAATTGCACTGACACTCTATATTTTTCTCCACCTCTATGTTTTGAGCCATATCAAGGATCCAGTTCAATTTGAATCACTTATGAATCTCTTTAAAAACCCCTTTGTGAAAGTTGGAGAGATTGGACTTGTTGGGTTAGTTATCGCCCACTCCCTTAACGGATTGAGACTCACATTTATCGATGTTGGGGTGTCGACCAGGCTCCAGAAACCTATGTTCTGGACAGCTTTTGCCATAGGTACCTTGATTCTCTTGGTTGCTGCATGGTCTTTCATTGGAGGGATGCATTGATAGGTGTAATAACGTGGTTATTACAGAGGGTGAGCGGGGTAATTTTAGTCGCAGGACTTCTTATCCACTTTTATTTGATGCATTTCAGTGGTCCGGAACAGCTTACCTATGCTTCTGTCACTAACAGACTTTCAAATCCATTCTGGATCGCCTTTAACGTCCTCTTTCTTCTATCAGCAATATACCATGGATTTAACGGCTTATGGGGTATTGTATTAGAATATGTCAGTTCATTAAGGCTATTGAGGTTTTTTCAGTCCCTTATCCTGATAGCTGCTTCAGTACTTACTGCTACTGGAATATATATACTCACAATCTAAACCTTATCGCCTCTTTTTTGTTCCTGAAAATCCTGGCTTCGTCATTATTTCAGGTTTCAAAATCTTCTCTGCCTTTTCTTTTGAAAGATAACCCATTTCAACCACTACCTGTTTGACTGTCTTTCGCTCCTTCAGGGCTTTTTTCACAACCTCTGCTGCCTTATCGTATCCAATGAGGGGATTGAGCGCAGTTGCGATTATCGGATTCATATGGATGAGTTTTAGAATATGTTGCTCATTGACCTCAAACCCTTCAATGGCTTTCTCCGCCAAAAGCTGCGATGCATTTGCGATGATGGTAATAGATTGGATAATATTATGCGCTACGACAGGCAACATCACATTGAGCTGAAAGTCTCCCATTGAGTTAGCAATTGATATAACGGTGTCATTCCCCATAACCTGTGCGCACACCATCCTCACTGCTTCTAAAATTACCGGGTTTACCTTTCCAGGCATTATCGATGAACCTGGCTGAAGTGAAGGAAGTCTTATCTCAGATAACCCGGTTATTGGTCCACTATTCATCCATCTCATATCATTTGATATTTTCATAAGGCTTGTTGCTAATGTTTTGAGCTGACCTGAAAGTTCAGCAATTGCATCCTGTGATGATTGGGCTTCAAAGTGATTTTGAGCTTCTTTAAATTGTATCCCTGTGAGTTTTGATAAGGTCTCCGAAACTTTTTTACCAAACTTGGGATGTGTATTAATACCCGTACCAACTGCTGTACCACCTATTGCGAGTTCTGAAAGTCTTGGCAATGTGTCTCTCATTCTCTCAATTGAATGCTTTATTTGAGCCGCCCATCCTGACATCTCCTGTTGTAGTGTTATCGGCATTGCATCCATGAGATGGGTTCTTCCGGTTTTCACTACACTTTTATAATTTCTGGATTTAGTCTCTATGGTTCTGTGAAGTAACAAAAGGGCTGGCAGGAGAACTTCTTTTACCTGAATGCATGCAGCCACATGAATTGCAGTTGGTATTACATCATTTGATGATTGCCCCATATTCACATGATCATTGGGATGTACAGGAGATTTGGTGTTCTTTTTACCTGTTACTATTTCATTTGCCCTTGTCGCGATTACTTCATTTACATTCATATTTGTAGATGTTCCTGAACCTGTCTGGAAAATGTCCAGCGGGAACTGGTCATCAAACTTTCCTTTTATAACTTCATGACAGGCTTGAATTATGGCACTTGCGCGCTTCTTGTCGAGAATTCCAAGTTCAAGATTAACCTTTGCGCAAGAGAGTTTTATGTATCCAAGCGAGCGGATAAAGACTTCTGGAAATGTTATCCCGCTGATAGGAAAATTCCCGATAGCCCTTTGGGTCTGCGCTCCCCAGTAGGCATCCTTTGGAACTTTAACCTCTCCGAGCGAATCTTTTTCGATTCTATATTCCTGCATTCTAAATAAGTTTAGCAACATTTTTGGACAAATTCTACTGATATTTGCAGTTGTTTTTACGTCTCCAGCACCTCTCTTATTATTTTCAAAAGTTCCTGTGGTGAGATAGGCTTCAAGACAAAGTTTAATCCTTCTTCAAGGATTCCTTTCCCGTGGATGATATCTTCAGCATAACCGCTCATAAAAAGTGCTTCGATATCAGGCCTTACCTTCTTTATTGCATCATAAACTTCTTTGCCGTTCTTCTTTGGCATTATTACATCGAGCACAAGAAACTCAATTATATCTTTATTCTCCATGAATTTATTTATTGCATCCTCTCCATTTACTGCCTCTATCACCTTATAGCCAAAATCTTCAAGTACGGTTTTTGTATAATTTCTCACATCAATAAGCTACTGCGAGCCCAAGCCCTGTGCCTCTTCCACGTTCTTTGGTGGTAAAGAATGGCTCGAATATAAATTCTTTTGTTTTTTCATCTATGCCTTTACCTGTGTCTGTAACTGAGATAAGGGCATACTTTCCAGGTTTGCCATAACCACTGGTCCTTATATATTCTCTATCTAATTCCACAATTTCTGTGCTTATGGTAAGTGTCCCCCCTTCTGGCATTGCATCTCTTGCATTTGTAGCGAGGTTCATCAATACCTGCTCTATCTGACCGCTGTCTGCCATGATGATTCCATCTTCTGTGCCTGAAGAAACTGTTCCTCAAGCCTCTTGCGTTCAGTAATATCACTGTATTTACTGTTATACAAATTTAATCATATTTTTTATTTTTTATTTCATATATTCGTGATGATTGTCACTATTACATTTTAATTTATTATAAAGATGAATTTACAGAGAAGTTCAATGTCATACTGTGCAAAAATTTTACACACCAGAGCTAATTCATTATAATTTTAATAAGGAAACATTGAGTAAACCCCGTTGGAAGATTTTTTAATTTATCATCCCCATGGCAAGTCATGGGGCATTCCTACGGGGTAAACTTTATTGTTGAAAAAATGTGAGGCATATACGCACCGTTTATGTAAAGATATTTCAATAAACGCAATGGCTGATTAGTCTTATGAGCAACAACTAAGAAAGGAGGATGATGAAAATGAAGGCAAACGAAGATAAAGGCTGGAGTCCTTATCTGGCGGGTGCATTGAGCGGAATTGTTTCTATTTTCTCCGTATGGATCGCTGGAAAATATTTTGGTGCATCAACTACCTTTGTCCGTTCATCTGGCATGATCGAAAAACTGTTTGATCCTGAGCGTGTGGCTAAAATGGAATATTTCATCAAAGAGCTCCCCATAATTGACTGGCAGTGGATGTTTGTAGCGGGTATCTTTATCGGCTCTCTGATTGCATCCACTACCACAGGCAGTTTCCGTTGGAAGGCTGTCCCTGATATGTGGGAGGCGCGCTTTGGTCCGAGTAAGGTCAAACGAGGCTTTGTTGCTTTCATCGGCGGGGTAATAGCAATGTTCGGAGCCCGTCTGGCAGATGGCTGACCAAGTGGCCATGGACTGAGCGGTTCGCTTCAGTTAGCGGTAAGTGGATTAATTGCTCTCGTCTGCTTCTTTATAGGAGGCATGATCGTAGCCCGCATACTCTATGGAGGAGGTGAGCGTAAATGACAATGCTTATTTATGGGCTTATCACTGGAATTTTATTTGGGTTCCTTCTACAGAAAGGACGGGTTATACGTTATGACAAACAACTTGGTGCTCTTCGTTTAATGGATATGACTATCGTGAAGTTTATGCTTACAACTATTCTGGTCAGCATGGTAGGAGTGTATTTACTTAAAGACCTCGGGTTGGTAAGACTTTCTATAAAACCAACAATCCTTGGAGGTGTAATCCTTGGTGGTCTTATATTTGGTGTTGGCTGGGGATTATTGGGTTATTGTCCGGGGACATCTGCCGGAGCGCTTGGTGAAGGACGATGGGATGCATTATGGGGTATACTCGGTATGCTTACCGGTGCAGCTATCTATGCCGAGGTATATCCAACAATGAAGCAAACAGTCCTCACATTGGGCAACTACGGGAAAATTACTCTTCCACAAGTGCTCGGGATAAACCACTGGTTTATAATTCCTGTGTTTGTCATCGGAGGATTGGTATTATTCAGATGGTTTGAGAAAAAAGGGCTATAATTTTACTTTGGTATAAAAGGGAGCCAGATGTGCTGAAAAAGGCTTTCCATCTATACCGCATAGACCTCAATGTGGCCAGCCAGTCCTTTGCCAAAAGGCACTTAAGGTAGAGAATGCAGTCATGTGTATAAAAATAAAATCTTATAGATTTGCAAGGGTTTTTCAGCATGTCTGGCCTCCTATGATATGAGGAAACTTTTGCAATTATTAGGTTAAACCTCTTTTGTGGTATAATAAATAGATTTGAAACTGATTGTGGAGGTTTCATAAAATGCCTATATATGAGTACGAATGCCTCAAGTGTGGTAAAAAGCTTGAGGTGATACAGAAATTCAGCGATAAGCCCTTAAGCAGATGTCCTGAGTGTAAAGGGAAATTACATAAATTAATCTCTCATAATTCTTTTATTCTAAAAGGCACTGGATGGTATGCAACAGACTATGCCTCATCTAAAAAAGAAACGGCTAAAAAAATTGAGGGGAAACCTGACAAAACTTCCGAACAAAAGGTAGAGACCTCTGCCAAGAAATAATGCTACATCCTCAAGTCCATATTCCCTATCACAAAATAGGGGATTATCTCAACTTTTTAAAAGAAAACAGGATTAACCTCGAAATATATTTCTCATCACACTCTCTTGACACTCTCAATGACTCTGACATCACAAAGCTTAAGGAAAATATTGACTATCACCCTTCCCTGACCATCCATGCACCATTTATGGATCTTTCACCAGGTTCAGTTGACTCAAAGGTCAGGTCTGTCACTATCGAGAGGTTTTTACATATCTTTGACATAGCAGAAATCTTGAAGCCAAAGGTAATTGTATTCCATTCAGGGTATGAGAAATGGAAATATGCACAGAGGATTGATATCTGGCTTGAAGGAAGTCTGATAACATGGAAGCCTTTAATAAAAAGGGCTCATGAACTTAATGTGAAGATTGCTATTGAAAACATCTTTGAAGATGAGCCGACAAATCTTACATTATTAATGCAAGAGTTGGGCTCTGATAATTTTGGTATATGTTTCGACACAGGCCACTTTAATCTCTTTTCGAAGATACTGCTTGAAGAATGGTTGAAATATCTAAGACCTTATATAATCGAACTCCACCTTCATGACAACGACAAAACCGCAGACACCCATAAACCAATTGGAGATGGGACATTTGATTTTAATACCTTATTTTCAATCCTTAAGAATAAAGATCTTATTTATACAATAGAGGCACACAATGCTTTAGATGTAATAAAGAGTATTGAGAGGCTAAAGAAATATTTAACACACTTAACTCATAAATCAGATTAAAAAGTCGGCAGGACATAGTATATGAATTAGATTTATAATTTCCCCGCCTGATTTTTTATCGAAAAGCCCCTTAGTTCAGGATAACCATCACCTTTATATTGTATCATCATTTTATGTGTCTCTCCCATTGTCCCTGGTAAAATTAATCTCTTTATCTTTGCGACCTCAAAGAGATAATCAGGGGAGTTTTCGTAACGTTCTTGAATCATCTCATCAATACCAAGGGCAATGAGAAAAGTGCCCTGCGGGCAAAAACCGATAGTTTTAAATCCCACCTCTTCCCCCCATTTCTTTACTGATGAGAAATTCACATGTGCGGTAATATCCTGCTCCCCGATGTTCTGATAAGGATCTTCATTCACCTGATGTCGGTGATAACAAAGCA
>Ga0315296_10002644_pt1 | contig 15212 bp, 22 predicted proteins | sample YL17G14_18_MG_FD_203921 | JGI IMG/M metagenome (GOLD analysis project Ga0315296, IMG submission 203921) | Sediment microbial communities from Yellowstone Lake, YNP, Wyoming, USA - YL17G14_18 | ecosystem: Environmental > Aquatic > Freshwater > Lake > Sediment | place: USA: Wyoming | collected... | reverse complement strand
AACCGAGGCCAGAAAGGATCATCATATGCCACGGCGAGGACTACAAGTGCTCTGACCTGGCGAGCACGCTCTACAAGAAATTCGGCATAGAGACGAGGGCGCCGATGAACCTGGAGACCATACGTCTGAAGTGAGACGCTATTCTCTGACCCTCAGGTGGGCGTTCTTCTTCCCGAGCACCACTACCCTGCTGTCCACGCGCTCTCCAAGGAGATCCATCGAAGTCCTCTCTGCCAGGCGGAGGGAGAATTCCCGGACAGATGCGTGCGATGGCATGTTGGACACACGCATCCGAGTGCGCGAGTCGCCCACAAACACATAGCCCTTCGGTTCTATGAACATCGGATCGGCGACCCTGTCCAGCTTGGCGTACTCATCCTCCCAGCCAAGATTCCAGCCGTCCACGAGGGTGTGCCTGATGACGGTTCTGGTGGACAGTGACGGCAGCAGGCGGAGAGTCTCCATCAGGTTCTCCCATGCTCCGGCCAACTGGGGCACGCACAACTTTTCGAACAACTCCTTGTTGGGTGCCGCAACGGTGACATACAGCTGAGTCGGGAGTGGGGACAACCTCTCCAGGGCCTTTGGCACGCTCCCGTTCGTCACGAGAAAGGTGGTCATCCCCCTTCGCTTGCACAGCGCTATGAACTCCCCGAGCTCAGGATAGAGCGTAGGCTCGCCAGACAATGAGATCGCGACCTGGTTCGGCTGCCGAGCCTCCTCCCAGAGCCTCGGGTCGCACCTGTCGTCCCCCTTGAACCCGGAGACCAGCAGCCTCTGCTCGGCAAGGCACCGGTCCAGCAGATCCTCAGGGTCCAGTCTCTTAGAGTCTCCCAGGCCAGTCATCCCATGGTACCGCCAGCAGAACAGGCACCGGAAATTGCACGCGTTCACTGCAGGAGTCATCTGCATGCACCTGTGGCACTGGATTCCGTAGAACTCCTCCTTGTAGCATGGTCGGCCGTAGATCAGCTTCTGCCGCATCCAGTGGCAGAGCTTGACAGCTCCAGTCTCTCCCACGATCCTGTACTGCTGCCTCTCTAGATGCTCCGCGGTCCTTCGGTCCAAGTCATTCAACTCTCAGAATTCCGCGAGCCTCTTCTTTCCTCCAGATGATTTTGGCCTCTTGCCCTCGGAGGGTTCGGCATCGCCATATCGTTCCTGGCGTATCCTGGCGATCATCTTGGAGACCCTTGCGGAGCTCGGCTCGGTGCCTAGCAAGTAGCCGACATCGGAATCGTCTAGGTCGAGCTTCTTCCCGAGCTCGAACAACAACTCATCATCTCTTCGCACGGTCGCCGCAAGCAGAGGAAGCGTCGACTCCTTGATGCACTTCCTCGAAGTGTGATAGTAGCCAGCCAGTTTGCCAGCAATAGCGTCCCTCGTGCTCCTGGGACCCTTTGCCCTGGACATGACAATGTACTGTCCAGGAAACCTGTACTCGATACGCTCGGGCGAGGCCTTCTGGGTTCTTGAGAGAGCGACGCCACCAGTCATCAGTTCTTTGGCATAGGCCCACAGTCCGTAATGCTGAAGCCTCCGTGTCCTCCCGAGATACACATCCGCCCTTGACACCGCATCAAATGCGGAGGCCATCTCCTCGGAGCTGCGCATCTCCAGGGGCACGTTCTCGTCGATCCAAAGTACAAGCTCGTCCGGCGTGCTGTCAAGGTCGAAGGTCGCGTCGCGCGCCTCTCGAACGCTCTTTGCCCGGAAGATGGAGTGAAGAGCGGCTTCCATCTCCTTCTCCTGGTTCCTTTTTCCGAGTGCGCCAGAATCCCCGACATCAAGGGACAATCTCCCTTCCACCATCATCTGGAGATCGTTGATTGCGGCCCTCGGATCACCATCGGCGTTCTCGGCGATCCTATCGATGACATCGACCTTACTTTGTATGCCCTCCAGCTCAAGTATGTTCTGGAGGACCTTCGCCACTTCGCTCCTTCCGAGTCTCTTGAAGACGGCCTTCTCTGCAAGGGTCTTGATGGCCGGAGCTTTGTGCGTGAGCTCGTAGTAATCGTTCACTATCAGCACAATCGGCTGGCCGGACTCGCGGATGGTCTCAACTATCGCCTTCGCCCCGCCGTAGTCCTCGCGACCAAATAGGTTGTCCGCCTCGTCCAGGATGATCAGTTTCCTTTTCCCGGTAGAAGAGGAAAGGAACTCCCCTTCGGCCGAGAAAGTCTGATTCGCGGATCCCGCCCCAGCCACGCTTTTGATCGATGCCGCATTCCTGTGATCGGATGCGTTCATCTCGATGTGATCCCAGCCCATGTCGCTAGCGAGCGCGAGAGCGGCGCTTGTCTTGCCTATGCCTGGCTCGCCGCGTAGGACAAGGGCTTTCACGCGAGGGACTCCCCTTTGCCAGGACTCAGCCCATCTCCTGATTGTCCTCAGCGCGAAATCGTTTCCGACAATGTCGTTCAGTGTCCTGGGTCGGTACTTCTCGGTCCACTCTTTTTGCATCCGAAGGCAAGAGAGATGCCACGTATTATAGATTAATTGCATCTGCGCGGAAATGCTCGAAAAAATCGGGTCCCGATGCTGTTGGATGTCCGATGTAAATTAGTTTATGTAAATATGGTTACAGATATCTTTGTTTAGTAATTAGCTAAACATCATCGGCGATCACGAAGGAACTCAAGTGGTTCGCTGCCACTGTAGACGCGTCAGCCAGATGTTCCGTCCTGGACGGATTGCCGTGAGCCTCCTCCACGTCTCCAGTGCCAGGAAGTGGATGTTTCGAATACTCCTCCTTTCTGTCATCGATGTCCATTGTGAGATAGATGGCCGTCACCTCTATGCTCGAATGGCCGAGGTTCTGCTGGAGTGTCCTCAGGTCAATGCCAGACTTCAGGGAATAGACGGCGTGCGTGTGGCGCAGGACGTGTGGGTGCCGCTTGTCCTTCTCCAATCCAATCACTTCTCCGTAGTTGGATATGAGCCTCTCGACCTGTCGTCTGGACAGGGGGGTTCTCTTGTTGGAAATGAACAGTGGATCCCTCCTCATCTTCCGAGTTCCAATGTAGTCGCGCAGCATTGACTTCGTCCAGCTGCTGACAAGCGGGACCTTACGCCCTTCCTTGTGCCTCTTCGCCTGTTGTATCGTGATCTCGCCCGCCTCGAGGTCCACGTCACCGATTGTCAAGGCTGCGAGCTCTCCCACCCTCATCCCAGTTTCGTATAGAAGTTTGATGATTAGACGATCTCTCATTCGCCTAGGTGCCTCTAGCAGGGCTTTGAGCTCATCCTGCTTGAGATACTTGCGCATGCTAGCTACCCCATCCCTTCGCTTCGGACGATTGTCCGACAAAGCATTAGTCTGTGCCTATATAATAATGTCGCATTTTCGGTCCAAAATGCCCTAGAGCCCTCGGTCCGCCTGAAAACCCTCGTGAAATCGTCAACTTATACCCTAATCTGTGACGTTCTCCTCGTGGCCAGCTCCGTGAAAGTTGCCGTTTTCTACCCGTCCTTGAGGGGTGGAGGGGGGTGTGTGTATTTGGGTCTTCCGAACAGAAAGGCGACAATCATAGGAGACACACCCACACCCGCTGACGATTTGTCGGCGCTGCTTTTCCTCCTCGTGCTCCTCCAGCGCCCTCCTGCAGCAGCCCACCCACTGAGATTATCCCGGCTGCGACCCCCCGGGGCCCCCGCGGTGAACATGTTCACCGGCGCCTTCCATGGAATCCGCAGCCGGGGTGTGTGTCTGCCCTCAGCCCTCAGATCTCCGTCGAGGATCGGCGGCGAGTAGCTCATGGCCAGCGTCACCAAAAGGTCCAGGCTCACGCCGTCCAGGTTTTCCCATGTAATCTGCCCCATCCCCGAGTCTCGAGGCTTGATTCCACCCCCGCCTCGAGCTCACGTAGATCCTGAGGACCGCGGGCGCTCACTACCGCGCCTTCGGCCATGAGAGGAATTATATATTTGTGCGTCGTTAGAATCCCAACCGTCGTTGTGTCTGACGGTACGAAGCGACCTCGGTGCTCTTAAACCCCATCCCCGTTGACGCAACGGGAGACTGTCGAGAGCTCCGAGGTCCATATTTTCTACTGCTGGCCTCAGCTCACGGGAGGATCTCCACGGCGTACCGCTTCGCCGGGGCGACACCGTGCGCGGTCAGCTTGACCCGGCGAGACGCTGCCGTGATCCCCTTGATGAAGGGCTCGAGCTGCGCGATCAGCGTCTGGCTCGTGATGTCCCACCACGCTGGCCCCAGGGGCTTCGTTGCCGGGTCCACATAGACCCTCATCGCCGTGATGGTCTTCTCTGCAGGAGCGCCGGCATACCTCGGGTGGATCACCACCTCGCCCTTCACATAGCCCGTGATCACGAGCTCGAGGCTCTGCTTGTCCGCGAGCTCGAGGAGCTCATAGGGTCCGGGCAAAACTGCCATTCTGTCTCACCTCCTCCGCGGAGATCGCGGTCCGAAAGGCTCCCCCCACACTGGTATGAAATTGCTCGGCGCGGCACCACTCTGCACCACTCGGAACCGCACGGAAAACATGCATAGCCATCCCGTCATAGGAGCGCAGCCTCCTCTGGACGGACCGCTCGCGCCGAGCGTGCCTGGACCACATCGAGGTACGCAGAGAGCCACGGCGGCGCCCACATGACCACACGAAAGCCCTTCCGGCGTGCGAGCGTCTCCACTGATGGGTCAGGGCTGGGGATGAGGAGCTCGCCCACCATGCGGTCGGCCAGGAGATCTGCGTACTCGGCCGTGTGTGGGAGCAGCGAGAGATAGAGCTCGAGCTCGCCGATGGCCTTGAGATATTCGCTGGCTCTGAGCTTCCCCTCGATCACGACAGTCTCCTTGGGCAGGAACACGATCGCGTCCGCCCACCTCATGTAGACCCTGAGCATCCGCTCCTCCGCCGGCTCGAGGAACTTCCCGTCTGGTCCACGGGGCTGCGTTCCCAACCTCGCGTGGATCCTCACGGGCACCCCTGGGTACCGCCTCGCGACGTAGTCGCTGACGTACTGAGCCTCCCACTCCTGCCGCGGTCGTCTCTCGCCCCGTTCCATGTCGGTCCGGTACTATGACGTCGTATCCGCTTAAGGGCTTCGCCCGCGCTGTTGGAGCCGGTGAGTTCTACGAAGAAGTATCTCACAGATGAGGAGTACAGAGCCGCTGCTACCAAGGACCCGCTCAAGGTCTTCGACACGCTCGTGGATCTGCGGTCCCAGGGCATCGACCCCATCGACGCGGGCATGGTGCCAGGCAACCCCGTGACCAAGAAGGTCAAGAGCGCGGACCGCTGGGTGCGACAGCAGGTGGACAGCGCCGTGGCCGCGAGCTCCAAGTGGCTGGAGGGCGTGAACAACCCCTCGAGATCTCCGGTCACTGCGGGCATCGACGCCGACCCCAAGTGGAAGGACAAGATGGAGCAGGCCATCAGGGAGGACCGGAGAAAGAAGGGCCTGATGAAGACCTCCGACGCGGAGATCATCGCGCATGCGAACGCGCTGGGTACCGGAGTGTACTCGAACGGTGTGACCGCCCGCGAGGACAAGGTCCGAAGGGTCGTAACCGAGCTGCAGCCGTTGGCTCAGTCCGTCTCGGACACGATCCAAGGGATGAGCGACAAGACCGACGCCGACAGAGAGAAGCGACTCCTGAGCGCCAGGAAGCTGATGATCGAAGCTGGCAAGAGGCGGAGGGGCTGAGGTCCCTAACCTCGGATTCTGAGGAGGTGTCAAACAATGCCATTCACACTCGTGGGCTGGACAGAGAGCCAGGACGCGACGACGACCCTGAGATACATCACCGCGATGGCAGATGAGCACATCACCGTCGCCGGCGACGACGTGAAGGTGCCCGCGCTCTCGCAGCTCGCGGGCTACCATGCCCTCGGCGCGACCATGACCCAGGCGCAGCTCTCGAGCCCGTCCTTGAGACGGCGCACGCTCCTGGACATCGGCGGTGTCGATGTGTCGGCGGAGCCGGGATCTCCGCCTAACATGCATCCGAGGTTCACCAACCCGCTGCCCCTGGATGCCGGCGAGAAGCTGAACGCCCTGGCCTCTAAGAGCGGAGGCGCGGCTGAGTACGCGCATGTCTTCGCCTGGCTGTGCGACGGTCCGATTGCTCCGGTGACGGGAGAGATCTTCACCGTACGCTGCACCGGCGCCACGGCGCTGGTCGCATACACATGGTCCAGCTCCGCGCTGACCTTCAGCCAGACGCTCGCGACCGGAAAGTATGCGTGCGTCGGGGCGAAGGGCGAGAGCGCGGGCATGCTCGCCTTCCGGCTCATCTTCTCCGGGTACTCATGGAGGCCCGGCGGAATTGGAACCGACACTGCCTCGGACCTGACCCCGAACGGCCAGAGGGAGGGGGGCTGGGGGGTGTGGGGCGAGTTCATGGACGACAGCCCGCCGATTCTCGAGGCCGTGAGCATCTCGGCCGATGCGACGCAGGTAGTCTACCTGGACTTGATGAAGGTCGGCTAGAGCTGAGGGCCGGAGGTCCTCGGAGGAGCATGGCATGGCGTTCGAGATGATGGAGGCAAAGCTCGGTCGCCCCACCCAGACGGTCATCAACCCGGTGACCGATACCGTCGCCATCACGGCCACGCAGATCCTCCTGAACAACCCTAACAGGATCTTCGCCCTGGTCTCCAACCTCGGGGCCACGGACATGTTCATCGGCTGGGACCGACAGGTATCGAGCTCTCGAGGCGTGAGGGTGCCCAACTCCGGCGGGATCGTGAGCCTGGCCTGGGAGGAGGACTACGAGCTCTGTTTTCAGGAGCTGTTCGCGGTCGCCGTCACCGCCCCGGTGACCTGCTACATCGTCGAGCTCAATCTGCGTCCGAAGGGGCCCGTTGCGGGGGTGTGATCATGGTCCGATCCTACGGGGCGAACCTGACGGACATCATCGACCGCGGCGCGAGAGATCTCGGGATGGTCTCCGGGAAGCGGCTCTCTACGGGCGTGAACCACCCCTTAAGGACGGCCCATGGCTACGGACTCGCGGTGGCCGACATGCCTTGGTGGATCCACCACGGCGGGCACTATCCATACGCATTCGACGACTTCGAGGGCACGCTCAAGTGGAGGCAGACAATGCCGACGGTCTCGAAGGCCAGCGATACTGGATTTGTGCATTCTGGCACCTCGAGCATGAAGATGATAACGGCCGCGACTGCGGGAGTGTCCGCCGGCGCCGAGTTCAGGACCATGCCACTGAGGGCCGATCCGCTGTACTACACTATCGAGATGTGGTTTGCCCTGACGGCCGTGGCGGTGCAGACGCCCAGGGAATTTGCTGTCACGTGGGCTGTCGAGGATGCGCTCACCCCCGTGGCAAGGATCTTCGGGTTCCGGTATGTCAACTACAACGCAACAAACCCGGTCTTCAAGATCCAGTATTGGACCTCTGGGGCTGCGTGGGCTGACCTCACAATTGTGGAGATCCCCATCGACATCGTGAACCCGCAATTCCACTACCTCATCTTCAAGATCCGCCGTGTGCCTACACAGCCGTTTGACTACGGCGACCTGACGTTTGACAACTACACATGGCCCCTCGAGGGGACCGCAGGCGAAACCGCCACGGCCAGCATCTCGAGGACTGTCGTGAATGTGTACTGCACCACAGACGCGGCCGCTGCAACGACCGCCTATGTGGATGACTTCGCGATCTTCGCAGGAGCGACCTGAGAGAGATGCTGAACAGCACGAACCCGAGCGTAGGGAAGGGCACCGTGCGTCAAGGACTCGAGGACGCCATAGTGGTCGGGGTGATCACCACGGGGGCAGCCCTGTTCGTCACCTTCGTCGGAGATCTCCCCACGCTGCCTGGGCTCTACATCGCCGGCCTCGCTGGTCTTATCGCCGGCGCAACCGCCTACGCTCGAGCGCGACAGATTCAAGTCCCTCCAAGAGCATGAGGAGCCCAATGGCTCAGAGAGTCGGGGTCCTCCGCGTGACCCACGACGGCACCGTGATGAGGGCCGAGGCTGCCGGGCAGCTCTCGCCCCAGGAGTGGATCTTCGCGCTCGAGCTCACCAAGGCGAGGATCCTCGCCCAGGCGGGGAAGGACGCGGTGCTGAGCGTGGTGCCGCGGAAGATCGACAGAGCAGGAGGAGAAGACTGACATGGTGGAAGTGAGGATCCTCAACAGGACGGAGTTCAACGACCTCAGCAAGGGCGCCCCCGGAATCCCCAGCGTGATGATCACCTTCCAGCTGCCCGACTTCCGCGTGGGCAGCGTCGTGATCGAGAAGGCGAAGCTCACGCCGGTGGAGGAGCGAAGGGCGATCCACGAGGAGGTCGCTCGCATGGGGAAGCCCGCCGGCGAGACGATCACCCTCTGAGCGGAGGGTCCATGGACGAGCTCGCGGTCCGGCAGTACGACAAGTGGCCCTGGCCCCTGGACGCGGTCCAGGGCTGGTTCGAGAAGTTCTGGGACTGGATCAAAGACGTCGGGCAGTTCATAATCGACGCCCTGGCCAAAGTGATCAAGGCCTGGATCGACCTGATTCTCAAAACGCTGGATGCCGTCTGGAAGGTCCTGGGCGACGCGATCGGGTCCGTGGGGAAGCTCCTGGGCGACATCGGGAAGACGATCCTGAATGGCCTCGAGGGCGTCGCGAAGACGATCACCGGCACGATCGGAGGAGCGATCGAGGGGCTGGGCTCCTGGATCATGGACGCGCTGCGCGGAATCGCCGACGCTCTCAAGAAAGCCCTCGAGGCCATCTGGGACGGGTTCGTGCGCGGCGTCTCTATCGTCTGGGACTGGCTCAAGGACAAGATCCTGGGCCCGATTTGGAATGCTCTGCAGCAGCTCCTCGCCATGCTCGGCGATGCCGTGAGGAGCGTCATGGAGACGGTGCTCAAGTCGATCACGACGATGATCCACCCGGGCAGCCCGCTCGATCCCTGGACCGCGCTCCCCATGCTGGTCGTGAGCGGTGTCGCCATGATGGGCTGCGGGATGGCGATCCAGGGCACCAATGTGCTCCACCCCTTCAAACAGATTTTCGGGGATCAGTTCGAGGCCATGATCTACAAGTTCCTGGGATTCTCGGAGCTCTCGGGCGCCTTCTGGGGATCCATCGGGACGGAGCTCCTCGACTATCCCATGCGTCTTTGGGCACGCATGACATTCAGAGCTCGAGTGCCCGACGGACGAGACGCCGACCGATTCCTCTGGCACGATCAGATCGACGAGGCGGATTGGCACACGCTCCACACCTATGAGGGCTGGCCAGACAAGTACATCCGAGCCCACTTCAACAGCCAGTGGAGGAATCCTAGCATCCGGGAGCTCACCTCGATCACGGACCTGCAGGGCATCGACCCAAGATGGATCCGTGGCGGGCTCAAGCAGCTCGGGTACAAAGACGAGGACGCGGGGCTGCTCGCCGGCGTCGTCGCGAGGCGCCCGATCGCGAGCGAGATCAACTCCCTCCGATCGGAGCTAATGACAGAGGTGGTCGAGGGCTACATGACAGTCTCCGAGCTCGAGAGCGCCCTGAAATCTCTCGGGATCTCCCAGGACGAGCGTGACCTGATCAGGCAGATCGTGGTCGTGAGGATCTCGAGGAAGGCTCGGGTGGACGTCACCAAGGAGACAGCGGCCTGGAGGACCACGCTCGTGACGGCCCTCGCGGAGGCTTACAGGCGAGATCTCCTCACGGAGGGAGAATACCTCGAGGAGCTCCTCGCTGCGGGCGTCGCGCAATCCAAGGCTGCTCAGACAGTCTATCTCGAGGAGATCCGGAAGATCCCGAAGCCGAAAAGGACTATAAGCACGGGAACCGTTGTTCTGTGACATGATGCCATCAATGGGGCTGCCCCCGAGTCTGCCCACGGGCCCGGACTCCGCGAAGAAGGCGATGGCCGCCCTCATGTCCGCGCTCACGTCGACGTGCGAGTGCGAGGCGTGCAAGATCCTGAGGAGCATGGCCGAGGACCTCAAGACGGACCTGCTGAGGTGAGGTGGAGCCGGTGACATGCGGTTTGCTCTCGGGCGTGCTCTGCGTGGACTGGCTCACTTCATGCTGCGTTGCTTCTTCCCCTCTAGTCCAGGGCCGCCCCCGCCGGAGGAAGACATGCCAGTAGGTGCGATAGCGCTTTGGAGCATGCTCAACGGGGCGATCCCTGCGGGGTGGGCCGAGTGCGACGGGATCCAGAACGCCCCAGGGCCCGACCTCCGTTCGAGGTTCGTTATCGGGCGTTCGGCCACTCACCCCGTGGACGCCACGGGCGGGGCCGATACTCACACACACCCCATAGGTGATCATCCCGCGCTCTCGCACTCGGGGACCGCCGTGGCGGATCACGCTTCACAGGTGCACACGAGCTCAGAAACGCCCGCGCATTTCGAGACGCCCACGACGAAGGCGGGCTATCCTGCTCACCCCGCCCTGGTCCACGCCGTCACGCAGCCGAGCGACCACGCCGCCCAGGTGCACCTCGTCAGCTTGGCGAACCACGAGCCACCCTACTACGTTCTTATCTATATCCAACGCATGAGCTGAGAGGTGAGGTGTTCCATGTTCATCAAGCGCAGAGGCCCGGTGGCCGTGCTGATCTGCGGGCTCTATCGCGACGGGAATGAGTGCCCCTACGGGCCGTTTGTGTGCGGCCGGCGCGCATGTGTCGGCACGATTCGCTACCCTCGAGGCGGGGGCTACGCGGTGCGAAGGGAAGACCGCTGAGATATATCTCGCACGAAAAATAGAACGGGGAAAAGGTTTAGTGTCAGCCCTTCGGCCTCGAGATCCTCGCGGTGATGCCCTCCGCCGTCTCGTGGACGCCGTAGCCCCAGAGTCCCATCGCCTTGGTGAAGCCCATCCCGTACTCCTCGACCAGCCTCTTGTCGAGCTTCACCAGGATCTCCGTGCCCGAGGCGTCCACGGTGACATGGTCCGCGAGCTCGTCGCCCAGGATCTTGTCGAGGAAGTCCCACACGACGGCAGCCTGCTGCGCGTGGGGCTTCGACGTCGACGTGGTCCTCGGCGGCGACGTCGGCGGCGGGGTGGGTGTGGTAGTAGTAGTAGTAGTCCCCGCCGGCTCCTCGAGCTCCTCGGCGACCAGGTCCGAGCTGCCGAGCATGTCCGCGATCGCCCGGTTCTTGGCTCGAGTGTGGGCGAGGGCGTGGAGGTCGTGCTCGAGGTGAGCGAAGGGCCGCTCTCGAGAGCTCGCGGTCCCGACGCCCTCGACGGTCCGGCCGCCTCGAGCCCATGCCTTCACTCGAGTATGGACACAGAGGTAGGTCTTGTCCGTCGTGTCGTGGACGGCATCCTCTCGCACGATCTCGTCCGAGATCCCGAAGGCGAGCGCGAGCTTCCTCCAGCCCGACTTCCTGATCCGCTCCTGTCCCTCGATCGTGTAGGTGTCGCGATCGGAGACGAGCAGCGCAGCCTTCACCGCCTCGAAGCGCTTCATGGACTCGACTAGCTCGAGGATCGGCGCGACCGGCACCAGGGGCTTCTCCGCGGGCTCCTCTCGAGGGGCGAGCTCAGTCTTCTCAGGCATGCTCTCCCTCCTTGGCCAGGAGCTCCGCCAATGCCTGCCTCGCACGGTCCAGGCGGATCTCCGCCTGGGCGACCTGCTGGCCTATGGCATCGAGATGAATCCCGAGCCAAATCAGCTCCGAGAGTGGGTTGACGAGCTCAGTCTTCGCATTTGGCATCCAGCTCCGCCTCCTTGTCCTTGATCCTCTTGAGGTCCGAGATCTTCGTCTGTGGCTCCGGCAGCTTCGCGCGGATCCTCTCGGCCACCTTCTCTCGCGTTGCGGCTCGCCCCTCCTCGAGGATCCTGTGGATGAACTCGTTGAGGGCCTCCTCCATGTGGATGTTCGCGAGCTTCATCTCCTCGATGCACCCCTCTGCCCTGAGTGCGAACTGCTCCCTCCAGGTCAGCGGCGTCGTCCTCCCCCCTTCCATTGGCCCTCGCGCTGCCGGGCCTTCTCCTGGAACTCGACCGCCTTGACCTTCGCGCCGACCAGGTCATACTCGGCGCTCGAGTACGCCGTCGCGCCCCTGACCGTCTTGAGCCAGCCCAGGCGGACCATGAGCTCCTGGTGCCGCGCGAGCGTCGATCGCTGCGTGGCCCCGAGCTTCAGGATCAGGAGGTCCTCGACCTCTCGCTGCTTGATCGCCGTCTTCCTCCCCTGGCGAGCCAGGGTGCTCACAATCTCGTCGTACACGTCTGTTGCCTTCCTTGTCCTGTTCTCAACTCCTAGAGGGCGGGATTCCGGGGAGTTGCCTCGAGAAAAAGCGTCACTTACCCTATTTGTCGCCGTTTCCTAGAATCCGTGCTCGCAGTCGTGCTCAACCAGCACTCAAGCGTGTTGCCGAGATTGTCAAAATGTAGCACGGCATCCTAGGAACATGAATAAAACCCTTGACGAAACAGGAGAAACTAGCATTTCGAGAGCTCTGATCACCCGTTGCCCCCGTAGGGGGGCAATCCCAGAACGCCTATTCTAGTTATTAGCTAAACTTGTATATTTGATATACACTTCATAATAAAATTAATACCATTCAGATATAATTGTGTCCGACAGAGGCAGACACAATGACATCCTGTAGCACGGTTATCGTGCGTGCCATGCTATGTCATATCCTGCATTTGCACGGATATCTCCAGAACTTGCGCTCTCTCCGCCCCAAGAAATCCACCACGAAGAGTCAAATGTGGTGCGTTCTGAGCGTCAAGAAACGCACAGCCAGCAACAAACCAGCTACTCAGAATAACGCAGCCAACCGGAAGGGTTTGATCGCACCTCGCCGGCGTTCAGAACTGGGACGAGCCAGAGCCAGGCATCCTGACGAATCGCCCACTAAACTTCAAACATATAATTAGTTACTTGGTTACTAATTTCTGCTTAACAATTTAGTTCAGAGCTATACTTCGTTTCTGTTGCCTGAAGAATAGTACAAGCAATCTCCAATCCCAGAACCGATTTCGTTCGAGACAACAGATGCGCGCAGCGAAGTGAATCGCGCGGCGGATTCGTACGACTACGTGAAATGAGACACACGCACCTGAATAAGAATCCGTATCAGAGCGACGATCAAGAAACGGACAGAGACCGGTGCCATAGGAGCCCGAATCTTTCCTCGAAAAGTACGAAAAAACGGGACGATAGGGTCTCAGAGGAAACCTATTATCCAGTCAAAAACGTTGCAGGCCGCATGGCAAAACAGGTGCATGCAGCTCACATTCTTGTTAAGAAGGAAGAAGAAGCAAGATCATTGCTGGCCAGGATAAGCGCCGGCGAGAGTTTCTCTGATCTCGCGAAGAAACACTCGGACTGCCCTTCAGGGCGCAAGGGTGGAGACCTCGGTTGGTTCGGGACTGGACAGATGGTACGGGAATTCGAAGAGGCGGCGTTCAAGAGCAACAAGGGATCAGTAGTTGGTCCCGTGAAGACCCAGTTTGGGTATCACTTGATCAAGATACTAGATCAGAGATAGTCGACGAGGATTCAGCGCGGTTCAAGGCAAATACTCACCGCGCGGAAAGAGCAAATCGTGCGCAGGAAATGATCGAAAAAAACGGACGATAGGAGACCTGAAGCCTCCGAAGGGTTTGATCGAACTTCACATCATGCCCGGAGGCATTCCGCCCATACCGCCCATGCCGCCGGGTCCGCCCGGTCCTCTCGGGCCGCCCATCTCTGCGGCACTGGTCCTCTTGGATGCGATCACATCGTCGATCCTCAGGATCATCGACGCGACCTCGGTAGCGGACTGGATTGCCTGTGTCTTGACCCTGATAGGCTCGATGACCTTCGCTTCCAGCATATCGGATACCTTGTTCTGGAGCACGTTGACGCCGAAGTTCTTTCCAGCCTTCTTGTTGTGGGCATTCTTGAGCTCGATCAAGACGTCGATCATGTCCATCCCGGCGTTCTCGGCGAGCGTCCATGGGATGATTTCGAAAGCCTCCGCGAATGCTTCGATTGCGAGCTGCTCCCGACCACCAACAGTCTGCCCGTAGTCCCTCAACCTGAGCGCGATCTCGATCTCTGGGGCGCCTCCGCCTGGGACAACCACGCCATCCTCGATTGCGACCGCAACGACCTTCAGAGCGTCATGAAGCGCGCGCTCGACCTCGTCGACCACGTGTTCCGTGCCGCCCCGTATCAGTATTGAGACCGCCTTGGGGTTCTTGCATCCAGTGACGAATGTCATGTCAGAGTCGGCGATCTTGGATTCCTCGACCTCCGCAGCGCTCCCGAGCTCCGACGGTCCGAGATCCATTAGATTGGTGATGATCTTCGCCCCGGTGGCCTTCGCGAGCTTTTCCATGTCAGACCGCTTCACCCTCCGGACTGCATAGATGCCTTCCTTCGCGAGATAGTGCTGGGCGAGATCGTCAATCCCCTTCTCACAGATGAGCACGTTGGCGCCGGACTTCTTGACCTTCTCCACCATGCCCCTCAGGGTCTTCTCTTCCTCGTCCAGGAACTTCTGCATCTGGCTTGGATCTCTGATCTGTATCTTTGCCTCGACCTCGGTCTTCTTGATCTCGAGCGCGGAATCCACGAGCGCTATCTTGGCGTTCTTCACGCTGCGCGGCATCCTCGGATGGACGCGTTCCTTGTCAAGCACGAGGCCTTTGATCAGATTTGTATCCGATACCGCCCCTCCGTGCTTCTTCTCCACCTGGATGTTGTCGATGTCGGCCCTGTACTTGCCGTCCTCCTTCTCTGAGATCGATGTCACCGCTTCCACCGCGATGTCCGAGAGAGCGTCCCTCTCTCCGCCAACGCCCTTGCCAGTCATCGCAGTCAGGGCGATTAGTTTCAGGGACTTCTTGTCGGTCGGCGAGATCTCGATTCCGATGGTCTTCAAGATCTTGACCGCCTCCAGAGCGGCGAGCCTGAAACCGTTCGATATCACCGTCGGGTGAACGTTCTGCTCGATGAGCGCCTCCGACTTCTTCAGCAGCTCACCTGCGATCACGACCGCGCTGGTCGTGCCATCGCCGCATTCGTCGTCCTGGGTCTTCGCGACCTCGACGACCATCTTAGCGGCCGGGTGTTCGATGTCCAATTCCTTCAGAATCGTCGCTCCGTCATTCGTGATGACGATGTCACCCATGCTATCCACGAGCATCTTGTCCATACCCTTCGGACCAAGGGTGCTCCTCACGGCATCGGCGACGGCTTTGGCCGCCATTATGTTGTTGTTGTGAGCGGTCTTGCCTCTCGTCGATTCCGTTCCCTCTCTGAGTAC
>Ga0315296_10002643_pt1 | contig 15213 bp, 15 predicted proteins | sample YL17G14_18_MG_FD_203921 | JGI IMG/M metagenome (GOLD analysis project Ga0315296, IMG submission 203921) | Sediment microbial communities from Yellowstone Lake, YNP, Wyoming, USA - YL17G14_18 | ecosystem: Environmental > Aquatic > Freshwater > Lake > Sediment | place: USA: Wyoming | collected... | reverse complement strand
AGACCAAAGTGCTGAGCCTGATTCTCGCGTGGAGCTTTTACCACAAACTGTACGAGCCGGAGTCAGGCCTGGCGCGCAACTTTCTGGTGATCGCCCCCAACATCATCGTGCTGGACCGCATCTACAAGGATTTTAAGGGCCTGCGCATCTTTTTTGAAGACCCGGTCATCCCTGACACCGGCGTAGGCGGGCACAACTGGCGCGATGATTTTCAACTGACCCTGCACCGGCAGGACGAGGTGCGCATCACCCGCCCCACCGGCAACATCTTCCTGACCAACATCCACCGCGTCTATGCCGGCGACGACATTCCCGCATCGCCCGATGATGAAGACACGCGGGATTATTTCCTGGGTAAGCATCCCACCGGCGCGACCACCGACTCCAAAGTAGATTTGGGCATGATTGTGCGCGACATTGAGGAGCTGGTCGTGCTGAACGACGAGGCGCACCACATCCACGACCCGCGCATGGCCTGGTTCAAATCCATCGAAGATATTCACAACCGGCTGAAGCAAAAAGGGGCGGCCCTCTCTCTGCAAGTAGACGTGACGGCCACGCCCAAGCACAACAACGGTGCGATTTTTGTGCAGACCGTCGCCGATTACCCGCTGGTGGAAGCCATCTCGCAAAACGTGGTCAAGCATCCCGTCCTGCCCGACGCCGCCAGCCGCGCCAAACTGGTGGAGCGCCAGAGCAGTAAGTACACCGAGAAATACGCCGACTATATTCACCTGGGCGTGATCGAGTGGCGCAAGGCGTATGCCGAACACGAAAAACTGGGCAAGAAGGCCATCCTGTTCGTGATGACCGACGACACCCGCAATTGCGACGACGTGGCCGCGTATCTGGAAGGCAATTACCCCGATTTGCAGGGGGCGGTGCTGGTCATTCACACCAAGAACAACGGCGAAATTTCCGAATCAACGTCAGGCAAGAGCAAAGACGAGTTGGATAAACTGCGCGAGCAAGCCAACGCGATTGACGGGCAGGAGAGCCCCTACAAAGCCATCATCTCCGTCATGGTGCTCAAAGAGGGCTGGGACGTGCGCAACGTCACCACTATTGTGGGGCTGCGCGCCTACGCGGCCCAGAGCAACATCCTGCCCGAACAGACCCTGGGGCGGGGTTTGCGTAAAATGTATCCCGACGGCGTGGAAGAATACGTCAGCGTGGTCGGCACCAATGCCTTTATGGACTTTGTGGAATCCATCCAGGCGGAAGGCGTGGTGCTGGAACGCAAGCCGATGGGCGAAGGCACGCAGGCTAAAACGCCGCTGGTGGTGGAGGTTGACCAGGAGAACGAGAAAAAAGACATCGAGGCGCTTGATATCGAAATTCCGGTGCTGACCCCCCGTGTCTACCGGGAATACAAGAACCTTGGCGATCTGGACGCAGGCGCGCTGGGGCATCAACGCGTGGCCTATCTACAGTTTAGCGCAGAAGAACAGCGGGAGATCGTCTTCAGGGACATCACCACCGGCGAGGTGACGCATACCACCATCCTCGACACGGCGGGCATTGCGGATTACCGCAGCGTGATCGGCTACTTTGCGCAGACGATCATGAAGGATCTGCGGCTGGTCAGCGGCTACGATGTGCTGTACGGCAAGGTCAAAGCCTTTGTGCAGGCTGAGTTGTTTGACCGGCCGGTAGACCTGGAAAGCCCCAACACCCTGCGCAACCTGTCCGAACTGGCCGCCACCAAGACCTTGCTCGAGACGTTCAAGAAGGCGATCAACGCCCTCACTGTGCAGGACAAAGGTGACGCCGAAATCCGCGATACCATCAAGCTGCGGCAGACGCGCCCCTTCGTGGCCAAGGATCAGGGCTACCTCATCCCGAAAAAGAGCGTCTTTAACCGCATCATCGGGGACAACCGTTTTGAGTTGCTGTTCGCCCGCTTCCTGGAAGACTGCGACGATGTGGTTTCCTACGCCAAGAACTATCTGGCGGTGCATTTCAAGCTGGACTATGTGAACGCGGACGGCGATATCTCCAACTACTACCCGGATTTCCTCGTCAAGCTGTCGGACAAGCGGATTGTCATTGTCGAAACCAAAGGGCAGGAAGACCTGGACGTGCCGCTCAAAATGGAACGGCTGCGGCAGTGGTGTAAAGATATCAACCGGGTCCAGCCGGATGTGACGTATGACTTTGTTTACGTGGACGAAGAGAGCTTTGAGAAATACAAGCCCACCTCATTCCGGCAATTGGTTGATGGCTTCAGGGAATACAAAGAGAAAATATAACACGGCGCTGCACCTGACCGCTATTCCGCTGCGCTCCATAGCGGCAGGTGAGCTTTGTCGTTAGGGTGCGACGCGAAGTCGCGCAAGTATTTGTTGCAACCGAATATCGGGAGGCAACCCATTGTTCTGCCAATGGTATCCTACCCAGACGTGCGTCACTGGTAACGGTGGGGTGTGAAGCTCTGGGGACAAGTGTATCCCGCATCCTTCGGGATGGTAACAGAACCGTGAGGGGATGTTACGACTGCTATAGATGTTCAGATAAAGATCTGTGCTTTTGATGCGATTTTCACGTTTGCAGGGGCACATAAAACCCCAAAACATTATCTGAACGTCTATATCTACACGGCAGGGTTGGAGGGAGTTGGACGACTGGTTTGCTTACGCCAGGACGTTGCCGACCCTGGAGGATGAACTGGCCCAACTGGTGCGCCCGGCGGATATGGAGCGGGCGATATACGTAATCCACATGCCTCCATACAGGCTCGGACTGGACAAATGTGCGGATGTGTCGCGGGGAGCGCTCCCTGCGCGAAGCGCTTAGTTCAACTATGGTTAGGCGGCAGTCTGTCAGTTCCGAGAAAGGCTTTTAGGTGAACAATGAAAGAGGCAACCTATCGACTTCTTGCATACTCAAAAGAATTCTTCATCAGTGGGGAGCGCGAATTTGCTCAGAATACAAGCATGGCATATATGCAAGCTGTCTTGAAATTTCATGATGCGGTTGAGTACTGCGTAAGAGCAATCATTGAGGAGTACAATGTAAACCACGACAGGAATCTAGATCTGCTTCCCCTGATGAAATGCATTAACCAGTCTATCAGTACAAAAAAGTTGCCACGAGCTTCTCAAATGGATTTTCTCAATGCTACCCGAGGAAAGATAAAGCACCATGCATCAGTACCGTCGTTTGAAGATGCGCAAAGATGTCGTCTACATGCTAGAGATTTCTTGGAACAAGCCACCCAAGAGTATCTTGGTATAAGCTTCTTGTCAGTCAGCAGGCTACTTCTTGTCGAGGATCGTTTTGTTCGTCAATGCCTTGAGATAGCTGACAAGAAGTATAAAGAAGGTGATTACTTGGAGGCTTTGATCCAGGTAAAGAAAGCATTTCATGCCGCTAGACCCTCGGATCGCATATTTGTATCCAAAGACCCTTTCTTTAGCGGATTTTTCCTCACATCTGACTTTCATGATATAAGAGAACTCCGGCAGCCCATCGAGAAAATTGTCAACAAGATTGATGAGTTAGAGGAAAGCGTAGCATTGTTAATGATGGGAGTAGATGTGCTAAAGTTACGAAGGTTCGAAGAAATAACACCTCATTTTACCTTTTACGCGAGTGGAAGTTGTTCTATCTTATGGGATGATTCTATTGTACCAACAGGAGAAATGGTAGAAGAAGCAATGGATTATGTTGTTGATATGACCCTGCTGTGGCAGCACAAAGGAGTGGTAGGAAATCGTCCCGAACATACGCACAAGCCATGGAAACCATGGCGGGAGATTCGCCGCGAAGATTGGCATTATGCCCGGATTAATCCGCCCTCCGACGATAATAACAAATCAGAATAAAGACAGCAAGCCGCCTAGAGCCTGTTATGCACTTTCGGGCCTGAGAGTGGTATACTCAGGGTATGACGACACGAAAAAGCTATCCGAGTGACGTATCTGACGATGAGTGGGCGTTTGTGGCGCCCTACCTGACGCTGATGAGAGAAGACGCCCCGCAGCGGGAGCACTCCCTGCGCGAGGTGTTCAATGGCCTGCGCTACATTGTGCGCACCGGTGCGCAGTGGCGCATGATGCCCAACGACTTGCCACCGTTTGTGGAGAGCGAGGCTCAAAAACCCGGTTTTCAGGTCCATGGTGGGAATTCATCCCCGAAAAAGCAGCCTCAGTAGGGTATCAGCCCTGCAGATATGAGCAAAACCGGGTTTTTGCCAAAGTCCAGCTTGAAAGGACACGGAGTAGCAATGAAGAAGATCCTGCTCGGCATGACCAACCAAGCAAAGACAAGAATCATTCGAGCGGCTCTTGAGACCCTGGCCGTTGAGGTCATAACTCCGAGCGATTTGGGCATCCATATCGACGTCAGAGAAGATAGTCAATCCACCGAGGAGAACGCCAAGAAGAAGGCAAGGACCTACTTTGCTGAGTCTCATATCCCCACCCTAGCGATCGATGGGGGATTGCATATTGAGAAGTTTCAAGAGGAGAAACAGCCTGGTGTCCTCGTTAGGCGGATCTACGGAATCGATCGGGGTGCTACGGACGAAGAGGTGCTGCAATACTATATGCGAGAGCTGGACAAGATAGGTGGGGAGAGTATAGGGATATGGAGAGGATCCATCGTTCTGGTGGTCTCGGATGAGGAAATCTTTTCTGACACCTTCACGTTCAAGACGCTATTAACGTCAAGAAGGGAAGGGAGCATGACGGTCGGGGCGCCTTTAGATGCATTGATGATCGAACCTACCACTGGAAAGTACTACTCAAAAATGGACTTGACGGACCGGCCAGATGCAAAGTGGGTTTTCGAGTTCGTAGAGCAGCACATAGGCGCATTGTAGCTGACTCTAAACCCTGGGATAAGATGAGGGTGTTTTGCCCAAATGGAAGTGAGAGTTTTTGGGCCTTTATGTAAGTGAGGCCTGGTCATAATTCATCAGGCGCCTTTCAAGAATGCCTTGAGACCGACTCGCAGGTCCAGGCCGTGCTCGAAGCGATACAGCAACGCAAATTGGTAGACAAAGATGGCCCCCAATACAAACCGCTGTGTGTTGATCAAGCCCTTGGTCGGCACCTGGCCGTGACCGTCGAAGATGCCTTTGAACTGCTCGTTGAAGTTCTCGTTCGTGATGGAGCGTAGCTTGTGAAAGATGCGACGCACTTCTTTGCCCAGCCCGTGGTGGGGATAGGGCCCATATTGGGGGACGACCAGGAAACGGTCAAAGGACCATGTCATTTTTCGGGTTAAAACGTACCAGGTCTGTTCACCTGAATTGTGCCAGGTGTTTTCACCCAAAATGTATCGGCAATGTGCACCCAAAATGTGCCAGCCTTGTTCACCCAAACTGTACCAGCGATGTGCAGCCAGCATGTACCACTCCACAAGCCTCCTGCGGGGCGGCGGCAATGCTGTCCTGCTACCCGACTGGCGAAACAGGATGTGTTGCCAATGTATACACTCTTGACCAAGGAGTACAATGTTATGGCTCTTGTTTTCCAGTACGGATCGAATACATCTTCAAAACGTCTGAACTCAAGTGACCGCTTGCAAGGTGATGCCAAGCCAGTTGGAATAGCTTATACCAGGGACGATTTTGAGCTAGATTTCACCGTTTGGAGTACAGGGAATCAGTGTGCTGCGGCTGACATAGTGCCTGGCTCTGGTAGAAAAATATGGGGTGTTCTCTATGAGATTCCCGATCACCTCATCCGACGCGACACTGCTGGCAACCGCAGGTCTCTTGATGATATCGAAGGAGAAGGTACAAATTATCAGAGAATGACCATCTCTTTGAAGTATCCCAACGGACGCCCTGTAAAACCAGACGCTATAACCTATGTAGTCAAGGACAGGAAGAAAGGGCTTCAAACCTCACTGGAATACGTATGTCATATCATCGTAGGGTTGCACGAGCATGGAGTGCCCGAAGAGTATATAGAGTACGTAAAAATGCGGATAGTCAAGAACAATCCAAGCTTGAAGGAAGAAATGGAACGAATGTAAGGATGCACCGCCCAACCAGCGGCGGTGTGCCCTGCAAAGTCATCGCCTACTAACCGGCGCAAGTCCGGTCGTGATAACTGCCAGGAGGCCACGTAGTCGGCACCCAGTGCATCTGGGTGACCGGATGTGCTGAAGCGATGTATTCCTCTGAGGAAGGGGAGCAAAGCAGCAGCCCGGATGAGGGAAAACCGTGCGCCGTGTCACGCACTGAGAGAATTGCCACCGGAGGTGGCCGGAGTTCAGGGCAGATGACTCCGAGGCGAACAACTAACCTGGACTCGAAAGGGCGAGTGGACAAGAGCATGTTTGTAAAGCGGGGAACAGCAGAAGACGTGTATGGTGTGGCCCTGCAACGCCTGAGCGATATGGCTAAAGCTGGATTGCCTGAATCCCAATGTCCGGTGGTGGAATCGCACACTCATTGGTAGCACGTCTGAACGCCGATGCCATCGGTAGCCACGGATTCGGTCTTGTTCGTGGTACGCCCTGACCGATGGCCGATGAGAAATGATCTCATTCAAGGGCATAAGTGGGGAGCCTAAGTCGCTCTAGAGGCGTTCGTCGGTGACGGAACATGGGATTGCCTACGGGGCGCGAGCCCCAGGGTGACGGAGTGCCAATAGTAGTCGTGGGAGTGACGTCCCACTGGGGAGAACGGGAAAGCCGTGCACAGGGCGAAGTGGCACAGGTGGCCAGATGAACAGTATCCAAGAGGTACGCGAGATGCGGACAGCCGAAGTGGAACTGAGCATCATTCGAGAGGGCCGGCGCTCACGAAAATGGTCACTGGAGAGCCGTGTGATACGGAAATCGGTCAAGCACGGTTCGGAGGGGTGCGGTTGGAAAAGTGCCCGCAAGGGTAACTCGCTGACCGCCTACCCTACGTGCGCCCGAGCCTGTCCTGAGCCTGTCGAAGGAATCCGTGCGGGGGGGGCGAGCAACTGCCCTCCCTCCCGCGACGCTGGCTGGTTGCTGAGGAGATGGTACACCAATGGATGCCAGATTTGTAGTCACGCTAGCTGACGCACTCAAAGAATACTACGAGACTTCGGAGGTACTCGAACTCTGCAATCTGTTCGATATCCACTGCGATGATTTTGCATTTGAATTCAACGATTCAACGCCTGCCTATTTGAAGTTCGCGCGCACACTAATCACCAAGATTCAACATGGGAACAACAGACGGTTCCTAGAAGCGCTTGTGCCTGGTCTGACTAGCAGATGCAGAGAGAGAATAGCGCATACCCAGTGGGAACGCCAAGAGTATCACCAGCACATGCTGGCTCAACTCTTGCCATTTGTTGCGGAGTTTGAGGAGAAAGAAGGGATACCGGCTGAAATCACGGTACCGGAGGAACACCCTTTTACTGCAAAATCAGCGGCTCGCGAATTCTTGAGAAACACTGAGACAGAAGTAACTGTGGTTGATAACTACGTGGGAATTGGGACACTAGATTGCCTCCGTGAAGTCCAGCATCCAATCCGGCTTCTAACAGGTTCACGTGACAACTCGATAGAGACAAATTTCCAGCGGGCTCTCAACGATTTCCGGTCCGAGGGTTATCGAATCGAAGTGCGGCGGCATCGCAAACTTCACGACCGATATATTGTCTTCAATGATAAGTGCTGGCTTGTCGGGTCATCGCTCAAAGATGCTGGAAAAAAGACCTTCAGCATAATAGAAATTGTTGACAGCAGGCCTATCATCTTGACTGAGATTCAGAGAAAGTGGGATGAGGCTGCGGAATATGAGGCTGAGTCTGAATAGAGTCCCAGCCAGCTAACCACTCGCTGTGCGACCCGTTCGCTCGAAATCAACATATATTTCAGTGTTGAGGGCTGAGCGGTGAAGTTCACGAGATAACACAGGTGCACTCCCTGTGTGATCAATCGAGACTTCAACAACTATGTGTCCAAGTAGGTGCGACCGGCTGCCAACTGGTCAACTCCTATCCTCCAAGTGGAGGAGTGAAAGCATCGCCCTACGGCGTGCGACTGGTTATCAAACGTCGGTGTGCAAGGGCGAAAAAGGGACAAACTGCTAGCCGAAAGCAGTGACACTTCGAGCGGGTGACTATGGTCAGGATTTTCGACGAAGGCACGCAAGCGTCGTGAGTTAGAACCTGCGAAAACGGCTGTAACACGCAGGCCCAAAAAGGGAGACGTCCCCATTCGACCACGTAGTATGCGCATACGTGGCATCCACTCGATACGAGGGGCGCGGCGTACAGTACCGCCCTAAGGTCACGGAAAATGGGCACACGGAACGGGGTGACCCGGTTATGCTTTTTGTCGACCTTGCTCTTGCTCGCCGGCTAGAGCTGGCTCACGCCTGGCGGGGAGTACACTATGCCCGCGCCCAACGTACGTTGCATCCTGACGTTCAAACCAGGGTCGAACGCGTGGCGGGAGGCTATGCAATCTATGCCGGGTATGACTCCCCTCTCAACAAGGCCGTCGGCCTGGGCCTGCAAGGGCCGGTCGTCAAGACAGACCTTGAGTCCGTCGAGCAGTTTTATCACAGGTATAGTGCCCCACCTCGCGTAGATCTCTGTCCCGTGGCTGATCCATCCTTGCTCCCTATGCTCACACTGGGTGGCTATCGCCTGGAGCAGTTTTACAGCGTGTTGGTGCACGCTTTAACTGAGGACGTCGTACCTGCGTCTTTACCTGGACAGGTACGGATCAGCCGGGCTGCTCCAGAAGAAGCGGAACTATGGATACACACAGTAGCACAAGGGTTTGGCGACGAGGAGAGCCCGGCTCAGGAGACACTCGATATCCTGGCTCCGAATTTCTATAGCACGAATGGGACCTGCTTTTTTGCCTGGATGGATGGACAGCCCGCCGGCGGTGGAGCGATCTATATTCACGAGGGGGTAGCCGAATTGGGGAGCACCAGTACTCGTCCAGCTTTTCGGAGACGGGGTGTCCAGACGGCCCTCCTCCAGGTGCAGTCGGTGGCCGCTCGAGAACAGGGGTGCGACTTAGCGCTGACCGTCACCTCACCGGGCAGTGATTCGCAACGGAATATGGAGCGGGTGGGGTTTCGGCTGGCCTACACCAAAGCAATCCTGGTGGGGGCATGAGCACGTTGAGTCAGGATGTCTTATGAAAGTACTGTTCGTTACAGATTTGCACGGGACCACCTGGAAGTACGAGCGCCTGTTGCGCATTGCCCAGGCCCTTCGCGTAGAGGCAGTCGTTCATGGCGGCGATATGTTGCCCAAGAGCGGGGATCTCTTCGATCAAGACAAGTTTATCGTTCATTACCTCGACCATCACCTGGCACAGTTCGATGCCGCCAGTATTTACTACCTGTGCTATCTTGGAAATGACGACCTCAGAATCTTTAGCGATTTGTTCGACGAGACCTGTAGCAGGTACTCACACGTCGTCAATTTAGCACAACGGAGTTTCAAGATCGGGGACTATGAATTTGTAGGCATGAATTGGGTAGCCGATTATCCGTTCTGTCTCAAAGATTGGTGCAGAATGGATACAAAAGACTACGTTTTCCAGGAACAACTGGGGTCGGGGTTGCTATCTACATGGCACGGCTGGAGGGAGTTGGACGACTGGTTTGCTTACGCCAGAACGTTGCCAACCCTGGAGGATGAATTGTCCCAATTGGTACGCCCTGCGGATATGAAGCGGGCGATATATGTGATCCACATGCCTCCATACAGGCTCGGACTGGACAAATGTGCGGATGGCCTGGAAGTAGGATCGAAAGCGGTCTACGACTTTTTACTGGAAAATCAACCCATGCTTGCACTTCATGGGCACATTCACGAATCGCCTGAAATCAGTGGTAGATGGTATGCCACGCTTGGGCATACCTTATGTATTCAGCCAGGCCAACTTGTACCGCTGACTTACGTTACTATTGACCTGGATACCATGAACTTCGATAGGCATCTCCTCTTCCAGGGGACGAGGCCCCTGGGCTCTGAAACTCGCGCCGGTGATGATGACGATGTGGGCCTCGGGGGCTTAGGCCAGATTGCGTAAGCGAGTATGCCTGAAGAGCCCGGTGCGCTGGTTCCGCAGGCTGGGATCTGGGGGGACGCTGGGTAACCGGCGTTTCTGCTCCGATGGCTGCGCTGCCGCCGCAGAGTCGCTTGGTTCGATTTCGGAAAGGCTTGAGCGGTGAGAGACAGACGAGACAGACCCGAAGTTAGGCTTTCTCCTGCGAAGTTCTTAGACAAGGATCTAATCCGTTTGAATCTCATCCTTTCCGCGTTGTTTCTCTTCTGCTTTGAGGTCTTGAAGTACTCTATTGTTGAGGACGTTAAGGACTATTTGATGGAAGTATTTGAATTTGAAGAAGCTCGCAAGGAAATTACGTCGTTGGAAATGCTGCTGGATGAAATGGAACACAGGCAAGAGAGAGTCGCTGCCGCATGCGAGAAGCGTCTCAAGGATCTTGACAGAAACAGATGGAGAGCCTCTTGTCTTCTCTTGAAGGAGATCGGCGTCATAAGCGAGAAAGACCTTGACGACCTCGACGAGATAAGAAAACACCGAAACGAGATCGCGCACGAACTACCACAGCTGCTTATTGATGAGCACCTGGATGTCAACCTGTGGCATCTTTCACGTATGAGGGAAATACTGGGAAAGCTAGAGGAATGGCGGATTTCGATGGAAGTATCAGTTAGACCAGATCTAGCGGGCAAGGAGATGCGATCGTCCAGGATAATCGTGGTTGATCACATACTCTCAACGGCGTTGTCTAGCGTGTCACAAGATGAGGAGGAGGGCGCGGCCTGACAATTCGTTGGTGTGCCCTGCAAAGTCATCGTCCGCTAACCGATGGAGTCCGGTCGTGGTAACTGCCAGGGTGCAACCCGTCGGCTCGAAACCACATTGGAGGGGGCGGGGCGGCGGCAACGCCGTCCTGCTACCCGATCAGCGGCAGCAGATGGAGGTAACCACTATGAAAAGACCTGTGAAGCGATTGCTGTTCTGGGCGCCCAGGATTCTGTGCATCCTGTTCGCCGTCTTTGTGAGCCTGTTCGCCCTCGACGTGTTTGGTGAAGGCTACGGGTTCTGGGGGACGATGCTGGCTCTGCTGATGCATCTGATCCCAACGGGCGTCATTCTGATCGTACTGGCCATCTCCTGGCGCTGGGAATGGGTCGGGGGAATCCTGTTCACCGCGCTTGGGGTGTTGTATCTGGTCATGTTCTGGGGGCGGTTTCATTGGTCCGCTTACCTGCTGATATCCGGGCCGCTGCTCCTGGTGGGCATCCTGTTCCTGATCAACTGGTTGTACAGGGCGCGGCTTCGTACACAGAGAAGAGACCATGAGGCTCAGGCGTAAGGTCGCTCTCGTCACCGGCGCCGGAGCGGGCATCGGGCAGGGGGTAGCAGACCTGGCAGGTTTTGGAAACCTGCCAGGTCTGATGATCGAAGCGAGGGGTTGACCAGGCAAGGCATCGCGTTTATAATGGCGTCCTGTACGCAGAACAAAAGCGGAAATCCCAATGCGAAAATGGACAGTTCAAGATCAAGATGGAACACCCGTGCGTTTCGTCTATGACCAGGAAGCGGACATTTTGGAGCTCTTTTTTGGCGAGAACGAACCTGCTACTGGCGTCGAACTGACCGATTACATTGTGCTGCGCCTCAACAAGCAGACACGACGAGCGGTCAGTTTGATGCTGCTTCACTTCTCTATTCTAACGGAACACACTGAATATGGGCCGCGCAGTTGTCCCTTGAACAAACTGAACGAAGTATCAGAAGACCTGCGGGAACTGGTATTCCACGTCATCACCTCGATGCCCGTCAATCAGTTCTTGAAACTATCTTATTTCCAGGCCTCGCCCACCAGGCGGATACCCTTTACCTACGTGGAATCGCAGCCGATGAGGGCGGTGGCTTGATCTTCTCGCCTGGTGACATCGGACGATATGCGCCCAGAATACCGTTTTGATTACCGCAGAGCGCGCCCCAATCGGTTTGCAGGCCGAGGTAAGGAAGAACGCCTGGTGGTAGTGCTTGAGCCAGATCTGGCTCTGTGCCCGGGAGGAAGGATGCTCACGGTTGACATCTCTCGCAGCGCTCGAAGGATTGCACTAACCTTGTTCGTCGCCCAAAGCCTGGGATCGGCTGGTTTTATCGCCGCTGCCACACTCAGTTCGATCCTGGGTGCTAAACTGGGTGGCGAGGCAGGCTGGGCCGGCGTTCCGACAGCGATCTATCTTCTCGGGGCCGCCGGCGCGGCGTTCCTCTGGGGTTATCTCATGGATGCCATCGGTCGCCGTAGTGCGATCGCGGCGGGTCTGGCCCTGGGCGTAATTGGTGCTGGATTGGCGTTTGGCGCAGCGGCCTCAGGTTCCCTGGGTTGGTTCCTGGGAGCAATGGCATTGATGGGCGTGGCATACGCCGCCCTGACCCTGGGTCGCTTTGCGGCTGCCGAGGTGCAGCCGCCGGAAGCGCGCGGTAGGGCGATTTCGAACATGGTCATTGGAGGCGCAGTTGGTGCGGTGGTCGGCCCGTTGCTGGTGAGTCCGGCTGGCCAGTTGGCAAGGCTCTCCGGCGTGGACGAGCTGGCTGGTGCCTACGCCGCCAGCCTGGTCCTCTTTGCCGTGGCGGGAGCGATCGTTCTTGTGGGGTTGAGGCCAGATCCCCGCGACCTCGGCCGGCAGGTAGCCCGTTTGTTCCCAGAGACCTCCCCTACTGCCGGAGGGACGCGTCCCGTCGCGCAGATCCTGCGTCAGCCGGCAACCATGGTAGCCGTCGTCTCGATGGTGTTGGGCCAGATGGTGATGGTGATGGTGATGGCGATCACGGCCCTGCACATGAGGCAGCATCAGTATGGTTTGGGCAATATCTCCATGGTCATGTCGGCGCACACGTTTGGCATGTATGGCTTTTCCGTCATCTCTGGACGGCTCGCCGACCGCTGGGGCAGGGGACCTGTAATTCTCTCGGGGTCCGGCGCGCTCCTCCTGGCTTGTCTCGCAGCACCGCTCTCACCTCAACTCTTGCCACTGGCGCTTGCGCTGTTCCTGCTTGGGCTGGGATGGAACTTTTGCTTTATAGGAGGATCGACCCTGCTCGCAGATCAACTTTCGCCGGCCGAACGCGCCCGCACTCAGGGTTTCAACGATCTGCTGGTGGGGCTCGCGGCGGTGCTGGGCAGCCTGGGAAGTGGGCTGATCTTCGCCTCCATGGGCTTTGGCGTCACGGCGCTGATCGGTGCGTTTATCACCCTCGTCCCGCTGGCATATACTGTAAGGTGGCTAAGGGGGCAGCACAGGGGTGTGGTAGAGCGTTAGCATCGTGGAGGTTGTCGAACCGCTGTTTGACACTGCGTATGGAACCAGGAAGTTTACGATTCGCGATCTGGATGGAAACGAACTCGGTTTCGTGAGTTGATGCCCTTGCAGTAGGCCAATCCGTCTCTCTAGAGGTAACCACTATAGTATTGCTCTTTAAAAACTATCCCAACCGCGAAGATTATGCGGCTTGCCAGGCGTAGTTGGGAAACTCCTTGTTACGGCAATGGATAGCGGCTGACATGAGACGCGCACCACGTTCGGTAACGCGATACAGGCGGCTATCTTTCACCTTGGCGATCAGGCCATGTCCGCGCAGTTTGGCGATCAAGCGGGTGATATGAGCGCTGCGTCGTCTGCGTTCGGCAGGGGAGACAGGAGGGGTGGAGTACAGACGAGTCTGGAGGTCTTTGTTGCGGAAGCCGTTCAGGGCGTGTTCACCGGCCAGAACTGCCGTGAAGAGGTCACAGTCCTCGGTCGTCACCGGATTGAAGCGGGCATAGCGTTTACCGTTTGCTTTGTGAGGATGGCACAAGCGATCCAGTTCTGCGATTGCTTTGCCTGTTGGTTGAGCATATGCCAGGGCATTCAGGTAACGGGAGTTGGCCTGTCGTCCGACCTGCGCCACGCGCCAGAGGTTAGCCACGCCTTTGCCCATCGGCAACCACCGCCGCTGCCGGCCCTGAGGAGTCTGGACGACCCGTAGGACACGGAACTCGCGCGGATTGTTGATCGTGGTTTCGATTCTGAGCACGCTGGCCGCGTCGTACATCTTCAGGGAGTTGGTTTTCATGCGGTGTTTCACGCGGCGACCTTCAGGACGCCGTTTGCGATCTGTCGTGACGTCACCCTGGAAGTTACCGTGCAGTTTACGGCCCAAGAAGCGCAGCACGTCTTCTGCGCCGAAGGCGGTCATAGACAATTCGACCAGGGTAGGGAACAGGGCCTCTAACGCAGCCCGGTCACGGAAGAAGACATCAGTGGCATACTCGGCCTGATCGGTGACCCAATAGTAACCACCGAAACCGGTCTGACGAATGACAGGCAGAAGCGGGTTGACCAGCCGGGCAAAAGCGTTGAGCAGCCGAGGCCACTTGCGGCGCGCGAACTTGTCGCACAAAGCCTGGGCGGTGTCCAGGTCGGCAATGTGCAGCAGTTTGTTGTCGTATCGCTCATAGGCGATGCCGCGCCGGTCGAGTTGCCGGGCCAGCCATTCTCGCCCGTTGACGTAGATTTGGATATCGAACGGGAACCAACTCTGTAGACGGATGTGCATGAGGCCGAACTCAGGGTCGAGGTAGTAGAAGTAGAAATGCAGACACTTGCGCAGTTGTCGTACGATGTCCAGTTTGTGGGTCTGATAATTGCCCCGCACGATGAAAGACATGCAGATCTCCAATACGGAGAACACGCATACCAGTCCTTCGGTGATGCCATCGCGAGCGGCTATCGAGCGGGCCAAGTCCTCTTTGGATTGTCCGCTGGCTCTCGTGGTGGCCGAAGCCAGGTAGATAAATGGACGACCCGCGTCTTCTGCCAAACGCTGGGCGTGTTCTTTCAAGGCCTGGGTGGCTCGCTCTACGTACTGGCCAAACTCCTTGAGCAGAACACCCTGACTGGAGAGGAACCGGCCAAAGGCACCTTTTGGGAAAAAGTGGGTCAGATAACCCTTGAAGATCATACGGTCGAACATCGAGAGTGTGCCAATCACGTCGTTTTGGTGTATACTCAGAAATGTATCCATGGCCTGTCCTGTGGTGTAGCGGTTGGTGTAAAGCCTGCGGGCTTTTTATAGGCGCCCACTTGGGCGTTACTTCAGCCTTCGTTATACCACAGACAGGCCACCTTTCACAATTTGGTTGCGGCAGGAGGCCGCGCTATGAAAAGACCTGTGAAGCGCTTGCTGTTCTGGACGCCCAGGGTTCTGTGCATC
>Ga0315296_10002642_pt1 | contig 15216 bp, 13 predicted proteins | sample YL17G14_18_MG_FD_203921 | JGI IMG/M metagenome (GOLD analysis project Ga0315296, IMG submission 203921) | Sediment microbial communities from Yellowstone Lake, YNP, Wyoming, USA - YL17G14_18 | ecosystem: Environmental > Aquatic > Freshwater > Lake > Sediment | place: USA: Wyoming | collected... | reverse complement strand
ATGAAAGAGGTAGAGGAGTCTCTTGAAGCTCTCAGTCAACACTACGGTGTCGGTGTTCCTAGGTTGAGGGTTGGCATGCCTAAAAGGACGGGTGGAAAAGCTGGGTGTTATGTTTCTGGTACTAAGATGATTCATGTGGCTAGCATGGAGAGGCTTTATGACCCGTTTGTGATTCTGCACGAGTTTTATCATCACCTTAGGACGCAGGGCGGCAAGCACAGGGGAACAGAGAAACACGCCAACAAATTCGCACAAGAATACATCACAGCATATCAAAATGCTAGTGGGTTCTCTTTTCGGGTTTCCTACAAACAAGGAAGCGAGAACGAGGAATCAAAGCCTTAAGGTAGCCTGGTAGCCTATAGGCCTGTGGAGCCTAGCGCCCGGGTTCAAATCCAAGCCCCGGCCCTCAACGACGACAGGCTGAAGGTTCACGAGGCTGGTTTCCCGTTTCGTCCCCGTTAGTCGTCCCACCGCGTCAACCAACGCGTTTTCCGCTACCTTCGACACGTTCAGCCCGACTTGGCGGGCCGTCTCCAACACTCTCCTGTCGATGTAGAGACAGGCTGATACCTTATTGCTCATGGTTACACGTCACCCCACATGAAACCACGCGCGCCGGGCTACTTATAGCCCACTAAGGAAAACGCTGAGGCGGCTCGGTTTCCTGCATAGAAATTCTATCCCCACCCATGTATGTACGCGTGTATGTGATGCGGTCGGATGGTCGGACCGATAACTACTCACATAAACAACAAAATAGACAGAAAAATCTGCTAGCCGCTGTTGTCAGAACTAAAACGGTTATCAACGAGCCTATAACGACGTAGACGTTTCTTTATTGGTTTTCCAAGTCTATTTACACCTTGAAACATGTCATTTCCTTTTTCAATATTTGCTTGAGCCGGCGGTGAGGGTTTACCCGTATAGAACAAATAGCCTTCATATGGTCTTGCAATGTCGCAGTAGTTCTTACCTTGGGTAAGATCTTTGTAAGTTAGACTACCATATTTGCACTCTCCAATAATCCATGCCAGTACAGAATCTGAAACAACCACAAGTCCAATCAAATCAGGCTCTATATGGAGTGACTCGTATCTCGGAATCATTCCAGGATTTGGAATGTGACGCCTTATGTACTCTGATAACATCATGCCTTTGCCATGAAACATCATTAGTTGTATTTCGAACCGGAAATCCTTGTAATGTTTACAAAGCCATGCTAGGGCTTCTTTACGTACGTATTCTTCGTCCAATTCGCTTCTGCCATCATCTCAGTTTTGTATTTTTTCGTAATCTCCAGCATCCGTGTATTTTGCATTTTCTGATATATTTACCGGCACCTCTCCTTGCAGATGCTAGGCATGGCGTTGGCTCAGGGATTCCATCTGCCTTAGCCTCGGTTAGATGCTGGAGGAACTCTGTCTTTTTCCGCTGATTATAGAAAAGATCTGTCATCTTGTCGAACGCTCTGATGTTGACTTTGAGCAAATGGTCACGGCTTCCACGCTTTCCGCCTGCCCAATCGATATATTGAATTGGAACAGAAAGACGATTCTGCAAAAGCTCACAAATATCAATGGGAAGTTTCTCATTTGGCCCTAGAATGCTAAATTGAACTCGCCAAGCGTGTTCTTGACCCCACGCCTTATCAAAATCAGCAATAGTATCTGCTAGACCTCTTACGTATTCTTCCATGGCGTCCTTTGAAAATTTAAACACAACTCTAGGGATAGAAAAGTGCAAATGTATCTCGCCTTCCTCTAAGCCATATTTAGCCTTCAGAGTCTCGAAAACCATCGGTGTAATTTCGCACTCAACTGTGTGATTCATTATACCAAATTTGTATGGTTCTGAGGGTTGGGTAACGGGTTTGTCAGAAATATATTTCGCAGAATCTGTCAGATGTTCCAACACAAATTTCAGACTATCCGTTTCTCTCGCGTGAAGAAGGTTTTGTTCTTCCAAGAACTTTTTGGCCATTTTCTTGCTATTGACTCTCCAGAGTCCTCTTCTTCTTACTATTGGTTGAGCGGTATTCATGATGTTTCGAGGATGCCATGAGCCTATGGTTCTTAATGTAAACCCGAGACTCCGCCCATCAAGATTGACAGATTTTACCTGTGGCAAACTCTGAAGTTCTGAGAAACAAGCACCATCTTTGTGTGAAAGAAGATAACTCACTATTGCAACCTTGATTGGAGAATATTCCTTATAGGGAAGACGAAGTATGACTTCATAGTTCTTTCCATCTTCAGATTGGTATATCGATCCTCTTCCGAAGAGACAGCCAAGAAGATAAGCTTCTTGTTCGACGGTACCAGCCAAATCTTCCACTATGTAAGACTCAACGGTATGGATTTAAAATTATTTGCGAAAAACTAAGATGCACTCTGCGTTAATGGCTCCGCCGCCGAATTCATTTGGCGCATTAGCGGTCTGTTTTCGCCTTGGGTCAATCGTACGTTCAAAGGATTCGACGAATGTGAACCCCGTCTGTGTCCCTAGCTTGCGTAGTATGACATCGGTTGGAACCAACACCTTCTTTATACGGGATGATCCTATAACTATACAACAGGTTCCATCTTCTTGAAGAGTTTCGTTGTATCTTTCCAAACATGATTTCATATCTTCAAAATAAGCCGATATGACTCTGGCTCTTTTATCATCTATTTCTGCTATCGCGCTAAGAGGTATGTCCAAGTCGGATATTCCGAAATGGTGCACTTTTGGATACATACTCTTCGTGACTAGATCCGTCCCGATATATTTCCTTGCAAGATTAGGCAAATTCTCTGATGTGGCAAAGCCTAACCAGTAGAAAGATAATTTGTGAACTCTTGGATAGTCAACGGAATTTGCATATGGGGGCGATGTAACAATCAGGTCGATGTCATTAATATCCGGAGGAGGGTTTCTAGCGTCTCCTAAAAACAACTTAGGTTGCCAAGATTTATCGGCACATCCTAGGTTTCGGCATAGGTTGACGAAAGCTTGCATTTTTCTACGCATTGATTTTAATTTTGTTTCGAAAACATGTAATGTATCGGGTTTGTCCAACCGCTTTCTATCTGGTGGAGGGAGTTTTGGCTCAATGTCTCTTGGATCACAGTTGGATACGTTCTTTATGATGGCTGAAAAGGCAACTGAGCAGAACTCTCTCACTTGCAAGTCAGAGATTTCATCAATCCTTGCCTTAATCGTGGCAAGTTCCTCCAGCACAGTAGCTTGAAACAATTCATCACGCCGATAAAAGTCTGGAATTTTGATGTCAAACAATGAGTTCTCATGCGTAGATTCAGAGAATAATGTAGGGAGTATGATGTTTGATCTTTTCTCCGCAATCTTTCTGAAGTCAGCATGCAATTTCACAAGGAGAGAATCTTTTCCAACTCTAATCTCTCGGTCAAGTCTCTCTTGCTCGATAGGTGTGGTTTTTACCTTGGCAACCAGATGAGCCAGAGGGTCGATTTCAAGCCCAGAACCATGTCTTTTGTTAAGAAGCGCTTCGACCAACGCCGTACCGCAACCCATCATTGGGTCGAAGACGCTATCGTTTTCTTGACTATATCTCCTAATCATCCATTCTGCCAATTGAGGAATGAACTTCGCAGGATAACTGTGGAAATTGTGAGTAAGAGCAGTAGTATTCTCGCCAGTAAAGCTCAGATCAATACTTGACTTAGTTGTCGCTTTTTCCAGCAATGAATTGCACTCACACCATTTTGCGAGTTAGTATTCTTCATCCAGATAGATTTAAACTGTGGTCAAGAACAATGGCAAGCACTCGCATCCTGAGATTGTTTATGTATTCCAAGCGAAATCCAACCAACCCCGTTTCCAGCTGAACACCCTGGGACAGGGGCGCGCAGGCAACCCCAGGCAGGATTCCAACTGCGTCCCAATGGAGCCCGGTTTGCTTGGGAGTTTACGAGTTGCGCCCGTCCCGCAAGCTCCCACGATGTAATGCGTGCCGGGCTATATATTCGCCTCTAATGGCAAATCCGAGGCGGCGACCCCAAACAGGCACTCTGGATGCTGCATGTGGGCTGGGCTATAGAAGCCTGATCCCTGTCAAACACCCGCACGGCAAGGGTGCGAGAAACGATTCCCCTGGGCAACATCGGCGATGGACAAGGCGGCGCCTGTTCTGTGCCAAAGTGTCTAACGGTAGAATTTTGTGCTATATAGGTCTTGTAAACTCTTTTCTTTTGGTTAGAGAGGTGCTGGTATAAGGTTTCTAGTAGGGTATATACAACAAGTTTTCATACCGTAAAAAACTAGGGCAATGTACGCTATCGATGTTGGTGTGTTAAAGGCCAAGAAAGGAGAGGATGAGGCGTCGAAGGGTCGCCGTTTCCATTCTGAGGTTTGCCACGGTGATGTACTAGCTAGTCGCCGTTCTTTGTGACGGCCGTGACAAACTCGCTCGGATCCAAGTAGTGTCTAAGAACTTCCCAGCAACGATACACTGGCAGATAGAATCGTTCTCTATGATGTTTCGCAGCCTTGTCTGATTTTTCTGGTTGGTCTCCATATTCGTTCATCAGGATTCGCATTCTGCCGCTTGTGATGTAGAGGAAGTCGTCCCAAGGCTCGCGTTCAAGCACGGCGATATACCAGCCATCGAACTCGTCTAACGGTTTCTTGTCGATACGTATTGCGTAGCCATGTTTGCGCAGACTGCATGTTTTGACCTGTACGGGCACCACGACCTGGTCTTCGGCAAATCGGCTCATAGCTTCCAGATCTAGGTTTCGTCTCCTCGAATAGCGAATGCTGTCGATTCCGAGCTGAAGCAGGCGCCACTGAGCGAGCACTTCGCCGGTTTTGCCTATGAATCCATCTGGCATCTCACTCAACTTGACTATTACTTCTGGCGCCTTTCCCAAAGTCTTCTCTAGGATCTCAGGATTCTTGTCTGGGTCTATTCCAGCCTTCAACAACGTCATTTCAGCAAGCAGTTTTTTGGCTTTGGGGCGAAGTTCCACTCGGACATCCTCTACTCGCGCCCTAAGCATCATGTACCTGATTGGCTTCCACAACCACATTGTTTCTCACCTCCCTTTGTCAGATAAAATAAGCCTATTTCAGATATTTAAACCATAGTCATGTCTGTTTTGTACATTGAAGCACAAATCATAACGCATTGCAGTTTTGAAGCACGAATCTTGACGCATTGCTGCAATGATTTTGGAACACAAATCTTAAACCCGTTACTGACTCTAGGCAGCATGGGCGCGTCGGCTTGATCAAGATAAGAAGCGACCAAGAACTAAGGGTCAAACACAACAAAGGCGACGGATACATCTACAACGACTTCGGAGACGCGACCAACTGGAACCCAATGGATTTCAACAAGCTGCACAAGGCATCCTGCCGCTGGGTCAACAATATGAACACGAATTTTCCTAAGTATCATTTTGAAACCCTTGATGAAGCAACTGATTGGTTACACATACACAGAACTGGCCGGTACTCTTTCTGCGGTACTTGCATGAAGAAAGGTCGCGGTAATCGTCAATCTCTTTGAACTAGACTTGGATGTTAGCGCCTTTGAATTTCACTTCAAATTTCTTGGGGCAGAGCCCTTCGACAGGGCATCGGCTACAGTCGTTCTTTGAGCATAACCTCGATCCGACCGACCACAGCGGCTCATCGAGATACCAAGCGGGCACACTGATCCTCTTCGCTGCTCGGCTCCAGATGTTTTCGATGAGGGGTCTGATTGGTTCACGGTGGATGCATCCGGAGTAGCTGCCCTTGACTCTAAGAACCCCAGTATAGAACGTGACCCGGGCAACCTGGATGTCGACTGCCACGCTCAGCTCATCGAAGTCTGTTATCTTGAACAGGCCGTCCTCTCCCATGGCTCTCATGTAGAAGTTGATCAGCTTCTTGCCCCGTAGGTAGGGGAATGCCTGGAGCCTCTTACGCAGCTCGCTGAGGCTGAGGGGAACGTTCGTGATGTTCCGAGGATCTCCACCGTATTGGCGCAACAGGATCTCTGAGATTCTTTTCCAGCCGTCGGCGCCGTTAGCCGGATATCTTGCACCCAAAGACTTGGTGACGCTTCTCAGATAATCTCTGTCGAGGCTGACTATTGTTTCTGGATCAAAGAGTTCTGGGTCCTTCTCGTACAGGTTTCTGGCTCGGCTCCAAAGCTTCACAGCATTCGTCTGGAAGTCGATGGCGATTATGTAGGTCAGGTAAAGGGCGTACTCGCGCGAGTCCTTGCTTAAACCCGCGGGCAATACGTATTCAGGCATGTCGTAGCCTTCGAAATAACCAGTTCTGTTCTTGAACTGATAGTAGAGCATCTTGGCGATTTCCGTCACCCTATCCACGTCTTGGAAGAATTCTACGCTATAGGTGACCCGTTTCATTCCAAATGCCCTTTACGCGCGCTAACCCTCACGGACTTCGGCGTTAGTGTCTCGGAGAGATTTCCGTACCTTCTCGACGTAGGTTCTGCTGCCAAAGCATCGAACTACCTTGAAACCTCTTAACGGGCAGTTGTCACTCCATCTCTTCTGGTACATTACTTGAGAGTGCAAAGTATCATCCGATATTGGTCCCGTTGTCTCATCATTGAAGGTAACATCATAATTCCCGATTGGGTGCCACGGCTCGATATAGCCATGCTTTGCGCTCAGAATAAGCCATCTGAACCCCTTTGATTCTGCCTCGTTTTCTTCTAGCCATGTCGTGAATTCTCTGAAGCTTTCACCGCGGTAAGCGTAACGTGCTGGAACATATGTTGGAGCGTGTGGATCCTCGTCCCATATCTTGTTCTTTGTGCAAGCAACGATGAACAAAGTCTCTCTAGGATCATGCCGCATCAGATCCCTCTTAATCGGTGAAACTGGGGCAGCTTTCAACTCATGCTCGACAAGCTTGCCCTGAATTCTAGCTTGGGCACTTCTTGCCATATCCTTGTATTTCGCTAATGGAAATTTCCTTTCTGCTTCTGCGTAGCATTCAAGAGCTTCTTTGAAGTGGGTCTGACTCTCCAACTCTTCCCCAATTGCATAGGAGACCATGCCGTCTCCTCCAGTTTCTGCATAAAGCCGTCGCAGGCATTCCAGCCTATCAGAAGGGTCTCCGAATCCTTTACACTCTTTGATGCGGCGATTGATTAAGATCCAGCTGCTCATATTCAAACCTCGACTGAATCACTGTAATCGACTAGCGCGCGCGTGTGAGAGGTTTTCATATACAATTGCACATTGTTTAAGCTTCGGATTTCAATTGAACTGCTCGCGCACTATATTTGCTGAAGTCTATAGCTTGAAAATCAGCTCGCACTTTTTCTACGTCATCATACCTTTCACTTTCCTCTTTTTCCAACAGTTTGAGAATGACCTTGTCAATCTCTGGAGGAAGCGTTGGATCTGACTCTCTCATAGGTCTGGGTCTGAATTCTTTGGACCTTATCAAATCATTAATTGGCACATAACCTGAGGGATGAAGAAAAGGATTTTTTTGCGTGAAAAGTAAGTACCCTACTATTCCCAGCGAGAAAAGGTCCGACTGTTTGCTATGAGGTTTACCCTCGAATAATTCTGGAGCAAAATATCTAGGCGAACCGAAGTTACTGCCCTTGGCGGTCTTGGCTTCTCCAGTTTTCGTAATCTTTCCAACCTCAAAGTCTGTAAGCTTAACCTTTAGCATGTCACCCTTGCATATCATAACGTTTGCTGGTTTTATGTCGCAGTGAAGTCTATTATGACTATGAGCGTGACAGAGAGCATCAAGTAATTGTCTAAAGATCTCTGCAGATTGGGAAACGGGAATTGGTTTTCCGTTAATACCACTCTCTTTTATGATCTCTTGAAGGTCCTTACCGTCAATGAACTCTTCCACTAAGAAACCTTCGGTCTCATCAACGTCTAATATATGAGCAATGTTATCGTGAGTTAACGGACCCGCCACTGTCGCTTCGTGCAGCACTTTTCTTGCTTCACTTTTGAGGAGGACCTTCTTAATGGCAACGATTTTTCTTCCCAGATTGTAATCCAAAGCTTTCCAAGTTTCTTTCGATTGACCAGATCCTAATTCCGCGATTATTTCAAATCTGCCACGGAATAAGTCGCCCTCGGTTCCTATTCTTTTCAAATATTCCTTCAGTTTTTCATGAAAGACGTGTAGGGGTTCCTCATTTACAATGAGATCGTCTTTCTTAGCCTCCACAAGGGATAGGCCCCAAGAATCTTCAGCTAGATTCCGTTCTATGAATTCCCCATATGTTAGAGCTGGCTCAAAAAAAACCCTCGCTTCAGCATTCCATCTTTCATACCTTTCCTTTGAGCCCGCCCACACCAGCACGATCTTTGCAGGACCGAGGTTTTTCTTTATGTAAGAAATCTCTTCTAAGGTTCGTGGTCCAACGATCACAACTTTCTTTAAATCCAAATGTTTGACCTTTATGTTGCTTACAACGCGTCTTGCAAAGAAATCCTTTCCTTCGAGATTAAACTTCTCAGTTACGAATTCAGTAATCGTAGATCTCCTTGGATTTTTCTTGAATAAATGTTTAACTTCATCTCCCATCTCGAAAGCATGATATTCAAGATTTTCAGCTACTTTTGCAAATGTGGTCTTTCCCGAAGCGATGGAACCAACAATAATTAACATCAGAAACTCTCCGAAGACTGCAATTTTATTTCATTAGCAATCTGTACAAATGCACCATTGTTACATCCCTTAGTTTCAAGTACAACACACTCCACCGAGTGCTTCTTCTGGACATTCTTCAAAGAGATAACAATTTCAGAAATATCATCTTCCTTGGACAACACGGCAAAAACTGCTGGACCCATTGAACTCAAACCTAATGCGCTCACATTGCATTTTTCCATGGTATGCATTACTTCTTTGACGATAGGGGGTTGTTGATCAATCTCGATTCTTTTAAAGCCAGTGTTCCTAATGATTGTAAGGGCTTCTCCGAAAGAGGTCAAGTCATTCTCTACAACAGAAGGAACAAGTTGAAACAAAACTGCACGAGATATTTTCTCAACTTCATTCGCAGGTATTGGGCAAAACTGTTTGAATACATCCAGCTCGAATTTCCCGAATATTCTTTTGGCAATTTTGGGGATTAAGAGGATAACTCTCCAGTCTTCTGGAAATTTGCACCTACAGATCACCGGAGGAGGCGGGGCATTTGAATAACTGGAGGAACAAAAACTGTTCTTTACTCTGTTGGGACCGAAACCATGGCCAGCATCTAAGACGAAACCACCAGTTTCAAAGATACCAACCCCTACCCCAGACGTCCCTCCGCGCCCCATTTTCCAGGCAATACTTGGTACAGAGATGTTCAGGTCTTTTAGTTTACAAATTGCGGATCCAACTGCAAGCATTATTTGAGTTTCATGACCAAGACCAATATGTTCAGGATAGTCATCAATCAATCTCACGATGACATCATCGTTGTAGCCAAACGCTTTTTTGGCTCTTCTGAGCGCGTTATCGAGCAATTTCGAATATGGTTCAACCGAGGCTCTACTGCTTTCCTCGATCTCCAGTCTAATTGAAGGATCCTGCAGGGCTACCCCAAATCCACCATCAATACGCCCCAAATTCCCATTCAAATCAATTAATGCCATATGAAGTCTTGAATGGGCTTCGACAGAAACTTTTACCATACTTTCAGCTCATATGCAGACATATTCGTCAAATGTACGCTTGTTGTGCAGACAAGTCCTTCGGTTAATCTGAATTATGGATTTAAGTCTTTGCAAAAAAGATAGAATTTCTATGCAAGCCGTGTGCGCATCATTGCGCCTGTACGTCGAGATTCGCCTTGTCGTAGATGTCTTTTAGCTTCTCGGGTGCGAAGTCGCTATATCTTCTTGCTAACACTGAGTTCGGCACTCGCCCGCACAATGCATCAACATAACGATCCGGAACTCCGAGTCTTCCCATCTCATCGCAGAACCACTCCCTCAGGACCTGCGGCGTCTCCCAAACTCAAGTCTGTCTTGACCCCAATACCTAGTATAGAATTATATTTCCCACAGTCGATTGATTTTATGGGTCGAAAGGCTTGGAGACTAAGGAGCACAAAGAAATAAAGACTATAATAAACAAGAAGCTCGCTGAATGGTTTAAAGCTAGCATTCAAGAATACGAGGTAAATGGTCATAGAGCCGATGTTTATGCTATTACAGAAGATGGCATCATTATTGACGTTGAAATCATTTGGTCTAAAGGCACAATCAGGGACGACATAAACCTTCTTCATGAAGTTGAAGCGGATGTAAAAATAATAATCGTTGAACCCAGCATTCTGGACACCAAGACGAAACGGCTGCTTGATAAGTTCATAATTGACCAGACGAAGAAACTAATCATCGTGTCTAAACCCATAAATGGGACAGAAATTCTCACCGATCCGGTCTTTCTGGACAACACGTTCAAAGACACTATTATGGAACTAATCAGTAAGGCACAAATCAGGAAGCCATCCAAATTGAAGGTTCTTCCTGATATGGGAAAGATAATCTGGCGCGTACGCTATCCTCATAGGCTACCGCTTGTGACTGCCCCAATTAAGTTTCCAATCGAAATAACAATCAGAAACGAGACTGAAAAAACGATGCTCTGTAAGTTGATGCTACAAAGCGGTAATAGTTGTCTGTATTTCAAGCCGCTGAAACCCATTGAACGTATTAGAAAGCGGCGTTTAGGTTTCCAGAAAGAGGTGGTCAAGCTTTGGGCTACCTTAACCGATCTCAGAGAAAGTATGCTAGCACCACAAGAATGGAAAACTATGACTTTTCACGCTGTTTACATCTCTGAGAGATTTGATCTCGCCCTAGCAAAACAACTAGAACTGAGATACTGGTTTCTAATTGATGGCAATTCTGGTGAGCCAATAGGTCCAATTGGACCTTACACTGAATACATAACGCTGTATTATCCTTCCTATGATAATGAATACGTCTAGTACATGATAGTAGCTGACTATCTCTTGCACCTACGGGAAAATAAAGAGCAGCATAAGAACGGGCTGACGGATCAATCCTCGATTTTAGTGCAGGATTTTATGTTAGCTTTTTCGTAAATCCCTAGTAGTTTTTCTGGCGAAGTCGCTGTACCTTTTCGCTAAGACTGAACTTGGCACCCTTCCGCAGAACGCGTCAACGTAACGGTCTGGCACGCCCAGCCTACCCATTTCGTCGCAGAACCATTCCCTGAGGACCTGTGGCGTCACCGGCACCCCGCTTTCCAGGCTCGCGTACTTCCAGACGCCTATGAAGTTGTGAGGCGAGATCCTGAACAGCCTAGGGCTGTCATCTTTCCTTGTCGCAAGGTACTCCTTCAAGGCGAGTTCCGCCTCTTGGTTGAAGAAGGCAACCCAGCTCCTCTTGGTCGTACCATTGTGGTTCTTCGGGACTATCATCCGCTTCTCCCAGTCGACGTCGCCCTTGCTGAGCGACAGAAGCTCCATGTTCCGAAGACCCGAGGACGCGTACATCAGGAACAGCGCCCTTGCTATCGGAGTCCTCAAGGCTTGGTAGAACTTGCCCAACTGCTCCTTGCTCGGTATCACTACGGGTCTGAGCTGAATCTTCCTGAACTTGAAGCTCTCGACGGCTTCTGGCATCCTCATGAAGTTTCTGAAGAACGCCTTCAGGGGCTTGAGCGAGTTGCCGTAGCTGTTCGCATTTCCCGAAGCCAGAGGCTTAAGATACTCTCGCACGTCCTCAACCGTGACTGCCTCGGCAGGCTTGCTGACGGCTTCGAGGAACCGCCTCATCTTCCTCCTGTACTCCTTCGCGGTAGCCTCGGCAAGGCTGAGGTCGACACGGCAGAAGTCGCAAAAGGTATCAAGTAGATCGTCAGGGTCGCCCGGCCTGTGGAGCCTAGCGCCCGGGTTCAAATCCCGGCCCCGGCCCTCAAAGCAGGAAGGCGAGGGGCTCCTGGGCCCGTTCCCGGTTCCGTCCACGTCAGCCTGCATGCAAGCTCTAAAGAAGCTTTTTTATCATGCTCTCGCATTGTTTACGCCAATGTTGGATCCTGGCTCTGTTGATTTCAAGCGGCTTGGCTTTCACGCTGGTATTGAGGTTCATCACCAGATTCGGTCAGATCGGAAGCTGTTTTGCCGCTGCCCACCGGATCTGGAAAAGGATCCTGAGAACATGGATTACAGCTTCTACCGTTATTTCCGCCCTGTCCTTGGCGAAATGGGCGATTTTGACCCAGGCATGCTGGTCGAATTTGAAAAAGGCTACCGGGTCATTTACTACGCCTGCGAACACAACACATGCACATACGAAATGGACGAAACCCCACCCTTCCCCCCAGATCATGACGCTATACGAAAAGGCTTCACACTAGCACACTACTTCAACTGCACAGCCTTAGCTGAAGAAATCGTAGTCAACAGAAAGCAGTACCTAGACGGCTCCATAACAACAGGCTTCCAAAGAACTTTCATAACTGGCAGAGACGGCTACGTCCCAGTATTCGGAAAGCGCGTACGCATCACCAACGTGCACATCGAAGAAGACGCCGCCAGACGAGTCAACTGGTGCGAAACCGCTGACCGCACCGTGTACTTCAACCTAGACCGCCTAGGCATACCATTAACCGAAGTCATCACAGACCACCGAGACATAGACACACCAGAAGAACTCGTCGAACTAGCCAAACAAATAGGCAGAGTACTACGAGTAAGCCGCATAGGCAAAAGAGGCATAGGCACAGCCAGACAAGACATCAACCTAAGCATCAGAGGCGGAAACAGAGCCGAAATAAAAGGCGTCCAAAACCTAAACATGTTCCCCGTGCTATGCTGCCACGAAGCAGTAAGACAACACAGCCTCATCCAACTCCGAAACAAAATGCTTGAACGAGGCTTAAAGAAAGAAGACTTCGAACACACCTACATCGACGTAACCCACGTTTTCAACCTCAAAAACGGCAACAAAGCCTACGCCACAATCTTCCCAAAAATGAAAAATCTATTCGGCACAGAAATCCAACCAAACAAAGACTTCGGCGAAGAAACCTTCGAAAAAAGCATGCTCATCACAGGCATCCCACGCGAAAACCAATTCCACAGCGACGAACATCAACCAAACGCAGTACGCAAACGCTCACTACACCCATGCAAACTACCCATCAACGCGAAACGATACCAACAAATCAGCTTCATATTGAATCTAGGTCCAGAGGACGCCTTCATCCTCGTAGTAGGTCCTGAAAGACGCGCCATGCACGCCATGAAGAAGATAGTTGAACGCGTAAAACAAGCGTTAGACGGCGTGCCCCAAGAAACCCGAAGACTCCTACCCAACGGCAACAGCGAATTCCTCAGAGTCATACACGGCAAAGAACGCATTTACCCAGACACAGACACACCGCCCATCGTCATATCAAAAGACCTAATCAACGAAACCCGAAAAACCGTGGGCAAACGCCCCTGGGAAATCACCGAAGACCTCAACAGCAAATACGGCTTCAACCAGCACCAAGTCGACCTGCTCATAAGAGACGAAAAAACCGAAAAACTCTACGACTACGTCGACCGCCTAAACCTCAGCGGAGCACTCGCCTACCGCCTACTAATCGAACTCCCACGCCAAAAAAGACGCCAAGGCATCAAACTCACAGCCCAAACCATCGACACACTAGCCGAAGCCTTATCACACAAACTCGTAATCCCCGAACAAATAGACCCGCTTGTCAACGTCCTTGCCAAAGAACCCAACCTGCCCATCGAACAAGCAATCAAGAAATGCTCGCCCAAACGCGCGACCGAGTCAGAAATCAACAGGCTAATCCAGCAACAACTAGACTCACAAGACCTGACAAAGCTACGCGAAAACGAAACCTACAGAAAGATCATGATACCCAAAATCGTAGGCGCAGTCCTGAAAGCAGTCAACCACTCAGTTGAAGGCAAAAAAATCGCAAAACAAGTTGAAACGCTTATTCATGATGGAAGGAAGTAAGAAATGCCCAACTCAAACAACAAAACCGAAAAACCCGAGCCAGAAGGATACCGCGGCGCTTTGCGCCAAAGACTCATGCAAGAGGGAATAGGCTCATGGAGCAAAGTACGAATCCTGAAAGGAGATGCCACGTACGAAGGCGTGCTATTGCCCCGAAGCCAGCACACAGACGACGACTACGTCACGTTGAAAGTGGACACAGGCTACAACCTAGGCGTACTCGTCGATAACCAAACCCGAATCGAAGTCCACGGACAACAAAAAGGCCACTACCAACTGCCCAGCATCGACGTTCAATTCAAGAAAGACCTGCCCAACGTTACATTGCTTGGCACAGGCGGCACCGTAGCTTCACGCTTGGACTACCGCACAGGCGCGGTACTGCCCGCATTCACACCAGAAGAACTGTTCTCAGCCGTGCCTGAGCTGGTTTCAACCGTCAACCTCACACCTAAGACGCTTTACCAAATCCTAAGCGAAAACTTCAGACCCGAATACTGGGTAAAAACCGCCGAAGCCATAGCCAAAGAAATAGAAGCAGGCGTAAACGGAGTCATAATCGGCCACGGCACAGACACAATGTGCACAACAGGAGCCGCATTAGCCTACTTTCTGCGCAACCTGCCCATACCCGTCGTACTCGTAGGAAGCCAACGCAGCTCAGACCGACCCTCCTCAGACGGTCCACGCAACATACTCTACGCAGCAAGGCTCGCAGGCTACGAAAACTTCGCCGAAGTCACAGTGTGCATGCACGGAGGCACAAGCGACAGCTACAACCTCATCCACAGAGCTGTACGATGCCGAAAAATGCACAGCAGCCGCAGAGACACATTCCGCACACTAGACGACATACCGCTAGGCAAAATAGACGACCAAGGCGCCACATGGTTCAAAAAAGATGACATACGCCCACGAAGCAAGAAAGAAGATTTCATTCTGGACACAAAAATCGACACGCGAGTAGGCATGCTATACTCGTACCCGGGCATGAACCCAGACATCTTAGACTCCATGATCGACAAAGATTATCATGGAATAGTCATAATCGGCACTGGACTAGGACACGTAGGCACAGACATGTTCCCACCGCTTGAACGCTGCCAAGAAGCGGAGATTCCTGTGGTACTCGTAGTTGAACCCTTATTCGGCTACATTCACCTGCGCGTTTACGAAACAGGCAGAGACATGCTCGCCCGAGGCGTCATCGAAGGCGAAAACATGCTACCCTCAGCAGCCTACACCA
>Ga0315296_10002641_pt1 | contig 15218 bp, 11 predicted proteins | sample YL17G14_18_MG_FD_203921 | JGI IMG/M metagenome (GOLD analysis project Ga0315296, IMG submission 203921) | Sediment microbial communities from Yellowstone Lake, YNP, Wyoming, USA - YL17G14_18 | ecosystem: Environmental > Aquatic > Freshwater > Lake > Sediment | place: USA: Wyoming | collected... | reverse complement strand
CTTCGTTATCGCCGACGTCAACGTCGTCTTCCCATGATCCACATGCCCTATCGTCCCTATGTTTAAATGAGGCTTCGTCCTCTCAAACTTTTTCTTCGCCATCTCTTACCTCCTATCCTTTCCCTTATTCATTCATACATTTCATGGATCTATTTATTACCTATGAACAGGAATCCTTCCCTCAATTCTCGCCACAATTTCTTCCATAATTTGAGGAGGAGCCTGCTCATGCTTGAAATACTCCAAGGAAAAAACTCCTCTTCCCTGAGTTATAGTCCGAAGAACTGTCGCATAGCCAAACATCTGTGCCAAGGGAACAAAAGCCTTGATCACTCTCGACCCTCCCCTCATCTCCATGGCTTCAATTTTTCCTCGTCGCCCATTCAAATCCCCCACAATATCTCCAAGATATTCATCTGGGGAGACAACCTCCAGCTTCATCACAGGCTCAAGCAGCACAGGCATGGCTTTGGAAACCGCATCTTTAAAAGCCTTAGAGCCAGCTATTTTAAAAGCAATGGAGGTGGAATCGACTTCATGATAGGAGCCATCAATGAGAGTAACCTTAAAATCGGTCACAGGAAAGCCAGCCAGAATTCCTATTTCCATAGCTTCCTTAATCCCAACTTGAATGGCAGAGACAAATTCTCTTGGAATGATACCACCTCTTGTTTTGTCGAAGAACTCAAACCCCTCTCCTCTTCTTAATGGTTCAACAGCAACTTTGCAGTGACCGTACTGACCTCTGCCACCTGTCTGACGAATGTATTTGCCTTCTCCTTCAGCAGCCCTGAGAATTGTCTCCCTATAGGCAACCTGAGGCTTTCCCATATTTGCCTGTACTCCGAACTCTCTGTCCATACGATCCATAAGAATCTCAAGATGCAACTCCCCCATGCCATAGACAAGAGTCTGTCCAGTCATGGGATCCTGCATCACCTTGATCGTGGGGTCTTCTTTGGCAAGCTTTGAAAGAGCATTGGCTAATTTCATATGTTCGGTTTTTGATTTTGGCTCCATTGTCACGGAAATCACTGGCTCAGGGAATTGTATGGATTCGAGAACAATCGGACGATTCCTTGCGCAGAGGGTATCTCCCGTTGAAAGTTTTTTCATCGAGCCAAGGGCAGCGATATCCCCTGCATAGACTTCCTGAATATCTTTTCTCTTATTGGAATGCATTTCTAAAAGACGGGAGATCCGCTCTTCTTCATCCTTGGCTGGATTATAAATCAAAGAACCTATTTTGGCCTTTCCGGAATAGACTCTGAAAAAAGCAAGAGTGCCAGCATAGGGATCATTCATGCCCTTAAAAACGAGTGCAGAAAAAGGTTCATCATCTGAGGGGCGTCTCGTTTCCACATCCAGGGTACGGGGATGATAACCCACAACTGGAGGAATATCTAAGGGAGAAGGAAGGTAATCGACGATGGCATCTAACAAGGGATGAACACCTTTATTGCGGAAAGATGCTCCATAGAGCACCGGAACAAACTGAAGAGAGATTGTTCCTTTTCTTATAGCCCGCTTTATTTCCTCAAGAGATATTTCTCTTCCATCCAAGTACCTTTCCATCAAGCTATCATCTATTTCGCTCAAACTCTCTATCATTTCATTCCTTTTTTCTCGGATCTTCTCTTTATGTTCCTTGCTAATCTCTCTCTCTTCAAAATCTGTCCCGATGAGATCGTTTCCCCAGTCTATCTCTTTCATTTCCACAAGGTCAATCACACCTCTAAAGTTTTCTTCTCTTCCCAAAGGAATCTGGATGACCAAGGGCTTGGTGGCAAGTCTTGTTTTCATCTGCTCAATGGCTTTCTCTGGATCAACTCCGACTCTATCCATCTTGTTTATATAGACAATCCTTGGCACCCGGTATTTATCGGCTTGCCGCCAAACTGTTTCTGATTGAGGCTCTACTCCACCCACCCCACAAAGCAGGACAACAGCCCCATCCAGTACTCTTAAACACCGTTCGACTTCACCGGTAAAATCCACATGTCCAGGAGTGTCAATGATATTGATCCGATGATTTTTCCAGTAACAGGTAGTGGCTGCAGAAGTAATCGTTATTCCACGTTCCTGCTCTTGAGCCATCCAATCCATAACTGCTGTGCCTTCATCCACTTCTCCCATCTTGTAGGTTATTCCTGTGTAGAAAAGAATGCGTTCTGTTGTGGTAGTCTTCCCCGCATCGATATGGGCCATTATTCCGATGTTTCTGATAGCTGCAATTGGATATGATCGCATCAGCTCTTCGCTCCATTTGAGTTATAAGCAAAACTTTTCGCTTTTTAGGGGAAACTACCATTTATAATGGGCAAAGGCACGGTTTGCCTCAGCCATTTTATGGGTATCTTCTCTTTTCTTGACTGCGCCCCCTCGATTGTTCACAGCATCAATGATTTCAGCAGCGAGCTTCTCTTCCATGCTCTTTCCAGCTCTGTCCTGAGCATACCTGATCAACCATCTCACGGCCAGGGAAGTTGAGCGGTTTAAAGGAACTTCTATTGGCACCTGATAGGTGGCACCTCCTACTCTTCTCGATTTTGTCTCAAGCACGGGTCTAACATTCTCCAATGCTCTCTCCAACATCTTGAGAGGGTCTTCTTTCGCTTTTTGTTTTAAGAGTTCCATTGTTTGGTAAATAGCTTGTTCAGCAACACTCTTTTTGCCTCTCTTCATAAAGACATTGACGAATTTCGAGACCAAAGTACTGTTGTAAGAGTGGTCCGGGTGCAGCTTCCTCTTCTTCACTATTCCGCGTCTTGGCATCCATGTCTCCTTTAAGAAGCAATTCTCTTTTCCTTCGGCTTCTTGGCTCCATATTTGGATCTCCCCTGCATCCGGCCTTGGACGCCTTCGCTGTCCAAAGCCCCACGAACGACATGATAGCGGACGCCAGGCAAATCCTTGACTCGTCCTCCTCGAATGAGAACAATCGAGTGTTCCTGAAGATTATGACCTACTCCAGGAATATATCCTGTCACTTCTATATTATTCGTGAGTCTTATCCTCGCCACCTTTCTCAAGGCAGAGTTAGGCTTCTTAGGTGTCATTGTAAAAACGCGAGTACAGACACCTCTTTTTTGAGGACACTCGTCCAAAGCAGGCGATTTGCTTTTGTAAATCTTAAAAGATCTGCCTTTTCTCACTAATTGATTGACAGTTGGCAATAGACTACTCCTCTTAAAAAAAGATTTAATTTCTTCGTCCCGAACAGAAAAGCTCTCTCGGAGCGAATGTGTGGATAATAGCAAATATAGTTTGCTATGTCAAGAATTTTGAGGAAGTTAGAGCCAAATCTAATGCCGAATTGGAATCTCTACTTCCTTTTCAGGTTCGACCTTTTTTTCTTCCTTCAGCTCGACATCATGATAGTATTTATAACCTGTTCCAGCAGGAATAAGCCTGCCCATGATGATATTTTCCTTGAGACCTTTCAGATTATCCACCTTTCCATGAAGGCTTGCCTCTGTCAAAACACGAGTCGTCTCTTGGAAAGAAGCTGCGGATATAAAACTTTCCGTGCTCAATGCGCTCTTGGTAATACCCAGAAGGAGAGGTCTGGCCTTTGCAGGCTTCCCTCCCTTTTTTATGACTTTTTCATTTTCTTCTTGGAAGATAAATTTATCAACCTGTTCATCCACAAGAAACTCTGTGTCTCCGACCTCCTCCACTTTAACCCAGCGCAGCATCTGGCGAATGATGATCTCAATATGCTTATCATTGATAGAGACACCCTGGAGGCGATAAACTTCCTGAATTTCCCGTAAAAGGTATTCTGCCAGTTCCTTCTCTCCGAGGACTTTTAGGATGTCATGGGGGTTCACAGGTCCATTCATGAGAGGTGTCCCTGCTCTTACCTTTTCTCCTTCGCCAACACTGAGATGTGCTCCCTTGGGAATCAAGTATTCCTTCTCTCCGCCTCGCTCGCTGCGGACAGTCAGCTTCCTGTAGCCCCTGACAAGTCCTCCATACTCCACGGCTCCATCAATCTCTGAAATGACGGCTGGCGATTTTGGCCTTCGGGCTTCAAAGAGTTCCTCAGCCCGTGGCAAACCTCCAGTGATGTCTTTGGTCCGGGCAAATTCTCGAGGTATTTTGGCCAGGATATCTCCCCCATAAACCTTGTCTTCATCTTTAACTTCCAGATTAGCCCCAGAAGGCAGGAAATATTTTCTCAGCACGATAGGTTTCTTTGTTTTTTCATCTTTTTTAGTAGGATGGATGATTTCGATTTGAGGCTGCATCTTTTCATCTTTCGGCTCGGTAATAACCTGGGTAATCAAGCCAGTGAATTCGTCCCGAACATCTTCCATGGTTAACCCGCGGACAACATCACGAAAACGAACTATTCCAGAGTCCTCGGTCAAGATAAAGGTGTTAAATGGATCCCACTCAGCAAACTCCTGCCGAGCTTTCACTTCCTCTTTGTCCTTAACCAAAACTTTTGCTCCATAGGGAACTTGATAATGCTCAACCTCTCTCCCTCGATGGTCAAGGATGGCAATATTAGCATTGCGGTTGACGACGATTAAAGAACCCTCCTTATTGCGCACGGATTTGAGGTTGTTGAATCTGACAACGCCATCATTTTTTGCTTCAAGTTTGGATTTCTCAGCTCCTCTGAGAGCTATTCCACCAATATGAAAAGTCCTCATGGTCAATTGAGTCCCTGGCTCGCCAATAGACTGGGCAGCAATAATGCCCACTGCTTCTCCAAGTTCTACAAGAGAGCCGCTTGACATATTCCGGCCGTAGCAAAGTTGGCAGACTCCTCTCTTCGACTCACAAGTCAAATCAGAGCGGATTTTGACTCTCTCAATTCCTAAATTCTGAAATTCCTGAGCAATCTCCTCAGTAATCTCCTCATTCATATGGACAATACCTTCATTTGTATCAGGATGCAAAACTCTTTCTAGAGATATTCGGCCAACAATCCTGTCGACAAAAGGCTCAACGATTTCTCCATTCTCAACAATGGCTGAGACATTGATTCCTTTTAAAGTGCCACAATCATGCTCGTCAATGATCACTTCTTGAGCCGCATCTACCAGCTTGCGGGTGAGATAACCGGAATTAGCGGTTTTTAACGCAGTATCAGCCAAACCCTTGCGAGCGCCATGGGTCGAGATAAAATATTGGAGGACATTCAGCCCTTCTCTTAAATTGGAGACAATAGGAGTTTCAATAATCTCACCTGAAGGCTTACTCATCAGGCCACGCATTCCAGCCAATTGGCGAATCTGCTGCTTGTTTCCTCTTGATCCAGAATCTGCCATCACGAACAAGGGATTCAATTGATTTCCCTCGAAGCTGACCCTCTTCATCTCTTCAATCATGGCATTGGAAACTTTATCGGTGACAGTGCCCCAAATCTCCACGACTCGATTGAACCGCTCACCAGCGGAAATCGTTCCATCTCGATAAAGGTTCTCAATTTCTTGGACCTCTTTGTTTGCCTTTTCCACCAAATCTGACTTCTCTTTTGGAATGATAAAATCATCAATTCCAAGAGAAAAGCCAGCTTGAGTCGCCTGATTGAAGCCCAGTTCCTTCATCTTATCCAGCATTTCTACTGTGGGAGCCAGTCCGACTTTCAGATAGGTATAGAAAACCAAATTCTCGATTCCCTTCTTCTTCAACATCCCATTAATAAAAGGAATTCCTTCAGGCAAAATATTGTTGAATATGATTCGCCCTGGTGTGGTCTCGATAAGCTCGTTCGAGACTTCAGTCACTGGACAAGTGAGAACGGCCTGGTCATCATAATAAGTCGATAAATTCATAAAAGGTCCCTTATACCTCAACTTCACCCGAGCTTGAAGGCCAATTTCCTTATTCTCTAAGGCCAACAAAACTTCATCAGGAGAGCCAAAAATTCGACCTTCTCCCTTATCCGCTTTCTTTTCTAAAGTGAGATAATAACAGCCCAAAACCATATCCTGGCTGGGAATGGTCAGCGGTCTGCCATGATTGGGAGAAAGAATGTTATTTGTGGAAAGCATCAAGGTTTGAGCTTCAATTTGGGCCTCTACGGAAAGAGGAATATGAACAGCCATCTGATCCCCATCAAAATCAGCATTAAAGGCAGCACAGACGAGGGGATGAATCTGGATAGCTTTTCCTTCGATTAAAACTGGCTCAAATGCCTGAATTCCCAGGCGATGAAGAGTGGGAGCTCGATTTAAGAGTATCGGATGTTCTCTGACCACCTCCTCCAGATAGTCCCAAACCTCAGGCCTTTCTTGCTCATGCCATTCGCGAGCAACTTTTACGCTGGGTACGAGCCCATCTTTTTCTAATTTATGAAAAATGAAAGGTTTAAAGAGCTCCAAGGCCATCTTCTTGGGCAGCCCACACTGGTGCAATTTGAATTCTGGACCGACAACAATAACAGATCTTCCTGAATAATCGACTCTCTTCCCCAAAAGATTCTGACGGAATCGGCCCTGCTTCCCTCTCAGGGCTTCGCTGAGAGATTTGAGAGGCCTTCTATTAGCTCCAAGATGCACTCTCCCTCTTTTCCCGTTATCAAAGAGAGCATCCACAGCTTCTTGAAGCATCCTTTTTTCATTGCGAATGATGAGTTCAGGAGCTCTGAGCTCGATGAGCTTTTTCAATCGATTATTCCGGTTGATCACTCTTCGGTAGAGGTCATTCAAATCAGAAGTGGCAAAACGACCGCCGTCCAGCCGCACCAAAGGCCTCAAATCAGGGGGAATAACAGGAATAACATCGAGAATCATCCACTGCGGACGGTTTCCAGACTTCTTAAGGGCCTTAAAAACTCTTAATCTTTTTGCATAACGCAGCTTCCTCTGTTGGGAAGTCTCCCTTTTCATCAGTTTTCTCAGACGGTCCGCTTCTTTAGTGATATTGATCCGCCCCAGCAAGAACTTAATCGCTTCAGCTCCTATGGAAGTCTCAAATTTATCCCCATATTTTTCTTGAGCTTCCTTATGTTCTTCCTCATTGAGAAGTTGTTTTTCTTTTAAGGGAGTTTCTCCTGGGTCGATGACAATATAGGATTCAAAATAAAGCACTTTCTCTAAATCTTTGATGGAAAGGTCTACAACAAGGCCAATTCGGCTGGGTGGGCTTTTAAAGAACCAGATGTGGGCTACAGGAGAAGCCAATTGAATATGCCCCATGCGCTCTCGACGAACTTTAGATTTGGTCACTTCAACTCCGCATCTCTCACAAATGATACCTCTGTATTTCATCCTCTTGTATTTGCCACAGAGACATTCATAATCATTGATGGGGCCAAAAATTTTTGCACAGAAAAGACCATCCTTCTCTGGCTTAAATGTCCTGTAGTTGATCGTTTCAGGCTTAATCACCTCCCCCCAAGACCAGCTTTTTATTTTCTCAGGCGAGGCGATGCTGATTCTTACTCTGTCAAAGTCGACCCTTGGTTTTCCTCCCATAGATTGCCTGGTGTCCATCATTTTTCTCCTTTAAGCATTTGAGGAACATCTATTCCCCAAGGCAAAATTTCTTCCTTTTCTACCTTTTCCAGTTCCACATTCAAACACAGGCTCTGGAGCTCACGGATGAGAACATTGACAGATTCGGGAAGCCCAGGAGTAAAATCCAGGTCTCCCTTGACTATCGCTTCATATATTTTCGCTCTGCCTTCCACATCATCTGACTTAACTGTCAATAGTTCCTGTAGAGTATAAGCAGCCCCATAGGCCTCCAGCGCCCAAACTTCCATCTCTCCAAAACGCTGTCCACCGAATTGAGCTTTTCCACCTAAAGGCTGCTGGGTGATAAGGGAATATGGGCCTGTGGAGCGAGCATGAATTTTGTCGTCAACAAGGTGGTAGAGCTTCATCATGTAAATAAAACCAACCGTGATCTCCTGATCAAATAATTCCCCTGTTACGCCATCATAAAGAGAAACCTTCCCTGAACTGGGTAAACCTGCCTTGATCAAGAGGCCTTTTATCTCACTCTCAGAAATTCCATCGAATACTGGCGTTGAAATCCAGAGGTCAAGATTTTTTGCCGCCCAACCGGCATGCGTTTCTAAAATTTGACCGACATTCATTCTCGAGGGCACTCCCAAGGGATTCAAAACAATTTCCACAGGTGTTCCATCAGGAAGACGAGGCATATCCTCTTCAGGAACAATTTTTGCGACAATTCCTTTATTCCCATGGCGACCCGAAATTTTATCCCCCACAGAAAGCTTCCTTTTCATCGCAATATAGACTTTAATGGCCTGAATAACCCCTGGAACTAACTCATCGCCTTTTTTAAGAGCCTCAACTTTTTCTTTAAAGATGGAGCGGAGTGCTTCTATCTGGCGTTTAACCTTTTTTTCAATGTCCTTGATTTTTCTCTCTCGCTCTGGATTATCCTCGAGCTTCAATTTTGTGTAATCATCAGGATCTAATTCATCCAGAATTTTATCCGATAATTTTTTCCCTTTTTCCAAGACTAAACCAGAAATTTTTTGATCCCTATCGATCTTTTCTCCCCTGAGCAGGCTCTTTATCTTTCTCCATTTCTCTCCTTCAAGGATACTAATCTCATCATCCAGGTTTCTCTTCATTTTGGCGATTTCATCCTTTTCTATGAGCTTCGCCCGATTCCCCTTTTCAATTCCCCGGCGCGAGAAAATCCTGACATCTATCACAGTGCCTTCAATGCCCGGAGAGCAATAGAGAGATGCGTCTTTAACATCTAGAGCTTTCTCCCCAAATATGGCCTTGAGAAGCTTTTCTTCTGGAGAGAGTTGAGTTTCTCCTTTAGGAGCGACTTTGCCAACCAATATATCTCCAGATTTTACCTGAGCTCCAATCCTCACTATTCCATTTTCATCCAGATTGCGAAGGAGGTTTTCTGGGACATTGGGAATATCCCTTGTGATTTCCTCTGGCCCTAGCTTTGTATCCCGAGCCTCTATTGTTTCTTCGACAATATGAAGGGAGGTAAAGATGTCCTCTTTGATCAATTCCTCACTGACGATGATAGCATCCTCAAAATTGTAGCCTCTCCAGGGCATAAAAGCACATAAAACATTCCGGCCGAGGGATAATTCGCCCTTATCTGTACAAGAGCTATCAGCAAGGATTTGACCTTTTTCCACCTTATCTCCTTTTTTCACAACAGGTCTATGATTGAGACAAGTATTCTGGTTTGTCCTTAAAAATTTTGTCAAAAGATAAAGGTCTGTTCCAACTTCATATTCCTTGGCATTTTCCTGTTCATCCACGCGAATCAGAATTCTCTCTGCATCCACAAATTCAACGACTCCGGGCCTCTGGCAGACAGTGACATCACCAGATCCTTTGGCCACAAGGTGCTCTATCCCAGTGCCGACAAGAGGCGCTTCTGGACGGAGGAGCGGCACTGCTTGTCTCTGCATGTTTGAACCCATAAGAGCACGGTTGGCGTCATCGTGTTCTAGAAATGGAATCAAAGCTGCAGAGAGGGAAACAAGCTGTTTGGGAGAAACATCAATATAATCGATTTGATCGCGAGGGATAAGCTTAAAGTTGCCACCCTGGCGGGCGCTGATGAGTTCACTCGTAAAGTATCCTTTTTCGTCAACTTTAGCGTTCGCTTGAGCAATGTTATACCGCTCCTCTTCCCAGGCGGTGAGATAAAAACAGTAGGGCTCTACCACGGGCAAATGCTTCGCTTTATTCTTTTTGAGTTGTTCAATTTCTTTTAGAATCTTTTCTTTCTCAAGAATCTCGCCAATTTTATAAGAGCTTCCCCCAGGATGAAGGATCTTGACATAGTCTATAATTCTTCCATCTTTTACTTTCTGGTAAGGAGTTTCAATAAAACCATAGCTGTTGACACGAGCATAACAACTCAAAGATGAAATCAGGCCAATATTGGGGCCCTCAGGAGTCTCAACTGGACAAATTCTGCCATAGTGAGATGCCTGAATATCTCTGACTTCAAAACCTGCCCTTTCTCGACTCAGTCCTCCAGGTCCCAAGGCACTCAATCGTCTTTTATGTGTCACTTCAGCCAGGCTATTGATCTGATCCATGAATTGGGAAAGCTGGGAGCTTCCGAAAAATTCTTTCAAGGCAGCGATAACAGGTTTGGAATTGATCAGATCTTGAGGCATAGCTGAGGCTAAGTCTGAAGTTATTGTCATTTTCTCTTTGATTGTTCTCTCCATTCGGGTCAATCCGATCCGAAAAGCATTTTCCACCAGTTCTCCCACCGATCGAACGCGTCTATTTCCAAGATGGTCAATATTATCAGTAGCGCCTTCCCCTCGGCGGAGCCGGAGCAAGTATTTGATGACCTCCACATAATCCAATGGAGAGAGTGTCTTTTCTTCTAAGGAAGTATCGAGACCCAATTTGATATTCATTTTCAAGCGGCCGATTCGGGAAAAATTGTATTTCTGGGGATTGAAGAAGAGATTATGGAACAAATTGTGAGCACTCTCCATAGTATGCGGTTCACCTGGCCTCAGTTTTCTGTATATTTCAGCCAAAGCTTGATTGGTATCTTTGCGCAAATCTTTCTTCAGGGTGTTGCTGATGATAGCGCCTATTTTATCCTCGATGGGAAAAAACACCTCAAAAGGTTCTCCGCGACCGCAGAGGAGATCGATCTGGGCCTCATTCAATTCATCGTTGACTTTCACCTTGCCTTTAATGGACGTAAGTGAATAGGCTCCCTGGAGTTCTTTCCTATCCAGAGCAATCTTGGTGATGCCGAGCTCTTTGAGCTTTTGGAAGATTTCTCTAGTGAGCTTTTTCTTAGCCTGAATGAGCGCAGCCTTAGTTTTGGATTTGGGATCAATAATGTCTTCGCTTAGAGTCTTGCCGATAAGATTTTCTGCGAGCTCCCAATAGAGCTTGCCATTTTCAGGAAAAATCTTGATCGAGCGATGAAAGAGGCGAAGGATTTCTTCTTCTGACCCAAAGCCCAAAGCTCTTAGAAAAACTGTGGCCAGAAATTTCTTTTTCCGATCTAAGCGGACGAACAGGTTGTTTTTGCTGTCATATTCAAACTCAACCCAAGCTCCTCTATAGGGGATTATCTTAGCTATATAAAATCCTTTTCCCTCGCCTTGCCTGAAAAAGACTCCCGGGGATCTTTGGAGCTGGCTGACAACAACCCTCTCAATGCCGTTGAAAATAAAAGTCCCCTTCTCTGTCATTAATGGGATATCGCCAAAATAAACCTCTTGCTCTTTAATATGATTTAACCTCTTGGCCTTTGTCGCAGGGTCTTTTTCCCAGGAGATGAGGCGCACCTTAAGCCTTAATGGGACAGCATAGGTATAACCTTTTCGGAGACATTCATTGGGGCTATATTTCATCTTCAACCCAACCCTATCTCCACAGTGATCACAGAGGGGAATTTCTATTTTTTTCAAAGCTCCACAATACGGACATATCTCCTTCTCCGTGAACTCCGCGTCTGCAGGGAGGAGTGTTCCGCATCCATTGCATCGGGCTCGCGAATTCTCGACTCCTTTTAACCGACCACATTTGCATTCCCAATTGCCGATAGAGTAACTAATAAAATCCAGCTGAGTCGTCTCTTTAAAATCCGAGATAGGGAAGACATCTTTAAAAGCTGCCTGTAACCCCATCTCTTTCCTTTCTTCAGGCAATACCTCCATCTGGAGAAATTCCGCATAAGATTGTTTCTGGATAGCCAGGAGGTCAGGCATGGGAAAGGGACTTTTAATTTTTGAAAAATCGAATCTTTGTCTATAAATATTTGACAATTCTTTAAGCATGTTTAACCTCTAAAAAGCGTTTTATTCCCGTTTATTTTCTTATTTATAAATATAATATATCCCAATCCAAACTTACTGCAACTCTACCACTGCTCCGACTTCTTCAAATTTTGCTTTTATCGCTTCTGCTTCTTCTTTAGATACTCCTTCTTTCACAGGCTTAGGAACACTATCAACTAAATCCTTGGCCTCTTTTAATCCCAGATTCGTGACTTCTCTTACAGTTTTGATGACATTGATCTTTTTATCGCCAACGCTTTTTAAGACAACAACAAATTCTGTTTTCTCTTCTTCAGCTTTTTTCGTCTCTGCCTGAGAAGCAACAACTCCGGGGACAGCCATAGGAACGGCCGCAGCCGCGCTAATGCCATACCTCGCTTCGAACTCTTTGATATAGTCCGAGAGTTCTAAAACAGTCAGGCTATCCAAGTGACTAAAGAACTGCTCTTTTGTCAATCTTGTTTCCTCTGTTTTTTCCTTTGTGCTCTTCGTCGTTTCTTTTGTTTGTGCTTTGGGCATTTTTACCTCCAACCCTATTTTTTTGTTTTTAATTGATTCAACATCCTGCCTAAATTCATTAAAGGGGCTTGCCAAGTCCTTAATAATTTTATTAATGGAAATGCCATTAAATTGCCAATTTTGGCTAACAGTACTTCCCGTGAGGGCAGAAGAGAAATCTCATCAAATCTCTCAGGAGCAACGACCTGCCCTTCCAATATTCCTCCCTTCACAGCCAAAACTCTGTTCTGAGTGGAGAAATCTTTAAGGATACGAGCTAAGCCTACAGGATCCTGGGGAGCAAAGGCGACGGCTGTAGGATTCTCGAAGTATTGCCTCAAATCCTCAGGAAATTCCTCCTTTAAAGCTCTGAGAGCAAGACGATTTTTAACGACTTTAAAAGAGTAGGAATATTTTCGCAAAATTTTTCTCAGATCCACAGATTGAGCAACAGTCATATTTTTAAAATCTAATAAATAAAAAGACCTGTTGCGTCTAAAAAGATCTCTTAGCTCTTTAACGCTCTTTTCTTTTCTCTCCCGTTTCACTTTTTCCTCTCCTCTTTCTCTAAAACTGCCTCTGAAATCCTCAAAGAAGGTCCCATAGTTGAGGAAATATAAATGCTTCTGATGTATTTGCCCTTGGCTGAAGAAGGTTTTGCATGAAGAACCGCCTGAATAAAAGCTTTGATATTTTCCAAAAGCTTTTCCTCAGAAAAAGAGGCCTTCCCCAATGCAGAATGGATGATGCTTGTTTTATCCACTCTAAACTCCACACGGCCAGCTTTGGTCTCTTCGATTGCTTTTTTGATGTCAAAAGTCACTGTTCCTGACTTTGGGTTTGGCATGAGTCCCTTCGTTCCGAGAATACGTCCCAATTTCCCAACACTCCTCATAACGTCTGGTGTGGCGATGACAATATCAAAATCAATCCATCCAGAAGATATTTTCTCAATGAGCTCCTCTCCCCCTGCATAGTCAACCCCAGCCTCCTCAGCCTCTTTGATTTTCTCCCCCGAGGCAATCACACAAATCTTTTTTGTCTTTCCTGTGCCCTGAGGAAGAACTATCGTTCCCCTCACCATCTGATCCGAATGCTTTGGATTGACGCCGAGACGCATGGCGATATCCACAGACTCGTCAAACTTAGCAAAGCTCGTTCGCTTGAGAAGACTGACAGCCTCTTCTAAAGAATACTCTTTTTTGTCCTTTAATTCCTTGGCCTTGTTATACTTTTTTCCTCGTTTACCCACTGACAATCTCCAATCCCATGTTTCTCGCTGTCCCCTCGATAATTTTCTTTGCAGCTTCTAAATCAGATGCATTCAAATCAGGCAGCTTCATCTTTGCTATCTCCTCAATCTGCTTGGCTGTGACTTTGCCCACTTTCTCTTTGTTTGGGGCTCCAGAGCCTTTGGCAATCCCTGCCGCCTTTTTCAAAAGATAAGAAGCGGGAGGAGTTTTGATAGCAAAAGTGAAACTTTTGTCCTTAAAAACAGTGATAACGACAGGAACAACAGTTCCCTCTTCCATTCGGTTTGTTTTCTCATTAAACTGGCGGACAAAATCCATGATGTTCACACTGTGCTGGCCCAGCGCTGGCCCTACAGGAGGTGCTGGACTTGCTTGGCCGGCGACAATCTGCAGCTTGATTCTTGCGACAACCTCTTTGGACATCCTTCCCTCCTAGATCTTCTCCACCTGCAGGAATTCCAGTTCAACAGGAGTGGACCGCCCGAAAATGGTCACCAAAACTTTTAAAGTATTTCTCTCGTGATTCACTTCTTCAACTATCCCATTAAAGTTAAAGAAAGGGCCATCGATAATTCGGACGGCCTCTCCTTTCTCAAAAGAGTGTTTTGGCTTTGGCTTTTCGGAGGTGGTCTCCATATGTTTGACGATCTGGCTGACCTCATCCTTGCTCAATGGAGAAGGCTTTTTTCCTGATCCAACAAAACCTGTGACTTTGGGCGTTTCTCGAATGATATGCCAGTTTTCATCCGTCATTTCCATTTCAATCAGGATATAACCTGGATAGGATCTCCTGGTGGAAACGACCTTTTTCCCTCCTTTGATTTCAATCACATCCTCGGTGGGGATTATGATTTGACAAATCCGATCATCTATATTCAATTCAGAAACTCTCTCCTGGATAGACTCCGCCACAAATTTTTCAAACCCTGAATAGGTGTGAACAACATACCAATTTTTTGCCATTTTCTAATCTAACCTATCCAAAAATAGTTCTTATTTGATCAATAACCCAAGAAAAAATAACATCCATGAAAAAGAGATAAAATCCAAAGAAAAATGTAGCAATGATAACCACAATGGTCGTACTATAAACCTCATTGCGAGAAGGCCAGGTGACTTTTTTTAATTCTGCTCTCACTTCTCTTAAAAAAGATGAAAAACGTTTGTACCATCTCATTTTTTGGTTCATTTTCTCACCTTGCGCTCGCAAAAAATCATTTTAGTTCTTTAAAAAGCTCTTCCTCCCGTCAAAAATGAAAAACAGGCTTGGGAATTTATCCTCTACTTTATGAGTAGCACAGGTGAGGCAGGACTCGAACCCGCAACCTTCGGTTTTGGAGACCGATGCTCTAGCCAATTGAGCTACTCACCTCTCTTTTCTTTTTTCCTCCTCTCTACATTCCTTATTCTCTCTATTTCACTTCTTTATGGAGAGTGTGTTTTCGACAAAATGGGCAAAACTTTCGCAGTTCCATCCTCTCCGTCTGTTTCTTTTTGTTTCTGGTCGTTGAGTAATTTCTTCGCTTGCAATCAGAACACTGAAGTGTCACGATTTCTCTCATTCTCTTTTCTCATTCGCTTTAGCTTGCTTTTTCTCTTCTTATCAATGAATTATTTTTATAGATTACTCCAGGATCTCAGTGACAGTGCCAGCTCCCACTGTCCGACCTCCCTCTCTTATCGCAAACCTCAATCCCTTCTCCATCGCCACATCCGTTATCAGC
>Ga0315296_10002640_pt1 | contig 15222 bp, 20 predicted proteins | sample YL17G14_18_MG_FD_203921 | JGI IMG/M metagenome (GOLD analysis project Ga0315296, IMG submission 203921) | Sediment microbial communities from Yellowstone Lake, YNP, Wyoming, USA - YL17G14_18 | ecosystem: Environmental > Aquatic > Freshwater > Lake > Sediment | place: USA: Wyoming | collected... | reverse complement strand
AATGGAACTGACCAGTCTGTTAACTCCAATCTCCCAACCGGAGTAATACTACACACATTGCCGACAGTCGCGCCGATTTTACAAAAACCGCATACACGACTGGCTTCCTCAAACAATGCACGAGCCCGGTAGGCGCGGGCATTTGCTTGTCTCACGTAGATAGGTTGTCCAGGGTGAATAGTCTCCCCGGCCACTATCTCAAAGTCTGCCGGCGTTATCCGATTCAATTGAATCAGCGCCGTGCTGAGTTGTTCCACTCGCCGTTGAGTTGCAATAACTTCAACGGCAATTTGCTCGGGGGTTTGTGTAAAACCATCCCAAATCTTGAGGGGGTATTGTGCCGAGTTCATAACTGCCCCCTAGAAAGGATCGTTCTGATACCACCGTTGAAGCCGCTCGATATTCGGATTGACGAAGTACAGTTTGCCATTCCGACACTCCACCCGTCCAAGATTGGTAGCTCCGTACCGTGAAAGAAGTCCCTCAGCAAGATAGGTTGCTCGTACCAGACACGCACTTCTTGCTCGACTACGTTCAGCCCCAATAAGTGCATAGGGAAAACGCTGCCCATCAATCACAGAAACAAAGACTCCACCAAGATTGTTATGATTCTTAACCTCGAAAATGAAATTGGCAAAGCGTTGCATCATGCCCATCCCAACTCGGTTAGATTCTGAAGGTCGATCCCTTGAATCCTGTCGGCATCAGTGTAACCCGAAGCAGCCATTGCAACATCTATGTTGCCAGACACCGAGACAGGCTGTTGATAACATCGGATGCCGGTTGCATTGCCCGAAAGAAACGAAACATCCAGATTCTTCAGGCCACTGATGTCCCCCGTTAAAGCAGAGACAACACCATGACAATAGATGTCTCCATAAACATCTGAGAGATCGCCACGAATGTTATCAACACAACCACGAAGACGATAATCAACTGCACCCCAAAGCACTCCAGCATTGATATCGGGGTCGAGTTGAATGAATCCGGTTAGTTGATTGATGTTACCAACAATCCCGCCAACCCAGCCGCCCAATCCTGAAATTAAACCACGAACATTGCTACAGTCCGCCGAGTAGAATGCACTGACATCACCGACAAGTTGTGCATGAACTTGACGAACGAAACTCGTGTCACCATAGACATTAAGGTTTGCCAGAATCGAGGCGTCACAAGCAGGATGCGGTCCTAAGATGCGCGCTCCAACACGCAGAATGCCCTCTACTACATAGTAGTAGAATCTGTTTTGATGAAGTTGCACAGACATGAAACCACCCTTGCTTCAGATAAGAGAGTTGCGGGTACTGGACTCGAACCAGTGTGCGCGGCTTATGAGGCCGCTGAGAAACCGCTTCTCGAACCCGCAATAGCTGTACAGCTAGGACTCGAACCTAGAACCCGCAGATTAACGGTCTGCTGCGCTACCGATTGCGCCACTGTACAATGCCAGACTCACAGCACCTCAATCGTGATGCGTACTCGGACACCTTCACGCTCGTAGTCAGGCACGCCCTCAGCAGGACGTAGACCACTCTTGCGCAATTCATTAAGACGCCGAAACATCTCGTCGAACTCGGCGTCATTTGGGAAGCCAAGCTGATCCGCAATGAAAGATTCCAACCGACGTTCGCTAACCGGCACCGCTGTCGGGCCGTTTGTCGGAGCATTCTCGTCACGAATGAGAATATGCTTGGAATCGCGTTCATTGCTGAAGTAGGCCAGCTTAACCTCGCCCTCCAGGACCACTTGCTTCGTCTCAGCCATTGCTGAAAACTCCTGCTAAGGCGTCAGCATCCGACCAGTATTCCTTCAACCGCCGGATGCGGATTTGTTCTACTCTGGTTCCTGCCAAAGTATTCAACAGCCACTCCGCCGTCAGAACATGCGGGTGGCAATCATCGGCCGGAATGTTCAGCCACTCAAAAAGACGAAGGACGCCGCCAGATTTCACGCGAGCTAGGGCATTGTTCAACACAGCTTTGGGATTCTGTGTGTGCTGAAGCACATTGTAGACCCAAACTTCATCGTGTTGTCCAAGAGACTGAGCATGTAAGTTCTCGCCCGATTCCTGAATGAACTCAATGCCATAGACTTGGTAGCGGCGTAACACAGATGCAGGCCACTCGCATGGATCAACCACAATCAAGCGACCAGCATTGATACAACGAAGAGTCATCGACACCGGGCCACCACCAACATCCATGACCGACTTGCCCCGCATATTGAGTTCGCCTTGCTCATCTCCGTAGTCAGAGAAGAGGCCCATTTCGCGCCCATACATCTCTTGCTTGACGAACTCACCCCAGGCCCGCATACCGAGGCAATTGCCCCAGTATTCGGCTTCATGGTGCTGCACTTCGGCCCAAACAGTTGGGTCAATCTTCATCTTCGTCTTCCTCATCTTCATAGTCGTCGTCTTCGTCTTCCCAGTCTTCGTCTTCGTCTTCCAAGTCGAAGAAGTCGTCGTCATCTTCCTCATCGTCGAGATCGTCGTCGTACTCGTCTTCGTCTTCCTCGTACTCCTCGAACTCTTCCTCATCCTCAAGGTCTTCGTCTTCCAGGTCGTTGTCAAGATCGAAGTCAGGATTCAAGTTCTCGTCTTGTGGCATGGTAGCAACTCCCAAACTAATGGATGAAACAAACTCAACGGTTACTCACCGTCGAAAACCAATCGGCGCATGTCCTGCAAATGGCGTTCCGTCGCGGACAGCGCTCCTGCACTGTCCCGTTGTTCGGTTGGTCGAAGCCCGGCCGCATAGAGGCGGTCCATTAGCTCCTGGGCCTGGCAATAGGGTAAGCGGAGGGCTGCCGGCGGCACCTCTCCCTCTCGTACCTGGACGCACTCAAAATCATTCACCCAGGCTCCGCAATGCCGAATGTAGATGTCGATGCCATCCCAGTGCGGCACATTGTTGACAAAGAAGTCGATCTGCGTCATGGCAACACCAACTTGGAGTCTGGCGGCTCAGTCGGGGGTGGCTCGGGGCCGGCGGCCGTAGGCGGGGCCATCCGACGCACGCGCGGCTTGACCGAGTACCACTGAAGCAGCGCCTTGAACACGTCATCGGGCTGCATCGTCTCGAAGATCGCCACAGGAAACTGCAACGTGTTCCCACTGAAGAAGACCACGTTGTAGACGTAGATGATTCCATTCGGGGCCGTGACATTGATCTTGGAATCCACCAGCGGACTCAAAGGTTCATTGAAGTCACGAAGCTGACCATCCGCTGGTCCGCCGATGAAAAGCAATTTCATGGTTACTCTCCCTCCCTTACTGGACACTGTTGACATTCTTTCCACACAACTGCACAATCACCCCTTGAATGTTGTGGACATTTGCATGTCATGTGAATACTCAACCAGCCGCATGGAGTTCGTTCGGCCCGTTGTTGTCTCAAAGTGCAAGGTAGCCAAAGTGGTATAAAACGCCAGGGGTCTTCAGGTTTCGCTACAAATCCATTAAGAGCACGAGGCGGTTCCCAATCTGTCTTCTCGAAAACTAGGACGCCATTCGACTCAAAATGAAATCGTCGATCTTGTTCTTTAGGGGGCGGTAATGTGTCTCCAAGTTGACAAAGTAACGACCGACCAGTAATGGGTGTCTCAGGCTCAACCACTGTGTCGAGGTCTACATCTTCTTGTCCTGGCGGTGCAACTCCCTCCAGCACGCGCGACTGCTCCACAAAAGCGCGCGCATCATGGTCACTCGGATGACGTAGTGAACACACAATACACTCGCTGTCCAACACGGTTTGCTGAAACCTATTACACTCCCGATGAACACAAAAAAACTGGATGCCATCGGAAGTGAAACGGCGGGCTTGATACTGGCATGTAATCATCCTTCACCCGCCTTCCACCTTATTCACAACCCGCAGCATTCTTTACAGGTTCGGCTCCATAAATCCAACCCATCCCCTCGTAATAACAACTGCCACATCCAGCCCACACTTCCAACTCAAAGTATTCCGGCTCAGCCAAGCCCATACCATTCCAGCCAGAGGTATCATACGGTGCTTCAATCGAACCATCTTCACACTTAATGGTTCCACCTGTTGCTGAAAAGAAGCACGATGATTGACAACGCTCGCCGGTGGCAATGTTACGCCGTGTAACGCGCCAATACCGACTCTTCTTTAAGGGCGCACCAATAACCATTCCATGAATACTTGGTGCCCAATCCATGAAATGACAATAGTGGGGTAGACGACAACATGCGGGATTATATGACCACCAGATACCGGGCGGGTCAATCCAAATAGGTGGGCAATTAAAATCCCATCTTCCTGGAATTGCAAATAACAGATTCCAAGACATTGTATGCCCAAATTCACAAGGCTCACAACATCGACACCACCCCTCATCAATGGCGGCATTGATCTCATCAATGACGGATTGCTTCCAATAAACCAGGTCTTCTGTAAACTCTGTGTCTTCGCAGATTTCCTGAAGTTTCTCACGAACTTCCTCAACATCACTGACGGTCCAAATGTGATTCGGCTCGACTTCTTCCAGTGGCTCGACATCCCTACACGCTTCATCAGAATTGATAAGATCATTCACCCGTTGAATGATGTCATTCCAATTATCACGTGTCCAAACACCCATGCGTCACCTCTGAAAGAAGCCCGGACGCCCGCACGCAGCGGGCGTCGGGCAGCACTTATCATCGCCTACCGTACAGCGTGTTCAAGCACCTCAATTACTTCGCGGGCTCGAAAGCGTAATTCGTCATCCGTTGCAAGGATGAACATGCCGGGCGGAAAGACAATCTTGGTTACGTCACCCACTCGTTGAAGGTGGGCTTCCGTCACAACCAGGCGTTCGATGCACTCTCCATCTCGCCAATGTTCAATGACGGCTTTTGACATACCAGCGCCTCTCTAGCTGGCGGTTGATCGGGCCTATAGTTCAAGTCTATAGTTCAGGTTTGGTGCCGATGCGACGGGCAACGGCCAATCCTTGTTTCATCGCCTTCTTCTTGGCGGCCATCATGCCTGATTTGTCGTGAGGCATGTAGGTATACTTGGCACCGTGCTCACCCCATTGGTAAGCTGGCTTGCCATTCTTGGTCGTTCGATGAACAGGCATGGGTCTCCTCTATGGGCTAGTAGTAATACAGTCTGAGTTTCGCGTGCAGTCCGCCAGGAGATTCCCGCCAGTTGCTCGAATCAATCAACCCGGATTGTTCGATGATGTTGCCGATGTACTGAGAACAAAAGAGGCCCCGCACTTCCCGCCCCTTCCACCAGCCACGCAGCATGTAAGGCCGTCCCAATTGCGATTCCGCATATCGCTTCATAGCGATCAATTCGCTATGCGAGTAAGGCACCTTCGGTTGCATCGTGAAGTAGGTGAATCCGCGCCTCTGGAGGCGCTCCTTCTGCATCTTCTGCTTCATCTCTTCCAGATACACACCGAGCGGCACCTTATGAATCCTTGGCGGCACCGCCTCATACACCCACGGTTCGCCATTCTGATAAAGAATAATAGCAGCGTGAGTGATCGTGCTGTCTGTGTGACGATAGATGGGCCGAACCAGTAAGCCACCACGCCAGAAGATCACGGACCCGTCACGATAGCCATTGGCTTTGGGTCCGGTGTAGGGAACAGTCTGTTGCTCCGGCGCACATCCGAAGCAAACAACACACAACAGCACCAAAAGGAATCGTCTCATTGTTACTCCCAGATTTACTCCGTAGGAACCCACAGCGGTCCAACATCTCGGCCACCGTCAATCTTGTAACGACGGGGACCGGCTTTCTCATTGGGATGCCGTAGCTTCACGTTCAAGCGCCACGTAACGCCGTGGCGCGGGTTTGTGCCGTGCAGCCATTGAGCGGGCTCACGATAGCCACTCAAGCTGTTATAGGCAAAGCTGTCCGTAGCCGTCCACGCTCCATTGACCATCAGTTCCCCGTCGATGTCCGACAAGGTACTGGCCGCATGGTGATGTCCAACACAGAAGTAGCGAACACGCTGGGCACCGGCGGCAGCGCCGAGTGCAACCAAGCCCTTTTGACGACGAACCATCCCATACCACGGGATGCCCAACTGACTTCGCACGTCATCCCCGTGGCTGACATTGAAGCCGACTCCATTGATGTCCACGTTTGCAGACCACGCATCAGGAATACTGAAGTTGACATTCGCCAACTCCCGGCTGTGAAGTCGAGCCATCTCAGCAACCAAGTAATCCCAATTGTCATTCGCTCCGCCGTAGTCCTTCTTCATGGTCCGCCGACCATGATTACCCGCAAGATACAGGACGTTCACACGCTTGAAGTGGGCCGCCAAGTCGCGGTACATCATGGCGTGCATCTGCCCGATGGCAAGGCAATTGCGGAACATATTACGGTAGTAAGAGCGCGGGGCGGCTCCATGAATCTCGCCACTGGTGAAGTCGCCGTAAGCCAACACCCAAAGCACAGGGAAGTAGAACTTCGGTGCCAAAGTATCTTGGGTCCATTCCAGCACAGTGTCAACATACCGTTCCGCACGCGCACACGCGATAGGAAAATTGTGCTCTTCCAAGCCGCCCACTTCTTCAGGTCGAATGACTTGATCGTGATGACCGTCGCTAACGTGCATGACGCAATGCTCAGTGATCTGAGCCTTGCGTCGAAACTCCACCGCCTGGGGTAACGCCGCAAACGGTTTGATGCGCTCTTCCATTTCCTTGACAACCGCCCGAATGATGCCGCCTTCCCGAGCACCTGTTTTCGACTTCTTCCGCTCCAAGACAAGTTCGTCGCGCAGACTCACCACCTCAGTTTCCAGGTCTTGCACCTTGGCATCCGTGGGGTCATAGCCCGTGACCTTGCGCTGACCACCGGGCGTCTTCGCGGGTTGATAACCTTCCGGCCATGCAACATCCTTGTGAACTCGCCCGGTGGCCATATCCGAAATCACCGACCGGCTTACATTGAATTGCTTGGCAATCGCCGGCTGGCTTTGCCCCTTGACCAGCAAGGACTTGATTTCGGCAACACTCTCTTTTGACAGTTTCATGGATTCTCCGTCTTCTGTACCGATCTCTCGGTTAGGTGTGCTTCCCGACAGCGCTGGTCAGCGGCCTCGGCGTCAGGGGTAATCTTTTCACTTCCGGTAAACCAACGGCCCATCTTCAGGGCCACAATCCCAGTTGTCCCGAATCCCACGAAAGGGTCAACTACCATGTCTCCAGGATTCGAGTGTGTCGCCACCAAACGAGCCATCAAGTTTTCTGGCTTCTGGCAGTACCGCTCTGGGCGGAATAGTTCAGGGATGTCTGACCAAACATTGGTGACGCGCTTGTATTCCGACTTTGCGGGATACTTGGGATTGAATCCAGCATAGCCGCGCTTCTCATCAAGCAGCGGAATGTTGAAAGTAAACGTCTCAGAACAGGTATACCAGAGTATTTCTTCGCGCGTGAAAAGGTAGTCGTCCTTCTTGCCGTAGGCGCGCCGCTTGCCCCAGGTAATCCAATTCTGGTAGACATAGAAGTCATCCATGCGCTCAATCAGCTTCAGTAGCGGACGTTGACCTTGCTTACCAATGCCACCGAAGAAAATCAGCGTGCCGGTTGGTTTAAGAATCCTTCGGCACGCAACGAGAATCGGGAAGAGCCAATCAACGAAAGCGTCAACATTGGGCCACTGATTATCCCATGAATCTTTCACGATGCCATAATATGGCGGATCAGTCAACACAAGATCAACTGATTCCGCCGGCAGACTTTCGACAAAGACCCGAGCGTCTTCATTGAATACGTATCGCATTGGCTCTCCAATGATTCAAGCTAAAGTCAGGGTGGGAGGATTTGAACCTCCGGCCTCATGGTCCCAAGCCACGCGCTCTTCCAGGCTGAGCTACGCCCTGAACCGTCAGAGGGCGGTCGCCATTGCCGCCCTCTGACACTCGACACACCCAACCATTCGACGCACTCGACGCACTCGACGCACTCGACGCACTACTTCTTGAGGAACAGGTCTACCCAATTCCGCACGCTATCGAAATCGAATCGAGCCGGCGGCGGTTCGCCACCACGATCAGATGCCGGCAGACCAGAAGGCATCACACCCTGATCTTCCACCGGAATCTTCTCGATTTCAGACATTGACGGCATCGGCAAAGCCGGATCAATGGCCCAACCAATCTTTGCGTCAGTTGCCCACTGATGAATCCGGCGAATCGGCACGATAAAGTTGAAGCCCTGCAAGCGCTGCACGCCCTGGGTCAACATACCGATATACACGCCGTCATCTTTCAAGTACATGCCACCGCCCGACGAACCGGGGAAGGCTACCGCCGTCACCTGGTCGAAGACCTTGACGTTCGCGCCTTTCATGTCCAGCATACGGCCCGTCTGACTGAGTACGCCCGTCGTATAGCTGTTGGCTCCAAACTGCCCAAGCAAACTACCGCAGTGACTCAGATCGACACCGATAGGCGGGATGTAGTTGATGTCTTTGTGAAACTTGGCGCAGGTCGCAATGGGATAGGCATTGATTCGCCGAACCATCAAAACCACCAAGTCTTCACCGTAATCGGCATCACTGTACTTGATGACCTTGCAATCCAGCTTTGTCTCGCCAACCCGCCGGCCGTTCTGATGCAATTCCTGCACAATCTGCGGATCACGAAACTCGACCAACACACGGGTCTGACCGTCTGCCGTAATGACCTTGCGCACAGTACGAAGGTCGTCAACGACGTGGCCCGCCGTCCACACGAACGTCACGGTATCGTCGCCGATCTTGCGAGTGACCAAGGTGCCGGAACCCTGGATGTCGCCGGACTTGATGGTGACGCTGATCTGCTGCAAATAGTCAGGAACAGAAGCCTTGGGCTCGACCTTGGGCTCGCTAGCCGAAGCAGCAACGCCGATGCACAACGCAAGCAAAAGAGCCAGAAGAACACGGAACTTCATGGTAAACAGTCTCCTAGTGCGAGATGTCAGGTGCAGCCGATTGAGTGGGCCGACTGCTGTAACCCAATTACGTCGTCTCCTCCACCACAACAATGTCGCCCGTATCTTCGCCGGGCTCTTCCCAATTGACACCCTCCATGATCTCGCCCATCGTCATCAACTCCAACTTGCGATTGGCCCGGATCACGTCCAAGACACGCTCATCGCTTGGAAGATGGATGAGATCGACGATCAGCACACCCTTATTCATGTCCGCTCCGATACGGTGAATCCGGTCTTCACTCTGCACCCGGAACTCGGGCTTCCATGAGTTCGACCAATACACTATCGTGCGAGCCTCCGTCAAAGTCAGACTCATTCCACCTGACTCTGGGTGCGCTACAAAGGCGACTCGCGGATGAGCTTCCAAATTAGCCCAGTAATCCAGCGGCTCTTCATCCGTGACCTGCGCTCTGTCATGTGTGTAGATCGTAAACCCTCGACCATCGCACCTTACAACATCCCATCCTTGTTCACGACAGAGACGTTCACACCGGTCCACAGACCCCGTGAAACCGGCGAAGATCACGATGCGTCCCTGCTCTTCGTTCTCTTCCAACAGCAACTTGAGGGCAGCATCCTTCGGGCACGGCACTTCGCGTGTCTCCCGAACATACTTTGCCATCTCTTGCGACCCGCCGCACGCCGGGCACACAATCTCATGTTTGTGTAACTTGGCGATTGTCTCTGGGTCCAAGATGTCCACCGACCGATAAGTACGATCAGTGTTGTCCGGGTTAAACCACTCTTCAATCTTTCCATCCGTGCAGTGAGTGCATTTCGATGTGCCACTCCTCACTTCACGATATTGGAAGCCGTCACTCAACTCACGCATCAGCGTCATGCCGGTGATTGTATTCTGCGCCGAATCCATGACTGCCTTCGCCACGCGCAAGGCACTTGGACTCGGTTTGCAATATACACGCCGATAGCGCTTATCCGGCAGAGTCAAGCAGTCTTTCTTATGCTTGACAACAACCAATCCCTTCAGCCTATCGTGAAGTTTCGCAACTTCATTGACGCTTGATTCATACGGATGGTAGTCAGCAGGGTCTTCACACAACTCACCCTGATGATTCTCGTGGTCAGCATACTCCCCGCACTTCATGCACTTGCGCTCATCGTCGCGCCAACCTTCCAACTTCTTAATAGTGATGCCACTCTCAAAAGTCTGCGGCTTCGTGAAGGCCAGACGCTCACGAAATGCTTTCTCACTTCCCTCGGCCATGAAACCGGGCCAGGCAATCTCACACTGACTCCACCAGTCCACAGGTGACTTAGGTGAGGGAGTACCAGACATGAGAATCACAAAACCCTCGTAGCCGTACTTCTCACGAATCAAGTCTGCCAGCTTTTGAGCCGCCTTCGTTCGTTGCGCTGTGTAGTGCTTCAACTTGGAAGACTCGTCATAAATGACGCCCTCGGGAATTGGATCACCTGGCTTCCACTCATCCATGCGGCGAGTCAGACCCTCGTAGGTCATAAACTCGACTTGAATCCTCCCGAAAGGAAAGGACCACTTCCGCAACTCACGTTGAATGTTCGGAAGACTGGTCTTCGGGCCAACCCACCACCATATCAATTTCCCGGATCGTTCCATGACTTCTTGGGCCGCCAGCGTTTTGCCGGTGCCCATTTCAGCCGCAAAAATCTGGTAATGATACGTGAGGCCGGCATCCGTTAAATCACACTGATGCAACATAAGCGGGCGTTCATATTGATGCCGTTGCATCTCCTGATCGAAATGCACAAAGACATCCTCGCCTGCCAACCATCGAATCGTAATCCAGTTGCGTTGACAGTCAGCCACGGACCACTGTTTCTTGGGGCTCTCTTCATCGAAACCGTGCCACTTGGAGCCGGTCATCGCCTTAATGATGTCCTTGAACGCATAGTCGCTCTTAATGAACCAGATGCGACCATCCTTCACTTCCATCAACACTGGGGCAGCCCGGCGGCGACCAATGTTGTCTTTCTTGAACCACTGCATCTGCGTCACAGACATCAGATCACTCCGAAAAGATGAAGCCAACCCAAGACAATCAGGACCGTGATGCTGACAACACCGCAGTAACCCAATCCCAAAATGAGAGTCAGCCAAGCGACCAGTCGCTTGAACCTTCGGATAGCCCGAGCAAACTCTACGTCTAAATCTTCCTTGAGCGGCTGCGGTGCTTGGAAGAGTTCACCAAGCATCTTCTCAAACTCTGGATCAGTCGGTTTCATCATCGCCCTCGTTTATCTTCCAGGTAGTAGGTAGCTTGATCGGGTGCCTCACGTCGCCGAAAGTCCAACCATACATTCAACCCTTCATCGCAAAAGAGCCCATGAATCCGATTAAACACGAAACGCACTACCGGCTCCGTATCGCTCGTCGATCCAGACAGCACAGCACTCTTCCACTGAGCCAGCGTCCCTGTCACTACAGCCACAAGCACACCACGCACTGTCGTTTCAGCCGTGACGAAAGCCATTGACGAAACACATTCCAAAATGTCAAGCATATCCTGGTCAGTAGCAACCAGCAAAATGCTGAACGAAACGTGATTCAGGTACTTCGGAACCAACTCAGCGGGGGCTCTCGAATCACGCATAGCGGCCAGGCAGCCAAGAAAGCGCGTAGCATCGGCTAGGCGCTTGCCTGACGCATCTCCGGCGGTCCCTGGACTGTGCCCAAGCACTTTGACCGCCACCCCTAAAAAGGTGGTGAAGTCAATCTCAGAGCGACCGATGATGATGGCTTCTGGTTTCATGCGTTTATACGCCTTATCCAAGGAACGCCGCCAGGACTTGAACCTGGAACCCATTTGTGCAATTGCACCGGGCTCTCGGCCCGGCCGGTGGTGCCCACCCGACGTTCTTTCTCTACCTGTGTAGTCGTAAAATCAGGTACGACCACTCCAAACTATCTGACACGTTCCTTCCGATTGTCGGCTTCCTTGACCACCTCGGCCCCTTCCTTCTTGACCGCAAGAAACTTCTCAATTTCCTTGTAGATCACTTCGGCCGGCGGCAACTTGGTAAACGGTGAAGAGCACTTCACAGCCACGGGAACATGCCACGAATAGCTGCCCCGTTCCACCAACTTGGACTTCAGCGTCACAGGGATCGGGCCGTGCGGCGACTGCCCCATGAGATCGGGGTTGGCGTCAATCATTGTCGCCGTGAGAGGAAGGTACGGAAAAACCTTCTTGGCTTCAGTGCGCGCACTCTTCGTGCCGCAGAAGAACTCCAAGAACTGGCCGGTGCTCCGCTCATAGACGAGGAAGCTGGGGCCGAACATGCAATGGCTGTCCTTCTCGGCAGCCTGATCCTGGATGCGCTTGAACTCAGGATCATTCACGTCGTAGACCGAGATGATGTTCTCGGTGTCGCTCATGTCGAGAGCCTTGGGCCGGCGGGCGAGCGGAAGAATGTCGATCTCTTCGCCGAGATCATTCACTTCGTCTTCAGAGACGGGGACGCCGTAGTTGCCTGGACCGACAAGTTTCCTGTTGACGGCCTTGCCTTTCGTGTAAAGCTGAAGGCGTGGGAGAAAGTCACTCGACTTAGCAATGAGCGCGAAGTCTTGATCGGTGCCGATCTGAGTGGAGGGAAGTTGGTCAAGGTTAATCGGAATCAAAGCGTTTTCGGACATTGAAAACTCCTCAAGAGAAAAGAAAAGGAATCAAAGGTGCTGCTTCAAGATACTTCAGTACCATCCGTGGCAAGTTTCACGTCATGGCTATTCTCCTGTCTACGCACAACAACTGGCTTCACTTTGCGGCAATGCCTTACTTTAGCACGTTCGATGCTGTCCTGATCCAGGTGCAAAATCCAAGCAAGCGCTAACTTCCAACCTTCCATTGCTGTTTTACAATTAAGGTTTGTCAGCAAGTTAGGACCGATCCGTGGCTTCTCATGCTCAACACGAATGTCACGCATCGCGCGCAACCACGGTTGAGGAGTAAACTCACCGTATGCCAACTCCATCTTGCCTTGCTTGACCGCCACACGATACTGAGCCAAAACGCTACTTACCAGTGCCTTAAACTCAGCAAGAGATTGCACCCTGGCATCATCAATAAAGTTGTCTCGCATCTGCGGCGGCAACTTCGCCAGGTAATAAGCAGCCTCTAAAGACATCTCGCCACGATCTACCATCCGCTGTATCGCCGGCTTCAACTCAATAAGCCGAAGCATCCAACGAATCCAGGCAGGACTCTTATGTAGCGTGCGAGAAAGTGTCGCCATCGTCATGCCATCATGTTGTCGCAACACACGCTGAATCTGTATGGCAAACTCAGATTTCGTAGTTGTCGGCCGCACAGCATTCGCTGTGATTTGCATAGCCAACACGTCAACATCATTCAAGTTAAACTTGATGATGCAGGGAATGGCAGGAATCTCCACCTCTACCGCTGCGGTCCAACGATAGCGGCCATCGACAATCTCAAACTTCCCCGGTACGCGAATGGAAGGACGCACACAGATTGAGTTGAGGAAACCACGGGCGGCCAGGGAGTCACGCAACTCCATGTACTCAACACTGCCCTGGTTCACTTCGCGGAGAACTATGGTGGGTTCTACTAACTCGCTAGTGGGGATAAGTCGAAACTCGTCAGATCGGGGGTTAGGCATGGGTCAGGTTTTCCAGCGCCGAATCTCTCATCTCACTATAGGTACGCCCAAACCGCCTATTTTCTTGCGCGATTTTTCCGACTTTTCCAATTTTACCGATTTTGCCTTTTACGGCGAATTTGCGCAAGAAAATAGGCCGGTTGGGCGTACCTATATTGAGACGTAGAGTTCCACGCGGCCTTTAGGATGACGCCAGATGCCCACAGTGACACAAGCGATTCGGCGCTTTCTCGCCTCTCAACGCGAGTGGCACCCCGGCGCTGACTTGATCGACCGATACCTCCAATGGGGGCCTGAAAACCTCGAAACTCAAGTCAACGCTGCGGCCGATGGCGGGGAGCCGGTAGAGGGCCGGCGGCACACCTGGACCGATGGCAACCTGACCTGGTTCAACATCCGGGTGCCCAAGAACGCCAATACCAAGCCCGAGTTCAACGACTACGAATTACATTGGCCCCCGGAGTTGCACGCCGAGGGTATCGGCTGCACAGGATGGGATTGGAAGAACCTCCGTTCTCGTTGGGTTGCCTATGACTTCGACGCAATCACGGGACACGCTAAGGGCATCGGTATTTCGGAAGAGATGCTAGCCGAGATCAAGGAACGTGCCAAGGCAGACCCAACCGCCGAGATTCGGCTGAGTACCGGCGGGGCTGGCCTCCATATCTACAAGTATTTTGACGGCGACGGCATTCCGACTGCCAATCACAATGAGCACGCCGCGCTCGCCCGGTGCATCCTCGGGCAGATGTCCGAGTTGTGCAACTTCGACTTCGCCTCTCAAATCGACGCTTGCGGCCATATCATGTGGCTGTGGCACCGCAAACTCACCCGCGAGAATCGGGGACTGTCCTTACTAAAGGCTGCCGAACGAGGGCTCACAGTGGCCGATCTCCCGGCCAACTGGCTCGACCATCTTGCCGTTGTCACCCGACGCCAAACCAAAGTCCGCCTCCAAGGGGTCGATGAGAAGGCTCTGGACCCTTTCGAGATGCTCGCCTCATCCCGCCGCATCATCCCACTCGACGAGATTCACAAAGCCACCATTCAAGAACTCATGGAAACAGGGTTCTCTACCGTGTGGGTTTCCGACCATCATCTTCTCCAGACACACACCAAAGCCCTGGAGAAAATCGCCTCTGATCCGCATATCCGTGCCAAGCTGGGCTTGATTGGCAACTTTAAGACCATCAGCGAAGGCACCGATCCCGGCCAACCCAATTGCTTCCTCTTTCCGTTGAATAACGGCGGCTGGCGGGTCTATCGCTTCAGCCCCGGTATCAATGAGGACCAGACATGGGTTCAAGACGGCCAGGGATGGACCACCTGTTTCTTCAACCGACTCCCTGATCTCGACATGGCGTGCCGCTCCTACGGCGGTCAACGAGACCCGGACCACAAAGCACTCTACGTTTTCACAACCGGCGAGAAAGCCATTGCCGCCGCACGTTCTATCGGCCAGACTCTTGAATTAGAACCTGAATGGAAACACCGACAAGTCTCACTAGAGCGCACTGGCAATGGAACATTGGCCGTTCGCGTTATTCACAAGAAAGGTGATAGTGAGGAGGTTGTTGGCTGGATCAAGAAGAAATCAGCATGGGTCCGTGACCTGAACCAACAACTGCCAGCCGACGATAAGAACGAAC
>Ga0315296_10002639_pt1 | contig 15222 bp, 11 predicted proteins | sample YL17G14_18_MG_FD_203921 | JGI IMG/M metagenome (GOLD analysis project Ga0315296, IMG submission 203921) | Sediment microbial communities from Yellowstone Lake, YNP, Wyoming, USA - YL17G14_18 | ecosystem: Environmental > Aquatic > Freshwater > Lake > Sediment | place: USA: Wyoming | collected... | reverse complement strand
GCAGGCGCCTCGCCTGCCAAACTGGACGGACACAGCCGAGGGCGGCTGTGCTCCATACGGATACGCTACCGCAGACCAACAGAACTCGCTCACACCCGTAACGAGGGCTGCGGGACGCGAGCCGCGCTCAGCGGCGCGCCGACGCGGCGTGCACATGAACTGGGTTCGGGCCGTCAGCCGGTCAGCGCAGTCAATGGCGATGATTCAGGAGCTTGACGCTGAACGCTTGCGTGTTTGCGCGCGGGTTTTCCCCCGGCGCTTATCACAGTGCACTTGGTCGCGCTGGGGACTGCACCTATTGCACCCGTCGCGCCGCAGATTGCGATTCCGTGCGACCTCAAACGCTTGCGTAATCTCGCGTTGCGACAGAACCTTGAACTGTCCTCGCCGCTTGCCGGCGGCCTTCGTCATACCAATCTAGCCCACTTCCCCGATTAGAATCGAATTGCGGGTCGAGCAAATAGTGCGCGAACCGCCGCCCGCGCGCAAGGGGCACAAGGGAAACAGTGTCCGCCCGATAGCACATGCGATGAAAAACAAGCCGCAAGCGTCAACGCCGCATCCCCCTGGCCCAAAGAGTGTGCTTCAGCCGCAGGGAAGCGCTCCTGCCCCGCCGAACACCCCTTCAGATTCGCACGCTGGCGGCTAGGCGTGAGAACTATCGCAAGCAACGTGGGACCAATCAAGATGCGGGAGCAGAGACACCCTAACTGCACCTTGGCGCACCCCGCGATTTGTTCCACGATCGCTGAAGCTCTACACATCGGACGCGTCCCGTCGCTTTGCTGCGGGACTTGCTCATCGCGGGTCTGGAACGGAAGCCGACGGCGGGATCGGTGTCGAGGGCATCAACTGGCTCTGGGCAGCCTCTCCTGTCCCATGGAACACGACCTCTGGGCAGGTGTTGTACCGCGCCGGCGGTTGTGGAACTAGCACGGCAAAGCCCCGTAGCAGGCCCATGGGTAGCCAGGGAATCACCGCCACCAGCGCGCGCAGCTCAAGGCGACGTGGCCCCGCCGGAGATCAGGGAAGAGACAATGCGGTGCAAGGTTCCCGAGAAGTCGCCGTACGTGGAGTCCCAAATGAACACCTTGCTCCCCCGCACGGGGAGCAGGCGAAAATCGGCCACCCAGATTCCATCCGCTTTGCGGGCCTGGACGGTGTAAACTATCTCCGCGTCGTAATCGAAGATCCGACCAGATGTCCCACCTCGCTTGTTGAGCTCAGCCGCTCCGAGCGCTACATCAGTGCGCAGTGAAGGCGAAACCATCTGCCCGAGCTGGCCACGGCTGAATCGGTTACCAGTGATCCGCAGAACTAGCGCAGCCCGACGACGGTCTCGTAGCAGGTACTGCGGTGGCCGGATGAAGAGCCGCACTGGCGTCCTGACACCTTCTTTGAGCAGCGAAGGCTTGAGCCACACCGTGCTCAGAGCCGGCACCGAGGCCACCTCGGTGCCAAAGACGTGCCGCCGCACGAAGTCAAGCGACCTCGCCCCGCCAACGGCCGCAACCGCCTCCTCGACGTCCTGGTTCTTATACTCTCGCCCCCGCCACTGGCCAGGCTGGGGACCAAAGGTACGGTAGAGGAGGGAGACTGCATCGCCCAGCCGGTGCGCTCCGTTCGAGGCCGCCTTAAGCTCCTGGTCGAGTGCGTACGCAAGCATCTCACGCCGCGCAATCATAGAGTTGAGGAGCTCGGGCGAGAGCGTCTCGTCGCGGGCAGTAGCAGGCGCGCGCATTTCGGGTCGCACGGTCTCCGCGAGGTAGGTTTCGTAGTAGCCCTGTAGGTGGCGGAGCCAGCGCTCGCGGGGAGAGAAGCCGGTGTTGACGATGCCCTCCCAAGCGAAGTGCCAGGTCCAGCCTTCTGATACCCAGGGGCCTGCGCCGACCGGGACCACACGGTTCCACCAGTGGAACATCTCATGAGCTATCAACTCCGGCTGTTCCAGATAACTCTGGGCGGTGCCCGTGGCCCAAGCGCTGCCGATGACACATCTGCCATCCTCAGCAAGCGGGTGGAAAAATACTGTGTAGCGCGGTATCGGACAGCCTCCCACTATTTTCAGGTAGTACTCGAAGAGCGCGAACACTAACGGTGCGAGCTGCGACCGCGGCAGCGCCTCGCCGCTGTGGGCCTGGCTAGGCCGCGGGCGGCTTTTCAGAAGGTTCAGGTCACCAACCGAGGCGACAGTGACCACCGTCGGGCCGATCTGCCGCTGCGTCACCTTGAACGGACCTATCCCGACCACGCACTCGCCCAGATCAATGTTCGGCTCTCCTGCGCCCCATACCACGTGTGCGCCATCTTTGACCGGCCAAGGGGTCAATGCCTGCCAGCTTGCAGGAAGCTGAAAACGAAGGGTGGCGAGGGCCGGCTCTTGTTCCGCCTGAAGAAGAAGGTAATTGGCGCGGAAGATAGCGAAGAGCGGGCCCAAGTAGGCCTCGTATGGACCTCGGGGCTTGCACCAGGGGGCCATCCGGTGAAGCACGCAATCATAGCTGATGACCAGGGGCCTCTCCTCGGTGGCGGGCGCGAGTAGCAGCACCTGGTACTCTGTTCCCTTGCGCACTGTGGACAGGGGCGCACCACTCATGGAGGCACGGAAGTTCTGGATTGGAGCGATGTCTCCGTCAGGATCAAAGCCGTCCCCGCGGTACACTAGCGTGACCGTGTCGGAGACATCCCACACTTGGTACGTTACGTGCACCTTGTGCTTCCCGCGATCCGCGACAGCGACGGTACAACGCAACACCCCTCCCGCCCACGCGAGCCGCCCCGCACCGAGCACGAGGAGACCGGCGATCACAACTATCGTTAGGCGACGATGCAGCTCGCGGACTTGCCTTATGGCGAGGAACCACCTGACATCGCCGTCCTTCAGTATCTCTTCCCTGCGAACGCTCACTCCATGTCTCCGGCAGAGCCGAGCCGCTAGCGCGCTATGTCCTTTCGGCAGTCAGCCCATATCCTCCTGCGCAGCGGGAAGGCCTCTCATACCGACCGGGTATCGCCCGATCGCACCAGAAAAGGAAGCCCGGGGTCGCCGCGCTGAGCGAGCCGCGCGTGTTTCGATCCGCGCGAACTTCGCTGACCAAGACACTCTGGCATCGAGATCGCGCGGGGCGTCCGAAGCCCCGTTGTTTCGATGGCCGGAGTGCCGGAGAGGCGCATCCGGATGATCTCGACTTCAGCCGCAGGGAATCGCTCCTGGCCCGCCGAACATCCCTTCAGATTCGCACGCTGGCGGCTAAGACGAATTGCCCATGCCGGCGAGGCGTTGCTGTGGCAGGACGATGGCTTGACCGATCAGACGCCCAATACAGATACAGTGAGGGAAAAAATGCCCGTGTCCGACACGCCGTTCGTGCAGGAATTCAGGACCTTGTTCACCCGCTTTCAGGGGCTGCCCTCGGACGAGGTGAGCGATGTCGCCGTCACCACGGAAGGCGCGGTGTGGGCGGCGACGCCGATCGGCCTCGCCCGATTCTCCGGGGACCGCTGGGAGAAGGTCTGGGCGGCCGACGCGCTGGCCGGCGCGGAGGTCCGTTGTCTGGCGCCGGGGCTCAATGGTGACCTGTGGGTGGGCGCGTCCACCGGGGTTTCGCTGCTTCGCGGCGGGCAATGGCGCCACTGGTGGGGCTTCGATTCACCCACGCGCTGGATTCACCGCCTGGCGCCCGATGCCGAGGGCGGCGTGTGGGCGGTCATGTCCCACGAAGGCGACCTCGCCAGCCGCGATGTCTGGCGTCTGAGAGGAGACTCGTGGCAGTGGTGGGAGGTCAGCAAAGCCAGCGACCCCACGGGGATTGCGCTCGACGGCGAGGGCCGTCCCTACATCGTCCACGACGGCATCCTCATGCGCCTCGACGGCAATGACTGGCGCCAGGTTGACCTCGGCGACGCGCAGGTGCTCGATGTCACAGGCGCCCCCGACGGCTGCGTATGGGTGGGAACGAGCGATGAGGCGGTCATCCTGCGTGACGGCCGTATCGCCGACCGGATCGGCAAGGCGCAAGGCCTGCCGGTGCGCGACGTGCGCAGGGTTGCCTTCGGACGGGATGGCGAGGTGTGGTTCCTCCATCCGGTCGCCGTTTCGTGTCGCAGCGCGAAGGGCTGGCGCTACTATTCACCTGATTGCTGGGTTCCCGGAGACAGTGCGAACGGCATCGCCGTGGCCGCCGATGGAACCGTCTGGATAGGCGGCTCCCAGGGCATCGCGCGCATCGAGCGCAAGACGATGACGCTCGCCGAGAAGGCGCGCCTGCTGGCGCCGCTGGTCCCGGCGCTGCACATGAGAGACGGAATGGTCTATGATCGCATGATAGTGGCGCCGAACGACCCCGATTCGCCCTGGCACTGGCACGTCACTGACAACGACGGCTCGCGCGCCGCCGAATACATGGCCGCCGAATGCTTCCGCTATGCCGTGACGCGCGCGGCGGAAGCGAAAGCCAACGCCCGCGCGTGCCTCGAAGCGGTGTTGCGGGTGACACACGTGCACGACATGCCCGGCTTCCTCGCGCGTTCGGTGTACCGAGCCGATGATGACAAGGTGGTCGCGGTCGGCGGCGAGTGGCATCTCTCTGCCGACCGCAAGTGGATCTGGAAGGGCGACACGAGCTCGGACGAACTCGACGGCGATCTCTTCGGCCTTGGCATCTACTACGACCTCGTCGCCGACGAGGCGGAACGGAAACGCATCGCCGCCGCGGTGTCAGAGGTGATGAACGGGGTCGTTGACAACCGATACATCCTCAAGGACGTTGACGGCAAGCACACTCGGTGGGCGGTATGGAGCCCGGAGCTTCTGCTCACTCCCGAGTGGAGCGCGCAGCGCAAGCTCAACTCCCTGGAGATGCTGGCACACCTGCGCAGCGCGATTCACATCACGGGCGAGGAGAAGTTCCGCCGCGCCTACCGGGAGCTGGTCGAGGCGCACGGCTATGCCGCGCATCTGCGCACCCAGCAGATAGCGACGCCGATAGACGCCTTCCACAAGTTCGACGACCACCTGGCGACACAGGCCTACTACCCGCTCCTTCAGTACGAGGATGATCCGGCGCTGCGGGAGATCTACCTCGACAGCCTCGCCCGCTTCTGGGAATACGTGCGCCCCGAGGCCAATCCACTGTACACGTTCGTGTCCAACGCGTTGCTGGGGCGAACCGAGGGTCTCGAGCCCGCGGTCGAGGTCTTGCGCGGATACCGAATGGATCATCTCGGCCGCGCGGTGATCAACAAGGTGCGTCAGGATATCGAGTGGCGGCAGGTCGGCTCGCGGCGGCTGCTTGCCCAACCGCTGCCGGGGCCCGAGCGCCCGACGTTCGGGTGGAGCGACAATACCTGGGAGAGCGAGCGGGGGGCGCTGCCGGTGCGGGCGGCTTCGCCGGGCGGGCTGCACATGCCCACGCATTACCTCATCGCCTACTGGCTGGCGCGGTACCATGGCTTGATTGATGGCTAGCAGAGGCAGCGCGAGAACAGTTAGCTGTTTCTAACCGGGATTATGCGTCGGGAGTCTGAAGCATTCACCTGGCGGGTGAAGGCTGCAACCGGGCGCGGCCTCGCCCTTCGGCTGCCCCTCTGGGACCCTGAAGGCCCCATTCGGGGTCCTGAAGGGCGCTCAGAGCTTGCCCCTTCGCCTTGCTCAGGGCAGGCTCTGAGCATAGCGAAGGGATAGGTCAGGGCAAGTGACTCTGCGCCCATACTATATTGGGCGCGGCCTCGCCTGAGGCCGCGAAGTCCCGCGGGGTCAGCCCTTCGACCTGCTCAGGATGAACGACCCCGCGCCCAGTGCCAGCACGACCCCGTACGCATAATTCGGGTCTGAGCAGTCATGAAGTTGTTTCGGTGGCCCGCTCCGGCGGGTTGCGTTCCGACCTAGGGGATGTCCGATCACCGAAGCGATCCGGCATCGAAATCCCCGACCTTGCCTGCATCTGCGCAGTTTCGACTTGTGGTGAGCACAGCCGAACCATGCCAGGTCGTTTTCCTCCGCCGCGACCGAGGTGGCCCACATCGCCACCTTCCTTCTCCGTCCGTCCCGTGGGTTCCGCAGTTTAAGCAGCCTGCGGAGCAGCAGGCCTGTTTGCGCTCTACAAACTCTCGATCGCTTCGCGGAAGGTGCGTCTCGGCGCACCACTCTCTCAGAGCACGCTAGCGCGCTTGCCCCATTGGCATCAAGATGGTGACGAAGCGCCTGGATGGGTCGAGTGTCCGCCGCAGAAGACGATGAAGGTCATCGGCTGTCACTGCTCGGAGCGTCTTCGCAACGTGTACTGAATCTGATCCCAGCAGCAGCTCACGCACGCCCAGTTGAATGGCCATGTTCCCCATTACAAGCCCGGCTGCATCATCAGGATCTCGGCCAAGCTGCGATGCAGCCGCCTCGCCCTGCCGGCGAATAGTGTCCCAGTTTAACTCTGGTACTCGGGCGAACTGGGCTGCCATGAGGCGAAGTCCCGTTATTTCGGCCTTGCTCGGCTTCCGCGCGACCACGCTTTGCAGGCGCGCGGCCAGCAGTCGCTGAAGCGCGGGCATGCTCGCGTTCGGCTTGGCGGTGGCATAAACGAAAAACGGCAGCGTACCCACGCTCCAGGATTGATTCGTGCAAAACACTGCATCGGCCGCCCCTCGAATCTCCTTGTCACTCATCAACCTTCGCATCAGCGAATTGCCCCACAAGCTGAGGAGAACGCGTTCTTTGATATCATCCGGCGGTGGAAACCCAATGCAGACCGCCCGCACCTTGCCGTCCCACTGCACCGTCATTTGTTTTGGCAGCTGTGGCCACGACACGAGTTGAAGCGGACCGGCGTCAGACGCTTCAATGCTGCCCAAGTGTTTGGTCACCAACTGCATCGCTTCGTCCCGCTCGAATCCTCCAACTAAGACCAGCACCAAGTTTCGTGGATGGTAAGAGGCGCGACGGAAGCGTTTCAGATCCGCGACCGGAATGTCCTCCAACCCGCCGCGCACCTTCGTCTTGGTCATCCCGTAACGCCAGGCCTGGTTGAACGCCATGAAGGCATGCTTCAGCATCCCCGCGCGCGGGTTTCGCGCGACAAAGTCGGCTTCCTGATAGCACTTCGGCACTTCCTGCCGAACGACCTCTGGGGTAATGTTTAGGCTGCTCAGTCGCTCTGCCTCGACCCGCAACGCCAGCTCCAACTCCTTCGCGCGAAGCAGGTAGTCAAAATGAGTGAAATCTGACAGCGTCTCCGCGTTCGCCATGCCCCTTTGGCTCAGCAGGCGCATGGCTTCGCCCGCCTTGTAGCTCCTGGTCTCGCATTGGCATGCCAGGTGTTCCAGCAGGTGAGCGGCTTGGGTCATGCCCTTCGGCTCATGCAGGAAGCCCACACGGTATAAGGATTCGACGGCAACTCTATCCGCCCCGGTCACCGGATACAGCAGCACTGTGGCCCCATTGGCGAGCACCATACGGTTAGCGGAGTTGGGCTGCCCCTGCGCGGCGTCCCCGCGATTCAGCATCAGCACCGCGACGGCGCCCAAGACAGCCATGGAAAGAACGACGGCCAGCACTCTTGCAGTTCTCATCGCTGACGCTCCCTTGGGTTGAACATGATAGGCCCGGGCTCCGATCTATCATGGCTAGACCGGTTGCCACAGCGTTCTACAATATTCAAACTGAAATGATTATGGTTCAACGGCGCCCCTGTGTCAATATTGTTTATTATGATTTTCGGAAAATCTAGGTGGGCCGCGGCCGATGGCGAGGCCCCGGCCGCGTCATGAAGCGCAGCGACCTCGCGCCCGGCTTGAGCAGACCCAGGCGGCGCGCCTCAATAAGGTCGGACGGATCACTGAAGATGCGGGGGCAGGAACACAAGCAGCGCACCTCGAATTCGCCCCGTGATTTGTCCCACAATCGCTGAAGCTCGACAATGCCAGGAACATCAAGTGCAAGGTCCGGGCCGTGCACGGCGCGAACGACCAGTTGGTCCCTCCTGAGCAGGTCGCCGCTTTCGAGCAGGAGATACGACAGGCCGGCGTGGATTGGCAGATCATCGTTTGCGGCGGCGCGGCGCATGGACAGCGGCGTCATCTATGCCGGCAGGTTATCGAGCATGAATGCCATCCCTGAAGGGAGAAGTCCAGTGGGAAGAAAGCCGTTGAAGATAGTGGCCATCGGCGCTGGGAGCGGATTTGGAAGAGGGACTGTGGTGGACCTCCTGAGCTCCGCGGAGGCCAACGAGCTCGATTGCACGCTGGTGCTCGTGGACACCGATCCCGGCAAGCTGGAGCGGATGCATAAGTTCGCTCTGCTCGTGAAAGAGCACTTTGGGTCTGGCGCGAAGGTCGAGATGACAGGCGACCGCCGCACAGCGCTGGCGGGCGCAAACTATGTCGTGACTTCGGTTGCCATCAAGCGATACCCGCTGTGGGAGCAGGACTTCAGAGTGCCGCGGGCCTATGGTTTCAAGCACGTCTTGGGCGAGAACGGCGGACCGGGGGCGGTGTTTCATGCGCTGCGCAACTTCGAGCTGGTGATCCCGATCTGCCGCGACATGGAGGAGCTGTGCCCGGAGGCGCTGCTCCTGAATTACACCAACCCGGAGTCACGCATCATTCGCGCGGTGTCGGATCTTACGAAGATAAGGGCCATCGGGCTTTGCCACGGCGTGTTCAGCGCGCGGAATGGGGTGAGCAGGATTCTTGGCAAGCCGGTTGATGAGATAGACTTCTTGTCTGGTGGGCTGAACCACTTCTACTGGGTGCTGCGAATCGCGGACAAGCGGACGGGCGAGGATTTGTACCCGCAGCTCCGCAAACGCGCTCTGTCCGACCCTGACTGCCCAAATATGCCGCCGCTGGTGAAGAAGATGGTGGAGGTCTTCGGGCTCTATACCTATCCGTCGGACGACCATATCGGCGAGTATCTCTCGTTCGCCCACGAGTTCACAGGGCTGGCGTGGCACTATGGACTTGAGAGCCGCAAGGTCCCGCTGCTGGACCCGCGGCCAAGTCCGGATCGGTTGCAGCCGTATGTCGCCGGCGACAAGCCGCTGGATGACTGGGCGCTGAGCAGGAGCGGAGAGCTCGCGGTGCCGATCATCCTGGGCAACGCGCTGGATCGGAGCTTCCGTGCGGAGGCAGTGAACGTCCCCAACACCGAAGGTTACGTCGCGGGCCTTGCGGCCGGTACGGTAGTAGAGGTGCCGGCGACGGTGGACGGCAGCGGGATCCATCCGGACAAGCTGCCGCCGATCCCCGAGGCGCTGCTGGCGTTCTGCCGGACGCAGGCGTCAATTCAGCAGCTTGTGGTCGAGGCCTACAGGGAGCGCTCGCGAAAGCTCTTGCTCCAAGCGCTGCTCGTGGACCCCGTTGTGAACTCGGTCCAAAACGCCGAGAAGATGCTGGACTACATGCTGGATCTACAGAGGGACTACCTGCCGACCTTCACGTAGCCCGCGATCTGCTCGTCAGGGATCATGGCGCGCAGAGAAGAACCACTGCCGCGCGCGGCGGGGAAGATTATGGGAACCTGTGGGCAGAGCGACCGCTGGCGACCGACACGGAGTGGAAGAGGAGTCAGTCATGCTCGACAACAGGGCTTTCAATCGTAGAGAGTTCCTGACTTTGACCGGTGCCGCCCTGGTAGCAGCCGCCATCGATGGGTGCCGCGTTGGCGCGGCCCTGGGCCGTGAGCGGCTCAAAATGGCTCCCGCTTTCGATATGCGACGCGGTGCGACTGAATTGGTGGTGCAGCCCCTGCTGATGTACAACATCACGCATCGCCAGGAAACCGGTAGCTGGCGGCCTTGGGGCGGAGTGCAGACTGAACAGGCGATTAAGAAGGAAGCGCACGACATCGGCCGGGAGCTTGACCATCTATGCGCCTCGGCTGAATTCGCACTGCGCACATTGCCATTGGTCGAGCTGGCCGGTGCACAGCAGGTTGCGGCCCTGAAAGGCGCAAGCGCCGACGTCTTGCTCGTTTATGCATCGGGCGGGGGAACGGACATCCTTGATGCGCTCGCCGGTCTTGGTAAGCCGATGATCATTTTCGTGAGGGAGCATTCGGGGCCCTATTACCTGTGGCACGAGATCGTGGACGCGCGGTTCCTGCGCAGTCACAGCGACCGCTTGGCTCAGGCCAATGTGGGTTTCCAGGACGTAGTCGTGGACGACAACGCTGAGATCTTCTGGCGACTTCGGGCACTATATGGGCTGAAGAACATCCTCGGCCGCCGCATCGTATGCATCGGGGGGCCCTCCGGCTGGTCATGCCCAGAGGCGCCGGAGCTGGCATGTGAGCGCTTCAAGCTCGATATGGTGACTGTCCCGGTTTCTGAGCTTAACCTGATGATCGAGGCTGCGCGCAACAACAAGCTGCTGGTCCGCCGGTGCCAGCGTGATGCTCAGGACTACCTCAGCGCCGGGCAAGTTGCCCTGGAAACCACGACCGACGCCGTAGCCGAGGCCTTTCTCTTGGCCGAGCTGTTTCGCGACCTGATGGGAAAGTCCAAGGCTTACGCGATCACGGTCAACGGCTGCATGGGCAGTTACGCCGGCATCATGCCCTGCTTGACCTTGAGCCTGATCAACGACTCCGGCTATATGGCCTACTGCGAGTCCGATTTCGTCGTCATCCCTGCGGGCATCCTCATGCACTATATCTGCGGCCGGCCAACGTATCTCTGCAACCCGACCTACCCTCACGAGGGCCGTATGCTGTTCGCGCATTGCAGCGCGCCCCGGCGCATGGACGGGAAGGTGCTCGAGCCGGTTAAGATCATGACCCACTTCGAGTCAGACCACGGCGCGGCGACCAAGGTCGAGTTCCGTAAGGGCCAGGTCCTTACCATCATCAAGCCCGATTTCGAGGCTAAGCACTGGTTGGCGCTCACGGGCCAAATCGTGGATACGCCCTATTTGCCAACCTGCCGCGCACAAGTGGAGGTCAAGCTCAATGCCGACACAGAAAATGTGGTGGAGAACCTGAGAGGCTTCCACTGCATGCTCGCATATGGTGACCACACTAAGGAAGTGGCCTATGCGGCAAAGAAGGCAGGCATAGAGGTGCAGGTCCTGTAGGCGTACCTCCCAAGCGGTCTCATATTTAGCATGTCCCGCCCTGGGTCGGGTGTGTTCGCGGAGAGTGGGTATCGCAGTTTAACTCTGTGCTCAACGCCGACGGAGGAGTGCACTGGGCGCGGGGTCACCCCGCCGTCGCCGCGACGGCTATGGCGGGCAGGCTGACCCCGCGATTCGCGGCTTCAGCGAAGCCGCGCGCGGTTCGAGCGCGCGGCTCCGTCCCACACCCACTGAAAACGAACACACACCCTCGGTCGGGCATGCGGTAGTAGTCGAAATCGAGCGGGGCCGCTGTTGGAGGCGTCGCCGAGGGCCTGTCCGCGCCTGGTGACGGGCTGCCGCTGGTCAACGGCCCGCACCCGGTCGAGGCGCGCAGCACGCGCGCCTCTGTTTTCACCTTCAGTCCCTCGGCTACGGCCCAAAGTCTCGTCCCTTCGGCGACCTCCCACAGGTGGATGTCCTTGCCGCAGTCGCAGCGATAGATCCGCCCCTCCAGGCCGCCGATTAGCACAACCTCGGGCAGCCCCTTCTTCACCCCCCACTGCGTAGGGTAGGAGCTTGTGGCTAGGTCGCTCCGCGACCGCCACCCCGGCCTGGAGGGCTTAGGAACCTCCTGCCCGATCCCGGCGGCCTTTCCGGTCGCCCAGTACGTGATTACCTCCGCCGCCGCGGTGGAATGAGACGAGACAAAGAACTTGAAGCGGGGAACGTCGGGAACGGTTTTCGCGCCGTCAGCCCATGCGGTGGAGCTGGCGATGATCGCGATCAGGCCCGCGAGGACAACCTCACCCCGTGCGCAACAAGTTCTGACCCACAATGACGCCATACGGAGGAAGTTCAAGACCCGAGATAACCAGCCTCCTCTTCGTGGCTTCGTGCCTACGGCCTGCGTAGCCTCGTGCGAAGCAGGCCTGGTGGTCATGTTAAGGATTCCGAGCCGCCGCGCCCGCGTTTGCCCTGGAATTAAGGTGTGTGTCCCCGGAATTGCCCGGAATTGCCGAGACGGTTCCAGTTTCGAGCATGTTGCGCAGCACATGCGCCAGGACCGTCAGGCCAGCGCGAGGGCGCGGGGGTGAGCTCCACCGGGGACATGGCCAGCAAAGGCCCGCTCGTGTGATTGAGCAGCCCCCAGCCGGACGAGACTTATTGTCCTACCTTTCAAGGACGGATAGATGTTTGGCACATCCTGCCCAACGAGCACCGGCCGCGGATCCCATGGTGGACGCCCAGGCGCCCCATGCAACGAAAGGTTATCACGATGACCACTTGACACGGCCAGCTTTCTCATAGATGTCCCCGGAATTGCCCACGAGACTTTCTATTTTCCCCCTGCAACGCCGGTCCGCCGTCCGCTCTCCCGACGGGCCTTCAGCAAGCTCCGACCTGTCTTCTGAAGGCGCTCCGGCAGGCGGCCCTCGTCCAGGAGCCGTTGCATTAGCGGGCGTCCCTTGACCTCGTTGAGCTTCAGCACTGCCGCAGCCGCGTCAAAGCGAACGGCAATCTCAGGGTCTATCCGAAGTTCGCCCAGCGCGGCAACAGCCTCCTTGTCGCCGATCTGTCCCAGAGCTCGACATGCAGCCCCCCGTACTTTGGCAGAAGGGTCCCGCAAGGCCTTTGCGAGGCTTCCGACCAGTGCAGTGTCACCAAGCACCCCCAGCGTGAACGCAGCCATCCGCCTCGCGGACCAGTCGGGGTCCGACAGCAGAACACCGGCTATCACGCCTGCGGCCCCCTTTGCGCGCAGGACCCCCAATGACAGCGCCGCGGCTCTGCGCACCCCGCTATCGGGGTCCCTCAGCGCACCGATGAGTGGCGCAACGGCTCTCTTGTCGCTCAGCGCGCCAAGACTCAGCGCCGCATCCTTTCTGACACGAGCGTCGCCAGCGGATAGAGCAGTGACCCACTTCTTGATGTCAGCCATTCCGAATGCCTCTATTGTCGACGGTGGCCTCCCCTGCCGAATGCTCGCCGCCCTGATGCTGCTGTGCGATAAAGCCTTTGCTGGCGTGGCGACAGCATAGGAGTGAGGAGCCAAGTGAGCGCGCGTCGTCGCATCGCAATCACCGATCGCCATGTGCCGGGTGGGCTCGGGGGAAACGGACGACAGCCGCCACGAGACATAGGCCAGAGGACTCCGTGTCCTACCCGCAGAGTTTCTCGTACACGCCCCAACAGATCTGGGCCTCTTTGTGCGTCTTCCAATGCCGCTCGAGATCTTCGCACCATTCCTGAAGTTCCACGCACGTATCGCCCTTGAGTTTCTTACAGAAGTTCCTGCACTTGTCTTCGTACTTCCAGGGCTTCTTGCCCTCAGGGTCATACCATTCGATGCACGCTTTCCTACACGTCTCCTTTGTCACCGGCGGCTTTTTGCACTCCACCCATCCAGTGGGATCGACGCAGTTGATCGGGTTTGAGTTGCAGTAGCAATAAGTGGCTCTCTCTAACGCATCCGGCTGCACGAACCTCCCGACCTCCGGCATGTAGTACCGCGCGCCGAGGTGCTGAAGCGACGAACCACCGCCAGCGGTGGGGCCGTAGTAGCCGAGGGAGCCGACGTATTTGTACGGATTGGCAGTAGTTCCCGTCGAAGCCGTCAAGTTTCCAAATGCCTCGTAAGAATAAGTGTCTGTGACAGTTTGAGAATCATTCAGCAGTTGGCGGGTTGAACCCAATCCGTCGTAGAGGTAATGCCGCCGATACCCCCCGACGCTGCTGAACACCAGCGGATCGTAGTAGCTCAGCCCCTCCCGAATATATGTCTTGTTCGAGGTGTACGTGTCTCCGCTCAAGGTGCCTTCGCAAAACGGCAGCGCCCCGGCGTACAGGAACCACCGATCCGGGTACGGATGGTTCGACTCCTGCGCTCGCAATCGCAGCCCGTCCGCGCTGTACGTGTATGCTGCCGTGTAGCTCGGATTGCTGACGCTTGCCAGGCGGTTTTCATAGTCATAACCGTAGTTCGTAGTAATCGGCCCCGGCGCAGTCATCGAGCTCGTGTTGCCGTTATCGTCATACCCGAACGTGGTCGTCCCGCTCGGCCCCACCAGTTGAGTCAGTTTATTGTTGCTGTCATAGGTGTAGGTGTTGAGCTTCAGCAATCATGGGACAAATCAGGGGGTGAACTAAGGTAGAGGTCAGGTGTCCCTGCTCTTGATTCTTGACTCCTCCGCGCGGGCTTGCGATACCGCTCGCGCCGGAGCCCCCCAGCCCGGTAACCCCAGCCATGGTTGCAGGGGCCACGACAATAACCCAAATGGATCACCTGTCTCCTTGTCGTCTGTACGCCCGTTGTTTGCCGATCCCTTGGCTTCTACATCCCAACCCCCTCAGCCAACCAACCCACGCCCTTTGGAACCTGTCGTAGGCAGCTTGCGTTAGCTGCTTGAGCCGCTCCAGCCCGAAAAGTCCAGGCCTGGAAGGCCGGTGCGAGCGCTCCTCAGCAAACAACTGGATCTCCTCGTAGAACTCGTTAAGCGGTTCAACAATCCTACTTAGCTCAGGACCGTCCGCCGCTTTATCGAGGGTCGATAAGAATTCCTTCGCGAACTTGCCGACGAACTGCTCCCCGGTCGCGCGGCCCGCCAGCAGGGCGTCCATCAGGCGAAGCAGTCTCGCAAGCGACGCTAGTGCACGGATCGTCTCCGGCTCTACCTGACATCCCAGCATAGCGCGAAGCAAGGCCTCATCCGAGATAGCGCCGCTACCAGGATAGCGATCCCGCCAGAAGCCCGAACGCGTCATGGCGTTCGCTACAAGGTCGTCATTCATGGCGTTTCCAGTAGCCGCAAGAGACTGTTACGAATACGAGAGCTCGTTCGGTAGACGCTGACTACTTTGTCTTGTTCATTGAGAATGACCGTAGCCCGTCGCCCAATGAGCTTGACAAGCGCATTGCCGTATCTTGGATCGTATCTTGGGAATCCCATCCGCAAGGGGTTGTTGACGGCCTCGGCCACTTCCCACGGCCGCACCCCCCTCCCGATCATCCGGGTGAGACCATGCCAGGTGTAGCCACGCGCCGCAAGCGCCTCTCCTCCTAAGAACGCCGTGCCAGCAGTAATTGCGCCCCACTGCGCGCCTGCCCACACCACGGCCAAGCCGGATGCGCATCCAGCATCGTGGAGGCCGGTGACATGGCCGTAATTGGCCGTTCGACCC
>Ga0315296_10002638_pt1 | contig 15228 bp, 13 predicted proteins | sample YL17G14_18_MG_FD_203921 | JGI IMG/M metagenome (GOLD analysis project Ga0315296, IMG submission 203921) | Sediment microbial communities from Yellowstone Lake, YNP, Wyoming, USA - YL17G14_18 | ecosystem: Environmental > Aquatic > Freshwater > Lake > Sediment | place: USA: Wyoming | collected... | reverse complement strand
CTTTTAGGTCATGCCTATATTTCCAGCACAAGGGTTTATAAGCAATCTGCACTAGGACGAGAATAATGCCAAAAAAATCACGGCGTGCTAAAGCTAAGCATCGGGCTAAAGTGGCCAAGGCGGCACTGGAGGGGCGTTCGCAACAACCGGGGCCGATGCCTGCTGAGGTACAATCGCCGACGCGAGTATCTCCAAAAGCTCAAGATTTAACCAGCCGCTATCAATATGTTCTGCCTGAAGTAAAACGCATCGGCATCATTGCCGGAGCCATAATACTGGTCATCATAATCCTGTCTTTCGTTCTTGGTTGACATCTTCGGCTGGTGAACTGTGGCGGATTTAGAGCGGGCTAGAGAAAATTTACTCAGCTATCTTGACCACGAAATCGCCGACAGGCATGTAGTTGAAGCTATGAGGCGTGTCCCCCGTGAATCCTTTGTATCACCAGAGCAATATCATGCTGCTTATGACGATAGACCCTTAAGCATTGGCTTTGGGCAAACTATCTCCCAACCCTTCATTGTGGCTCTGATGGTGCAAGCTTTGGAGCTCAGGGGGGATGAAAAGGTGCTGGAGCTGGGTACGGGAAGCGGCTACGAGGCGGCGATATTAGCCGAGTTAGCTCAAAAGGTGGTTACCGTGGAGTGTATACCGGAATTGGCGGAATCGGCTAAGAAAGTTCTGGATAAGCTTGGTTATTCCAACATCGAAGTTCACGTAGCTGGCAAGACTTTGGGTTGGCCGGAGGGAGCCCCTTACGATGCTATTATAGTTTCTGCTGGTGCTCCCACTGTGCCTCGAGTTCTTTTGGAGCAGCTAACCTGGAACGGGCGATTGGTAATCCCTGTGGGCACCCGGTGGCAGCAAGACTTGCTCAGGGTTACTAAGCTCAGAAAGGGTAATAGGATAGAGAACTTGGGTGGTTGCTACTTCGTGCCCCTTATTGGCGAAGGTGCTTGGGAAGGTTGAGAATGGGAATTGGCGATAGAAATATCGTTGGCGCTGAAGTATCAATCAGTTCCGCTCCGAAAGAGAACCATTGCATAATGTAAGCACCGGTATGGCTTTGATTAGAAGGCAGATTAACTTAGAAATGCCCCCAAGGGGATTCGGACCCCTGATCTTCAGCTTGAAAGGCTGATGTCCTAGGCCGCTAGACGATGGGGGCAACGTTAAGCATTTTACGGGTAAAAAGCTAAATGTGCAAGGTCTGAGGGCTAAAATAATAAGCCTATCATCTTTTATCCTCATGGTAACTTTGCTATAATTTTTTAGACAATCTAAAAATTTCGGCTTGCTAGTAACTCGGATATGAGGTATCATGTGGCGGTTATCATGCCCACAACTGGTAGCCTCGAACTGTTTGGAAGGAATTGCTCGAAAGCGCCGAGAACATTGGCTGTGCTTTTTGCTCTTTGTGATACCTGCACTCTACCCATTTGGTTCGAGAAAGAATGATTCTCGAGGTCAATGTATATGACTCAAAAGGAGGTTTGATAAGTATGATGAGAGAGATGGATAAAGTTGCTTCACGAGTTGAACAAGTAATTAATGAAGCTGACGGGAAAGTATATTTGCCTCCTTGTCAAGTTCGCTGTCCCCTTAAAATAGATATTCAGCGCAATCATGCCATGCTCTCATGCCTTCCCCGGGATGCTGAGGAGGCCTCCCGCCAGATAATAAAGATAGGCGATGAAATCTATGACCAGAATCCCCTATTCCCAATTTGCAGCTACATTTGTGGACTTTGCGAAAAAGAGTGCAATTATAAAGACCAGACCGGGGCCGTGAGAAGGAAATTGCTTTTGCGATTTATCGCCGAGCATTATCTGCCCTACCTGAAGACAAAACCCTCTTTTCCTCCCCCCACCAAGGAAAAGGTGGCAATGATTGGAGGAGGGCCGGCCAGCCTCATGTGTGCTTATACACTGAGCAAGAAGGGTTACCGGGTCGCTATTGTGGATGAAAGTTCGGATTTAGGGGGCGCTCTGAGATTAATTCCCAGATATCGCCTTCCTAAAAATATATTGGATGCCACTTTGGATAGTTTAATAAGGATTGCTCGTATGGATGTCAAAGAAGTCAAAATCGGGCTCAGAATGGGGGTTGGTGAGACAACGCTGGATAAACTCAGAAATGAAGGCCACCGAGCCATATTTATTGCCATTGGCACACCCTATCCAAGACGCCTGAGATTTGAAGGAGAACTCTTGACGGGAGCAGACCTGGAAGGAGTCACGTTCGGCTTGAACCTCCTCTTTGACGTCAACCAAAGGAAGGTCCATCCTCGGCTCTTTGAGGGCAAAAAGGTGATAGTAATAGGGGGCGGCAACGTGGCTTTTGATGCCGCCAGAACCGCCCGGCGACTTGGTGGAGATGTTGCCATTGTCTGCCTGGAGAATGACGATAAGTCTTCCAAGGACGGAATTCCCGCTGATATCGAAGAAATTGACGGCGCTACTGAGGAAGGAGTGAAAATTATCTATTCCCGTGGTGTACGAGAGATAATTGGTGAGGATGGGAAATTCCGGAAGATAAAGTGTCTTCGGTGCACATCGGTCTATGACCAGATGGGCTACATCGGATTCAACCCGAAGTTTGACCTGAGTGACGCGATATATCTTGAGGGAGACGTGCTACTCATTACTATCGGGCAAACTTGGGCGAGGTACCCCTTCCGGGAAGTAGGTCTGCTGAATGAGAGAGACAGGATTGACGTCGACCCGCTTACTCTGATGAGCAATCGCAAAGAAGGGATTTTCATCGGAGGGGATGTCAGGCGAGTAGGCTTTGCCGCAGAGGCCATGAGAGACGGGATGGTAGCTGCCGAGTCCATAGACCGCTACCTCAGAGGCCAAGACCTGAAGAAAGGGCGAGAGAAGGAGTATGAGAAAGCAGCTATTCCCAGGGCTACCGATTACCAGCCTCAGCCTGAGCTTATATGGCTGCCGGCGAAAAAAAGGTTGAACTTCAAACCTTTTGAGAAAGGGTTTACCCTGAAGGAGGCGGTGGAAGAGGCTGGGAGATGTCTATACTGTGGCCCGTGTAAGAGTTGTAAAGCATGTGTAATGCTAGAGCTTCAACCTGAGATACCAAAAATTGAAGTCAATCGAGAGATATGTAGCGGATGTGGGGTCTGTGTTTTCTTGTGCAGCTATGATGCCATCAAATTAAAGGAATCTGGAGACAGCGCTGTAGCAGTTATAGATGACCGCAGGTGCAAGAGATGCGGCGTGTGTGCTGCTGCTTGCCCCAGCTCGGCAATTACCCCTGAACACTTCACTAACGAAGAAATTATGGCCGAAATCGAGGGCGTGTTAGTATAAATTTCACTGAATATTGCATTCCTCAGGAATCGTCTTATAAACTAACCCCGGGCGAATTTTGAATTTGAATTAAACGGGGTCCCCACGAAAATCGCAAGATTTTCGTGGGCTAGTGTATGTCAAAAACAGCAAGGCAGTCTCTCAAATCAGCTTCTATTAGCGTCCGGGGCATTGTCCAGGGCGTCGGCTTCAGGCCTTTCGTCTATGGACTGGCTGTTAAACACAACCTTAAGGGCTGGGTTTACAACACTTCAGAAGATGTCAAGATTGAGGTGGAAGGTGCAGCAGAGGATATTAGGCAATTTGAGCAGGAGCTCGGGACCAAAGCCCCACCGCTGGCTCAAATTGAGAATGTAACTATTGAGTATCACTCACCCCGCGGTTATAAAAACTTTGAAATTCGGCAGAGCCAGGTACAGGAAGGGAAATATCAGCTTATCTCTCCGGATGTCGCCACTTGCCAGGCTTGCCTTGGCGAGTTGCTAAATCCTGAGGACCGCCGCTACCGCTATCCCTTTACCAACTGCACCAATTGCGGCCCGCGCTTTACCATAATTGAGGATATGCCCTATGACCGCCCCAAAACAACCATGCGTCACTTCCAGATGTGCCCCCAATGCCAGGCGGAATATGATAATCCCCTGGACCGCCGCTTCCATGCTCAACCTAACGCCTGCCCACAATGCGGTCCCCAGGTCCAGCTAGTTGATAACCAGGGCAGTCTGGTAACCCCGATTCTATCGGGGTCGAATCCTATAGCTGCTGCTGGTCGGTTCCTTAAAGAAGGGAAAATCGTAGCTATTAAGGGACTAGGCGGTTTTCTCCTGGCTTGCGATGCCACGAACGATACCGTAGTTAAAACGCTGCGGCAGAGGAAGAAGCGCTCCTCCAAGCCCTTTGCCATAATGGTTGCTACTGTCGGCGAAGCTAAAAGGCATTGCTATGTCTCGCCAGAGGAGGAAAATTTACTTACCTCACCTCAAAGTCCCATCGTGCTCATGAGGTGGAGGGAGGACTCATCTGTATCTCGAGAGGTAGCGCCAAATTTACGATTCTTAGGGGTTATGCTGCCATATACACCGCTTCACCACATACTGCTCAGGGACACGGGTCAGCCTTTAGTAATGACCAGCGGCAATCTCAGTGAGGAGCCTATCGCCCGAGACAATGATGAAGCCTTAAGGAGGCTTGCCGGGATTGCCGATTACTTTCTAATCCATAATCGAGATATCTACTCCCGTTATGATGACAGCGTGGCTATAGTAGAAAGGGGCACAAGCCAGCTTATAAGGCGGGCGCGTAGCTATGCTCCCTATCCCATCCGCCTCTCGTTTAAAACCAGGCAGGTGCTTGGTTGTGGCGCTGAGGAGAAAAATACCTTCTGCCTGACCAAAGATAACTATGCCTTCTTATCACAGCATATCGGCGATATGGAGAATATGGAAACCCTGGAACATTTTGACAGCACTATATCCTTGTATAAAAGGCTTTTCCATATACAGCCTGAAATCATTGCCCATGACCTTCACCCTGATTATCTGGCCACCAAGTATGCCCGGGAGTTAGGCGAGTCCGGTATAAAGCTTATTCCTGTACAGCACCACCATGCCCATATCGCCAGTTGTCTGGCTGATAATGGGCTGGAGTCCCCGGTTATCGGCGTGGCCTTCGATGGCACAGGGATGGGTGCGGATGGAAATATCTGGGGAGGGGAATTCCTGGTAGCCGACTACCGTCATTTTCGCCGAGCAGGACATCTGGAATACCTGCCTTTGCCCGGGGGAGCCGCAGCTATAAAAAGACCCTACCGCACCGCCATCGGCTATATTCTCACTCTATTAGGGGAAAATGCCCTCAATCAGGATTTACCCGCTATGAGAGAAGCCGACGACACGGAAATAGAGGTTATCAAGCGCCAGATAGAAAGAAGGATAAATTCACCGCTAAGCTCAAGCATGGGACGCCTTTTTGATGCCATATCAGCCCTGCTGGGCATAAGGAGCGAAATAGATTACGAAGGACAGGCGGCGGTGGAACTGGAAATGGCTGCCCTCGCCTCGTATGGCGAGGAGCCCTCTTCTGTCATTGCGAGGAGCGTAAGTGACGAAGCAATCTCCGGTAATAATGAAAGTTACCCATACCGCATAGTAGAAGACGAAGGAATAAGAATCGTGCGCCTGAGGGACCTCCTCTCAGCCGTAATAGAGGACTTACATCAGGGTATCTCAAAGGGGACGATATCAGTCAAGTTCCACAATACCGTGGCCCAGATGATAAACGAGATGTGTCACTTGATAGCCAATGAAACTGGCGTCAGCCAGGTAGCCTTAAGTGGCGGCGTATTCCAGAATCGTTTACTGTTGAAAAAAACGGTCAGCTTACTGGAAAACAGCGATTTCCAGGTTTTTACCCACAGGCAAGTACCCTGTAATGACGGTGGCATCTCCCTGGGACAAGCCGTTATTGCCAATTTCGCCGTATAAAGAGTTACTTCCCTATCTGTCATTGCGAGGCTGGCGAAGCCAGCCGAAGCAATCTCGGTGGAAAAATAGAATTGCCCCCATTTTAGACAGGCTCCCAGCTCAGGAAGGGGTAGGTCAATCCATTAACGATATTCCAAGTGTAGGCGGGGTTGCGCTCGCTAGGACCGCTGACTGCGACTATGTTCCAACCCGCCCCTGAGAACGTGGCGATGTCCTTCATTTGCGCCGTCGTCTTGCCTGTCCCGCCAGCCGAAGTAGCTCGTCCGCTGGTTTCGGTATCCCAGAAGGAGTTGCTCACATTGCCCGGATTATCTCCCGCCAGGCCGCCAACATGCGAATCGCCAGTCACACTGCCGCTGAAATAGGAGTTGCTCACAGTGCCCGTATTCTCTCCCACCAGACCGCCAACATTCACATCGCCAGTCACGCTGCCTGTGGAATAGGAGTTGCTCACAGTGCCAGAAGTTGCTCCCACCAGGCCGCCGACACTGTAATGGCCAGTGACGCTGCCTGTGGAATAGGAGTTGCTCACAGGGGCAGCTTCATTCCATCCCACCAGGCCACCAACACGCTCATCCCCAGTGACGCTGCCTGTGGAATAGGAGTTGCTCACAGTGCCCAAATTCACTCCCACCAGACCGCCAACCCACCCGGTACCGGTCACGCTGCCTGTGGAATAAGAGTTGCTTACAGTGCCCTCATTATCTCCCACCAGACCGCCAACACCGCCATAGCCAGTCACGTTGGCGTTCACCACACCGATATCTTCGATGCGCCCTTCCTCATGAACAACGCCAAAAAGCCCCACATACATTGCGCCAGAGTGGTTGCTAAACAGGTCGCTTATCTCGTATCCTTGACCGTCGAAAGTCCCCGTAAATGGGTGATCCTGAGTTCCAATTGGCTGCCAGCCCTTTCCCTCATTGGCTATCGGGCTCGCCAGCTCCTCATAACCGGCAGTGGTGGAATCGAGGTCGTTCATCAGAATGTGATGACCGCCCAGTTTGTTCCTGACGGCATCCAAATCATACCAATCCCGTATTTCCAGGTTTTGGGAAGGAAAAAGAGAACAGCCTGCCATCCCGGCAATTAAGGCTACCATAATCAAAAAGATGCTAACTCTTGCCAGGTAATGTGCTCTCCTCGAACTAAGTATTGTCTTCATCTCCCACCTCCAGGTTTGTGTAGTCACCCTGAACAAATTCCAAATCTTAAAATCCAAATGACAATTGAAACCCAAATGCTTAAATGACAAAACTACACCTTTGTCAGCGAAATCCAATTTTTGTCCTTTGGATTTTGAGCTTGATTTGACATTTGAGCTTTGTCATTTGTTATTGTTTACGAGCCCAATAAATTGGGCAACTACATATTTAGACAACCTCAATAGTTTAGTTTCCCAAAATCTCTAGCTTATAGTGTAGTATATCACCCCGCCACACTATCAAGGGGTCGATTTGGCGTGTGCACCAATTGGGACATCACCTCACAGACGAGCCTACTTCCCTTGCCGTATAAAGAGGAACATAAGCAGGGCAGCGATGCTCTTAGCATCGCAGATTTCGCCCGAGGCAATAAGTCGGGGTATCTCATCCGGGGAAACGCGGACTAGCTCGATATCGTCAGTATCCTCAGCTACGAGACGAGCGGGCACAAGGTCGGTAGCCAAAAAGCAATGGAGGAACTCTGTGCCATAGCCTGGGGTGGCATAAAAGCCCCCCAATTTGTCTACTTTCCGGGGGAAATAGCCAATCTCCTCCTGTAATTCGCGGCGCACGGAGTCAATGGGCTCCTCACTAGGGTCAATGCCACCAGCCGGTATTTCCAGGAGAAACTTGCCCACTGCATGGCGGAATTGGCGAACTAAAAGGACATTACCTTGTGCATCAAGGGCTACTACAGCTATACAATCGCTGTGCTCCACCACTTCTCTGGTGGTTTTTGCGCCGCCAGCTTTCTCCACGGTATCCACACGTACGCTTACCGCGCGCCCCTGATAAATCTGTTGGGTAGCTAGCTTCTTTTCCGGCTTCACCATACTTTAATTACACCCACTTGTGTAATAGTTTAGTTTTTTCGACAAGTTCCGTCTCAAAATCAGGGGTCTCTCTTTTACTAACCCCTAAAATTAGGGCTGTCTCCTGCAACATCTCCCCTTGAAATAAGGGCTCTCACCTTCATAACTCCCCTTACCCCTCTTAATCTAAGAGGGGGAATCTCCTTAACATAGGGATCCTCTTCTTATCCCCCATTAGCATAAGGATTCTCGCCTTCAATATCCCCCCTTAAGGTAAGGGGGGATAAAGGGGGGTTATGAATGGTTCTCAGCCTCCTCAGAATGACATTGCTAAACGCTCTCAACATACTCTTGTGACAGCTTCAAAGGTGGCGAATAAGAGCTACCTCATCGCAGTTGGGAAACTTGGGACAGCGATAGCATTCCACCCATACCTTTTGGGGCAGCTCCGTTTTGTCGATTAGTTGGAAGCCATGTTTTTCAAAAAATGCCGGCTTACGAACGAGACAAAAAACCTTTGGTATGCCTAATTCCTTGGCCTCTTCAAGACAGGTCTGGACAAGCGCAGAGCCAATCCTTTTGTTCTGTTCCTTCTCATCGACAGCCAGAGACCTGATTTCCGCTAAATCAGCCCAGGTAACGTGCAATGCCGCACAAGCGATAACCCGACCTCGTTTCCTGACGACGAAATAATCTCTAATATTCTCATATATCTCAGATAAGGCGCGAGGCAACATCTCCCCCTTATCAGCAAAATAGCTGACAATCCGGTGCATAGAGTTAGCATCGCTCACCCTTGCCCTATCAACCTTTGTATCAGCTTTCATTTCTTCTCCCTCCCAGTTTTTGCCACAGCGAACTATAAAAATATGTTGGCTCGTGAATTCTTAAGAAGCGAGCTTTGTGAGGGCTGAGCTTCACTCTGACATTTTGTCCATCGGACAATGGCAGTTCAACTTGTCCGTCAATGCTAAGTATGACCTTTTCTCTGTGGGCAACCTTCAAATCAACTACGCTCTGCGGAGGCAGTACCAGAGCATGACTCAATCCCAGGTGGCAGGATATTGGTTGGAGGACGATTTCCTTAGATTGAGGATGAAGAATGGGTCCGCCAGAGGCTAGAGAATAGCTGGTGCTCCCAGTAGCGGTGGCTACAATTACGCCATCAGCCCGGTAAGTGGTCAGCACTGTGCCATCAATTTCTGCTTTTATATTAACTAAGCGAACTGCAACGCCTCGTAACACGACATCGTTTAAGGCATGAAAGTTTTTGTCTTCAACCTGAGCCTCGAGCATAGCCCTTTCCTCGATCCAGCCTTTCCCCTTGAGCAAATCGGGTAAATTAGACAAAACTTCGTCGCCATCTATCTCTGTGATGAACCCCAGCCTGCCCAGGTTTATACCTAAAATGGGCACCAACAGAGGAGTTACAATTCGAGCAGCATGGAGGATAGTGCCATCTCCACCGATACTAAGAATTAACTCCGTGCCTGCCACCTGGGGTTTAGCTTTATCTTCGTCCCAAGCTGAGCATCGCCATGAAGAGACTCCCCGAGAGGATAGAAACTCTTCCAGTTTCTCAGCTAAGTCTCGGGCTTTCTCCCGTCGAGGGTGATACAGAATGCCAATACGCTTCACAGGTAGCGAAGTGTAGCACTGGCGAATTCTGGCTGTCAAACTAATGTCCTCGTTCAGTACCTTAGTGACACTTCTTTTTTGTCATTGCGCGGAGTGATAGCGACGAAGCAATCTCTAAGCGAGGTTCCTCAGTCCAACTATAGCCGGCTCCAGCTTCGCGATGAGATTGCCACGCCCCTTTCAGGTACTCGCAATGACGAAAGATGGGCGGGGACGAGCCCCGCCCCTACAAATTTGGAGTCTTTCTTCCCGTGTCATTGCGAGGCTGGCGAAGCCAGCCGAAGCAATCTCGTTGGAAAAATAGAGTTGCCCTTTCTTAACAGATCCGAGGCAGCAATTCCCCAGATAGCATATCAACGATTCGCGAGGGACCGAGCTTTGTTTTCATTATCACCTTTCCCGGGTGCTCCTTGGTTACCTCACCGATGATGGCAGCATCTCTACCATAGCTATTTTTTCTCATTTGGGCAAGAATCTTATTGGCATCGGCGGGGTCGACTATAGCTACTAGCTTACCTTCATTGGCCACATAAATAGGGTCCATGCCCAATAGCTCGCAGGCAGCTTTAACCTCTTCCTTCACAGGTATCTTAGCCTCTTCTACCACAATGCCCACCTTCGATTGCCGGGCCAATTCGTTGAGCGTGGTCGCTAGCCCGCCTCTGGTCGGGTCACGGAGGCAATGAATCCTGGATGAGACCTCCAGCATCTGAGACACTAATTTGTTCAATGGAGCACAGTCGCTTTCCAAAGTCATGGAGAACCTTAATCCTTCACGCTGACTCATTATAGCTATACCGTGGTCGCCAATGGTGCCACTGAGCAGGACCTTATCCCCAGCTCTGGCGTTAGCTCCTGAGATATCAACTCCGGGAGAGATTATCCCTACTCCCGAGGTGGTGATAAACAACTTGTCAGCTTGTCCGCGATTTACCACCTTGGTATCCCCAGCGATTATACTTACCTCGGCTTCTTCAGCAGCTTTCTTTATTGATTGCACTATCTGCTCAAGTTCACTTAAGAGAAGGCCCTCTTCTAAGATTGCCGCGAGGCTCAAATATAGAGGCTTAGCTCCATTCATAGCTAAGTCATTCACCGTGCCGCAAACGGCCAGTTTGCCGATATCGCCGCCAGGGAAGAAGATGGGATTTACCACGTAGCTATCGGTGGTGAAAGCCAGGCGCCCGCTGGCTTCGAAAACAGCTGAGTCATCTAATTTATTCAACGCCGGATTAGCCAGGAAGGGAAGGAATTTTTTCTCCACTAGTTCGTGGCTCAATTTGCCACCACTGCCATGGGCTAAAAGAATGCTATCATCCATAAGCCTGCTCGTAATAGTTTAGTTTCTCCACAAGTTCCATCTTAAAATTAGGGCTGTATCCCGCAACATCCCTCCTTAAGACAAGGATTCTCTCCTTCAATATCCCCCCTTAAGATAAGGGGGGATAAAGGGGGTTATGAATGCCTCTCAACATACTCTTTAATCCTTTTCCCTACCTCCTCGATATTTTGTAACACGTCGTTATTCCAGAATCTTATCACACGAATGTTTAATTCCCTGAGATAGCTATCACGATGAGCATCATGTTGTTGGCCGTATACATCTGCATGTTGTCCTCCATCAACTTCAATGGCTAATCTTCGTTCAGGACAGTAAAAATCGAGGATATAAGAGCCTACACTATATTGTCGGAAGAACTTAAGGCCAGCCATCCGTCTACTTCGCAATATACTCCATAATTTTCGCTCAACATCGGTTGCATTCTTCCTGAGGCGGCGTCGGTCTAATTTTGTACTTGGACCGTTATAGAGGTATTTATTCATAACTCCCCTTTCCCCCTCTTATCTTAAGAGGGGGAATTCTGGAAAAACTTACCTGTTACGCCTGCTCCATATCTACCCTAAAAATCTTGCAAATTTTCCAGAGTCCCGTATTGATAATAGGCGGCGCAGGCGCCTTCACTGGAGACCATGCAGGGACCGACAGGGCGTTCCGGGGTGCAGACTTTTCTAAAGAGTTTACACTCAAGCGGTGTCGCGGCGCCACGGATTATATCCCCGCACCGACATCCCTTGGGCTCCCTCGGTGGTTTCGGGCTCACTGAAAAAGCCTTGTCGGCGTCAAAGCGCTCGTATTTTCCTCTAATTTTCAAGCCACTCTTAGGGACAATTCCAATCCCCCGCCAGTTAGCTTCGCCAATCTCAAAAACATCCTCCATCAGTTGCCGGGCTTTTCTATTTCCCTCGGGCTTTACTCCCCGGGGGTAAGCTATCTCCACTTTGGGCTCGCCCTTTTCAATTTGCTCCACCAGCTTATCTATGCATAACAAGATATCCAGTGGTTCAAATCCCGAGATGACACAAGCCACTCCATAATCCTGGGGGATAAATTCATAGGGATGAGAACCAATTATAACACTAACATGCCCGGGACAGACGATGCCGTCTAGCTTTACCTCGCCTGAATCGAGCAGCGCTTTCATCACCGGCGGGGTCAGCTTATTAAGGGATAGAACATAGAAGTTTTCTATTTTCTCCTGTTGTGCCTTGAGTATAGAAGCAGCTATAGTCGGCGCTGTGGTCTCAAAGCCGATGCCGATGAAGATGACTGATTTCCCAGGGTTGGCCTTTGCTATCTCTACAGCGTCTATAGTGGAATACACTATTCGTATATCTGCTCCCTCAGCTTTCGCCTGTTGCAAGCTCGAATAGCTGCCGGGAACTCTTATCATGTCCCCAAAAGTAGTGATGATAACGTCGGGTAGGTGTGCCAGGGCGATGGCCTTGTCCACATCAGCGGTGGCTGTAACACAGACGGGGCAGCCTGGCCCCGACCTCATTTCCACCGTTTTGGGAACTAATTGGCGAATTCCATATCGTAATATGGCATGCGTGTGCCCACCGCAAAATTCCATTAGTCTTATCGTTTTGGTGGAGCACTTAGCAATTTTGTATACTAGTCCCTTGGCTAGCTTGTTGTCTTGATACTCGTCAATGAACTTCACTTAGGCTTGCTATCTCTTCCAGGAGCTTCAGGGTCTCCTCGGCTTCAGCCTCATCTATAACGCCTATGGCATATCCTGTATGAAGCAGTACGTAATCTCCTAGCTTGGCCTCCGGAGTAAAGGCAATGCTAACTCGACGCCTCACCCCGGCGATTTCTGTTTCAGCCTCATCCCCGTCTATGGAAACAATCTTTACCGGCACTGCTAAACACATGGCCTCCTGTATTTTAGCCCAGGTTAATCCATAATACAAACCCCAGATTTTTGTAGTTGCCTGATTCATCAGGCCTCCTCTGTCGTTGCGAGTCCCGATTTATCGGGACGAAGCAATCCCGTGGACGGGCGATGGGATTGCCACGCTTCGCTCGCAATGACAGCTGAGCAATTGCTAAACAACCTTAAAAAGACATCGTATTGACGCTAGTTAGGTATTGTGCTATTTTATGCGACATAATTCATTTGAGGGAGCATAAGTTAAATCAATCCCAAAAAGTCTGACCTTAATTTACCGGGGTCTCCACGAAAACTGTAAGGTTTTTCATAGGATGAGTTAAATGCGAAGCGACGTGATAAAGAAGGGAATCGAGCGGGCGCCTCACCGGGCATTGCTGCGGGCTGTCGGTTGCTCTTCAGATGACTGGGACAAGCCATTTATTGGAGTAATCAACAGCTTTAGCGAGATTGTCCCCGGGCATATCCATTTACAAACAATCGCTAAAGCGGTAAAGGAGGGGATTCGCAGTCGGGGTGGGGTGCCTTTTGAGGTCAATACCATAGCTGTTTGCGATGGTATCGCTATGAACCACCCGGGAATGAAATACAGCTTGCCCAGCCGAGAACTCATTGCTGACTCGGTTGAAATCCTGGCTCAGGCTCATGCCTTCGATGGCCTGGTATTCATCCCGAATTGTGACAAGGTCGTGCCGGGGATGCTGATGGCCGCAATCAGGCTTAATATACCCTCTGTCTTTGTGAGTGGTGGTCCCATGCTAGCCGGGAAGTTTGTCCAGGGAAACGCTGCCCGGTCCGTTGACCTTATTACAGTCTTTCAAGCTGTAGGCGAAGTAGCTAGAGGCAAGATGACCGAGGCTGAGTTGCAGGAACTGGAGATGGTTGCCTGTCCTGGTTGTGGGAGCTGTGCTGGGATGTTCACTGCTAATACTATGAATTGTCTCAGCGAAGTTTTGGGGATGGCTTTGCCGGGTAACGGGACGATACCCGCGGTGGAAGCACGGCGCAGGCAATTAGCGTATAAAGCCGGGCAGCAAATCATGGAAGCGCTGGTCAAAGATATTCGGCCTAAAGACGTTATCACCAGGGATTCCCTTTACAATGCCTTTGTCGTGGACATGGCCCTGGGTGGCAGCACAAATTCCGTGTTGCATCTTGCCGCCATAGCGCACGAGGCTGGGATAGATTTTCCCTTGTCCCTGATAAACGAGATTAGCGACTCCGTTCCTCATATCTGCAAATTAAGCCCGGCCAGCGATTATCATATTGAGGACCTGGACTTAGCCGGTGGCATTCCTGCGATAATGCACGAACTATCGGGGTTGCTGAAGCTTAAGGCGAACACCATTTTGGGCAAGCCATTAGGCGACATAGCCAAGGAAGCCAAAGTTAAAAATAGAGAGGTAATCCGCCCCCTGTCGAAACCCTATGCCCCTACTGGTGGTATTAGCATATTATTTGGCAATTTAGCGCCTGATGGCAGCGTAGTGAAAAGTGCTGCAGTAGCTTCTGAGATGTTAGTTCATCGGGGTCCGGCGAGAGTTTTCAATAGTGAGGAGGAGGCTACGGCGGCGATAATGAAAGGCGAATTTAAGTCAGGCGAGGTAATCATCATTCGCTATGAAGGTCCCAGGGGAGGGCCAGGAATGCGGGAGATGTTAGCAGCCACTTCCCTCCTCAGCGGCATGGGTATGGACAAAGAGGTGGCTCTCATTACAGACGGACGCTTTTCCGGAGGCACGCGAGGAGCAGCCATTGGTCATGTCTCTCCTGAGGCAGCAGAGAAAGGTCCTATAGCGGCCTTGAGGGATGGTGATATTATTAAAATAGATATACCTAAGCACAAATTGGAGGTGGAATTAAGCCAAAAAGAGCTAAAACAACGGCTGGCTTCATTGCCTTCCTTTGAACCCAAGATTAAAACTGGCTATCTCAAGAGGTATAGTGATAAAGTGAGCTCAGCCAGCACTGGTGCAGTGTTTGCCGAGTAAGGAGCAATTCTATGAAGAAAACTGGTGCTCAGATTCTCTGTGAGAGTTTAATTAAAGAAGGGGTAGAGGTTATTTTCGGCATTCTCGGTGGTGCTGTCTTACCGATATATGATACCTTCCCCCAATATCCTCAACTCCGACATATATTAGTTCGCCATGAGCAGGGAGCGGCTCATGCCGCCGATGGCTATGCTCGAGTTACACATAAGGCTGGAGTATGTATTGCTACTTCGGGGCCGGGAGCTACTAATCTGGTTACCGGCATTGCCTGCGCTTATATGGATTCCGCACCCATGGTAGCTATAACTGGCCAGGTGGCCAGGCCTGTTATTGGCAAGGATGCCTTTCAGGAGACGGATATCACAGGCATTACCATCCCAATTACCAAACATAACTATCTTGTTACCGATGTTGCTGAGCTGGCTAAAACGGTTAAAGAGGCCTTCCACATTGCCCAGACAGGAAGGCCGGGACCTGTGCTTATTGACATACCGCGGGATGTTCAGCAAGAGCAAACGGACTTTGTTTATCCCGATA
>Ga0315296_10002637_pt1 | contig 15233 bp, 17 predicted proteins | sample YL17G14_18_MG_FD_203921 | JGI IMG/M metagenome (GOLD analysis project Ga0315296, IMG submission 203921) | Sediment microbial communities from Yellowstone Lake, YNP, Wyoming, USA - YL17G14_18 | ecosystem: Environmental > Aquatic > Freshwater > Lake > Sediment | place: USA: Wyoming | collected... | reverse complement strand
CTACAAAAACTGTTTTGGTCAAGCCCAAGAGCCAATAAGCCTATCGGCGCCACCAGAGAATCCTATACACTCATCTTTGGCTTTGCGGAAATTCGATGAAGTTGAGTGCTTGCCCGTATTTCCAGAAGCTTTAGTAGAACCATGTATTGAAGCTGGATGTCCAAAGGACGGTGTAGTATTAGACCCCTTTGTTGGTAGTGGAACAACTTGTCTAGTTGCTAAGAGACTTGGAAGAAAATATATTGGTATAGATGTTTATGAGAAGTATTGTCAAATAGCAAGTGCGAGACTTGAAAATTGTGAAATAGTTAGACATGATGTTGAGCAAAAATCTGAAGTTATAATCGATTCAGATTACGAGAAATATGTTAAGGATACGCAAACTCAAGAGGGAAACGGAGAACCTAAAATGGAACGGAAGGAACAATCGCAAAGTTTAATAGAAACGAAAACAGAAACTACACTAGCGAAAGATGTATGTCCAAAATGTGGTACCAAAATGTATAAGGGAAAAAGAGCTTATTACTGCACGAAAATAGACTGTGATGGTAAAAGGGAAATAAGATGATAGAAGTAATTGAATATAAAAGTAATGGTCATCCAGACACTTTGACCGACCTCTGTGTTGAGGCTTGTGCTACCGCTCTAGATAAGTATTATCTTGAAAGATATAATAAAGTCTTACATTATAATGTTGATAAGGCAGTTTTTCTTGCTGGAAACGCCGAAATCTATTATGGTGGTGGTAAAATACTAAAGTCACCATGTTTCATTCTTGGTGGTCAGGTCTCGAATCTTACCGATGAATTAAAAAGGGTTTTAATTGAAACCATTAGAAAGACCGTTAAAAAATATCTTCCAAATCTAGAATATTTTGATGTTGAAATTCGTTCAAATAATGTTTCTCAAAATCTGGATGCAATATCGGATAATAAAGAAATTCTCGCAAACGATACATCGTTCGGCGTTGGATATTATCCATATTCAACCAACGAATTAATTGTTTTCTCTATTAAAACTGAATTAGATAAAATGATTCTCGAACAAGAAATTCCTATCGGAGAACTCTACAAGATTCTTCTCACATCAAAAGGAATTTATATCTCCGCTCCTCTATATGCTAAAAGAGTTCATTCTGAAGAAGAATATGCTAACTATAAAAAGATGATTGAAGATAAACTTAGTAAATATGGTAAAATAAGCTTTAATCCAGATTTCGAAGGCGGTTTTCCATATATGACTTTAACTGGCTCATCAATTGAATGTGGCGACGATGGACAAGTTGGACGTGGTAACAGATATAATGGTCTTATTACACCATGCAGACCAATGACTATAGAAGCTTATCATGGAAAAAACAATAAAAATCATATTGGTAAAATTTATTCTCGTTGGGCATTTGAAAAAGCCAAAGAAATATATGAACAAACTGGCAAATATACAGAAGTTATCCTAGTTGGAAAAATAGGTAAGCCGATAACTGATTACGAAATATATGTGAACCATGAACCATAATCTTTATACGCAACCTAACTCATATAATTAGTTAGTGGTAGTATGAAGGAAAGAATCCAATTAAAATCAAAAGTAAAATCTAAGAAGTTTCGAGAAATCCCGAACAACGTTAAAATTTCTATAACATGGAATAAACGTAAACAAAAAGCAGGTTTAAAAATTGAACCCGATACTTTATTCCCTCATGTAGCTTATCAGATTATTAATGGTGTCCTTAAAAACATTGGGTCACTTTGCAATGAAGAAGAATATAAAGAGAAATCGCCATCGTATATAGCATGAGATGAGGTGAGTATATGGCAGAAGAGGATTATCCTGAAGAGGAAGAGAATGACGATGAATGGGATGAATGGAATGAAGAGAACGAGGAAGATTGGTAAATGTTTATAAGTTTGTTTCAGCATATTTACATTGTAGAGGTTGAGTAGTCTTGAACAGAGACGAACTTCACGAAAGGGCTTTAGAACTTTTAAAGGAACATAATATAACGAAAGAACAAAAGTTAGGAAAATTTACGGATAGAATAAAAGAATTTTTTGGCAAAGGTAAAGAGACCATCCAAGGAAAAGAGTGGTCATGGGAATCATTTGAGTCCACTAAAGACTTTCCGATTTCCGATAAGCTTTTAGACTGGGTAATCGGACAAAGTAAGGCAATGGAAGAATGTTTCTTATGTTTGTCAGAATGGGTTCATAAATTAACATGGCTTAAAGAAAAGAAGTGGTGGAAATTCTGGGAAAAGCCCAATAGTGAAAAACCATCTGCTAAAGACCAGTTGCCTGCTGGACCTTACTTGCTTTTACTTGGCAACGCTGGAACAGGAAAAAGTTTACTGGGGAAAGCATTAGCCGAAAAACTTAGTGACTTATATAAGAAACACGATATTGATACTTTTGACGTTTTGTGTTGGGAAAATAGAGTCATACCAAGCGAACCGTTAATTACAATTAAACCTGCTGGTGAAGGTAGAAAATCTATTATTGAACAGAAACAAAAAAGCGAGAGAGGTTCAAAACTAAAAAAGAGATTAATGAACTCTCTTTGCGGGTTTCTCATAGTTGTAGGTCTTGGGGCAATTGCTTTAGGACTTTTTATTATATACACCGAAATAACGAAAAACAATTCTTTTGCTTCTGCCTTTGGTGCTGGTCTTCTTCCCTTTATGATGGGTGGTTCCCTCTTATTAGGTGGTTTCTTCATTTGGTGGATTACAAGAATGGGTTCTAATCTTGGCGGTTCAAGTCAAGGAATTGGTGGCGCATCTTCAAGTCATGCACCAAAAATACTAATTGATAATACAGCAAAAAATGCACCATTTGTAGATGCCACAGGACATCGTTCAAGTCAATTGTTTGGTGACATAGCATGGGACCCATTCCAAACAGGTGGTCTCGGAACACCTGAGCATCAACGTGTTAGTGCTGGAGACGTTCATAGAGCACTAATGGGAATATTATATATCGATGAAATTAAAAATCTTGACGGTGGAGAAGCAGTTACTTTGCTTACAGTTCTTGAGGACGGTCAACTTCCAATTACCATGCGTAGTAGATGGAACGAAGGCGGAACGGCGGCTATGGCTGTTTCAACTCAACCTGTTCCATGCATGGCTTTCTTTGTTGGTGCTGGCAATTTCGACTCTATCCCACACATTCACCCCGCGTTAATGGATAGAATTGTGGGTTACGGTAAAGTCGTCCGCATGAATAATGACATGCCTGATACAATAGAAAATAGGCGGAAATATATTCAATTCATTGCGCAAGAAACTACAAGATTTCACATGCCATCATTTAATAGAGAAGCCACAATAGAGTTAATAGATGAGGCTAGAAGACGAAGTGGAAAGGCAAAAGCATTAACAACCAAATTCCGTCCACTAATTGCAATTATCAAAACGGCGGCGACTTTAGCATTGAACGAAGGAAAAGATTTAGTGGAATCCAAACATGTTAAAGAGGCAATCGAAGAACATTGTAAAACAATTCAAGCTCAACTTTTGGAACATTATATAGTAGAACAAAATAAATATCGAGATATTCATCCAGATTCTCCGCCAAAAGTCGGACAAATTCATGGACTATATGTAATGGAAGAAGAGAATTCTGGCGATATGGTTGGTGGAGTATCGGCTATAAAAGCGTCAATGATTAAGAAACAGAAAAAACAAGAGGGATATTTAGATGTGACGGGTATCGCTAAAGGTGTTAATGCTACATGGGTTACAGATTCAGTTGAAAAAATTAGGCATGTTATAATTCAAAAATTTGGCATTGACCCCGCACAGGATTATTTCACTCATATTGATTTCTCTCAGGAATTTGGTGTTGATGGACCGTCTGCTGGAATCACAATGACGGTTGCATTATGTTCAATATTGATGAAGAAGAAACTTAGACAAGACACAGCGATTACAGGTGAAATAAATATTGGTGTGGATGGAAAGATATTGGTAACTCCAGTCGGTGGCATTTATTACAAAATCAAGGCGGCTGAAAAATGGGGTTTCAAACGTGTTATTGTTCCAATAAAGAACTTTGAGCATAACGTAGTTCCAAGTGATTATAAAATTGAGGTCATCGGATGTGAAAGTTTGGATGATTATCTTCGAGAAATGCTTGTCAAGTGATTAGAAGTGTCTAAAAAAATAACAATAACCGCCATTCTCCTTATTGTTTTGTTGATTGCTGGCATAGTTTACTATGAGGAAAACAGAGACATATACAAAGTAGAAAAAATGCATTGGACAGATGTTATGAAGGATATTTCGTCTAACGAAACTAGGACAAAATTATTAAGTCATTTTAACGATACAGAAATTAATTATTACAAAGGAAATCCTGTCGCTCTTCTTTTTTATCTTCGGCAACATGTTCTCTATACGAAAGAGAATTTTCCACGTTCTGAAGACCCTGAATGGATAATCTGGAGTCTGCATTTAGGACGTTGTGGAGAGTTCTCAATTGCTTACACCGCCCTTCTTTTGGCATTTGATATTCCAGCCAGATTAGTTGTGCATCTCGGACAAGGTATAATAAATGGTGTAAAACAAGGAGACCATATGTGGAGCGAAGTATATGATATTAACGACTGGATTCATGTTGACCCGACACAAGGAGTAATTAACGTTCCGCTTTTATATAATACTCCTAGACCTGATGGATGGGGAAAGTTAGTGAATTCTGATTTTCCAGTTTTTGCTTTTGAATCAGACGGTTCATGGATTGATGTAACTTCGAGGTATCAAATATGAATATCCTAAGAAAACTTAGAACAAAAATTTGGCATTGGCGGATTATGCGAAAAGTCAAGAGGAAAATGAAAAAATGAGGAAAAGGTTTAGTTTATGTCCATGCGGTTTCTTTTGTAAACATTGTTTGGTAGATGCAATTCGTGATGATGGAATTTTAAAAGGAGTATATTGGCATATAATTCTTCATACATTATTCGGTTATTTATTATGGGATACATTATGAACCGTAAATATTGGTTAAAACTTATAGGTAAATACGTTACTTACTTAGGTCACTTTGCTGGAGTAGCTGGAATTGTCTGGGGAAATCTTAGCCGAAAACATCAAGAAACTTAAAGAACGTTACCCACAAGGATTCACAGAAAAGGACGCTTCACGAGGCGGTTGTGGAAATGGTGGACTTAACTGGAACGAAGTAAAGCCAATCCTTGAAAGAATTCTCGATGATAGATTTATCGTTTGTGATTTAAATGGTGAAAGATAAAAAAGTTTGGCTCTTTCTTCATTGGCTATTAACAGAAATGATTATAGTTCTTGGTCACATTCGAGACCATGTGGAAAGAAAACTTACCATAACCCTAAGAAAAGACCGCACTTTCAGAAATTATTTACACGAGTTCTATCACTTTGGTATTTTATTCGATTGTTGCGATTGTGGTTTGGCGCACCAAATGTTTATTCGAGGAGACTATCTCTATATGAGGGCGGAACGACCAAAAGGATATAACTATCGATTCAGATTTTTCGCACGTCAAGCTGATACAACATATAAAGGTGAAATACCAACATGGTGAGAAAAAGTAAGCCAATAAAAATCACAGATCGCATGTGGGAAGACTTACATAAAAAACTCGATTGTTTGACGAAGCAACTTATTCGCATTCAGGATGATTTACCGAATAAACCAAAGCGTTATCTTAAGTTTAATGAATGTATCCCGCCAACAGAAGTATGCAGAAGCGTTGTATCCATGATGAATGGAGTTGAAAATTATAATGGGTTTATAGGCAAACTATCTGAATATTATGGATGTTCAATTATGGGCATATATGTAGGTCTAGAAAGAGTTTTGGCTTTAGAACGACAAACTGGAAAATCGTATGTTGCATTTTATGACTCGAACCTAAAGGCGGCTTATTCAAAGGAGAAAACAGTTTCACAAAGCACGGTTCTTCATGAATGGTTCCATCATATGCATGCCCAAGGAGTTGTTTCTATAAACGTAAAAGATGAGGAATATTATGCGGCAAGATATGCTGAAGTGTTTCTCCAGAGAGCGAACATGATATGAGAAAAATGATCGAATAAAAGATTTATATAGTTCGGTCACTATACTATTAAATAGGGAAAAATATGAAAACCTGTGTTCATGGAATCTACCCACAAAAATTATGTAAAAAATGTAAAGGAAGAAATCAAGAAAAGAAGAAGATGACTGACTTGGCTTATTATACTAGAAATAGAACCCGAATTATAGAGAAGAGACGAAAATATTATCATAAAATACAAAATGAATTAAATGAGAAACTTAATCAAATTTTTGGGATGGTATGCATTATTTGTAACGACCAACTCCCATCGAAATATCTCGCCCTTCATAATATTTACAACAATAACCATCCACGAGACATTAGAAGATTTGAATATTATATAAGTCATAGAAAAGAATTTATTAGAATATGTAAATTTTGTCATAAAACAATTCATTATTTGAAAAAAATACCTGATTTAGAATTACTTCTAAAATATGTAAGGGATAATAATTGACACGTAAATTTAGTGATTATGAACGCAACGTCTGGTATGGTCATGATTTATATACTAAACTTACGAATCAAGTCCAATGTGAATGTGAAGTTTGCCAGCGTCTTAGAGAAGAAATCGCCAATGGAATAAAGAAAATAGGGTAATCTTTATAAAGAAGGTAACTTAGATATTAAGTGATTGATATGCCGTATATTGAACGAAGTCAACGTTTGCCATACGATGAACTGATAACACGGATTTTTCTACGAGAGGGATTTAATTCTTCCAATACGGATGAATTAATTAGTCTTTTGCAGAAACTTAGTGTGGAATCTATTGATGGACATTTTAACTACTTTTTGACTAAATGTTTTCTCATTCTTAATGGTCTCCATTCAACAATTGAGCTTAGTCCATTTCGACAATTTATTCTTAAAGTTTTATGTGCAGTATATCAACCAAAATATTTCAATTATAATAGGGCAATGGGGGTGCTTAGTTGCGTGGCTTATGAATATCAACGAAGACATGGAAGCCGAGCATCATTTCTTGTTAAAACTTTCTTAGAAGGGATAACAAAAGAATTTTACTTAATTGTCGGTAATTATGAGGAAGAAGCTTGTCGTCGTAATGGTGATGTTGAATGAAGAATGACAATTTCAAACTTCGCCACAGACGTATCGGAATGGCATATACCCGAAAAGATTATATTAGAAGGATTCCTCAAGGTAAAGAAGTTGGTATGAAGTGGACTTATGGCGATTGCAATAAAGTCTTTCAACATGAACTACATCTTACGGCTACTAATGAGAAACTTCTATCAGTTAATTCTTTAGACGCAATAAGAGTAACTATAAATCATATTCTTGGAGCAGAAGCTCAATTCTTTATGAGGATTCATCCATATCCACATGTATTCTTACGAGAACATGGACTTCTCGGCGTAAACAAAGCTGAAAGATTGGCAAAGGGCATGAAGAAAGCGTTTGGAAAAACTGGAACCAGAGTTGCCCACGTTCACGAGAATCAAATTTTAATAACGCTAAAAGTCAACGATAATCTGTTAGAACGAGGAAAGAAAGCATTAGACTTAGCATCTAAAAAACTTGCTTGCGGAAGCAGAATCGATGTCAAAATCTAAACTCAAAGTCCACGAGACGAAAACTCGCTCAATTTTCAAAGCAACATCATTTAGAATCATAGAAATCACAATAACTACTTTGCTTTTTTCTGTAAAGAATCCTATTGAAATTGCATTTGGATTCGCATTGATAGCTGAAAGTTTATGTCTTGCTCTTACTTATATTGGTGAACGAGTATGGAACAGAATAAATTATGGACGCCATATTTTCCGAGGAAAGTGTGGGGTCTGCCAAAAATGAGTGCAAATACGCCACGAGATTATAAAGCGGAATTTAAAAAGTTCGTTCTTGAGCAATTCGCTTTAAAACCAAAGATTCCGATTACTATTATTATCAAAAAATTTAAACAAAAAATCAAGCCCAGTCGTTATAGTCGTTTCCCAAATAACTTCGAATTAGAAGAAATCGTTCGGACAGATATAATTCCTATGGTTTCACTAGCCATTCAAAATGCCGATATATTACATGATTCTTTAAAGGCTTTTATCAATAAGGAATGGCAACCTACTAATTTTCTGGAACAGAAAGTAGAATTTATTGATAGGTTTCTAGGTGAAGCAATGAAAGCAACTCAAGATGGCAAGTTCGAAGTCGCCGAAAGCAAAATCAAACTTCTAGAGCCAGTCCTTTCAGAAATAAAAACAACGACAAGATATGAAAGTATTAAACAAACAATAGAAATGCTCTATGACTTAATAGAATCGAAACGCCATCAATCAACACTCTAAACAGTTGTCGCATCGACTACATCTTCGCGCGTTGATATCATTAAAATAACCACAAGCATCACAAGGCTTTTTTAGTGCTTCATCTTCAACCATAATTATCACCAAATAATAAATATCCAGCCCTATATTTAAAGCTTATCTGGAAGTTTTTCCAGACGCCCCCAGCTTATTTTTAATCACGTGCTTAAACTAGACCATGAATAGACTATAAATAGACCATAGATAGTCTAAAAATATCCATTCGACCAGAGAGAGCATGTTCATACCATAGTCCCATGCCTGCATCTCTGATACTCATTACGGGCTGTTTGAAACACCTTCACGGAATTAATCCGTATAGCGAAGGTACGAACAGCAATAATAAAAAGGGAAGCGAAGTATATAAAGATTTTGGTCTATTTACCTGAGTTTCGTTTCTTTAGTTCCTCTTCACAAGCTTCACAGTCTTTCTTGAATGGTCTTTCTGAACCCCAGCCTTTATTACAAGTCCACGAATCATCTGCTAAAGTGCCATCTGGAAGAACATAGAGTTTAGCCACTATTCGTCCCTTATTGTCTCGCATCGTCAAAGTCCCTAAGTTACCATAAGTTAGATTATCAACGATTGCTATAGATATTGCTTCTGTTAGTTCTTTTTTATCGACATCATTAAACTTCAAGGCTTCCATAGTTTGTGCATGGAATTTCTCATCGTGATAACCAGTCTGTTCTATGATGCAAATTCTTTGAGAAATAAGTCCATCAACTATTTTCTCCGCCAAATCGAGAAATCGACTTTCCTTATACCCTTTCGGGAAAGGCATTTTGTTTACCACCACCTTTTAACTCCCCGCCAATTCGGAAGTTTATATCGTGTCATTAGGCTAAACGTTCTGAGCCGCTTCAACAGAGGTTCGGAGCGATTAGCCGATGACTATAATTTCGGGCGAGACATCCTCATCGGACATATTGCCATCGCCCGCTCGTTTCAGACAGGCATAACGAGGAAGCCTTTAGAGAGTATAACTATCATATAAGACCTTAATAAACATTTCGGCGAAAAGTTGCACATAAGGCGGCTTTTTGGTTGGTTATTCTTCGATGATTTGGTCGAGTAGGTCTATGAGTTTTAGGTATTCGGCTAGTTGTTTTTGTTTTAATAGGTAGATGTTTGGTATGGTAACGTTGATAGATACTTTGATTTCTTTGATGAGATTTAATACGTTTAGTTGGATTGAAGTTTCGCCCATTTTTATTAGGTTTAATTGGTCTAGGTTGATTTGTCTATAAAATGGCTTGAGGGTAGAGAGGTTGTTAATTTCTTTTATGATTTCTTCTTTTCGTGTTATGGATAAGCCCACTAGAGTTAATTCTTCATGTCTTTCAACTAAGATAATTAATTCGGATAGGGGCAGTTCTAACTCTTGTGGCAAAACGATATTTAGATTTTTGAGTTTCTTTGTTACTTGTTTGAACTTAATAATTGATAATCCTTTAAGGAATAATTCTTTATCATATTGTGTAATTATCCCAAGACGTTGTAATGTTATGGCAAATTCTCTTTTAACATAGATTAATCGTGGTTTGATTATTTTCTTTTTTATTATCCCCGTTTCTTCAACTAAAACAACGATGGCAATATATCCATATCCAGAAGTTATTAAGTGAGTTCCACCCAATCCCTCAGTAACTATTCCGATTATTTACACTCTCCTTATATTGGAGTTTTTTCAGAATAAGCCGTAGTTTGTTCTCCCGATAAGTTAAACGTTTTTAATACAGTAATTCCATCATCATCATAAATCGTGAGTATATTATTTTCTATTTTCCACCGATTGGTTTGTATCTTTTTAATAACTGTTATATCAGTTTGTAAAGTGTTGACTGATACTTGTGATGCTTTAGGAGTTAATGTTGCCTCTTTAGCTAATGCTCCACTTTCACTCGCTGGGTCGGCTGGCAAATTATCTGTTTTTGCTTTAACTTCATCAACTTCATCTGTAAATCCACCAAGAACAAATTTACCAACAAATCTATTTATTCCATCACTCATTACATAAAGATATTGTTTGAATATTGTTGGTTGCGTAGTAATATTAGAAGAATCCCATCTATATAATCCAGTAATTCCAATTTCGCTACAAACATTAGATGTAAGAGGAACCGTAGAGCCATTACTTAAATCATAGATAGTTATAGTGACAGTTCCGCCACTTGGAAGTTCTCCAACTAACCAAACCGTCTCACCTTTTCCCGATGTATTATATCTTCCCATATTTATCCCTCTAGAATATCGAACTTATTTTCTATTTGTTGCATAACTGCAATATCCTTTACTTTTTCAATCATCGAATAATATTTAACAACAGTTTTATACCCTATTTTTCTATATGTGACCTTCAACGGTATCTTGAGGTTCTCTGTATTGCCTGTTGATTGCTGATACCACGAGCGGTCAACGGTTTTGGTTCCTCCTGTGAGGTCGCCGCTGGCGTTTGTTGTGTCTGTGAAGGCTGTTCCATACGGACTGACATATTCCGCAACAACCGACACTCCGCTTAATGGGTTGCCGTTTTTGTCTTGAGCGTGAACATCAAACTCGTATTGGCGATAAACTTTCTTATTGTAATCTGCGGGAAAACCGAAGTTCCAAACATCGCTGTCAACATTCACAAGGTAAACGTCAGGATAGCCGATGTCTCCTAAAAAATTTACATTAACTAAGTAGGAGCATAATCTCGCAAATACATTTTTCAACGTGATAGCTACTGCAGAAAACTTAGAAGGTCTCAGAAGCACAACCATGCTGGTTGCTGTTATTTTATCGAATGCGCCATTTAAAGGTGCGTCAACACTTACAAAACCATACGATGTGTTTTGTAATAGTCCGTTGAAGAAATCTAAGTTTGAGCCACGTATCTGTGTATTATTAAATTTGCAGTTCCATAGTCTTTGGGTTGAACCTCTCAAGTCAAACCCCCCACCGTTTAAATCGAAACTATATAGAAAAACATCGGAGCCACTTTCACCTCTGATAGTTTCATAATTTACAGAATAAACTTGCACACCGTTACCTGTTGATTTGTTTGGCGCATCCAGCAAATCACCCAACTGAAAGTCAGCATTATTTTTGACAGTAATCTGAATGGATGCGCCTTGAAGGAATAACTGTTTTGAATAGTCATAAAAAGACGTTGAGGTTGTTCCATCTCCAATAACTAACTTGGCAGTTACGGTAAATTTGATGTCATTTCCATCTTGCTGTTTCCAAACCTCACCCCAACGGTCTTGGACAATCTTACAGGTAACTGATTCACCAGCATCAAAACCACTTCTCACGACACCGAGAGTGTTGATGGTTTTGAACCACTTAGTTGAATAATAATCTTGAACTGCATTAAGGGTGATAGCTTCACTCTGGGCATTGCCATCCTTGTCTGTTCCATTAATAGTAAAAATCATTTCTCCCACGATAGCGGTTACAATTATTTTTATCTTCACCGCTAAATCGTCTGCAGGAAGTGGTTGTCGGGTAAGACTCATAGAGCCGTTGGTTGTATAAGACGCTGAGGCTTTGAGTTCTCTTCCGTTGACTGCACCTTTGTCTGCATTGTATATGTCTAAAAGACTCCAAGGAACAGTGTTGATTGGTTCGTCTGCCCAGCCTACAACAGTTATAGTTCGGGTTACCAGAGCATAAGTTATTGACATTATAGTCCCTCTAACAGTTTGATTAACTCTTCAAGTCTTTTGATTTCAGAGGAAAGGTTGAGGATACTACTACATTTCTGGGTTTTTTGGAGAAATTCTTCAGAGTTTTTTGCAGTTAGGCAATAGGCTTTAATTTCATCAAATAGTGGACTTGCAGTAAATTCTACTTCCAAACTTTTTAATTGTTCTTTTAACTTAGATAGTCTGACCTTTTCAATTACATAAGTTACCTCATTAACATATATATCAATATCAATTTTTCTCCAAACCATTTACATCTACCCCACAATAACGTATTTACCTTCTATTAAAAATTTTCCAGATTTTATAATATCTTCTGGGGTAGGATTCTTGGGCACGTCAAAAGAAATGGTTAATTCGACTGGACGATTCGGATATAATTGACTTGTCATAATCGTAATTTTTACTCGTTTATCTGGAAAAGAAATTGACGTAACATAAAAAATATAATCGCTCTCATTTCTAACCCAAATTTTAGTCGTTGCCTTCGCTCCCACTTCCGCCGTATTTGGAAATTTAACTTTTTCTCCAGAAAATAAAGTAATAATCGCTTCACTATCCCATTCTATAGTATTATTAATCGGCGTCTTACAGGCTTCGTCAGCATAAAACTTTAGTTCTGGCATGTTTATCCCTCAATTTTTTTCTGAAGTTTCTTCATAAGTTCCTGTTTCGTCTTCTCATTCTCTAGTTTTTGGTCAGCCAATTCTTTCTCTTTAGATTTATCTTCTTCTGTTTTTTCTGGTTCTTTCAAAGTAATTTCTAGTTTTTGTGGTTCAGATTTAGATTGATGTTCAATTTTCATCTCTATTGGAATAGTTGGAAGTTCTGGATATTGTAACTTTGATTCCTCAACTTTTTGGGCTGGCTTAATTGTAGCTGGCTTTCTAGTTCCGCCTGCTGGTGGTGGAGCTTTCTTTTCCGTTCCAGTTGGAGCTAATTTCTTCGAGACGCCTTGTTCTTGACGTGTCTTTAATTTCGCCTCTTTTTCTGCAAGTGCTATCTCGTTCTGTCTTTGCCACTGTTTCATTTCTCGCCGAACATCTTGGAACGATGGAAATTCTATTTCTCCAAAGCCCAATATTTCAGCCGCACGTTTCTCAATTGCCAACTTCATTTCTGCACCGATTGGATTGGCAACGTTTAACCATCCTTGAAGTGTCTTAAGTTCTTCTGCTTGTTGCCATCGTCCTTCAGCATGCCAAATGATTTTTGGTATATAAATATCGGCTGTTTCTCTGTCTGCTTCTTGGACACCTTGTTTTGCGACTTTGTAAGTTTTACCAAATTTACAATTATGAACGATAAATGGAACCATATATTCTGAAGTTTTAGTTTCAATATTAAAAACTTTTCCATTAAATTCTGTCTTCGATATTTCAGATATTTTCAGGAACCAATAATCATCATTGTCTCTTTTGTGATAGATACTAGATTTTTCACTCCAATAAAGTCTATAAGATAGTCCACCTCGAATTAATTTTCCATTTAAATATCGGTCTGGCTGGTTTATTTCATAGAACCCAGCAGGATAACCACATTTGAATAAAGCAAGTTGAAGTTGCTTGATTAATACTTTAGAATTCATTTGTAAATGAATACCATCATCAGTTTTCCATCCATCCCCATCAACAATTCCACTAATTAATGATTTGAGTATTTCTGGTTTCCAATATAAGAAGTCTGAAGAAAGATGCTTCTTTGTTGCATATTTCCCAAAGGCATCTTCTAGATATTTTACAAGAACTTTACTATATCCTCTTACACTTAATCCCGTCTCAATTGAATAAATAGATGCCGTAATACCAAATAATTCGTTCAGAAGATTCTTTATTTCTTCGGCATATCGTATTTCATCATGACCTAAAGCAAAAGAAATCAAACCTTCCTTTAAATTTGTGCTACCTTCTGCCAGATACCATCCAAATAATCTCGCCATCTTTTCTGTGAGTTCTTTCTCCTCAATCTTTATTTTTACCCATTTAAGTTTTGGAAAATCTATCCAAATTTCTTTATTATCTTTAAATTTAGGAATTAAAACATAATCATCGGTTGTAAGTTCATCAGCCCGTTTCCAACCAATAATTTGTCTATTAATGAGTTTATTATTCACTTTGTTATTTTCATATAAATCATTATCATATTCCTTATAATCAATTTTTCCCACAAGTATTGGATGATTAGGCGTTGTTTTTATCTCTTCTAAATATTGTGGTTTTATGGTGATTATATCTCCCTCATATTCTCTCTCAAAGAGATGAGTAACCTCAGCCATAGAATGTTTCGCCCAAACTTTATCATTGAGTTTTATATCTTGTATTTCTTTATATCCATCTGAAGTTAAAACTTCTGTTCCACTTGGAAAACACCATAGATGTTTCTGGAATAATTGGTGTTCAACATCTCTCCGTAACTGTCTTTGATTTGAGCCGTATTTGACTTGCCAAGCCAACCATGCTTTATCTCCCGCACGAGTTCGCCCGTATTCTAGAAAATCTCGTGGATAATTCATGCCTGAACAAATTAAACCTATCAAATAATTAATGATGTTTGTGCCCTCGAATACAGTTCCACCAATCTCTTTCACATCAAATCCTTGTGGAACTGGTAGTCCAGTCCATTTATTCTTAATCATGAGACCAAGATATTGAATAAAATTATGAATTGCCTGTTTATTCCAAGGTCTCTTTTCTGAACCACAAACAAAGAAATATTTGCGGTCAGCCCAATGTTCAAATCCCTTCCCCACAGCCGCCAATATTTTTTTAACCATAATTGCCAAATCAAGAACTGGGTGAATTATAGATTGACCTTTAAGACTCGTCCCTCTCGTATTCCAACTAAGCCATAAAGTCTGCCAAGGAAGCAACTTTGTGCCCATTTCTTCTTCTGATGTTTTGCCACCTTTTCTTCCAACCGCTTTAGCTATTTCTTCGCTTACACTCTCTTTAACTTTCTCATCTAATCCCCAGTAAATAAGTTCTAAATCATCTGAAGTAATATGAGGCGTAAGTCTTAATTTCGCTTTATCGATTATTTTTAATCGCATGATTCCTTTAAGACTTTTCCACTCACTGGTCTTCACATCTTGAACTAACCGAACTTTCCAACCACCAGCAGATTGCTTTTCGGCAAAAT
>Ga0315296_10002636_pt1 | contig 15234 bp, 12 predicted proteins | sample YL17G14_18_MG_FD_203921 | JGI IMG/M metagenome (GOLD analysis project Ga0315296, IMG submission 203921) | Sediment microbial communities from Yellowstone Lake, YNP, Wyoming, USA - YL17G14_18 | ecosystem: Environmental > Aquatic > Freshwater > Lake > Sediment | place: USA: Wyoming | collected... | reverse complement strand
CAGTTTTGCCAGATTGAAAGACAAGGTCACTGTGTGGGCTGTATGTGATAAAAATGAAGAACTGGCAAAACAAGTCGCTTTGAGACACCGAATTCCCAGGGCGTTTGTTAGCCAGACGGAGATGCTCAAGGCTGAAAGAATCGACATAGTCGATGTCTGCACTCCGCCTCAGATACACGCTCCCATAGCAGTCGAGGCGCTTGAGGCCGGTTGCCATGTGTTGATGGAAAAGCCCATGGCACTTACTACTGCCGACTGTGACAAAATGATAGAGGCAGCAGCAAAGAACAACCGCAAACTCTGCATTGTTCACAACGTGCTCTTTCATCCCCCGCTTATCAAAGCCAGGGAGCTGGTTAAAGAGGGAGCCATAGGCAACTTCATAGGTATGCGAATTCTGCTATCAGACCCCAAAGATGAAATGATAATGCGCAAAGACTACTGGATACACAAGCTGCCTGGTGGATTGATAGGAGAAACCGGACCACATCCTGTCTACATCTCCTTGGCCTTTCTGGATAGGGTTAATGGTGTAGAGGTATTTGCTAAAAATTACCTGGAGCATCCGTGGGCGCCTTTTGACGAGTTCAGGCTCGAACTCGATGCTGATAATGGCATGAGCTCCGTGGCTATCTCCTATTCCGGCGAACGGTATGCTGCGGAGGTCGAGATATTCGGCTCAGAAGGTGCTCTTTATATAGACCTCCAGAGCATGCTGCTGGTGAAACACGGCGCTAAGAAAACGCTCAGTTCTGCTGAGTTAGTCTCAACATCTCTCAGCACTGTGACGCAAATTATCGGCGGCTTCATAGCCAACGGGGTCAAGGCAATCACCGGCCAGTTCAAAGTGGGACATGAAAAAATAGTGGAGCTATTTGTCGATAGCATTATCAAAGATACGACTCCGCCTGTTACAGGCGAAGAAGGACGGGAGGTTATAAGGGTAATGGAGATGATAGTTGACAGGCTTTATGCCAAATACGGTCGCCCTCAACCATCTGAATCTAGAACTTAGAACCTAGAACATAGAACCTAGAACATAGAACCTAGAACCTTGAAACAGATGCTACGGAAAGAAAAGAAATCGGTCCAGCAGTTCTGGGACGCAACTCCCTGTGGGACCGGCGATATCAGCATTGAGCCTGAGACACTTAAATATTTCGAGGCTATATCGGAAAGACGCAATAAACTGGAGCCCTTTATCGCTGACTATGCCCAGTTTGATAGATGGGCAGGTAAAAGAGTACTGGAGCTGGGATGCGGCGCTGGTAGCGACCTGCTGTGCTTTGCTAAAGCAGGTGCCCGTGCCACGGGCATAGATTTATCACCACGCTCGGCTTCATTGGCAAAGACCAGGCTGCGCCTTTATAATTGCCAGGGCGATGCGCTAGTAGCCGATGCCGAACAATTGCCCTTTAAAACAGATTCATTCGACCTGGTATATTCCTGGGGGGTCTTGCATCATACACCAGATACACAACAGGCCATTAAAGAAGTGTACCGCGTTACCAGGCCAGGTGGCGAAATCTGCGTCATGCTCTACCATAGGCACTCGCTGGTCGCCCTGCAGCTATATCTCATGTACGGCCTTTTCGCCTTTAAGCCTTTGAGGAGCTTGAAAGACATACTGGCCAAACACCACGAGAGCCCGGGAACAAAGGCCTACACGAAAGCCGAGGTTAAGCAGATGTTTCCCGCCTTGGAAGGGCTGAAAATAGATGTAGTACTCACTCCTTATGACCTCCGCTACGGAAGAGACAGGTATCTTCCCAAATGGGTCGGCAACCTTGTACCCAAGCGCCTCGGATGGTTCATGGTCATCCGAGGGCAAAAGTCTTGATGGAGGTTTGACTAAGATGTCTGGAATATGCGGCGCCATAGGAATCGAGAACGAGGGACTATTAAAGAGAATGGCGTCGCTCATGGAGCACAGGGGAGAGATAATCGAAGTCTCCGTCAATAATGGTGCAGCGGTTGCGTTAATCCGCCGCACCGATGAGCCTGGACCGTATAACAAGGGAGCAATGTCTATTGCACTTGACCACGATATTTATGCCATAGGCAACCGTTTGGTTGAAGACAATTCAGAAATTTACGAGCACCTCGTAACTACCGATTCATCTAAAGACACTATAAAAGCCCTGAGGGGAAGCTTTGCTCTCGCCATAGTCAACACAGGCAACAGACACACAAAGCTAACTTTAACCCGTGACATATACGGCGCCAGATCGATGTATTACTTGCAGACCAGGCAGGCTCTTTTTTTTGCTTCAGAGATGAAATGTTTCCTGGCTCTTGAGGAATTTAAGCTAGAAGTCAACCCCGAAGCACTGGGCTACTACCTGAGTTGTGGCTTTATCTCTGATAGTCAGACTTTGCTCAAACAAGTTTACAAGGTCTTGCCGGGAGAGATGGTGGAGTTTGAAAACGGAAAAGTTAATCACCTGAAGTATTGGAACCCAATGCCTTGTGAGCAGGCACCTTTAGATATAAACCACTGGATTCAAGCCACCTGGACAAACCTCAAAAACGCCACCGCAACCCAATTGCCAATGAAAGAAGGGAAGGTAGGAGTAGCGCTGAGCGGAGGCCTAGACTCATCTTTGATTGCAGCTACTCTAAAACATGTCAGCCGAGACTTCAAGATAATAAGCTTCTCCTTAGACTATGGTGATGGTGATAGTTCTGAGTTGGACATAGCTGTGAAGATATCTAAATATCTGGATATGGATTGTCGCATCGTCAAACTAAACACAGAAAAAATCGTAAGAGACCTGGAGCAACTGCAATGGCTCTACGATGAACCTCTCGTAAAGTTCACCTTTATACCAACCTATTATCTTATGGCTGCAGCCAGGGAGCAGGTAAAGACATTGTTCACCGGTGACGGCGGAGACGAGCTGTTTATAGGTTATAGGAATGACTACTGGGAAGACCCTATGATAATCAGCCTCTTCTCAAAGCTAGGACGAATTCGGAAGCCTGTTCTGAAAGTAGGTAAGAGTCTGGCTACGCCTCTAGCCAACTGGACTGGCTCAAAAACCCTATCGTTAGCTACAGAATTTTTTACTAGAGATTATGCCAGTCATCCAGAATGGCAATGCAGAATCGCCTCTCGAGTTTTTCACCCTTATTTTCCAGAGGAGGATTTGGCGAGACTGCTCAATAGCAGCAGTCCACGGGGGTTAACTGACAGCACAGTCAAAGCCATCAACATGTCAAATGCCAGCAGCAACATCGAGAAAATATCACATGTCATGGTTAGCGGTGAACTCCCTAATGACCTGCTCAGGTTGGACAAATCTACGGCGACTACCGGGCTGAGAATAAGGTCTCCGTTGCTTGACCCGCAGATGACGAACTTTGCCTTGAGCATACCGATATCGTTGAGGCATCGGCATGGAACGACCAAATACCTGCTCAGGCAATTAATTAAGAACTACGGCTTGCTGCCGCCGGAGGTAGCTGCCGGTAAGCAGAAGGCCGGGTTAACGGCACCGATACATAAGTGGCTAACTGAGAGTTCATCCCGGGACTACTTTGATGCCTTGCTGCAGTCCAGCGCCAGCCTCCTCAACCTGGATATGGCTTATATGCATAGGTTCTACCCCCCAAAAACATATACCCAAACCTTGAAAGCCTGGGCCTTGATAGGCATACTATTGTGGCTGAAAACTCTCACTACCAAATCCGGAAGGTCTTTGCATGACACCACCTAACGATTGGCAAATCAAAAAATGCCTGGTGCTGTCAGGGGGCCTATTGGTAGCCATGCTTGGGCTAATCGGGCTAGCAGCCTTAGGGTTTGATGTCCCTCTATTGAGGCAAATCGTTGGCTTCGTTTTCCTTACCTTCATCCCCGGCATACTTCTACTCAGAATCCTCAGGATTCACAATGTGCATATAATAGAAAGCCTGCTCTATTCAGTGGGGCTGAGCCTCTTTTTTGTTATGGCAGTGGGTGTGATGGCTAACTTTACCCTGCCACCTCTGGGAATCTCGAGACCCATTACTCTGCTGCCACTGCTATTATTAATCACCCTCGTTTTCCTGCTGCTCTGTCTATTCGCCTATATACGGGACAAAGACTTCTGTCCGTCCAGCCAGAGTGATAACCAGGCTTCGGAATCTACCGGGCAAAGTTTCCGTGCTAACCCTGCTCCCTATCTGCTGGCTGTTCTGCTGCCTCTCCTCGCTATCCTGGGAGCCAACCTGGTCAACGCCTATTATAACAATACCCTGACATTTGCTCTCATATTTGTCATCGTCATCATCATTGGACTGGTTGCCTTCAACAAATTCATTCATCCCTCTGTTTATCCCTTCATGATATTCATGATAGCGCTGGCGCTCTTGTACCAGACCACCCTTATATCTGATAACCTTGTAGGCAGTGACATTCATTTAGAATATTACCTTGCTAATCTAGTCACGGAAAACGGGTACTGGGATGCTTCCATCCCCATACCTTTGAATTCCTGCTTGAGCGTCGTTATCCTAGCACCTGTCTATTCATTTCTGCTCAATATGGACATTGTTTTGCTGTTCAAAATAGTTTATCCCCTTTTGTTTGCCCTGATGCCCATGGCACTCTTCCGCGTATTCAGCCTGCAAATAAAACCCCAGTATACCTTCCTGGCTGTAGCCTTTTTCGTCACTCTACCCATGTTCACCATGGACATGGCTCAGTTGTGCAGGCAGCAGATCTCTGAGCTTTTTTTCGTCTTGGTGATATTGCTCATGGTAGACCGTAAGTTAACATTGATGCAGAGGACTGCTTTAGTCCTTATCTTTGGTTTTGGTGTAGTCGTGTCCCACTACGGATTGGGCACAGGCTATATAGGTTACCTTATCCTTGGTGCCGTGGTGCTAATAATTATCAAGAGCCACTTTGGCCAAATCGTATGGCACAGACTGATTGGCAAACACAATCCTTTACCCCCTGATTTAGCACCCCCTGGCGCCTTTAACAAGAGAACACTGGCCATCGTGGCCACAGTCAGCCTGATTTTTATGCTGCTTTATTATAAAATCGTCGCCTCTGGCGCAGCGATGAGCGGTCCCCAAACAGCTTCTGGGATAGCTTCAGGGACAGTTTATGAGACAGCTTCTGGAAGGTTTTTGTGGTTGAACCCACTCACCAAGGAACCTTTAACTCAGACTGCCCTGGGGCTTGATTTTGCCTTGGCATCAATGGGCGGAAAGGTTTGGCGAATTTTCCAATACCTGGTTGAACTCTGCCTTATCGTCGGCTTCTTCAGGCTCATTTTCCGTCCTTCTTCGCTGGGACCTAAATTGAAAGCCGAATATATTTCGCTGACTATAGTAAGCGCATTTATACTATTGGGTATCTTTATCCTGTCCACAATGTCTTATGGTTTGGGAGCCACCCGCATCTGGCAGATAACCTTGCTCCTCATGTCTCCACTGTTTATATTCGGCGGCGAGGCTATTGCTTCCGGGATAGCTAAACTGGCCGGAGTGTTCCGAAAGGGCTTTGCATCGTTTAGGTCAGGATATGATAGTCAGGCGCTTCTATGTTTTCCAGTGCTCCTAATAATGATACCTTATTTTATATTCAACAGCGGGTTGGTTTTTGAGCTTAGCCGAAGCCAGACCACCTACTTTATCGATATGCCTTATTCAATCGCTCTCTCCAACTATCGGCTAGATCTAAGCACTGGTTTTACCAGGCAAGATGTTGCTGCTGCCGAATGGCTCGCCGCTACAGCCACGGAAGATTATCCCATCTTATTTGACCATCACAGTGCCAAGTTGCTTGGCTGGCAACTTGGTTATTCCTTTCACCAGCCTCCCAAGTCAAGCGAGTTCCCGCAAGGTACTGAAGAGGTAAAACTGCCCTCCCCCAGCTATATCTACTTAAGAACTTGGAATACACAAAAAAGGGCGCTGACCTTCAGCGGAGCTTATGCAGTACGCCAACACGTCAGCTTTGATGATTTACCTGGATTTACACAAGCACTGGAAAAATGCGGCAAAATCTACGATAATAGTAGCGCCCAGGTACTGGTATACTACCAAAACGAAAAATGAAGATTATACGTGATAGCCGTAATTGTTAGAGCGGGGAGATAAGGATTGAAAATCTTGCAAATGTTCCCCTTCTTTTCCCTGTCGTATTATGGAGGGATCTTCACTGTTGGTTATTCCCTCTCAAAAGCCCTAGCAGCGAGAGGACACGACGTGGTAGTGTATACCACGGATTTGAAATTCAGTCACCAGCTTATAGATTCCACAGATATAAAGGTTCACCCCTTTCCTGCACGGCTTAAGCTTGCTGGATTTCTGATAACCCCTGCAATGCAGAGGGAAATGAGGAGAAACTTGAGGGAGTTTGACATTATTCACTGCCATAACTTCAGAGGCTTTCAGGAGATTCTTCTTGATTATTATGCTCGGAGATATGGCATCCCTTACCTCATTGATGCTCATGGCTCCACGCTCAGAACTGGCAAGAGATTTCTCAAGTGGCTTTTTGATATCTTCTTCGGTTACAGAATATTGAGAAACGCAGCACGGGTTATCGCTGAGACGGAAGTAGGCGTTAAGGAATATGAAGAGATGGGGACCAGCAGAGACAAGATTGTCCTCATTTATCCTCCTTTCCCAGTCGAGGAGTACTCTCAACTTCCTCCTCCAGGTTACTTTAGGGAAAAATTTAAGATTCATGAAACGCATATAATCCTCTTTCTTGGAAGGATAAACTGGATAAAGGGACTCGACTTCATAGTCAAATCGTTCCGCATATTGCATAACCAGAGAGAAGACGTCATCCTGGTAATTGTTGGCAATGACGATGGTTACAAATCCACCTTGGAAGGACTGATAAACAAACTCGACCTTCAGGATAAGGTTTTGTTTACCGGATTCCTTGCCGGGGAGAAGAAAAAAGAGGCTTTGGTTGATACCTCGATAATGGTTCAGACATCAATCTATGAGCAAGGGCTTTCTTTGGCTTGTGTTGAAGCGATACTCTGCAATACTCCCATCATAGTAAGCAAAAATACCGGTGCTGGAGAAGACATATTGAGGATGGGTGGTGGTTATGTTATAAAGTACGGGAACGAAGAGGAGATGGTAACGACAATAAATGAAATCCTCGACAGGCCAGGAGAAGCTGCCGACACCACTCTGAAGATGAAGAAATATATAGAAACAAACATGTCAATGGCGAAGAGGATTGAAGAGTACGAGAAGCTTTATATACAATGCATTGAGGAAAGTAGATATAAGAAGGGGAACAGAAAATGAAAATCTTGATAACAGGCGGCGCAGGATTCATCGGTAGCCATTTATGTGACAAATACACTAAGGAAAGGCACACCGTGTTCTGCCTGGATAATTTTATGAGTGGAAACCTTATGAACATCAGACACCTACTCGATTACCGCAATTTCAAGTTGGTTAAGGGCGATATCAGGGATTTTGATTTACTGGAAAAGATAATGCGCGACGTAGATGTAGTATTTCATCTGGCAGCACAGATTCACGTAGATAGGTCTTATATTGAGCCTAAATTGACATATGAGATAAACGTGATGGGAACGCAAAACATCTTAGAAGCGGCCAGAATATATGATGCTAAGAAAGTGATTTACGCTTCTACAAGCGAAATCTATGGCTCTGCCCAATACGTTCCCATAGACGAAAAACACCCTCTCAATGCTCCGCACCCCTATGGAGCAAGCAAAATAGCTGCTGATAGAATGTGCTACGCATACATCCAGACCTATGGCATGAATATCTCCATATTGAGGATGTTCAATATTTTCGGCCCTCGGCAGAGAGATTTTGGATATGGGGGAGTAATATCTATTTTCACCCGGAGGATCTTGAACAACATACCTCCTGTCATATATGGAGATGGTCAGCAAACAAGGGATTACACCTATATAGAGGATGCTGTTAGAGCCTATGACTTAGCCCTGAATCATAGTGAGCCGATGGGAGAGGCGATTAATTTTGGGAGTGGCCAAGAGGTGTCTATAGTTGACTTGGCTAATATGATAATTGAACTGTGCGGCAAAAAGAGAGATATTAAGCCTGTCTATGTGGAACCGAGGATAGGAGAGGTTAAAAGGTTAATCGCGGATGCAACAAAAGCAAAAAGCCTCCTTGGATGGGAACCCAAGTATAGTTTAAAAGAAGGATTGAATACATTCGTTCAATGGTATAAGAATTATGGATTCGAGGAATGGATTAAGCCAGAGTAAAGGGAAAGTCATGAGCAGCAATATTAAACCCGAAGGTGGCTTCAGGACTAAAGCCGAGCAGGAAGTAGGGAAGAAAATTGAAGAGATTTTTTCGACCTGCCATGATAATGTAGAGATGAAACTGGATAATTTTACCAAGTATGTGAGGCGGCAGAAAATAACCCGTTTGCTGGCGCAATATGAAATATTCAAAGAGATACTCAATATCAAGGGTTCTATCATTGAATGCGGCGTTTATCGGGGATTTGGGCTTATGGCCTGGGCACAGTTAAGCGCTATTCTGGAGCCGGTCAACCTGACACGGCGTATCTATGGATTTGATACCTTTGGAGGCTTCCCTGCTGTGCACGAGAAGGACCGGAGCAAGCTCGGTGAGATTGATGCCGGGGCTCTTTGCGCCGATTCCTATGATGAGCTAAAGAAGCTGATCGAAATTTACGATAGTAATAGATTTCTGGGACATATCCCAAAGGTAGAGCTAATTAAAGGAAATGCTACTAAGACCATCCCGGAGTTTATCGCCAAAAACAGCCACCTCGTGGTGAGCCTGCTCTTTTTAGACTTCGATTTATATGAACCAACCAAAGTAGCCATAGAAAACTTTTACCCCAGAATGCCAAGAGGGGCTATCATTGCGTTCGACGAGCTGGATAACCCCCTCTGGCCCGGAGAAACCATGGCTTTGCTTGAGACAATCGGCATTAACAGGTTGAAAATAAAGAGGATTGAATTTGACCCCTACATCGGTTATGCGACTATAGAATGACGGCAGATATAGAAAGCTATAGAACCTTTGCTACCCGAATAAGGGTTGAGGTCCTCAGAATGGTTCATCGTGCCAGGAGTTCCCACGTGGGCAGTTGCCTCTCTATAGCTGATCTCTTGGCGGTATTGTATAGTGGTGTGTTGTGCGTAAATCCTGATCAGCCGGGGTGGACAGACCGCGACCGCTTCATCCTAAGCAAAGGACATGCTGCTGCCGCCATTTATGCTGCCCTCGCTTATAAAAAGTTCTTCCCATTGGAGTGGCTCAATACCTTCTGTCTGGATGGCTCCCATCTGGCGGGACACATTACATATGGTGTGCCAGGCGTCGAAGTCTCCACAGGCTCCCTGGGGCATGGGCTCTCTATCGGCTGTGGTATGGCTATCGCCGGCAAGCGCGATGGACGTTCCTACCGTGTTTTTGTCCTGCTCAGTGATGGCGAATGTGACGAAGGCTCAACATGGGAAGCCATCCTTTTTGCTCCCCATCACCGACTGGATAATCTTATTGCCATCGTGGATTACAACAAAATCCAGAGCTTTGGCACCGTGAAGGAAGTTCTTGACCTCGAACCCTTGGCTAAGAAGTGGGAAACCTTTGGCTGGGCGACACAAGAGATAGATGGCCATGACTTCGGGCAGATTGGAAAAGCGCTGTTAAGCGTCCCCTTTGTGCCGGGGCGACCGAGCTGCATTATTGCCCACACGGTCAAAGGAAAGGGAGTCAGCTTCATGGAAGGTCAGCTTGCCTGGCATTACCAAGCACCAAATGATGAGCAACTAGCTCAGGCGCTGAAAGAGTTAGGGGTGGTTTGAGTGAGAGCTGCCTTTATCCGGAGTCTAATAGACCTGGCGAGGACTGATGAGCGCATCTACCTACTGGTAGGAGATGTGGGTTTTTCTCTGGTCGAGCCCTTTGCTCGAGAATTGCCCCGCCGCTTTCTGAACGTCGGCATCGCTGAGCAGAATATTATTGGAATTGCCACCGGTTTAGCTCTAAGTGGGAAGATTGTTTTTGCCTATTCGCTGGCGAACTTCCCCACCATCCGCTGTGTCGAGCAGATACGTAATGACGCTTGTTACCATAATGCCAACGTCAAGATTGTGTCCTCTGGTGGTGGATTAGCCTACGGGGTCTTGGGCACAACCCATCACGTCACTGAAGACCTAGCAATAATGCGTGCCTTACCCAACATGACGGTTATCGCCCCAGGCGACCCAATAGAGGCAGGGTTAGCAACCAAAGCTGCGGCAGAATGGATAGGGCCGTGCTATCTTCATCTGGCTAAGACAGGCGACCCTGTAGTTCACAAATCGGCTCCGAATTTTCAAATCGGCAAGGCGGTTACCGTACGAAAGGGCAATGACATCACACTGATTGCTACGGGAGGGATATTAGCCAGTGCCGTTCAGTCAGCAGAGCAACTGGAGAAGAAGGGAATCAAAACACGGGTGCTCAGCATGCACACGGTTAAGCCCCTAGACTCTGAAGCGGTGCTGGCGGCAAAGCGGGAGACCAAGGCTATCATCACCATTGAAGAACATAATATTATTGGCGGTTTGGGTAGTGCTGTTGCTGAGGTGCTTGCTGAATCGGCTAACCCCGCCATTAACTTCAAGCGAATGGGGATAAAGGACCTCTTTTGTTTGGAAGTCGGTAGTCAGGAATACTTACGAAAGGCTTGTTCTTTGTCAGTAGACAACATTGTTAACGAGGCTATTCAACTACTACAGAGGTGCTCATGAGTTACAAAGTTCCTTTTGTTGATTTCCCCAAACATTATCAGGGCTTAAAGGGTGAGATTGATGCCGCGATTCAGGAGGTATTGACAAGAGGCGATTACATCCTCCGCAGTCAGGTAAGCCAGTTTGAGAACAACATGGCTTCCTTTCTCGGAGTAAAATATGGTGTGGGCGTTAATAGCTGCACCGATGGCATGTTCCTGACTCTCCGGGCAGTTGGGTTAGGCCAGGGCGATGAAATTATCACGGTAGCTCACACCTTTATTGCCACTGTTGCTGTCATTGTCCACAGCGGTGCGACTCCGATATTGGTGGATATAGGTGACGACTTTAACATGGATGTTGACCACGTAGAACAGGCTATTACGCCACGAACCAAGGCCATTATTCCAGTTCACCTGAATGGTCGTTGCTGCAATATGGAAAAACTAATGAAATTTGCTGCAAAAAACAATCTGACTGTCATCGAAGATGCTGCACAGGCTCTGGGAGCAACCTTCGATGGTAAGAAGGCTGGCACCTTTGGCTTGGCCAGCGCCTACAGTTTCTACCCTGCAAAAATCTTAGGGGCGGCTGGGGATGGGGGCATTGTCATGACTAATGATAAGGAGTTAGCCGAGAAGGTTCGCTTCCTGAGAGACCACGGAAGAAAGACCAAGGAGGATATCGCCTTTTTCGGCTTTAACAGCCGACTGGACAATCTTCAGGCGGCCATTCTCAATGTTAAGTTTAAATACCTGCCCCGATGGATTGAACAACGACGGGAGATTGCTAAACTCTACCAAGAGGGCTTAGCCGATATGTCTGACATAATACTGCCACCGCCGCCAGAGTCACAAGGACACTACTATGACATCTATCAGAACTATGTAATACGGACACATCGAAGGGACAGACTGGCGAAATACTTGGCCGAGTGTGGTATTGAGACTCTGATTTCCTGGCCCAAGCCTATGCATTATCATAAAGCGCTGGGGCTGAACCATTTCCATCTCCCTAGAACTGAACAAATATCACGGGAAGTGCTCTCATTGCCACTCATCCCAGAAATAAGCAATGAGCAAGTGGAGTACGTGATAAAGTCTATTCGTGCTTTCTACAGCGGAAGTTGCAAAAAATAAGTGATGTCCACAACTAGACTACAGGAAGGACTATATTGAGCGTAAAGCAATCTTTAATTCGAGCGGCCTTTTCTGTGGCGAAGGCAATAGCAAGTCACATTCCAGGCGGTAGACAGCTTGCGTGGAGCGTATATGAACTCGTGACCCGCGAGCCAGAGAGGTGGATGACCGTGCATGGTGTATCCCTCCTGACCAACATCCATGATAGAGGCATAGGCACTCAACTGTTTCTTCAAGGTGGATATGCTTCAGCTAGGGTCTCTGAGATTAGGGGGTTAGTAAGAGAAGGAGACACAGTTATAGATATTGGGGCGAATATAGGCTACTTCACCGTGTTGCTGGCGAACCTCGTAGGCCCAAAAGGGAAGGTCTACGCATTTGAGCCCGACCCCCGCAATTTCCACCTTTTGCAGCGTACTATCAAAAGAAACGGTTGGGCTCATGTGTTTGCAGAGCAAAAGGCGGTGTCCAACAAAATCGGGGAATTCTTACTCTATCAAACCCCATGTTGGGCTGCCAATGCCTTAACTCCGGGTGAGCATGTTTCAACGGTCAAGGTTGATGTGATTACTTTGGATGATTTCCTTTGTGATGAACATAATGTTAGCTTTGTCAAAATGGATATGGATGGGTCAGAACCACTTGCAATTCAGGGCATGGCGCAGTTAATCCAACGAAGTCCTAATATTCGAGTGCTGGCCGAGTATCAACCCGGCAACCTGAAGAGATATCTGAGTAATTCCCTAGACTTCATCAGCATCGCTGAACGGCATGGTTTGAGCCTCGCTGCAATTCTCGATTCTGAAAATGGGCGATTGCCGAGTCTTGATTTAAGCCATCTTAAACACTTAACCAACGACACAAACTTGGATTTGCTGTTTACCACCATAAACTCAAACTGAGTGATGCTAACAAAAGTAAAGAAACGAGCTGTGCTTCTTTTGAAAAGATGGCCGGCTTTTTACCGTCTTGTGGCGGGGATTTATTTCGCTTTTACGCCCGTTCACTTAATGGAACTTATGGTTGGGACAAAAGCAAGGGAGAAGGAATGGGCTACGAGACATCTCAGCAAGGGCAATGACTGGAACAACAGGCAACACATAGGTGAAAACGATGAATGGGTTATCGGCTATTGGGATTCACGAAACCATAGCCATCGTCCCTTTCTTACTGAGAGGATATCCGCCTTTTATCCCTTCTCCAGCATCTTGGAAATCGGCTGCAACTGTGGGCCAAATTTATATTTAATGGCTAAAAGATTTCCTGACCTGGACATAAGAGGAATTGATATCAACTCAAGAGCAATTGAGAAGGGTAACGAATTATTCGCCTCGGAAGGTATTTCAAACGTCAAGCTATCGGTTGGCAAAGCAGACGAGCTGGAGCAATTTCAAGATAATAGCTTTGACATTGTGTTTACAGATGCTGTTTTGATATATGTTGGCCCAGACAAAATCCAGAAGGTTATTCAGGAAATGCTTCGTATCGCTCGCCGGGCATTGATTCTAGTAGAACGGCATTGCTTTAAGTCTCGTGACTCGCTTGGGCTTGGAATCTACCGTGCAGGTTTATGGGAGAGAGACTATGTGGCCTTATTAAGGCAATTTGTCCCTGAAGAGCGTATATCCGTTACCAAAACCAATAAAGATATGTGGTCCGATGAGAGATGGCAACAGACAGGGGCTATTATCGAAGTTGTCATGTGACAAGGGAAGGCAAGTGAAGAAGGTTTTGATCATAGGCTCTCTCGACCTTTCGGTGGGTAGTTTTCGTCCTGTGCCCTTGGCTAAGTACCTCCCCGAATTTGGATGGGAACCGGTTATCCTGACTGGACCTGTAAGTGGAAATCCGGTTCCGCAACTCAGAATTGTAGAAACACCTTACCGCGATAGTCTGGCCTTTTGGAGAAAGCTGTTTAGATTCAAGCCAGATGAAAGTATGACTTTAGGGGTAAAGAAACGATTTGGTGTAACCTACGAGAAATCTTTTGTAGACCTTCTTTCTAACTTATATCGGGCAATCTTCTGCTATCCTGACCAGTATAGAGGTTGGAAGCCTTTCGCCATTAAAGCAGCCAGCGAGCTATTGCGGAATGAGCATGTGGATGCAATGATTAGCTGCATGCCGGTGACAAGCTATATTGCCGCTAGTAAGCTTAAAAGCAAATTCAAGACTCCCTGGATTGTTGACCTTACCGACCTCTGGTCACAGAACCACAACTATAGCTATGGGCCGTTAAGAAAATTCCTTGACACGAGGCTTGAGCTGAAGACATTATCCAGGGCTGATGCCCTGATAACCATGTCTGAGCCGTGGGCGGAAAAGCTGAGAGCACTGCATAAAGGAAAAACGGTTTACGTGATTACCCACGGGTTCGACCCGGCAGAGGTGAATGCCCCATCAGCTAATTTAACAGCTAAATTCACCATTACTTATACAGGCACGATTTACACCGGCAAACAGGACCCATCAAAGCTATTCGCGGCTCTGCAGAGCTTAACCTCTGGTGGAATAATGCCCCCAGATGAGATAGAGGTCAGGTTTTATGGGCATGAAGTGCCTTGGTTGGATAAGGCAATCGAGCGATACGGGTTATCAAACATCGTTAAGCAACATGGGATGGTCTCCAAACAGACTGCGCTGGAGAGGCAAAGAGAGTCGCAGTTATTGCTCCTCTTGGACTGGGATGATCCCCAGGAGAAAGGGGTCTATCTGGGAAAGACTTTTGAGTACCTGGGGACAAAGAGACCTATACTCGCTACCGGAGGTTCAAAGGACAGTGTCATTGCGGAGCTGCTAAGTGAAACGAGAGCCGGCTTGCATGCTCCGGGCATGGAGGACGTTAAGGAGGCACTTAAAGAACTGTACCAAGAATATAAGCTTAAAGGCGCAGTAACTTATAAAGGTGAGGAAGCCAAAATTAATAAATACAGCCACCGAGAAATGGCAAGAAAATTCGCAGAGATCTTGGACAAACTAATTAAGGCATGACATATGAGTGGCATTGACCTTAATTCCCAATTTGCTTGGACTTACGAGGATTTCCTGGATAGGATAGATTTTGATAACTGGTACTATTTTCTCTTAGTCATAAAGGAATTGATTGCACTTAGACCCAGAAGCGTGCTTGAAATAGGTGCAGGTAGTGAAGTCATCAAGAACTTGTCTTGCAGGTTTATCCCGGATTACAAAGTGATGGACATTAACCCTGAGCTTAATCCGGATTTTGTATGTGACTTAAGAGATTTCCAACCCCGCTTGGAGAGAAAATTCGATTGTGTAGTTTGTACCGAAGTGCTTGAACACTGCCCCTTTTATGATCTAGATAAAGGTCTAGCTAATATTCGCAAATACCTAACAGAAATCGGGAA
>Ga0315296_10002635_pt1 | contig 15234 bp, 16 predicted proteins | sample YL17G14_18_MG_FD_203921 | JGI IMG/M metagenome (GOLD analysis project Ga0315296, IMG submission 203921) | Sediment microbial communities from Yellowstone Lake, YNP, Wyoming, USA - YL17G14_18 | ecosystem: Environmental > Aquatic > Freshwater > Lake > Sediment | place: USA: Wyoming | collected... | reverse complement strand
CCAGTGCCAGGCGCTCTCGATCATGTCCTCCAGGCGGGGTAACTGAGGCTCCCAACCCAACTCGCGACGGGCCTTCTCGCTGCTGGCGATGAGGGATTCGGGGTCGCCGGGGCGCCGGGCCGCCTCCCGCACCGGGATGGGCCGGCCGGTGACGCTCCGCGCTGCCTCGATGACCTGGCGGTTAGAGAAGCCGCGGCCGTTGCCCAGGTTATAGGCGGCGCTTCTCTCCTCGCAGCGGGCCAGGGCCAGGAGGTGGGCCCGGGCCAGGTCCACGACGTGCACGTAGTCCCGGATGCAGGTGCCGTCGGACGTTGGGTAGTCAGTGCCATAGATATTCAGAACCGGCTGGCGGCCCAGGGCCACCTGGAGGACCGTCGGGATGAGGTGCGTCTCCGGCCGGTGGTCCTCGCCCAGAGCCTCGGTGGCGCCGGCGGCGTTGAAGTAGCGGAGAGAGACGGAGCGCAGTCCGCACCGGGAGTCGTACCAGGCCAGGAGGCGCTCCGCCACCACCTTGGTCTCCGCGTAGGGGTTGGTGGGGACGACGGGCGCATCCTCCGGTATGGGCAGCGTCTTCGGGTCTCCGTAGATGGCGGCGCTGGAGCTGAACACGAAGCGGCGCACCCCGTGATCGACCAGGGCGCTGAGCAGGGTGATGACGCCGGAGATATTGTTGGCGAAATAGAGGCCCGGCTTCTCCATGGACTCGCCGGCGGCGATGAAGCCCCCGTAGTAGACCACGCCGTCGGGGCGATCCTCGGACAGGAGGCGGTTGAGGGCCGCGGCATCCCCAAAGTCAGCCTGGACGAAGCGGGCGCCGGGGCTGATGGCAGTGCGGTGGCCCGTGACAAGGCTGTCGTAGACGGTGACGCGGTGGCCTGCGACCAGGGCTTCCGCCACCGTCACGCTGCCGATGTAGCCGGCTCCGCCGACGACCAGAAGATGCACGCTACCCCTCGAACCGGCGGAGGACCAGGCAGGCGTTCTGGCCTCCAAACCCAAAGCTGTTCTTCAGAACGACCCGGACATCGGCCGTGCGGGCCTGGTTGGGCACGTAATCCAGGTCGCACTCCGGGTCCGGGAACTCGTAGTTGATAGTGGGATGGATGATGCCGGTCTGGAGGGTCTTCACACAGGCCACCACCTCGATGGCGCCGGAGGCCCCCAGGCCATGCCCGACCATGGACTTGGTGGAGCTGACGGGGATGCGATAGGCGTGCTCGCCAAAGACGGCCTTGATGGCCAGCGTCTCGACGGCATCGTTGAGCGGCGTCGAGGTGCCGTGGGCGTTGATGTAGTGCGCATCCTGGGGAGCGACGCCGGCGTCGTTGAGGGCCTCACGCATGGCGCGGATGGCACCGTCGCCGTCGGGACAGGGGGCCACCAGATGGTAGGCGTCGGCGGAGGCGCCGTAGCCCGCCACCTCAGCCAGGATGCGGGCGCCGCGGCGCTGGGCGTGCTCCAGCGTCTCCATGACGAAGATGGCGGCGCCTTCGGCGCAGACGAAGCCGTCGCGCTGGGCATCGAAGGGGCGGCTGGCCTTCTCGGGCTCGTCGTTGCGCGTAGAGATGGCGCGCATCACCGAGAAGGCAGCCAGCCCCAGCTCGCTGATGCCGGCTTCGGCCCCTCCTGCCAGCATGACCTCGGCGCGGCCGTAGCGGAGGTGCTCGGCGGCTTCGCCTATAGCCTGGGTGCCGGCGGCGCAGGCCGTGCTCACGGTGCTGTTGTAACCACGGACCGCGAAATGGAGAGCGATCTGCGAAGCCGCCATGTTGGGGAGCATCTTGGGCATGTAGAGCGGGTCGACGCGCATGCCCCCCTTTTCGACGATGGTGCGCACGGCCTCCTCAGTGTTCGGGTAGCCGCCGTTGCCGTTGCCGATGAGGACCCCGATGCGGGTCGTGTCCTCCTTCTCCAGACGCAGGCCGGCGTCCTCCAGGGCCTGACGGGCGGCAGCCACGGCCATCTGGCTGAAGCGCGCCATGCGCCGGGCCTCGCGGCGGTCCATGTAGTTGAGGGGGTCGAAGCCCTTCACCTCGCAGGCGATCTTGGTGGGATACTCGGCGGGGTCGATCAGCGTCAGGGGTCCGGCGCCCGAGCGACCCTCGACGCAGCCCTGCCAGAACTCGTCTACGGTGAGGCCCAGGGGCGTGATGGCGCCCACGCCGGTGATGACCACTCGGCTCGACTGAGCTCGCCGAAGTCTCTGGCGACTGTTGCTGGGGCCCATCGCTCCAGGCGTCTCCTTCACTGTGTAGCCGGCCCTATGGCGCCGCTGGCGCCCGCCCGCTGCCGGAGGCGGAGGCCAGGCTGGCCGGTGCCGGCACCGGGTCCGTTTCCAGGCCCAGAATGTGCCGGCGCGCCTCGGCAGCGACGAAGAGGGAGCCCATGACGCAGACCATGTCCTCAGGCGCCGCCAGGCTCAAGGCAACCCCCAGGGCTGCCGGCACGTCTTCCTCCCAGGTCGTCTCCATCTCTCGCTCCAGGAAGGCCGCCGCCACTGCGTCCGCCGGCGCCGCCCGTGGGTGAGGCGAGCGTGTGGCGATGACCCGGGCCAGGCGGGGCAGGCGCTCCAGCTCGGCGGCGATGGCGCCGATGTCCTTGTCGGCCGAGAAGCCCGCCACGACGATGGCCCGCGAGTAGGGCAGGTACTCCTCCAGGGCCTGGCAGAGGCGCTGCACGGAATCGACGTTGTGGGCGCCGTCCAGGACCACCAGGGGCCGGCGCCGGATAACCTCGAGCCGCGCCGGCCAGCGCACCTCTTGCAGGCCGCGGCGCAGGGCCAGCTCCGGGATCGCCAGGCCGTGGCCGGCCAACGACTCCAGGGCCAGGACGGCCGTGGCGGCGTTCTCCAACTGGTGGCGGCCCAGGAGGGGCAGCCGGAGGCCGTAGGTGCCGCGAGGCGTCCTCAGCCGGAAGTCCTGGCCCTCGAGGGAGAAGCCCAGGCGGGTGAGGGCGCAGGCCTGCGCCACCTCCAGGAGATCGGCGCCACGCTCGACGCAGGCGCCGCGTACCACCTCTGCGGCCGACTCCCTCTGAAGGCCCATGACCACCGTGGCCCCGGGGGTGATTATAGCCGCTTTCTCGGCAGCGATCTGGCCCACAGTCTCCCCCAGGACGGCCGTGTGCTCCAGGCTGATGGGGGTGATGACGCAGACAGCCTTCTCCTCGACCACGTTGGTGGCGTCCAGGCGCCCGCCCAGGCCCACCTCCAGCACCTGCCACTGGACGCCCCGTTCCCGGAAGTAGAGGAAGGCCAGGGCGGTGAGGGCCTCGAAGGTCGTTATCTGGCCGCCCGGCTGAGCCGGGCCGTCGCCGTTCTCGGCCGCGACGGCGTCGCGCAGGGGCTCCGTCAGGCGGCCGAGGTCATCGGGGCTGATGGCCTCGCCATCGACGGCGATGCGCTCCGTTATGCGGTGGAGGTGCGGGCTGGTGTAGAGGCCGGCGTGGACGCCCGCCGCCCGCAGGACGGAGGCGATCATGGCCGCCACGCTGCCCTTGCCCTTGCTCCCGGCGACGTGGATGGTGCTCCGGCCCAGGTGGGGGTTGCCCAGGCGGGCGAGGAGGGAGCGCACACGCTCGAGATTGAAGCGGGCCGCCTCGCGAGTCTGCACCACCGCCAGGGCTCCCGGTGCGGCGGGCAAACGCTCCCAGTCGGACAGGCTCAGCAGGAAGCGCAGGGCATGACGGTAGTCCATGGCGGTCAGCGTCGGGAAATGAGCGAGGGCGCACCCGTCTGGGCCGCCCCTCGATCGGCTGTCGGGATTATAGCAGTCGGCAGGTGGAGCGCTCAACGGAGGCGACTATAGTTGACCGGTCGCCGAGCGTCAACAGTTTGGGCCGTGAAATGCGACAGGTTGCTGGACATTTGCCATGCCTTTGGCATACAATTATGAACGTAACCCAGATAGGACATGACGGTGGACATTATACAAGACAACGATGAAGACACCACTAGGGACATAGACAAATGCCAAGCTGGGAAATCGACTTCAACTGTCGGTTAAACACCCAGGACCCTGAAATCGTGTCCGATGTGGCGAAGGCGGACGCCTTAGCGAAGGTGATTCGCGGAATCCCACTGCCGCCAGGCGTACAGAACCGCATCGACACCCTGAACATTCTGCGCGCAGTCCGGGGAACTACCGGCATAGAGGGAACTGAGTTAAGCGAGACAGAGGTAGAACAGATTATGTCTGCATCCCCTGGAGAACACATCTTACCCCCGTCTCGTCAGCGCGCTGAACAAGAGGCCAAGAATGCCCAGAATGTAATGATCTTCGTCGCACAGACGTTGAGGGAGGACCCGCACTACCCCATAACTGAGGCGTTGATTCGCGAAATACATCGGCTGACCACCGAGGGCATTGACTATCCGGCAAACGAGCCTGGGGTGTACAGGAATCATTCCGTCCACGCGGGTACATACGTTCCTCCGAGAACGGGTGATGAGGTTCGCCGCTTGACGAAGCAATTCGTGGAGTGGTTGAGTCATGGACCACCGGGAGGATGGCCCGCAGCGATTCGGGCGATCGCAGCTCACTTCTACCTCGTCAGCATCCATCCGTTTGGGGACGGCAATGGACGCACAGCGCGAGGCTTGGAGAGCTTTCTCCTTTATCAGGGTGGCATCAATGCCAGAGGATTCTATTCACTGGCCAACTACTATTACCAGAATCGCTTTGAGTACGAGGCGATGCTAGACGAAGTGCGATTCAGGACGAATGGAGATATAACCCCATTCATAAAGTTCGCGTTGCGCGGGCTGGTCACGGAGCAAGAGTCGGTACACCAAGAAATCCTTTCAGAGGTTACGGTCATGGCCTTTAGGGACTTCGCCCTAGAAACCCTCACACTTGACGGCAAGTTGGGCACGAAACCTGGCGAGAGGATGTTTCACTTCCTACTTCGGCTGCCCGCTGATCCAGTCTTGATCAGTCAACTTCGCAAAGGGGGGCACCCTCTGTCGGAACTCTATCATGGCGTCACAGCAAAGACCCTAAGTCGCGACCTCAACTATCTGCAAAGCCGGCAATTGATCAGGATCGAAGAAGGCAAGATTCGCGCGAACGTCGAAGTGATGAGGCACTTCATGGTGTGATCGATTTCTTCCGTCTCGCCGCGGCGCGCCATGTCCGCTTCAAACTGACCCACTACCAAACCGCTGCCCTCTCCCTGGCCGCCCCATCCGGGCGCTGGTATAATCCTAAGCGCATCTCGAAGGAGGGCAACCCATCGATACGCAGAGGCTGCGCCAGCTCCTGGAGTCGGTAGCCACCGGTGCCACGTCCATAGAGGACGCGCTGGAGGACCTGCGTCTCCTCCCCTACGAAGACCTGGGCTTCGCTAAGCTGGACCACCATCGCGCCCTCCGCGACTACCTGCCGGAGGCGGTGCTGGGCCAGGGCAAGACGCCTGAGCAGGTGGTGGCCATCGCCACCCGGCTGGCGGAACGCTCCGGCCGCCTCCTGGTGACGCGGGTCGGCGCCGACATCTTCGCCGCCGTCAAGGAGCACCTCCCCGACGCCACCTACCACGAAACCGCCCGGTGCATCACCCTGGACCGGCGTCGAGAAGCGCCCGTAGCCGGCGTCGCCATCCTCTGCGCCGGCACCTCCGACCTGCCGGTGGCCGAGGAGGCCGCCGTCACCGCCGAGCTCATGGGCTGCGCCGTGGAGCGCGTCTACGACGTAGGCGTGGCCGGCATCCACCGCCTCCTGGACTACCTGCCCCAGCTCCGTGAGGCCCGGGCCCTGGTGGTGGTGGCCGGCATGGAAGGGGCGCTGCCCAGCGTGGTAGCGGGCCTGGTGGCCGTGCCCGTCGTCGCCGTGCCCACCTCCGTCGGCTACGGAGCCAGCTTCCAGGGCATCGCGCCCCTGCTCACCATGCTCAACACCTGCGCCGCCGGCGTGGCGGTGGTGAACATCGACAACGGCTTCGGGGCCGGCTACCTGGCGGCGGTCATCAACCGGCTGGCCGTGTCGGAGAAACGGGACTGAGGGGGCCGTGGCCCTTCGGCAAGCTCAGGACACAGCCCTTCGGCGAGCTCAGGACGCAGCCGGCCGCGTCGCCTACCTGGACTGCTTCTCCGGGGTCAGCGGCGACATGCTGCTGGGCGCCCTGCTGGACGCCGGCCTTCAGCAGGCAGCCCTCGAAGGTGAGCTGGCGCGGCTGAAGCTGCGAGGCTACCGGCTGGAGGTATCGAAGGTGGGGCGCGCCGGCCTGGCCGCCACGCGGGTGGAGGTGGTGCCGGAGGGCAAGCCGCCGCCGCACCGCCGGCTACCCGATGTCCTCTCCGTCATTGAGAAGAGCGACCTGCCCGCCACCGACCGCGAGAGGGGGTCGCTGGTCTTCCGCCGCCTGGCCGAGGCGGAGGGCCGCGTCCACGGCCGGGCACCGGACGAGGTGGAGTTCCACGAGGTAGGCGCCGTCGACACCCTGGTGGACGTGATGGGGGCGGTGGCAGGCCTGCGTCTCCTGGAGGTAGGGGAGCTGTACTGCTCACCGCTGCCAGCCGGTGGGGGTGAGGCCCGCGGCGCCCACGGCGTCCTGCCCGTACCGGCGCCGGCCACCCTGGAGCTGCTGGCCCGCGCCGGAGCGCCCCTGACCTCTCCGGCTGGCGAGCCGCCCTTCGAGTTGGTCACGCCTACCGGCGCCGCCATCGTGACCACGCTCGCCCGCTTCGAGAGGCCGGCCATGCGCGTCACCGGCGTCGGCTACGGCGCCGGCGCCCGCGACCTGCCCGGCCGCCCCAACGTCCTCCGCCTCTGGCTGGGCGAGCCCATCGCCGAGCAACGCCGCAGCATGCTGCTCATCGAGACGAACATCGACGACATGAGCCCGGAGCTCTTCGGCTACGTGCAGGAGCGCCTCTTCGAGGCCGGCGCCGCCGACGTCTGGTTCGTCCCCATCCAGATGAAGAAGAACCGGCCGGCCACCCTCCTTGCCGTCCTCTGCCCCCACGACCGCGAGGAGGCAGTGGTAGGGCTGCTGCTGCGGGAGACGTCCACCCTTGGCGTGCGCATCAGCGAGGTGGGCCGGCGCGAGGCGAGCCGCGAGAACCTGGAGTTCGAGTCGAGCCTGGGGCCGGCCGCCGTCAAGGTGAAGCGGCTGGAGGGCGAAGAGCCCCAGGTCGCCCCGGAGTACGAGGCCTGCCGCCGCCTGGCCCTCCAGCACGGCCTGCCCCTCGCCGAGGTCTACCGCATCGTCGCCGAGGAGGCGCGGGCGCTGCTGAGGAGACCGCCCCCGGCGTGAAACCAGGGGCCCGAAAGCCCCCCAGTTCCCAGTTCCTAGTTCCCAGTTCCTAGTTCCCAGTTCCCGGTCCCTGGTTCCTTCTCCGGCCTACCGCGTGGTGGCCTCCCCCAACACGAAGCGCTCCAGGGCCCAGGCGACGCCGTCTTCGTCGTTGCTGGGGGCTACCGTCTGCGCCTCCGCCTGCACCTCGGGGGGAGCGTTGGCTACCGCCACAGTGTAGCCCGCGACCCGGAACATGCTGACATCGGGGCCGGCATCGCCGATGGCCAGGGCCTGGCGCACATCCAGGCCGAGGTGGTCGCAGACCAGGCGCAGGGCGGAGCCCTTGTCCGCCTGGGCGTCCACCACATTGGCGTAGTGGGGATAGGCTGTGCTGTAGCCCCGGGCTACGTTCAGGACGCCGCGGTACCTCTCGGTGAAGGCGGCCTCCAGGGCGTCGACGGCCTCCTTGCCGAAGAGGAGGAAGGCCGTCGGCGGCGCCGCCAGCACGTCGGACAGGCCGGACACCGGATGCACGTCGGCGGGCAGCTGCGAGCCGTCCACCTCCTGGCTTGAGCGCAGGTAGCTCACCCCATCGACGGTCACCAGCGATGTCTCCGAGCGGCCGTCCATGAAGGCGGCCACCTCGCGGGCCACCTTCAGGTCAATGCGCAGGTGGAGGAGGTCAGAGTCGGCGTCCAGCGCCCTCACCAGGGCCCCGTTGTGGCAGATGAGGGGCGCGCGGAGGCCCAGCTCCTCGGCCGTGCCGACCGCCAGGGAGAACCAGCGCGAGGTGCACAGCACCACGACCACGCCCCGGTCGCGGACGCGGCGGACGGCGCGGGCGTTGGCCTCGCTGAGGCCGTCGCGGGTGTTGAGGAGCGTGCCATCCATGTCCAGGGCGACGACACGGATCATCACTCGAAGCCCAGCCGCCTCTCCTTCAGGCTCACGAAGCGCTGCTGGCCGATGACCAGGTGGTCCAGCACGTCGATGTCCAGCAGTCGGCCCGCCTCCACCGCCTGCTTTGTCATCGCCACGTCGTCGGGCGAGGGCGCCGGGTCCCCCGAGGGATGGTTGTGCACCAGCACCAGCGCCGGGCAGTTCTGACGCACCGCCTCCCGGAAAAGCTCCCCCACCCGCACCAGGGAAGTGTTGACGCTGCCCCGGTAGACGGTGTGCACCCCCAGCACCTGGTTGCGCGTGTTCAGAAGCACCACCCGCAGCTCCTCCTGCTCCAGCAGGCCCATCTCCGGCAGGAGGAGGTTGGCTACGTCCTCGGGCGAGCGGACGGCGGCCCGCTCCTCCGGCTGGGCGGAGGCCAGACGCCGTCCGAGCTCGAAGGCGGCCTTGAGCTGAGCAGCCTTCGCCTCGCCCAGACCGCGCTCCTGGCACAGCTCGCCGAAGCCGGCACGCGCCAGACCCACCAGCCCGCCGTAGCGCGACAGCAGCCGCGAGGCGAGGGCAAGGACGCTCTCCCGCGAGGCCCCGGTCCGCAGCACGATGGCCAGCAGCTCGCCCGTGGAGAGGGAGCCGGGCCCGTAGTCGCGCAGGCGCTCCCGCGGCCGCTCCGTGGCCGGCAGGTCGCGAATGAGGGCGTGGTACTCGGGGGCATCGTCGGTGCTCATGGGGTGCTCCTGGGGCACAGGGGTGTGCCGATATACAGCCCCTTAGCCCCCCTCCTCCAACTCGACGGCGATGACGGTGTTGGTGTGGGGGTAGTGGTTCACCGATACCGAATCGCCCTCTTCCAGCTCGCTGTAGATCAAAGGGGTGACCTTGAACACTGAGCGACCGACGTAGATGTAGTAGCTGCGCAGGACGAAGAGGTCGGCGCGGCTCCACTTGCGGTCGACCAGGCCGCTGGACACCATCGGCGAGCTCCTCAAGTCGCGCAGGGACTGGATGCTCTGGTGGCCGGTGAGGAAGGCGGCCAGCAACAGGAGAACCAGGGTGATGATCAACCCGCTGGCACCCTCGCGCACGAGATTGAAGATGATGATGCCGATACCCGCCAGGCTAAGGAGGAAGAGGGGCGTGAAAACGAGGACGGTCCGCCTGAGGGAGGACCGGGCAGCGCGGTAAGCTTCTTCCAGGCCGGGAGGGGCGGTCACGGTATGATAAGCGTCTGGCCGGGACGGAGGACAGCGCTCTCCGGGTCGCCCAGGTTGTTGAGCTGGGCGATCTCCCGGACGAAGTCCACCAGGTCCTTGTCCGGCGGCTTCAAGCTCTCGGCGATGCCGTAGAGGGTGTCGCCCTCCTGCACCACGTATTCACGGCTCGTCGGCGTGGCCGTCGCCGTCGGCGTAGGCGTGGTTAGCCGGCTCGGGGTAGAGGTCGGCGCCTCGACGGTGGCGGTAGCCGTCGCCTTCTCCGGTTGAGGCAGGACCACCGGCGACGACTCATCGGAGCCGCCAGGAGGCCTCACGAGCAGCCAGAGGGCGAAGGCGGTCCCCACCAAAAGGGCCAGGAGAGAGCCCCGGTACAGGGTATAGGAAGGGAGAGCGCTGGCTGGCTTCAGACACTCGGCGCACAGGGCATCGCCGTGAGCGTCGCAATAGGGTCTGCCGCAGCGCTTACACTGGCTCGTGGCCTCGTTGGCACAGGCGTAGCAGTTCATTCAGCGGGAATATAGCAGGTCGCGCCGTCCTTGCCTAGAGAAGCCTGCCTCTGGACAGGCCGGCTACCTGTCGGGAGGAGGCACGTGGCCCCGCGGCGGCCGCCGGCCGATGGGCCGGGCTCGCCGCCTGCTACTGCAACTCGACGGTGGCGCCGGCGTCGGCAAGCTTAGCGCGGACGGCCTCCGCCTCCTCCTTGGTGACGCCCTCCTTGACGTTGGTCGGCGCGCTCTCGACCAGGTCCTTGGCCTCCTTGAGGCCCAGGGTGGTCACCTCGCGCACCGCCTTGATGACGTTGATCTTGTTGGCGCCCATGTCCTTGAGAACGACGGTCCACTCCGTCTTCTCCTCCTCCTCAGCGGCCGGGGCGGCTGCCGGGGCGCCGCCAGGGGCGGGAGCAGCGGCCACCGCTACCGGGGCAGCAGCAGTGATGCCGAACTCCTCCTCGATGCGCTTGTTGAAGTCCCTGAGCTCCAGGATGGTCATCCCTTTGATGAGCTCGAAGGCCTCATCCACTCGGTTGGCCATAGTCTTCCGTTCCTCCTTGGCTCTGGCGGTCGATTTTGTGCCCTCTCTGGTGGGCTCCTCCGCGGCCGCCTCGACGCCCTCCGCAGGGGTCTCTTCAGCGCTGTCTTTCTTGATCTGTCGGGCCGGCATGGTCTAGGTTGCCTCCAGTTGGCTGGCGCGCGCCCCCAGAAGCCCCTGAAACTGTTGCAGGCTGCTGTTGAGGAGCGCGGCCGCCGGGTTAGCAAGGCTGGCGGATAGAAGGTATGAGAGACGGGCCAGCGGCGCCTGTAGAGCCCCTGCCACCTGCCCGATGAGGACTTCGCGCGAGGGCAGGCGTGCCAGATCATCCAGGTCGCGGGCCGATAGAGGCTGGCCGTCGGCGAAAGCGCGTCGCAGAGCGAAGGCGTTCCTGGCCGTGCGTACGTAGTCGGTGAGGGCGCGGGCCGGGGCCACGATGTCGCCATAGGCGAAGGCGATGGCGGTGGGGCCCTCAGCCAGCTCAGCTACCTCTGGGCGGCCGGCCTGCTCGGCGGCCAGCCGGAAGAGGCTGTTCTTGATGATCCTCAGTTCTACGCCGGCCTCACGGAGCTGTCGGCGCAGGACGCCCATCTCGGCCACGGTCAGGCCCAGGTAGCCGGCCGCCACGGCCAGAGTGCTGCGGGCGATGCGCTCCGCCAGCTCCGACACCGTCTCGATCTTGCGCTGGGTGGGCATGGCTGTCCTCCCCGGGGTCAACGAAAAGACCCCTGTCGCCACAGACAGGGGCCGGTGCGCTCGACGGGGCACGCCGCTCGCGCCTCGTCTTGCTGGCCTCGGCCTCGGCGGGCTCCGCACAGCCTGCCTGCCGGCAGGCAGGTGGCGGACTTAACCCCGTGGGGACCCGCTGTCTGCGGCCACGCTATGTATGGAACCCTGAGACCATTGAACCATAGAAACCGCTTTGGTTCCAGGGTTCTATGGTCCCAAGCTTCTATGTTGGCGTCAGAGCCAGGGTAGGACCCAGCTCCAGCTTGATGCCGGGACCCATGGTCGTTGCCAGGGTGGCGCTGCGGATGAACTGGCCCTTGGCGCCGGAAGGCTTTGCCTTCACGACCTCCTGCACTACCGTGGCCAGGTTTTCCAGCAGCTTCTCCTCCTCGAAGCTCACCTTGCCGATGGGCACGTGGATGATGGCGGTGCGGTCGAGACGGAACTCGACCCGCCCCTGGCGGGCGTCGTCCACCGCCTTGCCCAGGTCCTGGCCGTCCACCACCGTGCCTGAGCGCGGGTTGGGCATAAGGCCCCGGGGGCCAAGGACGCGGCCCAGGCGGCCCACCTTGCCCATCAGCTCCCGCTGGGCAAGAGCGACATCGAAGTCCGTCCAGCCGCCCTCGATCTTCTTGATCAGGTCGTCGCTGCCCACGAATTCAGCGCCGGCCTCCTCGGCTGCCTTGGCGGCTTCGCCCTCGGCGAAGACGAGCACCCGCACCGTCTTGCCCAGGCCATAGGGAAGGAGAGCCGTGCCCCGCACCTGCTGCTCGGCGTGGCGGGGGTCAAGGCTGGTGCGGATGTGCAGCTCCACCGTCTCATCGAACTTGGCGTAGGCGGTCTCCTTGGCCAGCTTGACCGCCTCCTCGGGCCTGTAGGCCCGCGCCCTGTCGATAAGGGCGATGGCCTGGGTGTACTTCTTGCCAGTCACGTCCCTACACCACCTCGATGCCCATACTGCGCGCGGTCCCCTCCACCATCTTCATCGCCGCCTCCACGCTGGTGGTGTTCAGGTCCCGCAGCTTGATCTCAGCGATCTCCCGAAGCTGGTCGCGGGAGATCTGGCCCACCTTCTCCCGCCGCTGGGCACCGCTGCCCTTCTCGATGCCGGCGGCGCGCTTGAGCAGGTCGGAGGCGGGCGGCGTCTTCAGGACAAAGGTGAAGGAGCGGTCCTCATAGACGGTGATGTCCACCGGGACGACAGTGCCAGCCTGCGAGGCCGTGCGCTCGTTGTAGTCCTTGCAGAAGGCCATGATGTTGACGCCGTGCTGTCCGAGGGCGGGGCCCACGGGCGGCGCCGGATTGGCCTTCCCGGCCTCGATCTGGAGCTTGATGACGGCGCGGACCCTCTTAGCCATCTAACGCCAGCAATCGCTCAATCGCTCACCTCGAAGGCCAGCCTTCAGGCTGGCATGGGCCAGGCCTCGGCCCGGCCTTCGGAATGGAAGGGCGGCCCTAGAGCCGCTCCACCTGGAGGAAGTCCAGCTCCACGGGCGTCTCCCGCCCGAAGAAAGAGATCAGCACCTTCACCTTCCCCTTCTCCAAGTTGATCTCGTCCACCTGCCCCACGAAGTCGATGAAGGGGCCATCGATGACGCGGACGCTCTGGCCCACGGTGAATCCCACCTTGACCCGAGGCTCCACCGCCTGCATCTGGCGGATGATGCGCCGCACCTCCGGCTCCTCCAGGGGGACGGGCCGGTTGCCGGAGCCGACGAAGCCGGTCACTCCAGGCGTGTTGCGGACCACGAACCAGGCGCGGCTGGACTCCGAGTCGTCCTCCTTCAGCTCCATCATCTGGACCAGCACGTAGCCGGGGAATATCTTGCGAGCCACGGTGCGCCGCTGGCCGTCCCGGATCTCGATCTCGTCCTCGGTCGGTATCACCACCTGGAAGACAAGCCCCTGGGCGTCCATGGAATCGATGCGGTGCTCCAGGTTGGTCTTGACCTTATTCTCGTACCCGGAGTAGGTGTGGATGACATACCAAGCACGGCCGGGAGGCGTAAGCTCTTCTTCCTCCTCAGCCTTAGTGCCGGCCTCTGCTTCCGGCGCAGTCACCTGCTCCTTTAGAGCGGGCCCTGCGGCGCTGGCCTTCTTCCTCGGCAAGACCCCTCCCCTCAGCGCAGCAGCGTGTTCTCGATGAACCAGTTGAACAGGAGGTCAATACCTCCCAGAGCGAGCCCCACCGCCAGCGAGACAACGACCACCACGATCGTGAGGTTGACGGTATCCTGGCGGGTGGGCCAGGTAACCTTTCGCAGCTCGCTGATGATGTCCTCCATCCAGCGCGGTCGCAGGAAGGCCAGAAACCCCCGACGCTGACGCGGAGGCTGGCGCGGTGCCTTTGGCGCTGACGGCACCACCGTGGGCCTGCGCCCCGGCTTCTCCCTGGTGATGGGCGGATGACGCCTTATGGCCCGGCTCACTCTACCCCCTTGCCAAGGCTACCGGACCTCGCGGTGCAGGCGATGAGTCCGGCAGCGCGGACAGTACTTTGATAGCTCCAGGCGGTCAGGATCGTTCCGCCGGTTCTTGCTGGTCGTGTAGTTCCGCTCTCGGCACTCGGTACAGGCCAGGTGAATGATGACGCGGTCTTCCTTCTTGGCCATAGAGGCAGGTAAACCCCTTACTCCTACTCAAGAACCTTGGCCACGACGCCGGCGCCCACGGTGTGGCCACCTTCGCGGATGGCAAAGTGCAGCCCTTCCTCGATGGCGACAGCCTGGATAAGCCGCACCTTCATCTTGTTGAGGCTGTCGCCGGGCATCACCATCTCCATACCCTCAGGAAGCTCGATGCTCCCCGTGACGTCGGTGGTGCGGATGTAGAACTGGGGTCGGTAGCCGCTGAAGAAGGGGGTATGGCGACCACCCTCCTCTTTGGAGAGGACGTAGACCTCGCTCTCAAAGTAGGTGTGAGGGGTGATGCTGCCCGGGGCGGCCAGCACCTGGCCCCGCTCTACATCCTCGCGCTCAATGCCACGGAGGAGACAGCCCACGTTGTCGCCGGCCTCGCCCGTGTCCAGGGTCTTCCGGAACATCTCGACACCGGTGACTACCGTCTTCCGCGTCTCGCCGAGGCCGACAATCTCCACCTCGTCGCCCGTTTTCACCACGCCGCGCTCGATGCGACCCGTGGCCACGGTGCCGCGGCCCTTGATGCCGAAGACGTCCTCGACGGGCATGAGGAAGGGCTTGTCCTTGGGCCGGACAGGGGTCGGGATGTAATCGTCGACGGCGTCCAGGAGCTGCTGGATGCTCTGGAACTCCGGCGCGCTGGGGTCGGTGCTCGTGCTCTCCATAGCGTCGCGGGCGCTGCCCCTGATGATGGGGATCTCGTCGCCCGGGAAATTATAGCTCTTGAGCAGATCACGCAGCTCCAGCTCCACCAGGTCCAGGAGCTCAGGGTCGTCCATCATGTCCACCTTGTTCATGTAGACGACGATGCTGGGAACCTCCACCTGTCGCGCCAGCAGCACGTGCTCTCTCGTCTGCGGCATGGGTCCCTCGGGTGCCGCCACTACCAGGATGGCCCCGTCCATCTGAGCCGCTCCTGTAATCATGTTCTTGATGTAGTCGGCATGGCCGGGACAGTCGATGTGAGCATAGTGGCGTTTCGCGGTCTGGTACTCAACGTGGGCGACAGCGATGGTCAGGCCACGGGCCTTCTCCTCTGGCGCGTTATCGATGCTCCAGAAGTCACGATAGGTAGCCAGACCCTTCAAGGCCAGATACTTGGTGATGGCCGAGGTTAAGGTCGTCTTGCCGTGATCCACGTGACCGATGGTGCCGACGTTTACGTGCGGCTTGGTCCGCTCGAACTTTGCCTTGCCCATGTCGACTGTTCCTCCTCAGATGGAGCCCACACCCGGAATCGAACCGGGGACCCCGTTCTTACCAAGAACGTGCTCTACCTGCTGAGCTATGTGGGCCCGCAATATCGAGAGCTTGAAGCCGCATGTCCGCCGTCCTGCGGGCCCTTCAGGGCCTCGACTTCCAGCTCATTACCTCCACTGGTGCCGGGGGCAGGATTCGAACCTGCGAAGCCGTTTCAGGCTGCGGTTTTACAGACCGCCGGTTTTAGCCACTCACCCACCCCGGCAGCAACTCCAGGGATCAAGAGGCAGGGA
>Ga0315296_10002633_pt1 | contig 15237 bp, 8 predicted proteins | sample YL17G14_18_MG_FD_203921 | JGI IMG/M metagenome (GOLD analysis project Ga0315296, IMG submission 203921) | Sediment microbial communities from Yellowstone Lake, YNP, Wyoming, USA - YL17G14_18 | ecosystem: Environmental > Aquatic > Freshwater > Lake > Sediment | place: USA: Wyoming | collected... | reverse complement strand
TCCTAAACCGAAGGTCACAGGTTCGAATCCTGTCGGGCGTAGTCCCGCCAGGATTAGAACCTCAAAGGGTGTGGGAAAAGAATTTTCCCACGCCGTCGGGGTGACAGGAGCGAGCATCAGCAAGCGACGCCAGAGGGAAAAGCACTAAAAATAGTCCTATTCCAAAACCAACGCCGCGGCCAAAAGTCTTGGCTACACCGACTGATATTATCAGCCACAAGACAAGTTGTATTACGAACCCAACAAATGGGATGGCGCCGGCGAAGCACGTTAAGAGTCCCAACCAACCGGGCTTATCGCCGACTTCAGCCAAAACCACATATTGTAAAACGGGACGATTGCAGCCCAGCCAGGCTGCCCTGCTTTGTCAAATACAGCCCACATCAAAACTACTTGAACAATGAAGAGAACAAGCGCAACAAGCATAAAGCCGCAGAAGAACTTAGTAAAAATGGAGCCGACTCTTTCAAATTGAGAGGTTAAAATTAAATCGTAAAGTTCGGTAAAGCTGCTCGGTCCTACTGAAGCCGTTTGACCATGAGAGTCTTTAGCTTGAGCTTTGCCATATTTGAGCGTAGAATAGTATGTAGAAAGTGAATTACCGCTTATGCGGGAATGACAGATCTGCGGTCAAATATGTCGAAGTTCAAGCTAAATAGTTCGTTCGGGCCGGCTGGAGACCAGCCAGCAGCGATAAAGAGGCTGGTGGAGGGATTGCGCAATGGCAAAAGGTATCAAACCCTGATGGGCGTTACAGGCAGCGGCAAGACGTTCACAATGGCCAACGTGATAGCTGAATTCGACCTGCCCGTCCTTGTCATCTCGCACAATAAGACATTAGCGGCACAGTTGTATGAAGAGTTCAAAGCCCTGTTTCCTGAAAACGCCGTTGAGTATTTCGTCAGCTATTACGATTACTATCAGCCGGAGGCGTATATTCCACAGCGGGATATATACATAGAAAAAGACGCCTCTAAAAACGCCGACCTCGACCGGCTGCGCCTCTCCACCACTACGAGTCTATCGACAAGAGAAGATGTAATCATCGTGGCGTCGGTGTCGTGCATTTTCGGTCTCGGCTCGCCGGAGGATTATAAGGCATCGGTGGTATCGGTGCGGACGGGCGACAGTATAGATAGAAACGTGCTGTTAGGCAGGTTTGCGGATTTGCAGTACAGCAGGAACGACATCGACTTTGCCAGAGGGACATTTCGAGTTCGCGGTGATGTGGTTGAGCTATATCCATCTTATGAAACTTTTGCGGTCCGGTTTGAATTTTTCGGGGATGAGATAGAGAAAATCAGCTATATAAATCCCATATCCGGGGAGACGTTAGCTGTTGAGGAGCAGGTTTTTATATATCCAGCGGAGCACTATATTATGCCCGGCGACAGGGTCAGCTCTGCGGTGGAGAGTATAAGAGCCGAGCTGAAGGAGCGGCTGCAGGAACTAAAAGGGCAGGGCAAACTCCTTGAAGCCCAGCGACTCGAGGCCAGAACAATGTACGACCTTGAAATGATACAGGAAGTCGGCTACTGCAGCGGGATAGAGAATTACGCCAGGCACCTGGCGGGTTTGCCGCCCGGAGCCAGGCCTTATACGCTAATTGACTATTTCCCGAAAGACTTTTTACTATTCATAGATGAATCGCACGCGACGATTCCCCAGTTACGGGCGATGTGGGCAGGTGACAGAAGCAGGAAAGAAGTGCTGGTTGAGCACGGTTTTAGATTACCAAGCGCTCTGGATAATAGGCCCCTGAGTTTTGAGGAGTTTCAGGATAACTGGGCGAGGGTGGTTTTTGTCTCCGCCACTCCTGGGCCTTTCGAGATGGAGAAATGCAATAATGAAGTTGTCGAGCAGGTCATAAGACCCACCGGACTGATTGACCCTGAAATTTTCGTGCATCCGGCCGGCAACCAGGTTCCGCACCTGTTAGGTGAAATCGAAAAGCGGGTCAAAGACAAAGAGCGGATGCTCGTCACAACGCTGACAAAAAGAATGGCGGAGGATTTGGCCGGCTTTATTACAAAGAGAGGTTTTAGATGCCGGTATCTGCACAGCGAAATCGACACACTGGAGCGGATTGAGATTCTTCGGGACCTGCGTAACGGGCAGTTTGATGTGCTGGTTGGTGTGAATTTATTACGGGAGGGGTTGGATTTGCCGGAGGTTTCGGCGGTAGCAATCCTCGATGCAGACAAGGAGGGGTTCCTGCGAAGTAAGGTTTCGCTGATACAGACAATCGGCAGGACCGCACGAAATATCAAAGCGACCGTCTTTTTATATGCCGATAGGGTTACCGAATCGATGCAGAAAGCTATTGACGAAACGAACAGACGCCGTAAAATTCAGTCAAGATACAACAAAGAGCACGGAATTAGGCCTGAAACAATAAGAAAGGAGATTCGCAGGGGCTTAACCGAGCAGATAAAGGCAAGAAAAGCTGCGCAGGAGGCAATACGATTTTCGGACCATGAGTATGACAAGGTGGAATTAGCAACTCAGATAGAACAGGAGATGCTTGAGGCGGCTGAGGCTCTGGATTTTGAGCGGGCGGCCTTTCTGCGGGACCAGCTGCGGGAGTTGAAAGAGCTGCCGGAATTTGTGCTGATAGAATCACGCGAAAAGAAAAGGAACTATGTAGCCACGAAAAAGCACAAGAAAGAAAAGAGGTAAATATAGCCACAAAAAAGCTCAAAAGGCACAAAAAGCAGGTAAATATAGCCACAAAAAGGCTCAAAAGGGAAGGAGATATATTTTCGTGGCTAAAAAAAGAGGATTGATTGTGCAAAAACAAGATATAAAGCATCTGTGCGATGTAATCCGAGAAACCAGCTTTAGTATACATTGCTATCACCGAAGCGGACACCTCGAAAAAATCTATGAGAATGCTTTGGTGCACCGTTTGGAAAAGAATGGTATTAAAGTTAAACAACAACATCCGCTGAGCGTGTATGATGAAGACAATACATTGTTGGGCGATTTTCATGCCGATTTATTCGTTGATGACAGGCTGATTGTAGAGGTGAAAGCGTGTAAAGCAATATCCAATGAACATATAGCACAGCTTCTTGGGTATATTAGAGCTTCTCGAATTAAAGATGGGCTTCTAATCAATTTTGGTGCACCAAAACTTCAAATTAGAAAATATGTGCTCAGCAATAATTTCTAACATATATCTTTTTGCGATTTTTGTGCATTTTTGTGGCTAAAGGAAAAGCAAAATGAAGAAACTTAACATTACAAAGGCACTGCCGTTAATCAGGATGGCGATTGAAGAGGACCTCGGGACCGGTGATATGACAAGCGAGCTTCTCTTCAAAGACGATGCTGTCGCAAAATACCATATCATATCGCGCGAGGAGATAATTGTATGCGGTATGGATGTCGTCAAAGAAATCCTCAGGCACTATGACAAAAGACTCAAGTTAAAAGTTTATGTAAATGACGGTCGGCCTGCTTATGTTGGATGCAAAATTGCCACAATCGAAGGTCCCTTGTGCTCTATGTTAAGTGCCGAGCGCGTTATGCTGAATTTTCTGCAAAGACTCAGCGGCATAGCGACGACAACGCGTAAATTTGTGCGAGCCGTCCAGGGAACAAAAGTGAAGATTTACGACACACGAAAAACGATGCCCGGCTGGCGAATTCTTGAAAAGTACGCTGTTCGCTGTGGCGGCGGATATAATCACCGACTTGGATTATATGATGCTGTCTTGATTAAAGACAACCACTTAGCACAGTTGGGCAGAAACTTCTACCCGAAGCTTAAAAGGATAATCGAAGAAGCAAGAAAGGTAAAAGGCGCCAAATTTATTGCAGTGGAGGTCGACCATGTCGATGACCAGCTCAACCACGTGCTAAAGATTCCAGGCATTGATATTGTGCTGCTGGATAATATGGGCCAGTGGCAGCTAAAGCATGCGGTAGATATGCGAAACGAAATGCGCGGTAAGCACAAAAAGCCGTTGCTCGAAGCATCAGGGAACATAACGTTAAGCAACGTGTCGGCTATTGCCCAGTGCGGCATAGATAGAATAGCGGTAGGTGCAATCACTCATTCAGCAAGAGCAGTTGACATTGCACTGGACGGGTAGCAAAATAATGCTGAAGAAAGACCAGCTCGACCCTGACAGAATAAAAGCAAACCTGAATACCAAACGCATCGGCAGAAAAATCCTCGTTTATAAGAGCACATCAAGCACCAATGATATTGCTGCTGAATACGCGAAAGACAAGGAAAACGACGGTCTGACAGTTTTTGCCGAGGAGCAGACCGCCGGCAGGGGCAGAGCAGGCGCCAAATGGCACGGCGGACAAGGAGACAGTGTTCTTTGCTCGATTCTTTTAACCGGCACAAAAATAAATAGTGAGATGCTCACGCTTATCTGCGCAGTAGCGACAGCCGAAGCTATCGGCAAGGTGGCCGGCGGCGAAGCAAAAATCAAGTGGCCCAACGACATAATGCTCAACGGCAAAAAGACGGCAGGGATTCTGGTTGAGTCGAAGCAAAACAAAGACAACAATGTGTACATCCTCGGTATCGGAATAAATTGCCACCAAAAGAAGGGAGCCTTTTGCGGCGAGCTACAATCGAGCGCTACAAGTATTGACATCGAAAGCCACTCAATATGCGACCGCATCTCGCTTGCGAAGAGATTGCTGGTATCGCTGGAACACTGGCTCGAAACCGCAGAAAACGAAAGTGAAAAGGTCATCGAACGGTGGTGTGAATTAAGCACGCTGCTTAACCAGAGAGTGACCGTCATCTTCCATCGCAAAAGATTCAGCGGTCACTGCATCGGGGTGGACCCGGAAAAAGGACTTATCCTTCAGTTAGAAAGCGGCGGCACGAGATTTTTCGACGCCGCACATACGACCATTGCCAAATAATTGTATGGACGGTGTATCGATAACCTAAAATCAGTAAAAAGGGAAATGCGATGATGAAGAAAAGATTGTTGATAGGCGTCACGGCTTTTGTGCTGCTTGTTGTGTCTTTATATCAGCAGACAGCAGGTAAGCCATTGACGGGAAAGAAATCGTCCATTGAGCGTCCGTTGGCGCTGCCTCGGCTGACACCGCGGCCGGTCATCGTGGACGGCATTGATGAGGTTCGACTGAACCTGGGCGGGGTATGGCGGTTCAATCCCAGGCCGCCTAAAGAATTCTGGAAGGGCAAATCGCTAAAAGGCGGCGGCTGGTCTGATATTGAGGCGCCCGGCGAGTGGGTAATGCAGGGCTTTGAAGTAGATAAAGATACAGCCGCAGGTTATATGCGGCAATTTGCCGTCCCGACAGAATGGAGAGGCCGACGCATTAAAATTCGCTTTGACGGCGTTTACAGCGATGCGAAGGTTTGGGTCAACGGCAAAAAGGCAGGGGCGCATATCGGAGGCTTTACACCATTCGAGCTGGATGTCACCAGGCTTGTCAGGCCGGGACAGGACAACACCATCGCACTGGCGGTTAAAAACGAGTCGCCTGCGGACAGTCTTGCCAGCGGGACATATTATGCCGCACATCAGCTCGGCGGAATCACGCGAAAGGTATATTTATTTGCTGTGCCGGAATTGAATATTTCATCGCTTCATTCGCAAACAAGTTTCGACAAGGATTACAATGACGGAACGCTGCACCTGACGATGGATATCGCCAATGAAAGCCGCCGGGACATCAAGGATGCGAAGGTTCTATTGAAACTGACAGGCCCTGACAATAGCGTAGTGTCAATTGAGCAGAGTATAATGAACGTGCCGGACATTAAAGCCGGCCGGACAATCAGGCAAACCATAGATATTCCAGTTGCAGGGCCGAAAAAGTGGGACGCCGAACATCCCAATCTATATGTGCTGAATTGTCAACTACAGGCAGCGGATAAACCGCTGGAAATAGTTCAACATCGCTTTGGCTTCCGCCAGGTTGAAATTCGTGGCAGGCAGCTTTTCGTCAACAATACCGCGGTAAAACTGCACGGCGTCTGCCGGCACGAGACACATCCGCTGCGAGGCCGAAGTCTCACGCCGGAGCTTTGCAGAAAGGACGCCGGGCTTTTCCGAAACGCCAATATCAATTTCGTACGGACTTCGCACTATCCGCCGTCGGAGGAATTTTTAGACGCCTGCGACGAATTAGGCATCTTTGTCGAGGACGAGGCGCCGTTCTGCTGGACATTCCGGTGGGCGCTGGACCAGAAAGACAACCCTAAATACAGGGACATAATTGTTATGCAGACGCTGGAGATGATACAGCGTGACCGCAGCCGGCCGTGCGTAATCCTGTGGTCGGCGGCAAACGAGTCGGAGTGGGACTTAAATTTTGAAAAATCGACACAGGCGATTCGCATGGCGGATTCCAGCCGACCGCTGATTTTCAGTTACAGTCGGGGGCAAAATCTTGACGTCGCATCTCATCACTACCCCGGCTCTGAAATAGACGATGAGCTTTCCCAATTCAATGCACCTGTTCTATTCGATGAATATATGCACCTTAACTGCTACAATCGAAGTGAAATTGTCACCGACCCCGGCATCCGGGAGGACTGGGGCAGAGCTCTTGCTCCAATATGGGAGAAAATGAATGCTGCTAAGGAATGTCTCGGCGGTGCCATCTGGTCCGGTCTTGATGACATTTTTTACCTGCCCAAAGGCCGGGCCACCGGCTACGGCCCGTGGGGCCCGCTCGATGGCTGGCGAAGAACCAAGCCGGAATACTGGCATATCAAAAAGGCCTATTCGCCAATTAGAATCCCCTTCGAGGAGGTCGTTGTGCCTGATAAAGGCGAGCCGATAAATCTGCCGATTGAGAACCGTCACGATTTTACGAACCTGAGTGAAATACGAATCGAATGGAGTTTGGCCGATGAAACCGGCACGGTGAAAGCCGACATTCCTCCCCGGAGTCTTGGAATCATTTCCATTCAGCCGAACAGCGTTGACATTGACGGCAAGAAGCTGTCGCTGGAATTTTTCAGTCCCCGCGGATTTCTTATCGATTCTTATCTTTTGCCTGTCGGCGCTTGCGAAACAGTTCAGCCGCAGCCGAGCATTTCTGCGGATGGGACGCTGGAATTAGTCAAAGACGATAATAGTTTTACAATCAAAGGCAGCCGATTCAGCTATGTTTTTGACCGAAAGACAGGTCAAATCCAAAAAGCCGAGATTGACGGCCAAACAGTTCTTGTCGGCGGCCCCACTCTGATGGTGCTGCTGTTCGGCGGCGGCAGGTGCTGGCCGGATTACAGCGAAGACATTAAACCCCTTAACAATACGTGCAGTCAGTGGAAAGCAGACGATGTGACGGCCGAACAAACCACCGATGGTATCGAAATCCGTGTCAAGGGCCGATATAAGGAAGCCGCCGGCGATTATACGATGCTAATCAACAGCAGGGGACAATTGACTACCTCGTATCATTTCACTTATGAAGAAGAGCCAAAGCCCACGGAACATATGTGGAACGACCAGCCGGACCCGACACGATACCGCCAGATGGGTATTGTCTTCGACCTGCCTAAATCCTGCGATACTCTTGCGTGGGAGCGTAAAGCTATATGGAGTCTTTATCCTGATGACCACATTGGCCGACCTGCGGGGCAGGCCAGAGCTTTCCGCGACACTAAATGGCCGACGATAAAACCTCACGCCGAGCCGCCCTGGCCGTGGTCATTAGACAGCACGGAACTCGGCATCAATGACTTCAGGGCCACACGCCGAAACATATTATGGGCATCTCTGAAAAGAACCGACGGCTACGGCGTTTTGGTGCGCTCCGACGGCAAACACAGCACCCGCTCTTATGTAGATGGCGACCATATAAGATTGCTGGCAGCCGGCTATTCCACAGGCGGCAGGGACGGAACCAGTTTCGGCCATCTCGGCGATGAACAAAAAATTCTTAACAAAGGCACCGTGCTAAATGATACAGTGCAGCTTGAGCTTGTTGCTCCGTAAATGACAGAAGACAGAATACAGAATTCAGAAGTCAGAATGGAAACTTTACGGATTTGTGATTGCGGCCTTGCCGATTACCGAGAGGTTCTACAGCAGCAGGGACAACTGTGCAAAGAAAGGCAGCAGCGCAGGATACCGAATACCGTATTGATAGCTGAACACCGGCCTGTCATTACTCTTGGCGCCAGGCAAAACGCCAACAAGCTGCTGGCGGACCGCAGCACACTGGCGGAAAAAGGGATAGACGTTGTCGATATTCGCAGGGGCGGCGGCACAACGGCGCATAACCCCGGGCAATTAGTCTTCTATCCGATTTTGCATCTGCAGGAATTGCACCTCGGCATTAACGAATATATCAGAACGTTAGAGCAGATTGGTATCGAGCTTTTGGAGCAGTTCGGCGTTAAAAGCAAACAGCGTAAGGACTATCCCGGACTATGGGTCGGGGAAAAGAAAATCGCCTCCATCGGCGTGCGCGTATCGAAATCCGTGACCTATCACGGTATGGCGATAAATGTCCGCAACGACCTGAGCATATTCGATTATATCGTTCCCTGCGGCCTTGAAAATGTCAAAATGACGTCTGTCCTTAACGAAACCGGCAAAAAATATCCAATGAATGAAATAAAAAGTTATTTGTCCCAGCTTCTCATGCAGCATTTTAAATCCAAAATTAGGAAATTGCCTCCGTGGCTGAAAAGACCGCTGCCTGCCGGTGGAAACTATGCCAAAACCAGCGAAGTTATAAGTTCGCTCGCTCTGCAGACGGTATGCCACAGCGCCAACTGCCCGAACCGAGGCGAGTGCTGGGAAAAAGGGACGGCAACTGTCCTGATTTTGGGCAATGTCTGCACGCGGAACTGCGGATTTTGCTCTGTAAAAACCGGCAAACCTGCCCTGCCTGACCCGACTGAGCCGCAGCGATTGGCTGAAATGGCAAGGCAGATGGGATTGAAATATCTGGTTATTACCAGCGTTAATCGTGATGATTTGCCGGACGGCGGCGCCGGCCACTTCCGCGATTGTATCAATACAGTAAGAGAAGAACATCCCGATATGAAATTTGAGATATTAACGCCGGATTTTTGCAACTGCCAAACACGAGCGGTAGAAATTTTAGGCGACGCCCTGCCCTTCGTGTTTGCTCATAATGTCGAAACAGTTCCATCTCTGTATCGAAAAGTAAGGTTCGGCGGTGATTACCGGCGGTCATTAAATCTACTTAAGATGGTGAAAGAGACCCTTCGCTGCGCTCAGGGTGACATAATTACTAAATCCTCAATTATGCTCGGTTTGGGAGAAACCGACGATGAGGTGGAACAGGTCCTGAAAGATTTGCGGAAGGCGGGGTGCGAGCGAATCACAATCGGCCAATATCTAAAACCATCAAACAATTCTCTTGAAGTGGTCGAATACATACCGCCTGAGAAGTTCGACCTCTGGAAACAAAAAGCTATCGAACTTGGCTTTTGCTGGGTGATATCGTCTCCATTTGCCCGCAGCTCATATTTCGCGGAACGTGAAAGCACTTTATAAAAACAAGGATAATTGAAAATCAATTATACTTACCAAACTTATAAACTTTTCTTATTTGACAATACAATTTTTATATAGTTTAATCCACCGCAATTTATTCATAAATCAGGCATAATATTGAATTGAAAGAGCAGAACAGGAGATTTTAAATTGCCAAGACGAGATGATATAAAAAAAGTGATGATAATCGGCTCGGGCCCGATTGTCATTGGCCAAGCCTGCGAATTTGATTACTCCGGCACACAGGCCTGCAAAGCCCTCCGCAAGTTAGGCTATGAGATAGTACTGGTTAATTCCAACCCCGCTACCATTATGACAGACCCGGGTATGGCCGATGCGACGTATATCGAGCCGCTCAACGTAAAAACTTTGACGAAAATCATCGAAGCCGAACGTCCCGACGCCCTGCTGCCGAATCTCGGCGGTCAGAGCGGTCTTAATCTCTCTTCCGAGCTTGCTGCTGCGGGTGTGCTTGACAAATACGGCGTTAAAGTAATCGGCGTCAAGATTGACGCCATAAAGCGTGGTGAGGACCGCGGCGCCTTCAAAGAAACAATGAACAGTCTTGGTATCGACATGCCAAAAAGCGAGCTGGCCTTCAGCGTAGAAGAAGCTGAAAAAATCGCCGATGAACTTGGTTATCCGGTCATAATCCGGCCGGCCTACACAATGGGAGGCACCGGCGGCGGTGCGGTCTTCAACATTGAAGAACTTCAAATGGTGGCTGCACGCGGTCTTTCGGCAAGTCTCGTTGGTCAAATTCTTGTCGAAGAATCTGTTTTGGGATGGGAGGAATTGGAACTGGAGGTTGTACGGGACGCCAAAGGACAGAAGATAACCGTCTGTTTCATTGAAAACGTTGACGCTATGGGCGTGCACACCGGCGATTCATACTGTACCGCCCCGATGCTCACCATTGACCCCGAATTGCAAAAGAGCCTGCAGAAATATTCCTACGACATTGTCGATGCTATCGAAATTATAGGCGGTACTAACATACAGTTTGCCCACGACCCTAAAACCGGCCGTGTGGTTGTAATCGAAATCAATCCGAGAACCTCCCGTTCATCAGCACTTGCTTCAAAAGCTACGGGCTTCCCAATAGCATTTGTTTCCTCGCTGCTTGCCGGCGGACTGACGATGGATGAGATACCATACTGGAGAGAAGGCACGCTTGAGAAGTACACGCCGTCTGGCGATTATGTAGTTGTCAAATTCTCCCGCTGGGCTTTTGAAAAATTTAAGGGTCTCGAGGACAAACTGGGAACACAGATGCAGGCTGTCGGCGAGGTGATGAGTATCGGCAAGAATTACAAGGAGGCCTTTCAGAAATCGATTCGGTCTCTCGAAATAGGCAGATACGGACTGGGCTTTGCGAAAAACTTCAACAAGCTGTCTCTTAATGAACTGCTTAATCTGCTGAACAATCCTTCGAGCGAACGGCAGTTCATTATGTACGAGGCTCTACGCAAGGGAGCCGATATTGATACCCTTTACGAAAAAACGTATATCAAGCCCTGGTTCATCGAACAGATGAAAGAGCTTGTCGAGCTTGAGGAAAAAATCCTCAAATATAAAGGCAAACAACTTCCGGACAATTTACTGAAAGAGGCTAAAAAAGATGGCTTTGCGGACCGCTATCTCGCTCAGTTGCTCAATATACCTGAGGAGAAAATCCGTCAGCAACGCATAAACTTGGGTGTCGTAGAGGCCTGGGATGCCGTGCCGGTCAGCGGTGTTGAAAACGCAGCATACTACTACTCCACTTACAATGCGCCAGACAGGGTCAACGTAAGTAACAGACGCAAGATAATGGTCTTGGGAGGTGGCCCAAATCGCATCGGCCAAGGAATTGAATTCGACTACTGCTGTGTCCACGCTGCTTTTGCTTTGCGCGACGAAGGCTTTGAGTCCATTATGGTCAACTGCAATCCGGAGACAGTCTCGACAGATTACGACACTTCCGACAAGCTTTATTTTGAGCCGCTTACGGTTGAAGATGTATTGAGCATCTATGAGAAGGAAAAGCCCAAGGGCGTAATTGTCCAGTTCGGCGGCCAGACCCCGCTGAATATTGCAAGCGAACTTGCCCGGGCGGGTGTTAAAATAATCGGGACGTCACCAGATACGATAGATTTAGCCGAAGACCGTGACCGTTTCCGCAGGATGATGAAAAAACTCGGCATACCCATGCCTGAATCCGGTATGGCAAGCAATCTTGATGAGGCCGTGACAATTGCCATGACAATCGGCTATCCATTGATGGTCCGGCCGTCTTACGTCCTCGGCGGACGAGGTATGGAAGTTGTCCACGATGAAGAAATGTTAAAGCAATACGTCGCAGCAGCGGTGGAGATAACACCAGAGAGACCTATTTTGATAGACAAATTTCTCGAAAACGCCATAGAGGCTGAGGCTGATGCCATAGCCGACGGAAGCGATGTCTTTGTGCCTGTGGTTATGGAGCACATCGAGTTAGCTGGAATTCATTCCGGCGATTCAGCTTGTGTCATTCCACCTGTCAGCATTCCCAAAAAGCATATTAAAACCATATGCGAATACACCAGAAAGATAGCGACAGAATTAAGCGTCGTCGGCCTGATGAATATGCAGTATGCGATAGCCAATGATATTGTCTATGTGCTTGAAGCTAACCCACGTGCCTCGCGAACCGTGCCGCTGGTCTCGAAGGTATGCGGTATTTCGATGGCCCGCATCGCAACCCAGCTGATGCTCGGCAAAAAACTTTCAGACCTTAATCTAAAGCATCGTTCGATTCCACACTTCGGTGTAAAAGAAGCAGTTTTTCCATTCAATATGTTCCATACTGTTGACCCTATCCTTGGGCCTGAGATGCGCTCCACCGGCGAGGTACTTGGATTGGCTGATTCATTTGGACTGGCTTTCTACAAGGCACAGGAAGCCACACAACTGTCCTTACCTTCCGACGGAACTATCCTGATAACTGTCGTCGACAGAGATAAGACTGCGGTCGCTGAAATAGCTAAAGGATTCACCAAGCTCGGTTTCAAAATCAAAGCAACCGAAGGAACTCATCGGTTTCTCAAAGACAAGGGAATTAAAACTGAGCATATCCTCAAGATGCATGAAGGAAGACCCAACATTGTGGATGCTATTAAAAACAATGAGATTCAGCTTATCATCAACACCCCCGCTGGTAAGTTAAGCAAGTATGATGATTCTTATATCCGCAAGGCAGCTATTAAGTACAAGGTCCCCTACATTACCACAACCGCAGCCGCTGCGGCGGCTGTCAAGGGTATCGCTGCTCGCAGAGAAGAAGTTAGCTCGGTAAAATCACTGCAAAATTACCACTCGCTCATTAAGTAACGTACACAAAAATCTACAGACTCGCCCCGCTCCTGCAGCAGGGGCGGGGTAAATTAGCTCTGTGGGCGTATTTAATAAAACCGCACTCTTTGGCTTCCCAAAACGTATAAATAAGGTGAATATGTGAAAACCCGAAAAAGCACACAAGACACAGGCCGTAACTTGATATTTTGCTTTTATTTACGCTTTTTAACTGTTTTTAGTTTCATCCAAGGCCTATATTTTTTAGTTTATACAGAAAATGACCGAATAAATAAAATGTTATATAGACGAAAAATTTGTTATCTTCCAGTAATAATTGGTTTATGGAAATGACAGCAGAAAAACCTGTAAATACGGAGCAGAATTTGAACAACGAAGCCGACCAACCACACGAGCACAACCACGAATTTAAACTGCCGGAGGTAATCGGCATCCTGCCGATACGAAACGCTGTAGCTTTCCCCGGCACAGTAACACCTTTGGCAATAGGAAGAGAAAGAAGCAGGCGCCTGCTCGCCGACACCGAAGCCAATCAATCCATAATAGGGCTTGTCACACAGCATAAACCCGAAAAGGACAAACCTGATTTCAGTGACATTTACTCCGTCGGTACCGCCGCTTCGGTATTGAAAGTCATCAAAATGCCCCAGGGCACAATTAACGTTGTGGTCCACGGCATAGCGCGATTTAAAATAGTAAAGCCGATAGCAACAGAGCCATACCTGAAGGCCGCGGTTAAACTGCTTGAGGTAAAAGTCAAAATGACCAAGAAGTTACGGGCGCTCATTGTCAGCGTTCGCCAGATAGCCAACCGTGTCATAGCATTAAGTCCTAACATCCCTGAAGAGGCATCGGTGCTGCTGGAAAATATCGAAAATCCTTCTGCATTAGCTGATTTTTTGGCAGCAAATCTTGGCCTTGACATCGCTGAGAAACAAAAATTGCTCGAGGAAACGGATGCCACAAAACGCCTCGAAAGAATATCGGTTGCTCTGGCTTCTCAACTGGAAGTATTAGAGCTCAGCCATAAAATCCAGGGCCGAGTCAGGGAGTCCGTGGAGAAAAATCAGCGAGAATATTTCCTTCAGGAGCAGCTAAAAGCCATTGAGTTTGAGCTTGGCAGAGAGGACCGCCAGACTCAAGAACTCAAGGAAATCCGCAAGAATATCAAGAAGGCTAAGATGCCGGAAAAAGTCGAGGCCGAAGCCTTACGTGAGTTGGACAGATTAAGCAAAATCCCCCCCGTTTCGCCTGAATATAGCGTCATTCGAACCTATCTTGACTGGGTTTGTGAGCTGCCCTGGTCAATCCAGACCAAAGACCAGCTTGATATAAACAAGGCAGAGAGAATACTGAACGCCGACCACTACGACCTGCGAAAGGTAAAAAAACGGATTCTCGAATTTCTGGCAGTGCGCAAGCTGAATCCAGCCGGTAAAAGCCCAATACTTTGCTTTGTTGGCCCGCCTGGTGTGGGCAAAACCTCGCTCGGCAAATCCATCGCCCACGCTTTAGGCAGGAAATTTATCCGCATATCACTCGGTGGAATAAGAGACGAGGCCGACATCCGTGGGCATCGACGAACGTATATCGGAGCTTTACCCGGCAGAATCCTGCAGGAATTGAGAAAGGCGGCAAGCAGAAATCCCGTCTTTATGCTCGATGAGCTTGATAAAATCGGACAGGACTTCAGAGGAGACCCCGCAAGTGCTCTGCTGGAGGTGCTTGACCCGGAACAAAACTTCAGCTTCACCGACCATTACCTTGACCAGCCATTTGATTTGTCCAAAACAATGTTCATCGGCACCGCAAACTACACAGAGCCTATCCCGCCGGCGCTGCATGACAGAATGGAAGTTATCGAGCTGCCCGGTTATACAGAAACCGAAAAACTGCACATCGCAAAGAAATATCTCATCCCCCGCCAGCTTGTCGAGCATGGTCTGAGCGGGAAAAAGCTCGCCATAAAAGATGATGCGACGCTCTGTATAATCCGGGACTACACCCGCGAGGCGGGGGTGCGAAACCTCGAAAGAAATATAGCGGCGGTCTGCCGCAGTATCGCCACTGAAATTGCCAAAGACCGAAAGAGGCGGGCAACCATCGACAAAAATGACCTTGCGAAAATTTTAGGCCCCACCCAGTTCGAATCGGAGGTTGCGCTTCGAACGGGAATACCCGGTGTTGCGACGGCCCTGGCCTTTACGCCGGTCGGCGGCGAGCTGCTCTTTATAGAATCGGCTTCTATGCCGGGCAAAGGCGGGCTGCAATTGACAGGCCATATCGGCGACGTTATGAAGGAAAGCGCACAGACGGCATTTTCCATCGTAAAGGCAAATGCCAAAAGCTTAAAAATCGACGGTGAACAATTCAAAAAATTCGATTATCACATTCACGTCCCTGCAGGGGCAAT
>Ga0315296_10002632_pt1 | contig 15240 bp, 12 predicted proteins | sample YL17G14_18_MG_FD_203921 | JGI IMG/M metagenome (GOLD analysis project Ga0315296, IMG submission 203921) | Sediment microbial communities from Yellowstone Lake, YNP, Wyoming, USA - YL17G14_18 | ecosystem: Environmental > Aquatic > Freshwater > Lake > Sediment | place: USA: Wyoming | collected... | reverse complement strand
AGATTGATTGGTGTAATAATAGAAAGTATACCGAAAAGAAGTGGATTTTTTCCATATTTTGCTGCTATCTTGCCAAAACAAACAGCAATGTATACAAGGATAATGGGCAATATAATTTTCCCGACAATGTCCACTATTTCCCTCCTTTTGGATTACACAGCTCTGGGGACACAATACTTAATTATTATTCTTGAGAATTATGACATCCATCCCATCAGGAGAATCTGTCTTCCTATAAGTACATATTTCATGATTCTTATTTCTAAAGTTTCAAATTGTCAAAAGTAAGACCAAGACCTCAAAATGTTTTAATGATATGACAATTCTCAGACTCATATGTCTGCTTTGGAATATATTTAAGGTCTATTAGATTTTAATATATGCTTTAATACATTTGCATTTGCTAGATCACTTAAAAATGATTTTAGCATTTCAAAACATTTATCATCACTCATATCCTTAATTTTTACCCAAATCTGTTTTCCTAATTCACTTTTTTCCAAATTCTTTTTCCAGAACAGTTTGGCATCTTTGCGTTTTGCAATTCTTTCTATATCAATTGCTGGAAACCAATCTTCTCTTATTTTTCGTGAGTCTAAATGAGATAAATATTCTATTTTATATGCTTTATAGCCATATTTACTTGTCGTGAATTCTAATATCTGTCCTAACCCATCATTCGTAATAGCTAAATCACCGATTTGGTAGTCCTTTTCGTGTAATTTAATAAGTTCTGGAGCATTAGAAGTATATCTCAAATAGTCACTTATCTGTTTGTTTATTCCTGATGGGTCTAAACCTAATAGTTCATGTGCCCGATGAAGAATATTAAAACTTATTATTGCTACATGACCTAATAATGTGTCTATGGGATTTACACTTTTAGTACGAATAGGGCCGTATACTTTGCCATGCAATGACCTACTCCACCTTCCATATCCAATACCATATGTAATATTGAGTGCTAGTCTCTCATTATCAGACGCAATTTCGAAAGCTTTTAATAATCTCCTTCTAAAGCTTAAAAAAACTTTGCCTGGAGAAGGCATACTACCCATGCTTACAATACTTGCAAGATGAGGCAATGGTTTACGTTTAGTTTTATACTCAATCGCCGATAGTGTCTTTAAACCTTTGTTTATACTTTGTTGTAAAGAATCATTTTTGCTATTATAAAATTCGTTAATATCTTTTTGTATTGCCAAATCATTATCTAAAGCTATTGCTGTTAAGTATCCCCTATAGAAATGCTCGTTATTGCATTTACTAAAGATGATTTCATCTACTAAAATTTCAGATAATTTTCGCATCCACATATTCTGTTCGTCTATTACCGCTTCACAAACTAATCTCCCTTCATGGATATTCATAGCAATATCGGGTGAATCAGTAGTCTTAAGAAATTCTTCCCATCTCATTGCTGATGAACCCGCTTTGATAATCTCATCAATAATTCCATAAATATAATATTCACGAGGGTTCTTTCTACATGTTTCAACCATATTATGATATTCATCTTCTTTGATGTGGATTTTCTTGAGCAAGTTTCCTGCTGCCATAAAGGGAGCTCGAACGAAGAAATATCTCCGTTCCCTAATATCTTTATACTTCGGTGATAATTCAAATATTATAGACTTTAATCTATTATGTAATTTTTCGATAATTAAGCCCATTTATTTAGGTAAATTTATCTAATCTATCAAATTTATTAAATATAACTAATAAACTGCTACATTGTAACCACAAATTCTGGGGACAAAATACTTAATTATTATTACTCTTCAGGAGAACCTATCTGCCTATACCCCTCCCTCTCCAGAAGCCTCTCCATAACCTCCGAATCCGCATCATTCATCTGACACCCAAAACTCCTGATAAAAACTTTTTTAGTATCCATTGTTATCCTAAAGCTAAATCAAAATTTTTTCTCTTTTGCATCTTTAAGGAGTTCTTTTGAGGCAGGGCGCTCGGTAGAATAACCGCTTATTCCATCATCTTGGTAGACCTTGGATATTTCAAAACCTTCTCGTTTGGCAAAAGCTTCAAGGTATTCTCGCTGTACTTCAAGAGAATACCCTTCTTTTACTTGATCATCCGTGGAGACACGAATATAAATTGCTAGTTTCATCATTTATCTATTCAGAATCATAACTAGAGGCTTTTGGAAAACTCTGCAAACGTTTTATGATCCGCGTATCCTCCTTTACTACAACCTCTCAAAAGACTTTTTATTCGTTTTACTGTTTTTTTACTTTTATTGACTATTATTATCTTTTTAAATTTTTCCTTTTTCCTCTCCTTTGTAACCCTAGATAATATAGCTGATAGGTGATAATCGGTTGCTGTGAGAGAACAGCCTAGAAATATTAAGCATTCAGCATCTTTTAAACTAACATAACACCGGCGCCATAAGCCTTTCCAAAACTTATTATTAAAAAATTTTGTATAAAGAGGAGGTATAAAAAATCTGATCAACCTTTCTCTTTTAATGTTGTAAGCTCTCGGAACCCGTGACATTATTATTTTAGATGGCGGACGCCTCGATAAAACATCATCCAGTTTGGACATTTTCCCTTTTGCAAACCAATTTAATGATCCGTGAGGTTTTAATAACCTCACTTGATTCATATCTGCGAGTGGTTTTCGGTGAATATCGTCGTACTTTATTTTACTTCTAGCCTCAAAACCATACCCTAACTCTGGAGTCCATCCAAAATTACAAAGTTCAACATCAAGCAAAGTATCGTAATTCAGGGATATTAAAGTGTCCTTGCCAGAAAGCCTAGCGACCAATTTTTCATAATGATTAGTGCTCTTCTTTCTCTTCTTTTGATAATGGTTAGACTGAATATATATAAATAACTTAATCAATAAGGAGATAAAATCTTTAATTTCTATTCTATGGCCGGGCTTTCTTGTTCTTCCTCTACTTTTTTTAAATATCTCTGGTATGTCTTTAGACATAAACAAGACATTAAATACATCCTCCATAGTGGGGTAATGTTGAGATATAAGAAAGGTTTCGTTTACAAACGAAATTAGTCGTGAAAAAGAATTTTTATTAGCTTGTCCACCTTCGATTTTGACAAAGCGTGCAAGCATATCAAAGTAATCTCTATTTAAAGGTAATCTAATATTACCCGGCTTGATACTAGAGATGGCACCCCGTGAAGCACCCGCTCCTATAATTATCGTGGTTCTATATTCTTTTCTATTAATTTTCATGAAGCTATTTGTTCTTGTACAACGTTAATGTCACTCTGACAGAATTGGCTGACTTATTTAATAATTTTGCTATCTCTTTTGGTTTAAAACCAGCATTATAAAGAAGTCTCGTCTGATCTTTAAGTTCTTTACCATATGTAATCGCAGAGGCAATTAATTTAATCAAGGTATCAATCTTGCTTTCCAAAACTTTGAAATCATATTCTTTTATTTTCTCTTTCATAATGTCTCCTATACCAGTTTTTGGGGATATTTTGTTCCCCATTTGCCTTTAATAAATTCTACAAGGCCCGTTTTCTGACATTCAATGCTAAATAGTCTTACGTTTTCATGTGATGTCTTCAATTTTTTTGCAATATCTTCAAGACTATTCTTACCATTAAACATTTTATACATTTGTTTCCTTTTACCTCTGACTTTGCTTAATTCTCCTAAAGCTTTATCCTTTTGAGCAGAGGCAATAATATTTATCCCTCGTTTTATATCTTTTAACGCTTCTAAGATCTCTTTCAGCACTTTTAAATTTTCGTCCATATTTTCACCTCCTAACAAATTTACAATTTTTTAGGGAATTTTGCTTTGCCGTAAGAAGCTCTTATTAAAGTAACAAAACTATAAGCAAAGAGCTCATCAACTACATATTGAACCATGCGGCTTGTTTTACCAACTTTCTTAGCTATTTCTTTAATCTGCCTTTTTCCATTGCATAAGTTTAAAACCTTCCTATTAACGCCTGTATCCAAAAAATCATTTCTCTCTTTCTCAATATTACGTCTATTCGCTAAGACCAACAGTTTTATGCCTTTACTAATTTCCTGTAAAGTAATCCTTAACTCTTCATTTATGTCTTCCTGAGCCATATTCCACCTCCATGCATTTTATTGTTTCCCACTACCCGGCAAGTCCTTTTTAAAGGGGCAAGCAGTCACTTCGTGACTGCTGAGTGAGCGGGGTATTGTAAATCTGCTTTTTAGCGCCGTAAGGCGCGCGGACTGCTCGAAGAGCAGGACGCAAAAACATCAAAATCGCCCCGAAAAGTCTTTATCCGGACTTTCGGCTGGCCTTTTGTTTCGGCTTTACAATGTTTTGTTTTCGTTCTTTCAAATTCAATGAACTAATGCACCGTCCCCGCTGATTCGTTTTGCATTCGCAAAAGCGAATCAAAACGGCGGGGACTGCGTTTGTGGTGTCTGCACCGTTCGCCCTCGCTGGAGCTCGGGCTCACTCCACGCTCGCTTGGTCGCTCGCTTAGCAGTAGTGCAAGGGTTTCGATTCGGCTTTGTGTTTGGCAAATTTTGCCCTGTGGAATTTTGCATTGCAAAATTCCCAGGATTAAGTCCCCGAAATCTTTCAGATTTCAGGGGAGGTGGGGGCAAAATGTGCCAAATACCTTGCGTCCTCTTCCTCGCCTGTCCTCCACGCTTTGATTTGCGAAGCAAATCAGTGGAGGGCAAAAATCTTGAATCAAAAAGCTCTTTTTATATTGCGGCGGCCAAAAAATTTTTAAAAGGTGTTTTACCCCATCTTTTCTTCTTCAGCCTCAGCGCCATTTTGATGAAGTGTTTCTTTGACGCAGGAATTCGCTTAACCTTCCTTTACAACTAATCCCACCAATTTACTCTGAATAGAAAGCACTCCATCTGTATTATTTTTAATTTTAATTTCGTATTCTTTCAGGTATCCTTCTAATAAGTCTTTCGATTCTTTCACATCAATTCTTACGTTCTGCGTAGGAGTGGGTGTTGCTGGGGACAAAAGAAGCGATATGTCATTACTACTACCATTGACTCTTACATTATTTTCAGGAAATAACTCTAACTTCAAATAGAACTGTTTAGAAATGCCACTTTGGGTATTAACTTTTATAAAATATCTTGCAGAAAGTAGAGGTTCGATTTTATCGATACTTACTTCAGCCGGAAATTTCGGCGATTGGAGATAAGCAATAATGGCATCTACTAATGGATGGCCTAAGCCAAGTAATTCTGCCTTTTTTAATCTAACCGCTTTTTTTCTATCAAAAGTAACGCTTTCATAAATAGGGGCGACGGATGGGAATTTTTGAAATACTTCTGGCACTTGAATTCTATAAAAATCTCCCTTAGGAAGCATAGTGCCGCCAAACTTAAGAATTACTTTCTCAAGAAACGTCTTTAGATCTAAAAGAGTAAAATATCCTTTTATCTTATTATAATTTTCCAGATTAAAGGATTCGAGTTGCTGGGTAAGCTCTCTTAATACTTCACTTGCCTGTTTTGCTTTCTCGATAGCCTCGGCTATTTCTTGTTCAGTGCGTTTGTAATCCTTATCTATTAATGCTTTTTTGTAAAGCTCTTGGTAATTTGGAGAAGCTCCTAAAAAACCTAAAATTTCTGAACGAAAATCTTCTACTACTTCACCAGTTGCTGGATCAGTTTTCCCAATAGCCTGGGCAATTTCTAAAAGTTTTTGTTCGAGTATAGAATAGATTCGCTCTTCAACTGTATCCTCAGCAACCAAATTATAAACCTGCACGGTATTCTCTTGACCGTAACGATGAATCCTCCCAATTCGCTGTTCTACAGCCATCGGATTCCAGGGCAGATCATAGTTAAATAAGATATGGCAAACCTGCAGATTAATTCCTTCGCCACCAGCAGTAGTGCTGATTAAAAACTGCGTGCCGCCGTCTTTCCAAAAATCTTCCATAGCGGCTATTTTATCATCTAACGGACCACCTCTGATGATAGAGATATTTTTCTCTCCATAGCTTTTACCTAACTCCTCTTTGAGAAATTCTTGTGTTTCAACATATTGAGTAAAAATCACAAATTTTTCTTGGGGAAATTCTCTTCGTATTTGTTCTACAGCACGAATCAAGGTATCGAATTTTCTGTCTGGGCTATCAGGAGCATTGCGAATAAGTTCTCTTACCTTCTCAACCTCAAAAGGAATACTGGCATCAGTATAAATAGTTTCCATTTCTTCTTCGGTCTCAACTTCATCCAAGGCCCAGCCAGTCACTTCTTCAGCAGCATATTTCTTTGCTAAGCGTTGTTTTAATTGGGCAATATAAGTATCGGCCTCTGCCCTCTGAGTGGAAGAATGCGGAAGAGATAATATATCAACTGCGACTTTCCTCATTTCTTCTTGTATGCCGACAATTCGACTTGCCAATTCTTCGTTTCTTCCTTTGCCCGCCATTTTGGCTTCCAATTCCATCTGCTGTCTTGCAAGCAGGCTTAAGAGTCTTCTACGCAACGCCTGCTTGATAGCGCGAGGGCTGGAGGACATAATTTTTTGGAATATTACCATAACAAAACCTATTGCTCTCTGTTTGCTCGTAGTTTTCTCCTGTCCAATACCTGCGGCACTATATCCTTCTTTTAAGTATTCCGTCAACTTCTCATAAAAAACTCTCTCCCGGGCAGCTAAGGAAAACTCCTGAGTATGAACCTGCCGGCGCATAAATATAGGATTGCCATCATAATCTGTTACTTCTCTCTTTATCCTACGGAACATCACTCTACCCAAAAGCCCTCGATGCTCGCCTATTGCTTCGGGAGACTCAAATAGCTGATCATCCAAAAGTTGAATCAATGACCAAAACTGGTAAGGATCCCCTTGGTGGGGAGTCGCAGATAAAAACAATAGGTCTCTCGTATAACCTCGTAATACTTCTGCCAATTTATAATTTTGCGTGATATCAATTTTCTTCCCATACCTTTTCCTGCTTAAATGATGGGCTTCATCAAAAACAATCAAATCCCAACGAGGTGCCTGTTTAAGAAGTTCTATTCTCTTTGTTTGCTTAAGTGTATCTATAGAAGCGATTACCTGATTATTGGCCTCCCAAGAAAAGACATCGGTATCTATAAAATCTCTTCCTAAAATTTGAAAATTGAGCTTAAAGCAGCCCCTTAATTCATTCTGCCAGTTTTTGGTTAAACCGGCTGGGCATACGATAAGTATCCTTTTTGCCTCATTGCGGGAAAATAATTCTTTAATTATCATGCCGATTTCAATTGTTTTTCCTAAACCGACCTCATCTGCAACCAAAAACTTGCGCCAGGTGGATTGGCTTATTTGATGGGTTAGCAATATTTGATGAGGAAGCAGCTCGGTACGGCTGTTGGAAAGCTCTCCACCTGAGTTTTGCAGCGGGAATTGGTAAGCAAGCTGTTTTAGATAAAAATCAAGTGGTGGATCAATCTGCTTTTTTTCTAATCTTTCCCATAAAGATAATGCTTTTGCAAGATGATTTATAGGTACTGTTTCTAACTTTTTCCCTTCAGGCGTATCAAAGGCAATATCAGCAATATATTCACCGGCAGATTCACTCACGCGTAAAACCTCACCGATGCCTAAACTTTCTTTGCCCTGAACAGTTACATAATCGTTGGGTTTAATATCATAATCCATATAGCATCATATCCCGTTGGTTAAGTTAAAACTTGTAGTATAGAATACATTACCTTGGGCATCACTTTGACGTTGGGGATTGCCAAAAATTAAGTTAATAGGAAGTCTTCTTCCTCTATACTCCAGCCATAACGTATCGCCGCGTATCAATTTACCTTGAAAAGTAACCTGCACCATCAAAAGCTTTTTTTCCAGTTCTTGAGCTGCGCCTCTTAATTTACTTTTTATCTCTAGCACCCGTTCTTTTTCTTCTTCTCCCGCCCAAAATAAAACATCTTCTATTCCAGTTACGCAAAGTTGATAGTAACGCGGAAAGGGGAACGGCTCCTGAGAGATTTCCCGGATAAAATCCAAAATACCGAGCTTGTTTTCAAATAAGGTAATTCCGTCTTCTTTGAAAGGCTTCGTGTTACTATGTTCCATTAAAATATATCCTGGCATATTTTACCTCACTTAAATAAGGGGCCGACGTCCATAATCTCAATAATCCTCTTGGCATACGGCGCTAATTCTTTAGACTTCTTGGAAATAAATTGTAAAGCCACGCGAACCTGCGGAGATTCTCCGCGGAAACGTTCAAGCCACGGCAGGATATTTTCTTTATTCATAATTAGCGCCAATAGCAACTGAATCTTATCCGCGAAATAAATCTTTCTTTTTGTTTTTACTGCTTCCACCTCGCCAAAAAGGTTTGTCTGTGGCATAGGGACGTCTTGGAATTTTTCTAAAATCTCTGGAAGCCGCTGTTGAGGTTGTTTGACTTCATAGGTCCTGCCACGTTTTGCCCTACCTTTGGTTATTAAACCACTGTCCAATAAATCTTGAACATCTAATATGCCTTTAACTGCCTTATTTACATCATCGCTTTTTATTTCCGTTTTATACCAGCTTAAATATCGCAGCCAGACATAAGACTCAAGCCCAATGTCTTCCATCTGCAGCGGAAAATCCTCTTCAGGAGAGATAATCTGGTCAACCATTGCCTTGATTTCTTTTAATGCCTGCTGTAAAGGCACAGGATTATTCTCATAGTCAACAATGTTCCCATAATGCGCGCTATATAATTCAAGGCATTTTCCGGTTAAGATTATTTGGATGTCGGGAGGCGATAACGGTTCATTGCCGTATCTGCCGGACTCAATAAGTTTAACCTCTTCGCGCGCCTTTTTTCTGATTTCTTGACGCACCCCTGCCCAGGAGCGTTTATCTATTGAATTATTAGTGCGCTTTTTGCATACATGGATAAGATCGAAAGAAATGGCTTGTTCATGTCTTATATTCAAAGATTGTTCTGATTCACTATGTATAGGATATATAGCCCATATCTCAAATCCTGAATTACAAATAGACTCTAAAAGCGACTCCCATGTTTTTCCTTCGGAATGATGAAAAGTAAAAATTAATAGACCATTATCTGTTAAAACGCGATTCGATTCATGAAAAACAGTCGTTAATCCTTGCTCAAAATCTTTGATAGATTTTCCCCTAGTTGCATTCTCAACAATTTCCTCGCACTTCGAAGTTATTTCCGGAGAAAAATGGGGATATTTTTTCAGCAAGACTAGCCGAAACCAAACATAAAAAAAGTCCGCTAATTCAGAATAATTTACATTCCCTGCATACGGAGGATCAGTAATAACAAAATCTACGCTGTTTCTTTCAAGCTTAAAAGATGTAGATGATTGACATAGAAGATCGCCATTTCTGCCATCAAATCTTTCTTTCGAAATAATCTTTGTGCGCCCTGATGAATTATGTTTCCAATCAAAAGGATTAATATTAAACATTTTTCCTTTGATTGTTTTACCAAAGGAGGAAATAAATGGTCCATATGTTGCTAAACCGCCCCAAACATTAATCTCACAAGGATCAATTTTAGGTTGAAAATCATGCCTAGAAAAAAGTTCAGCAAATGGACTTCTGCCACCCGCATTCTCTCTATAACTACAGAACATGTTGTTAGATTCTAAAGTTAACTGAAACGCGCTCAACAACATCTCCTTCATTGTCCAATCCGGCTCTTCATCAATCGCCTTCAGTAAGATTGAAAGGCACAACAATTGCCGAGGATTAAACATCTGGTGCCAGTATAGATAATGGTGTTCCAACAACCGATGCGTTTCTTGACCATCAGGTATTTCTTGTTTAGGATATGGCAGATTATCTTTTTCCTTTTCCCAGCATTTAAGCGTTCTCTGATAACGCTCTATATCTGCAGAATCTACTTTCTTAAAGAATTTGCCATTGTTTTTTGTTAATTGACAAAGATGAGTTACGTTTTTTTTAATGGTAGTCTTCTTGATAGTTTCGCCAAATAAGCCTTCCTCCTCAATTTCTTCTTCTATATCATCACCTGAACAATTTTGACAATATCCCTCTATAGCATAAGGGTTAGTAGGTAGCAATTGATTATTCGGCAAAGACCGAATGGACTTGATAATTTGGTCTTTATTGCCGCAGGAAGGACAGACAAATTTACCTTTATCCGGGACATTGCCTGTCTGTGGATTAAACTCAAATTTACAAAGAGGACAACTTACGTTTTCAGGCACGGTTCCGCGGTATTGAAAAATAGAGGCACAGTGTGGACAGTATACTACTGACAAGACTACTTTTTTGCGCTCTTTTTTTGTCGCAGAAAGTCTTGGTGTTTGTGTCTTTTCGCACCAGGGGCATTTAACATCGTTTTTAGCAGAAAGACTATGGCGCTTATTGCCGCGGCCTAAACCGCACGAATCTATAGGATTATTTATCGTTAATGAACTTTCGGCAATAAGTGAGGCTGGCTCAATTTCCCAGTCAAAAGTCTTTGCGCACAAAGGACATTTAACATCTTTATAAAATCTGATGCTGGGTGATTTCTGGGCAACAACATAGTTAGAAAATAAAGGGACTTCTTTTTTGCACAGAGGATTGGTGCAAACCGCTGATTTTACCCAAAAGGTGTAAATAATATCCGCATCTTTATTGCCGCAACAGGAGCATTCGGTCTTATAATGGCTTAAAAGCTCCTCTTTAAGTGTTTTACCGCTTGATATTTTTCTATTTTCCAAATCTTTAAATGCTTGTTTGAGTTTGTCAATACCAACCGGCTCAACTTCAGTTTTTACGATAAACCAGGCGACCGGGTTTAAGTCTATACCGATAACTTTGCAACCTAAACGTAAGGCTTCAACAACAGTTGTGCCTCCTCCCATAAAGGGATCCAAAATCACTTTGCCGTTGGTATCTTGGTCGTTGGTATGGTCTTTGTAAAATTCCTGCATAATATCTGTTCCAGAAGGTTTCATTGCAGAAAGGAGAATCGCGCGAAAGACACAAGAAGCGCGCCTGGCAAACCATTTGTGCATCTGATAAATTGGCTTAAAGGCATTACGCTCAGGCACTGCCAGCCGGTTTATTTCTACTATCGGAAACGATTCTTCAATGGCTTGTTTGGTAGTCGTTGTTTTCTCTACATCCATCATTTCTCCAATATTATCCAAGGGACTATGCACTCCATTAGAGATAATCCGCCGTGTTTATACAATTTTGCGCCAGATTGACCCGGCGGATGAGTCTGCACACGGCCTTTAATAAGATAGGTTCTTCTTTCTGGCAAATAGTAAACATCAGGATGCTGAAGAGGAGTTTCATTTTCTTTTAAAACCACAAAGCGTTCTCCCCCAAAAAACTGATTTAGCGGGTGGACATCCTCTTGACTCCTGGTAAAGGCACAACCGGCTCCAAAGAAAATATATCCATGATCGCTGGTGATAAGGACTTTTCTACCAGCAGGAATCTGCTGAACGGTATTTTTCCAGGCTTCTTCTAAGAGGATTCTGTTATTTTCAAAATGCTGAATAAACCGAGCTCCGCTATCATTATAAGTTTGGTCGGGAAACGATGACCAGAGAAGAAGCGCTTTTTGCTCTTCTTCTATTTTATACTTCTGGGCAGGGCTGTCATAGTAATAAGCCCTAACATTCCTGTCCTTTAACTCTTTTCGGCTTGGTAGCTGTGACGGCGAAATTTTCCCAATGTTTAAGGCCAGCTCAACAAAATCTATTGTTTCGCTTGGGATAGCAGAAATTGCCGTGCTTATTTCAACCGCTTTTATTTTGGACTTCTCGCTCAAACTAAGCAGAATGGGAATTTCCCTTAAAGACAAACCATCAAATATAACCACTGCTTTGTCAGGCGAATTTAGGAATTCATCCAATTTATTTTTTCTTGACTCTGATACAATCTCATCATAAATGCCGCTTGAGGCAGAAGAAATAATCTGCTCCAGTTCATTTACCTTTGCCTCGCCATCTTTCAAATAATCACTTGGCGATTTCTTTGAATATTCCTCTTTTGACCACATGTCATTTAGCAGCCACTCTGAAAGCCAGGGGAGTCTTGGTCCAGGAGTTATAAGGCGGTTAAATATTTCAGAAGATAAATTCATATTCAAGCCTCGCTAATTAGAATATCTAATCGAGCAGAATACTCTGCGTTCTTTACGTTCGGCAATGATTCTATAAGAGACTCTATCTGGCCTTTGGTAAATTCGCCTTGTTTGGTGATGACTATCTCTAAAGAAAAAGTCCCTTGGCCAGTAATATTACCGCGATAAGCAGTTGGCAAACTTCCCAAATCTACATCCTGTGGGTTTAGATAAGCTGTAAAGACTGCCTTAATGACTTTTGGCTGAGTAAATTCTTGCAATCTAACTGCAACAGCTTGTCTAAGCGCACCTATGCCGGGTTGAGATGGCACGGATATAGTCTGTGTTTGAGCTGGCGTAACCGTTCCAATTTGCGGTTCCTCAATACCTGAGCCGGTTCCTATTTGGCCACCTGTTCCAGTGACTACGGGCCTTGGCCCCGAGGTAGACGCAACACTTTCAAATGGTTCAACAATGACTGCCTGCAATAACTCCATTTCTGATAAATTGATATCATCTCCGCAATAATTGCCCCTGCTATGCTGAATACCAATATTTTTTTCTCTACAAAGTGCGCGGATTGCTTTGTTAAACATACTGTAGGTAGGCACCGGATACCCCAAGGTTATCTTATATTCCTGCTCAACATCTTTAACTGTCTTATTTTTTATTTCTACAATTCTTTTTAATAAATGCTCATAAAAAAACTGTGCTGGATAAACCTGTTCGCTTAAGAAACGTAAAATATCCTCACGGCTTGATCCAGTTATAGGCTCCTCTTCGATTTGATCGTGCTCAAGCGATGGCGCATAAACATCCCATTTGACAAAAATTAAACCTACTCGGCGCAACATATCTAAACAATATCGCTTATCTTCACGCAAAATCCTATCGTATTCACTTCTTCGTTCGGAATCCTGTGTCATACTTATAAGTTCTTTAGCCGCGATTTGGCGCTTGGACCATTTAATGAGGTCCTGATTCTGCTCAAGATTGAATTCTGAATCTTTGGGCTCTAAAAGAATAATTAAATTCCTATTAGACAGCCCATGGTATAATTCATGCCTTTCTTTAGCAGTTAGCCTGCGCGGTGAAAAAACAAACCGGATTCTATCCTTTTCTAATGCTTCTAAAGCTATTTTGGTCTCTTCAGTACCAACATAAATAATACAGTTTACATTTTCCTTAAAGACCTCTTCCTTCCAGAGTTGGTATAGGTACTCTCTAGCATGCGGGTCTGATATTGATAGCGCTTGAAATTCAACTTTTGCATCTGGTTTTTCCTCTAAATCAAAATAAAATCTTCCCTCTTGCATCCAGAAATGTGAGGCATACTTCTGAAACCTAAGCAATGTTTTTTCCAAGTCATTAATGTCTGTATGTGGATTTAAGAGATTTTTGATTAGGTCTTCCTTAGTTATACCGCGCATCCTTCCAGATTCTGTCAGGGTATAAAGCAATGTAGCGGAAGATACCTCTAAAGCCAGCGGGTTATCCTGCAACTCCTCAAGGTTCATTTTCGCCCTCTTTATTAAATCGCCACTGGCATCTAAATCGGATAACCTATAGCTTGTTTCTCGGTCTAATAAATTTGCATGCGCAGCTGTAATCAAGTCCATTTTTTGATGTGTAAGTTTAACCATATTTGCCAAAAAACCCAATGCCCCGCGCACGCTTTGAAAACCGCCTCGTGCCGGAACTTTCTCCAAAATAATCTCTAAGAGTTCCGGTAAAAATGGGTACGTTAGTTTCATCTTCTCTTTATACGGTATAACATCAAGTGTCGTGATATGTCTTCTCCACAGATTAAGAAAACTATCAAGTGCTGCCTCTGCTTGACTCGGATCAAAATCTGCATAGTTTTCAAATAATCTGTGAAGAACTACTTTTGCCTTATCTTGGGTTTGGGTAAATTTTACGCTCACCGGTCCTACTCGTCTCAAGGTACTCCCTGGTTCTTCGCGATCACTATAAATACTAGAAAAAATCGTAATCTGTTTGTCACGATTTGACCATTCGGATAACATTTGCAAGAAAGCAATATTTTGCTTGCGAACTGCTGTATCAGAAATGACTCCTATTCCTTGCTCTAATTCGTCAAAAATGAGAATCAATTTTCTGTCACCTAAAACTTCTTGAACTTGGTTGAGGCTGGGTTGAACAATAGATCTTACCGGCTTCTTAGAAGTAATTTTCTCAAAAATAAAATCCCAAATAGAGTATAGTGGGATATCGGTAAACTTATTCACCACAACTGTTACGTCTTTCGGTAACTCGCATTCTAATTTATGCTTACCAAGCCATTTTTTGGCTTCTTCTGGACTATTTAATAAATGATAAATTAATAACAATAAATGGGACTTACCGCTTCCCCTAAAGCCTTCAAATAAAAATAGGCCTGGAGTTCCAGACGATTCATTGAACCGGCTATTCAACTTCTCGATTACTCTTTTAATGTCGGAGGTGGGGTAAGTGAGCTCAAAGAATATTCTTGGCTTCGCCTCTAATTTTCTTGGCACGTTGACATTTGCAAGATCAATAATGCCTTCAATGCCATCGTCGGATAAAACTTCTGGTCTTGGTTTAAGAATATCAGAATAACTCATTTATAATCTCCTTGTAATTATTATTTTTGTACGTTCGTCCTCGCTCTAATAAAATCTTCTAAATCCTCTGGCTTAATTCGCCATTGGCCTATTTTGGTAGCACGGATTTGCTTTTCTCGAATAAGCTCCCGTATTCTATATTCAGATAACCCCAGCTGTTTAGCAACTTCTTCTACTGTTAGATATCCTTTAAGTAACATTAGAAAGTCTCCATTTTGTACTATACAACATTATGCCACATAATACCATATTCAATATATTTATACAAGCTAATTCCTCTTAGGGGAAGCAGGCACACAAAGGGCGCTGCGAAAGCCTCCGCCTTCGCCAAGGCTACGGCGGATAAACTCCGGGCTGAAGCCGCCCGACTGTGACTGCTGGGTGGGTGGGGAATTTCAACCACGCCACGATACCAAGAAAGATTCGGCTTCCCCGCCGAATGCTTCTCTTCCCTGCTATGCTTCAGGCGGGGGCGGACTCGACCGAGCAAAAATCAAACACCTTTTAAAAATTTTTTGGCAGCCGCAATATAAAAAGAGCTTTTTGATTCAAGATTTTTGCCCTCCACTGATTTGCTTCGCAAATCAAAGCGTGGAG